>Ga0187849_1002147_pt1 | contig 19376 bp, 17 predicted proteins | sample June2016WEW_4_10_2_FD_132412 | JGI IMG/M metagenome (GOLD analysis project Ga0187849, IMG submission 132412) | Peatland microbial communities from SPRUCE experiment site at the Marcell Experimental Forest, Minnesota, USA - June2016WEW_4_100 | ecosystem: Environmental > Terrestrial > Soil >...
CTTTGTCCTGTCGACACATAAGAACATGATCTTTACGACGGCGCTCGACACGAAGGGCGCTCGACGGGGGAGATTTCGTGAAGTGGTCAGAACGGTACGTTACGGGCATCAAGCGCATTGACGATCAACACAAGGCGCTGTTTGAGATTTCGGATGTCTTTCGGGATGCCCTTATTGAAGGACGCGGGGAACGAGTCTATGGCCTCCTCCTCGAGTCGCTTCGCGGTTACGCCCGTGTCCATTTCGGCTTCGAAGAGGAGTGTATGGAACGATGTCAGTGTCCGGCGGCCCAACAGAATACTCAGGCTCACTCAAAGTTTCTTCACGGCTTCTCGGAGTTCGAGGAGCGTTACACGATGGTCGGCTTTCAACGCGCGGACGCTCAGCGCCTCGTAGAGTTCGTCGATTACTGGCTGGCGGATCACATTTGTTGCATCGATAGACAACTCAAGCCATACGCGCAGGGCTTATAGATTCACGTCGTTTAGCGGATTTCTGCGGGACGCTGCATTGACATGTAGGTTCAGTCCGTATCCTCCATCTGCGGGATCGTAGTATAGGTCCCAGACAAAGTTTCCGGGAGCAGAAACGCGATCCAGCAGCCGCGCAAGAGCGGCGTGAGCGGTCAGGTTGTCGATACCTTCGGTAGTGGAATAACGTAGCAGGGCGTTGACGGGCGCACTCGGGCCGAAGTCAATTTCATAGCCAGCTTGTTTCTTGATCTGGTCGCAAATTGCCTGCAAAAGTTGCACGCCATCGCGCTGACCCGCTGGGACACTGATTACAGTGTCGAGGATCGAGCCTTGTCGAATCCGTTTCCCCGTAGCATCCAAAACTTCGTTCGGGACAACATCCAGACGGGTTCCATCCCTTACTACGCTAAACGTCAGGCCACCAGATGCTGCGTATTCGCGCAACATTCGCGCAATGGTCACTTCAACGCCATCTTGCGCTTGCAAGCCTTGGACCGAGTATGTAAAGGTCGTGTTCGGTCCCTGCATGTCATCGCGCTTGCTGTAGCGGGGGTCTTCGTAGGTTACCGCAATCTTGTCGTGCTGTCGGATTTGATTGAGGAACGTGGACACAGGACGGGACAGATCACTGGGATCGCTCTTAATCGTGACTGAATCCTGCGCAGCGATGCTAGGGATAAGAGAGCCGGCCAAAACGCCTAACGCTAGGATGCGGTTCATTTTAGGTCGGACGATCTTCAATAGAGCCATGGCACAACCTTAAAACCTATTTGATGTTGCTATACGCACGACATTTTATCCATACCAAAGTCAACTGACGAAATCAGGCGGGGCCGTTGGAAAACTCCTGCCCTCGAAATCCGGCAAAATAAAATCGCGTTAGGGACGCGTACAAGCGACTTTCTCCGATAAGAACCGGATGCGCTAATCAGCGCCCGTCCGGGTCCGGGGGAGGGGGGCGATCAGCGATGATCGTCCCTACCGCGATCTCATCGTGTCTTGTGCGCCTCGTACAGCGCAATCAGCAGCACGAGTCCTACGATCCCGACCGAGATTAGAACGTATGCGAGGTAATCACGAAATTTGATTTTCCAAGGAAGCCTGCCACCACCAGCAATGTAAAGCAGAACGTAGAGCGCAACGACAGCAGCGAATACTAATTGATAGTGATGGGGATACCACCACCTGAAACCGAAGAAGAGTACTGCTAGTCCGGCAAGTGTCGATCTCCCGCGTGTCTGTGGTGACAGTTGTTGCCCTTACGGAGGAGTTGTCCTCCGGTGTGTCGTTCGCCCTTCCAAACACCAAATAGGTTGCGGGATTCTTAACTCGCCATGCCCTGAGCTTTGGAGCCAATACCTTTTTCCAGCGGCACAATCGGAACTTCCCGCTCTTCACCCGAAAGCCCGTCTTCGTGAAAACACTTCACCGTCGCGTTCTGGAAAAATTCCTGCCACCCTCTCCTCGGCAACCGATTGCTTGGCAGTCAAAGCTCACGTCTCTACGATTGTTAAGCCGAATGGACGAAACCGAACTCTTTGTCGTAAAGTGGTCACAACTTTTGGTCACAATTTCCGTCCCAGAGGGCGTATAAATAATGCCAATAATGAAGACAAAATAGATGCCAACTTTTATTAAGTCCCGTAGAATCAGCGTAAGCCCTTTTGTTATCAACCGCTGAACAGTATCGACAATAATCTGCATGATGCTGCAACCTGTGAATTTGGGCGCTGTGGTGCCGTTGTGTCTCGTCACGACTCGTTGAAAACTGATGACAACTTCGACCAACTTGCGTAAGCGCGTGCTCAGCGGCATGCGCTCGACCGGAAAACTTCACCTGGGAAACTACGTGGGCGCGCTTGATAACTGGGTGCGCATGCAGGATGAGTATCAATGCTTCTTCTGCGTGGTGGACTGGCACGCGCTCACGACGGACTACGCCGATACTTCGCGCGTGAAACAGAATTCGGTGGAAGTTGTGCTCGACTGGCTGGCGGCGGGGCTTGATCCGGAGAAGTCCGTGATCTTCATCCAGTCACACGTACCGGCGCACGCCGAACTGCATCTGCTGCTTTCTATGATTACGCCGCTGGGCTGGCTGGAGCGGGTTCCGACCTACAAGGAGCAGCGGGAGAACATCAAGGACAAAGACCTGGGAACGTATGGGTTTCTAGGCTATCCCGTGCTGCAGGCGGCGGACATTTTGATGTACAAGGCAGACGTGGTTCCGGTGGGCGAAGACCAAGTGGCACATGTGGAACTCACGCGGGAGATTGCGCGGCGCTTCAACGGTTTTTACGGACGGCGCGGAGATGTCTTCCCCGAGCCGCAAGTGCTGCTCACACGCGCGCCCAAGCTACCGGGAACCGATGGCCGCAAGATGTCGAAGTCGTACGGCAACGCCATCCTGCTGACCGACCGGGAGCCAGTGGTGCGGCAGAAGCTGAAAACGATGGTTACTGACCCGGCGCGCGTGCGGCGATCGGATCCCGGGAATCCGGATGTGTGCCCGGTGGGCGATCTGCACAAGATTTTCAGCGATCGCGCTACCATGGACAAAGTGTATGAAGGCTGCCGGTCGGCAGGCATTGGGTGCATCGAGTGCAAGAGTTGGGCGGCTGATGCTCTGGTGCAATTGCTGAATCCGATGCAGGAGAGGCGAAAGAAATTCGAGGAGAATCCGCGGCTGGCTTGGGATATTCTTGAGGCTGGCACAGAACGGGCGAGTAAGGCCGGGGCCAAGACCATGAATGACGTGCGCGACGCGATGGGGATGTCGCTCGCCTACGAAGTGCCGGCGGAGAAAGATGGAAAGTAGGATGGAGGATAGAATCGTTGCTTCCAGGGACAGCGTGCCGGAGACTTTGTCGCCCGCACTGGTTACGCATCAATCCGCGCATGCGAAGCCTATTGGGAGATCGGATCCGCAATCAGAGAAAAAAGAAGAGAGCGATTCACCGTTTGCGGTTTCCGTGACTGATGTTTATGAAGGGCCGCTCGACTTACTGCTCGATCTGATTCGCAAACAAGACATCGACATCTACGACATTCCCATTGCGCGGATCACGGCGCAGTATCTGGCTTACGTGGAAAAGATTCGCGAGCTGGATGTGAATGTGGCGGCCGACTTTATCTACATGGCCGCGGTGTTAATTCACATCAAGTCGAAGATGCTGCTGCCGCGCGATCCGTCGGCTAAGGCGGAGGAGTTGGAAGATCCGCGAACGGAGTTGGTGAACCGGCTGCTGGAACACGAGAAGTTCAAGTCAGCGGCGCAGATGCTTTTGCAGAAGCAACAGATTGAAGATGCGGTGCTGACGAATCCGGCGCTGAAGGAATTCATGGACGCCGAAGGCACCGAATCGGAGATGGCCGCGGACGTGATCGATCTGGTAAAGACCTTCCAGCAAATTCTGGAGCGCGTGCGCACCCGGCCGGTGATCAATGTTGACGAAGAAACAGTTACAGTGGGACAGATGATTGACTATCTGCGGCGGCGGCTGGCGCTCGAGTCAAGGCCAATTCGGCTAAAACAGCTTCTGTTGCGGGTGCCGTCGCGACAGGCGCTGGTGTGCATGTTTCTGGCGTTGCTCGAGATGGTGCGACTGCAGGCGATTCAGGTTCGGCAGGATCAACTATTCGGCGAGATTGCGGTGCGCAAGCATACCGGGTTCGACGCGGTGATGGCCGAGCATGCGGCCGTGCGCGATGATTGGAAATGAGCAGTTGCCAGTGCCCAGTACCTAGATGCTAGCCCCGATTGACGAGTTCTTATTGGCAACCAACAACCAGCAACTAACAACTGATTTTATGAGTTTAAAAGCTCAACTCGAAGCCATTATTTATGCGGCGGAGACGCCGATTACCACGGAACAGGTGGTCCAACTCGTGAAAGAGTCGGTGATCGCCGGAGGCGCGGCGGATGAGGCTGAAGTGAAATCGCGAGTCCGGGCGTCATTGGAAGAACTGGTTGCGGATTACAGTACGCCCGACCATGGGATCGAGGTGCGACAGGTCGCCGGCGGGTACCGCATGTCCACCAAGCCGGAGCAGCATGAAATGGTGCGCGGCTTCGCGAAGAGCCTGAAGCCACCCATCCGGCTGTCGCTGCCGGCGCTGGAAACTCTGGCTGTGATTGCATACAAGCAGCCGGCCACGGTGCCGGAGATCAACGAGATTCGCGGAGTGGATTCTGGCGGCGTGATTGCCACGCTGCTGGATCGCAAGCTGATCACAACCGCTGGGCGGAAGCAGGTGATCGGACGGCCGATTCTTTACAAGACGACGAAAGAATTCCTGATGCGCTTTGGCTTGAAGGACGTTAATGAACTGCCCAGCATGGAGGAGTTTGAGAAGCTGGTGGCAGAGTCGTTCCAAGGGGAGTTGATTCCGGCGGAAGACGCGGCGCGAGACGATTCCAATCCCCAGGAGCGGGGCCCCGAAGGAACGGCTGAAACCGAGCCATCCGCAGAAGCGGTTTCCGAACCCGCCGCGCAGAAAGAGTAGCCACCGTCCTTGAAAGCTGGGAAGATTCACATCCATGCCCGCTGAACGCCTGCAAAAAATTATCGCCGCTGCCGGGATTGCTTCCCGACGCAAGGCCGAAGAACTGATCAGTGCTGGCCACGTGAAGGTGAATGGGACCGTGGTGACGGAACTGGGAACGAAGGCGGATCCGGATGTCGATCACATTCGCGTCGATGGAAAGCTGCTCCAGGGCGCGCAACTGCATGTCTACTTGCTACTGAACAAACCCAAAGGCTACGTCACGACAGTGAGCGATCCGGAAAATAGGCCGACGGTGATGCAACTGATTCGCGGTGTGAAGAAGCGCGTGTATCCCGTGGGGCGGTTGGACTATGCCAGCGAGGGCCTGCTGCTTCTGACCAACGACGGCGCACTGGCGAATAAGCTGATGAAAGCGGCGTCGCAGGTTCCGAAGACTTATGTCGTGAAGGTTGCCGGCGTGCCGAGTGCCGAATCGCTGGAAAAGTTGCGCGGTGGAGTTTCGATCGCGACCGAAGATGGGCGGCGGGTGCGGACCGCGCCGGCAGGCATTCGGCTAATTAAGGAAGCAAACAATCCGTGGTATGAAGTCACGTTGATTGAGGGGCGCAACCGCGAGATCCGGCGCATGTTTGAAAAGGTTGGACACCACGTGGAGAAGATCAAGCGCGTACGCTATGGGCCGCTAACGCTCGATGTTCCACCGGGGCAGTTCCGCGCATTGACCGTGCAGGAAGTCGATCGCTTGCGGACGGCCTGCAACAAACCGATAGCGCGAACGAAGCCCTCCGTGGCATGATGAGCGGCAAACATGAGCCGCTTTTTCGATCTAGTCTCCAAGCCAGCCCGTGACATGGGGACGACGAATGCTCCCAGCACAACACTCGCCGCGATAGAGCGCCGGTCGCAGCTTATCAAACTCGATTCCAACGAAAATCCTTTTGGGCCTTCGGCGCGTGCGGTCGAGGCCATGAGGAGCGCCCTGAGCGCGGCGAATTCTTATCCTGACGACGGTTGCGGCGAATTGCGCCGCAAACTGGCCACACATCATGAAGTGCGACCGGAGCAGGTATTAGTGGGCGCGGGCTCGACCGAATTGATCAGCCTGCTTTGCCAGACGCTGCTCGCGCGGGGACTGAATGCGGTGACCAGCGAGCGCTCGTTCATTATCTACTCGATGGCAGTGAGGGCAGCGCGCGGGCAGTTGATTGAAACACCAATGCGCGACGACAGCTTCGATCTGGAAGCAATTCTCTCGGCAATTGACGCGAAGACGCGCATCGTTTTTCTGGCAAACCCCAACAACCCTACCGGCACCATGCTGGAGGCGACCGTGGTGGAACGCTTTCTGGCGCAGATTCCTGGCCATGTGGTCGTGGTGCTGGATGAGGCTTACTACGAATTTGCGCTGCGCTTCGCGGCGCTACGGGGAGTTACCTACTCGAACTCGCTGGAGTATGTTCGCCAAGAGGCGAGTGTGGTGGTGCTGCGAACATTTTCGAAGGCACACGGGCTCGCCGGTCTCCGTGTAGGGTACGGCTTGGGTCCGGCGGAATTGTTGGGGTATTGCGCGCGCATGAGAAACACATTTTCGGTGTCGTCGGTGGGACAAGCGGCGGCGTTGGCTGCGCTCGACGACGACAATCACATTCAACGCGTGGTGGAGAACAATGTGCTGCAGTCGCGGGTACTCAGCCAGGGATTGTCGGGGCTGGGATATCGCGCCGTTCCGACCTCGGCGAATTTTGTGTTCTGCGATCTGGGAGAAGACGCCGCGGCCCACGCTGACCGCTTGCAAAACGAAGGAGTGGCCGTGCGGCCGCTCGGGCCATGGGGAGCGCCGAACTGCATTCGCGTGACAATTGGGACGGCGGAGCAGAACCAGGCGTTTCTTCAAGCGGCGCAGAGAGTGGTGGCGCGTGGTTTCGGGACCGGGACTCAGATGTCAGGATTAGCGCGGGAAGATAGGGAGTATTAGTCCCAGACAATTGTTCCCAGAATCGTCCGTTCCGCTAGAAGCACAGTTTCATCCGAAGAACCGCAGAGATTCGAAACGCCTCTGATTGCGTCCTGCCGCACATAGGCGGCGTAGTAGAACATCCCGTTCAAATCGTATGGAGGATACGCAGGCGTTGGTTCCTCATCGATGGGTGGGCCCTCAATATAGCTTTGCTTGATAATCCACACTTCTGACGGAGCAGTTCCTCCGTACATCCACCTGCCTCTCTTTGTGATTTCCTTGACGTGTCCACTCATTGTGATTGTGTTTCTTTTCTGTTGGGTCCTAGCTCACTATTACTGCCGCGCGCGCGGCTCCATACAGTCCGGCATCGCTTCCCAGCAACGCAAGGGTGATGACGGTTTTTCGTGCGCCGCTTTGGGTTCGCAGCGACGGGCTAGTGGAGCTGCCGGCAGCTGCCGAGCTGCGCTCGGCCCGGACAGCCGAGGGCGGCTGTCCCCACACAGGCTCTTGCGGTGGGGCGGTTGCGGCGTAGACCAGCGATCGCGCGCGCAGTTCTTCGAACATGTTGGGGGCGTAAGCATCCCAGGCGTTCGCAACGCCTCCTCCGAGTACGTACATGTCGAGATTCAAAACATTGATCAGATCGGCGAGCAGGATGCCGAGGTAGCGTCCGAAAGTGCGGAAGATGCGGCGGGCGGGCTCGTCACCCTGGATCGCCAAGTTGTAGATCGACTTGGCGCCGAACTCAGCATCGGACGACGCGGCCTGGGCAAAGGACGGCGCTTCACCGCTGGCGATCGCTTCTTGCGCCATGCGTACGATGGCACTGGCGGAGGCGTATCGTTCCGCGCATCCGCGGTTGCCACAGCCACAGGGAGGGCCTTCCGGTTCGACTGTAACGTGGCCGAACTCGCCTGCCATGCCATTCATGCCGTGCCAGATTTTTCCGCCGATTACGATCCCGCCACCGATTCCGGTACCCAGCGTGACCACTGCCACGTTCGCAATGCCGCGTGCGGCACCGAGCCACTGCTCGCCGAGTGCGGCGACGTTAGCGTCGTTTTCGAGGACGACGCGAGCGCGCAGGCGACGCTCGATTTCCGCGCGCACGGGATAATCTTCAAAGCCTGGGAGGTTGGCGGACTTCCGCAGCATTCCGGTTTGCATGTCGATGATGCCGGGAACGCCGATGCCGGCGCCAAGGAACTTCCCCGTTTCCTCGTATTTCCCGGAGAGACGTTGAATAGCGTCGCACATTTCGGTGATGACGTGGTTGGGGCCGAGAGCGACTTTGGTGCTGAGCGTAATTTTCTCGAGGAGTTGCCCGTCGCTGCTGACGGCGGCGATGCGAAGGTTGGTGCCACCGAGATCGACACCGATGGAAAAATCGGACATGGTGGGAGGTTATCAGAAGTGCGGCGCGGCGGGCTTGGCGAAAAAGCCGCCGAGCTTGGCTCGACCGGACAGCCGAGGGCGGCTGTCCGCACATGAGTATTTCAGCGCACTCGATTCGGTCGTTACTTCTGGCAGTTGGGGCAGTAGTGGCTGCTGCGGCCGGCGATCGCGATGCGTTTGATGGGGGTTTTGCAAACGAGGCAGGGCTCGCTTTCGCGGCCGTAGACGCGGTGCTGCAACTGAAAGAAGCCCTCCTCGCCGTCGGCGTCCACATAGTCTGAGATGGACGAGCCGCCAAGGGCAATCGCCTCACGAAGAACCTCTTTCAGGGACGTGAGCAGTTTGGCGAGTTGGTCGCGTGTGATGGTGGAGGCGCGGCGGCGAGGGCGAATTCCGGCGCGGAACAAAGATTCATCGGCATAAATGTTTCCTACACCGCGCAACAGTTTCTGATTGAGCAGAGCGCTCTTAATCGGAGTCTTGCGGCCGTGAAACAAAGTGATAAAACGGCCGAGATCGGCTTCCAGCGGCTCAATGCCGCCAGCCTCGAAGTCACCGGCCACGGAGACGCTCAGCCGACCGAAGCGACGGGAATCGACAAAGCGCAGGTCCTTGCCCGAGGCCAGTTTCAGAATTGCGTGAGTGTGCTTGAGAATTTCTGATTGCGGTTCGCAGACTTGCAAGCGGCCCGTCATACCAAGGTGGACGATCCACTGCGCTGTGGTTTGTGTAGGCTTGGCGCCCTTGTGCGCCTTTGTGTACGTCGTCGATGACGTCTGTGACGATTGGATTTCAGATCTCCGACGGGCCGGTTTAGACTTCTGGCCTTTTGCGGGCGAGGGCGCCCGCGCCATACGGTCTAGGTCGAAGACGATATGTTTGCCGATGCGCCGGACGTCGACGATGCGGCTGCACTCAAGGACGGCGGCGATTTCCTGCGCGGGAGATTTCAGTGGCTCCGGCTTCTGGCCCAGCCAGACGGATGCAATCACATCGCCGGAGACACGCTGCGCCAGGCCGCGGGCGATGGTTTCCACTTCAGGCAGTTCGGGCATGCCTTCTCAGTTTACAAGGTGACTCACGGGAAACGAGCGCTCGCGGTGGGAAACCTGCTAGTCCTTCAAGGGCACGACGGCTCTGCCGTCGCGGCAGAATGTGGCCACCTTTTGAATGTCACCGTTGGCTTGGGGTAGGGTCATTACCGGTCCGTAGCAGTAAACGGCGTGGCCGCTGGCGGCGAAGTACCAGCGTCCGCCCTTGGAGTGTTGCTCCATTTGGCCGGACGGGCGCCGGTCTGGCTGCGCTGGTTTCGCAACCGTCATACTGAACAACAAGGCTAGGGTCAGGGCCTTCATTGCTTTCGAGCTTTCTGAAACTTTGGTGAAACACTTTACGGCTTAAATCTATTACCTAAACCTGGTCCTAAAGCGTAATCACAGCTCGACGTTGATCTCCCAAATCCGAAGCAGGCATGGGCGGAACCTGGGTGTCGGGTTTTGCAACTTTGCCTGCCCGGCTTTGGGAATGGTGCTGTGGTGCCTGGGTCGACGGGATCTGGGTTGACGGGGTCTGAATCGATGGAGATTGCCCGTGGGTCGACGGGACTTGGGTAGAAGGCTTCTGCGCCCGGCTTTGAGCTCGGGCTAACTTGTCAGTCAAGGCTTTGCCCTTCATGGCCCAAAGTTCCTTGCTGTCACCGAGCAAAATCTGAATCAGACTTTGCTGAGATTGGATGGCCTCGTTTTGCTCAACGATGAGCACGGTCATCAGACCGTACGAAATCAGGAATACCACCGTGAGCAGGGGAAGCAGGCTCCCTTTCTTCTTTGGAGCCACAACCGGCATCACCGATGTGTTAGCGAACAAATCCGTCAAGTGCCACCCCGGTCTCGCCCCGCAACGGCAGGCACAGAGAGAGATTGCAGCTTGTCCTCCAATAGCAGGAGCGCCCGGAAGACATTGAATTTGTTTGGGTTAGCGGGCGCGCAGAGGGCCTCGCGGCGGGCTCCAAGTGCAACTCAATGCACATTATGAGCAATGGGGCTTGCGGAACGCATCTCGGGGAATCCGTCGGAGTGCCCGCCAGACGCGGCTTTCAGAAGGGGATGATCCCCGCCGCCGGAGCAGGATCGAGTTTCACTTCCCGCCGAGGACGAGCTTGGCAATAGTGGCCAACTGCATGTTGGACGTGCCTTCGTAGATCTTTCCGATCTTGGCATCGCGCCAGTATTTCTCCACGGGATAGTCTTTGGTGAAGCCATAACCGCCATAGATTTCGATGGCCAGCGAGGTTACGCGTTCCGCGACCTGCGAGGCGAAAAGCTTGGTCATGGCAGCTTCTTTCACGAAGTTCACGCCCGCGTCTTTCATGCGGGCGGCGTTGTAGACCATCAGGCGGGCGGCTTCGATCTCGGTGGCCATTTGCGCAATCTGGAACTGGATTCCCTGAAAGTCCGCGAGGGCCTTGCCGAACTGCTTGCGCTCCTGCGCGTATTTCGCGGCGAACTCCCAGGCTCCGCGGGCTACACCAATCATCTGCGCGCCGATGCCGATGCGGCCCTCGTTGAGAGTCTCGATCGCAATCTTGTAACCTTTGCCGGGCTCGCCCAGCACGTTCTCTTTGGGTACGCGGCAGTCTTCAAGAATGAGCTCGCACGTGGAAGAAGCGCGGATGCCGAGCTTGTCTTCCTTCTTGCCTACGCTGAATCCTGGGAAATCTTTTTCTACCAGGAACGCGGTGATGCCCTTATATCCCGCAGCGGGATCGAGCGTGGCGAAGAGTATGAATAGTCCAGCCTCTTTGCCGTTCGTGATCCAGAGCTTGCGTCCGTTGATCACGTAGTCGGTGCCTTTGAGCTCGGCTCGGGTTTGCAGGGCGAAGGCGTCGGAGCCGGATCCAGCCTCGCTCAGCGCGTAGGCGCCGACGGTGTCAGCCGCCATCTTGGGCAGATAGCGCTTCTTCTGTTCGGCATTGCCATATCGCAAAAGGGCGTTATTGACCAGCGTATTTTGGACGTCTACAACGACGCCGGCCGACGCATCCACGCGCGACAACTCCTCCACCGCAAGGATTGCCTCGAAAAACTTGGCTCCACCGCCACCGTATTGCTCGGGAATTTCGATCCCCATCAGCCCGAGCTGAAAGAATCCATGGATAAGATCTTTTTCGAAGACTCCTTTCTCGTCCATCTCCTTCACCAGCGGGCGAATCTTGTCGTCGGCAAACTGGCGAATGTTGTCGCGGAAAAGAATCTCGTCTTCGGTGAGCGTGGTTAGTGGTGTGGGAACGCCGGATTGCAGTGTGGTCTCAGGCATGCGAATACCTTCAAGCAGAGGAATGGGAGACTGGTAATTCTAGCACCGTCGAAGACGCTCGGAGGAAAGCAGTTCGAGGAGATAATCTGGAGGAGGCATCAAGCGTTAGCTACGGCTGACATGCACCAGCTTAAGCGTGTCGGCCTGCAGAATCCTCTGGATCTGATTGCGGGCATGCATCGACCAGGGGCCCAGCGTGTCAAGCCTGATATAGGCCTGCCAGTGTCTCAGCGCCTTGCGCGGCTCGCGAATTTTTTCGTAGGCGAGCGCAAGATTGTAGTGTGCATCAGCGTAGGTGGGAGCGAGTTGGACCGCCATCTTGTAGGTCTGAATGCCCTCTTGCACGCGGCCTGTCTCATCGAGAACGTTGCCCAGATCGAAATAGGCGAGGGCATAACGAGGATCGGCTTGCAAGGCGGCGCGATAGTGCTTTTCCGCCAATGCGAAGTCCTGGCGATTGTAGTAAAGCGTTCCCAGGTTGATGTGCGCGGCGGCGTGGCCGGGCTGAAACTCGAGAACTTTCTGGTATGCAGCGAGCGCCTCGGCCTGCGTGGCCGGATCCTCTTCGAGTGCGATGCCACGGGCGAACCAGACGGCGGCTTCATCCTCACGCGGAGTCGGCTCAGAATCAGGAATGGGTGTGGTGGTTACAACCTTTTCTCGCGTCGAGAAATCCATCACAAACTGTCCGGCGATGGGTTCCAGCAGTTTGCCCTGGTGACGAAAGGCTATGCGATGCTTGTTTGTGGACGAAGCGCCCGCTTCCAGCAACGGGTTTCCCATCCCCGCGGCCTGCTTCTGCATGGCCTCGAGTGATTCGCGGATCACCGCCGGGCGCACTCTCATCGCGCACAGGTCGCGGACTTTCTTGATCTTCAGCAGGTCGGAGAAAGAATACGATGGGGAGGCAACGATCAGCCCCGCACGCTCCCAGTTCGCCAACTGGCGCGGAGTAAGGTGAAGAATTCTGAGTAAATCAGCTCGACTGTACACGACTCTCACAACCTCTCGCGCCATCATACCTAACACTGCCGGCGCAAGAATGTATCGCCGCCATTATCCGCAACTAGTGGCTCTAAACGCAACAGCAAACGCTTGTGGAAATCTGTGGAGAACCTGGATGATTTACATGCAACGAAAATGGTGCAGTCATCTTTCTCAGAGCGAAACTCTCGGTTGCGCCTATACAGCCAGTAACGCAGCCTGATATTCCTCGTAGGTGCCCTTGAAATCGGTAATCTTGTGGTTGCTTTCGAAATGCCAGATGCGGGTTGCGACTTCGTCGATCAAGTCATGATCGTGAGTTACCAGGAGCACCGTTCCCTGATACCGCTGCAGAGAAATGTTCAGAGCGTTGATCGCCTCCAGATCTAAATGGTTCGTGGGCTCGTCGAGTATGAGCACGTTCGGCTTCTGCAGCATCAGCTTGCAGAACAGCAGCCGGGCCGCTTCGCCGCCGGAAAGAACGCTGGTGGACTTCGTAGCTTCTTCACGAGCGAACAGCATCTGGCCCAGCAGGCCACGGATTTCTTCGCTGACGGCCGCTGGATTCCATTGATGCAACCACTCCAGCACCGTCATCCCGCCTTCGATCAAGCTGCGATGGTCCTGGGCAAAATATCCGATTGATGCTTCGTGACCCCAGATCACTTTGCCTGAATCGACGAACGGACCGTCGTAGCCGCTGGTTTTGCGTAACTCGGCTTCCGGCGTGGTCGGCGAATTCGCCAGCAACGCATTCACCAGGGTTGTCTTTCCTGCTCCGTTACGTCCCATGAGCGCGATTCTTTCCCCGCGTGTGATGCTCGCCGTGAAATCGCGAATGACCGGCGAGTCGCCATAAGCCTTGCTCAGGTGCTCGACTTCGAGGATGTGTTTTCCCGAGGGCCGCTTCTGTTCGAACTTGATGTAAGGCCGCTGGATGTTCGACTTGGCCAGTTCCGTGACCTGCAGCCGCTCCACTTCCTTGCGCCGCGACTGCACCTGGCTTGAGCGAGTGCCGGCGGCGAATCGCGCGATGAATTCGTTCAACTGCGAGATCTTCTTTTCGCGCTGCGCGTTTTGCGATTCAATTTGCGACCGAACTTGAGTCTTCGCCAATACCATCTCGTCGTACGAGCCGGTGTAAGTGATGATGGTCTCGTAATCGATGTCGGCGATGTGCGTGCAAATACTGTTCAGGAAATGCCGGTCGTGCGAAATCGCAATCACCACGCCGTCGTAGGCATTCAGAAATCCCTGCAGCCAGTGGATCGAATCCAAATCAAGGTTGTTGGTGGGCTCATCCAGCAGCAACGCTTGCGGATGGCCGAACAGCGCCTGCGCCAGCAGCACGCGGACTTTCTGTCCACCCTGCAACTCGCTCATCTTGCGGGCATGGGCCTCATCGGGGATGTCCAGGCCTTGCAGCAAGATCGCCGCATCGCTCTCGGCAGTGTATCCATCTTCTTCGCCGACGATGCCTTCCAACTCGCCCAACTTCATGCCGTCTTCATCGGTCATGTCGTGCTTTTCGTAGATCGCGTCGCGCTCCTGCATTGCCGCCCACAGACGCTTGTTGCCCATGATGACTGTATCGATCGCCGTGTAGGCGTCGAAGGCGAACTGGTCCTGGCTTAAAACGCCGAGCTTCCGAGGACGCACAACTGTGCCTTTTTGCGGCTCCAGTTCCCCGCTGAGCAGCTTCATGAACGTGGACTTGCCTGCGCCGTTGGGCCCGGTCAGGCCATAACGCTTGCCCGGCGTAAATGCCGTGGAGACTTCATCGAACAGAATTTTGGCGCCGTAGCGCATGGAAACATTACTGACTGAAAGCATGATTTCTAGTTTCTCTTCTTCTGGGCTTCTACTGGGAAGCTTCTTCAGGACCTGCGGGGAATTTCCGCCAAAAACGGTACGCAGCTGGAGTTAATAGAATATCATGCCCAGCTTACGAGCTTGTCATTCTGAGCGGAGCAAGATCGTTCGCGAAGCAAACGACCTTGCGAGTAGAAGGATCCCTGCACAGTCGGCACCTCCTTGAAAAGCCTCATCAGTCGTCAAGTTGCAAGGGGTCCTTCGATTCCTTGAACCGATTCGCGATGCGAATCGGTTCACTCCGCTCAGGATGACAAAACTGGATTGCAAAAGCGCGTGTGCAGGCTAGTGTCCCCCGCTCAGCTCCCGCACGATCGCTCCAACAAACTGTTTGGCATCACCGAAGAGCATGAGGGTGTTGTCGAGGTAGTAGAGAGGATTGTCGATGCCGGCGAAGCCTGGCTCATGCTGCGCTTGATCACCATGACGGTGTGAGCTTTATCGACATCGAGGATGGGCATGCCGTAGATGGGGCTGGAGGCGTCGCTGCGCGCGGCGGGATTGGTGACGTCGTTGGCGCCGATCACCAGGGCGACGTCGGTTTGCGGGAAGTCGCCGTTGATTTCGTCCATCTCGACGAGGCGGTCGTAGGGGATGTCGGCTTCGGCCAGCAGCACGTTCATGTGGCCGGGCATGCGTCCGGCGACCGGATGGATAGCGAAGCGAACTTCGACTCCCTTTTTGGTCAGGATGTCATAGAGTTCGCGGACTTTGTGTTGCGCCTGCGCCACCGCCATACCGTAACCGGGGACGATGACTACTTTGTTGGCGGCAGCGAGAATCGCAGCGGCCTCCTCGGCTGTAGCGCTGTGCACAGGCCTGGCTTCCTGTCCGCCCGCGGCTGCGGGCTGCATCTGGCCGAAGGCACCGAACAGGACGTTGGTGAACGAACGGTTCATCGCCTTCGACATAATGACCGAAAGAATGAGTCCCGAAGAACCGTCCAGCGCGCCGGCGATGATCAAGAGCTTGTTCTGAAGCACGAATCCCATGGCCGCAGCGGACAACCCGGCATAGGAGTTCAACAGCGAGATCACGGTCGGCATGTCAGCGCCGCCGATCGGGATCACCATGAACACGCCGAACACCAGTGGAATGGCCACCATGATCGGAAAGAGCTGCCTGGCTTCCGGATGCAGGACCAAGTAAACGGCTGCGGCGACCGCGATGCCCAGCAACCCCAAGTTGACAAGGTTTTGCCCCTTGTAAGTGATGGGACGCTGGGGAAGGATCTCTTGTAGTTTTCCCGCAGCCATCAAACTTCCGGTGAAGGTCAGCGAGCCCAGGATCACTTCCATGGAGAGCACCGACATCATGAACTTCGGAACGTTCGGGGTGCGCAGATAAAACTCTGCCGTGCCGACTAACGTGACGCAGAGTGCGCCGAAGGCGTGGCTGAGCGCGGTCCGCTGTGGGACGGCCGTCATCTGCACCATGCCGAGGGGAATGCCGATGCCGCTGCCGAGCACCAGCGCGATGATGATCCACTTCCAATCGACAATGCCGTGGTGAAGCAGGGTGCCGGCTATGGCCAGCACCATGCCGATTTCACCTGCCCAAATCCCGTGGCGGGCGGTGGCGGGCGAACTCATCCACTTCAGCGACAGGATGAACAGGGCGCTGGCGATGAGGTAGATGACTTCGATCAGGTATTGGCTTCCGGCGAGTTCGTTCATTTTTGTGCCAATCTGGTTTATCGCAACTTCGACCGTGCGAAAGGGGCTACGGCTTGGTCGGACGGCTGCTCTTAAACATCTTGAGCATGCGGTCGGTAATAAAGAATCCGCCGACCACGTTGCTGGTGGCAGCGACGATGGCGATCACGCCCAGCACAGTCGCGAACCAGCTCTTGCGCTCGCCTACCAGCACAATCGCGCCGACGACGGCAATGGCATCGAGGGCGTTGGTCAGCGACATTAGCGGTGTGTGCAGCAAGGGCGAAACGTGGCGGATGACCTCAAAACCAATGAAGCAGGCCAGCATGAAGATGAACAGCGCGTCGATCAGGTTAGAACCCATGCAACCCCCCAGTTCTCGGTTCTCAGTTCTTAGTCGCCGCCAGCTGGAGCCAACGCTGGCAGTTTGAAAAATTCACGCACTCTGGCATTTACGATTTCACCGCCGCGGGTGACCATGGTTTCGCGGATGATTTCGTCCTGCAGGTTGAGTTGCAGCTTGCCCTCTTTCACGATGTACGCAAGAAACGTGGTGACATTGCGAGCGTACATCTGGCTGGCATGGTAGGGGACGCTGCTGGCCAGATTGATGGCGCCGATGATCGTGACGCCATGCTCTTTTACGGTTTCTCCAGTGCGGGTGAGTTCGCAGTTGCCACCGCGTTCGGAGGCCAGATCGACGATCACCGAGCCCGGGGCCATCCCTTTCACCATGTCGGCCGTGATCAAGACGGGCGATTTCTTGCCGGGAATCACGGCGGCGGTGATGAGGACATCGCTTTCCGCAACCACTCTGGTGAGGAGTTCGCGCTGCCGTGCGTAGAAGGTTTCGTCCTGGGCGGTGCCGTAGCCGCGGGCGTCCTGCGCATCCTTTGCTTCAATCGGCAATTCGACGAAGCGGCCGCCGAGGCTTTGCACTTGCTCTTTCGAGGCGGCGCGCATGTCGTACGCGGAAGCTACAGCACCCAGCCTGCGGGCGGTCGAAATGGCTTGCAGGCCCGCAACTCCGGCACCGATCACCAAGACGCGTGCCGGCGTGATAGTGCCTGCGGCCGTCGTCATCATGGGAAAGATCCTGATGGAAGTTTCAGCGGCGAGCAGCACCGCTTTGTATCCGCAGATGGTTCCCATAGAGGAAAGCGCGTCCATGCTCTGTGCGCGCGTGGTGCGGGGAACAAGTTCGACAGAAAATGAGTTGACGCCAGCGGCGGCAATCTGCTGGATCACTTCGGCAGAACCAAACGGACGCAGAAAGCCTACGAGCAACTGATCGCGACGCAGCAGGGGAAGATCAGCCTTGCCGGTGAGGTCATTGGACCCGTAGCAAAGCACCTGCACGACAACGTCAGCGGCAGCAAATACAGCAGCGCGATCCGGAAGAATCTTTCCGCCCTTCTCGACGTAGGCCGAGTCAGCATAGCCAGCCTGTGCGCCCGCACCCGATTCGACCACCACTTCGAGTCCGGCCTTGGCGAGGGTGGGGATTACCGCGGGAACCAGAGCGACCCTACGCTCTCCCGGATAGCTTTCCTTCGGAACTCCAACGATCACGCGGTTGTCCTTTCCCCAGTAAGAATCGGCATCCGACTCGCTCAAATGCGAATACTATTAGGTAGCAGCACCGACCGACTGTGACGCTCCTCACACACGCGTAGCAGAAAAAGCGTCGAGGAATTTCGGAACACAGATTTAACCAACCAATCCGGAGCAGATTTTGACGGACTAAGAACACTATCAGAAAGAGGTACCAGAGAAAAGCGACGTTAAATGGCTTGCTCCATCCGGTCCACGACAGGCATCTTCAGTAAGAAATGTATTGACCCTCGCCACTTAAGGCTGAGTAATAGATTGGCAGCTTTGTGCAAGTTATTTCTCAAGGAAGCGCGAAGAAGTACCACCGATGGAAACCGATCGGCGTAATAGCTTGCATCGTTCTGGCCAGCGCGGGGGTAATCGCTCGTTTGGTCATTGATCGCGCGCAACCGATTTTGCGGATGAGGGTTATTGAAACTCTATCGAATCGTTTCAAGGGCAAGGTAGAGCTGGCGACGCTAAGTGTTTCCCTGGTCAAAGGGCTCGAGGTTTCCGGCAGCGGCCTGAAGATCTATGGCCCCACCGACCCGAATCCTTACGCCCCCGGGGTCCAGGCGCTGATCAGTTTGCAGGAATTCCACTTTCACGCCGGAGTTCGAAACCTGTTTCGTTCCAACGTACACGTCGACACCGTCTACGTGAAAGGCATGGAGCTGAACATCCCTCCTAAAGAAAATCGCCAGGAATTTACGAGCATGAGTTCGCAGACGAGAAAGATGTCGATTATTGTCGACAAGTTCGTTTGCGAAGATACAAAACTGCTGATCAATACTTTGAAGCCGGGCAAGCCGCCACTGGAATTTGCTATCGGTGATCTACGAATGAAGGACATTGGTGCCGGCCAGCCGATGCGCTTTGACGCGACCCTGGTCAACCCGAAGCCGGTGGGAAACATTCACTCAACCGGCCTGTTTGGGCCGTGGGATGAAAGCAGTCCTCGGGATACGCCGGTGCATGGGGAATATTCCTTTAGCAATGCCGATCTAAGCACGATTAAGGGTATCGGAGGAATACTCTCATCGACCGGGGAGTATGCCGGAACTCTCAGCGATATCGTGGTGGATGGAAAAACCGACACGCCCGATTTCCGAATAGCGACAGGCGGGCGCTCCGCGCCGCTGCACACGGAGTTTCATGCCACTGTCGACGGCACGAGCGGAGACACTTATCTCAAGCCGGTCAAAGCAACGCTGCTTCATTCGTCATTTACGGCAAGCGGCTCGGTGACCCGCGTGCACGATCCGAACGGGCACGACGTAGAACTCGATGTGGTCCTTGATCACGCACAGATCGAGGACCTGCTCGAGCTCGGCGTGCGCACCGATCCGCCTGTTATGACCGGTCCGGTAGAAATGAAGACGAAGTTAAGCCTGCGCCCCGGGGGGGCGGATGTGGCTAATCGATTGCAGTTAGCCGGTAATTTTCACGTGTTCGGCGCGCACTTCACCAGTGAGAAAGTGCAATCCCGGCTGGATTCATTGAGTCTTCGCACCCAGGGCAAACCCAAGGAAGCGCAAGACGGCGTGGAAGAAAATGTTCCTGTGGACTTGCGCGGGGTGTTTACGTTAGGGGATGGATCTTTGTCCTTTTCGCTGCTTC
>Ga0187849_1002149_pt1 | contig 19365 bp, 14 predicted proteins | sample June2016WEW_4_10_2_FD_132412 | JGI IMG/M metagenome (GOLD analysis project Ga0187849, IMG submission 132412) | Peatland microbial communities from SPRUCE experiment site at the Marcell Experimental Forest, Minnesota, USA - June2016WEW_4_100 | ecosystem: Environmental > Terrestrial > Soil >...
CCCGCCTTCTCCATGGCCCGGGCGTTCTCCAACTGGTGCTGATCCGTAGCGCCCGGGAAAGGAATCAGCAACGCCCCTCTGCCGGCCGCCGCCAGTTCGGCCACCGCCGTCGCGCCCGCGCGCGAAATCACCAAATCCGCCTGCGAAAGCGCCCCGGGCATGTCATCGATAAAGGCGTGAACCTCAGCAAATAAGCGTCGTTCCTGATAGGTCTTCCGAACTTCATTATAGTCGCGTTCGCCGGTTTGGTGGATGATTCTAATCCCGCCCGGGAATGCCTCATTTTTGGGCGCGGCAACCGGTGTAGCGCCGGGCTTTAGCCCAGCATCCGATGTAGCGCCGACCTTTAGGTCGGCACATGCCGGGCTAACGCCCGGCGCTACATCAGCTACTCCGCCCGCCTCGCGCGCCAGCAGTGGCAAACTTTCCACGACTGCTTGGTTGATCGCCCTCGAACCCTGACTACCACCCACCACGAGAACGGTAAAGGACGCTTTTGGGCGGCGGGGCGGAATGTCGAAAAACGCCCGGCGCACCGGATGCCCCGTCACGCGCGCCTTCTCTCCGTAAAGGTGCGCCGTTTCGGCAAATCCCACCGCTGCGGCGCGGACCAGCGGCGCCAGGAGGCGGTTGGTGAAACCTGGCCGGGCGTTGGGCTCAATCAAAATCGTGGGAATATCACGCAGCGCTGCTTCTAACATTACCGGGCCTGCCAGGTAACCGCCCACACCTACTACCACCTGGGGTTTAAATTCCCGCAAAATCCCCGCCACGTCAACCATTGTGCGCGGCAAAACCAGAAGATTGCGCAGCCTCTGAATGCCGCCGATGCCCTTCAAGCCCGCTGCGTCAACGGCGCGAAGCCGAAAGCCTGCCGCCGGGATCAATTTCGCTTCCAACGGGCGGTGCGTGCCCAGGAATTCGATCTGGTAGCCGGGAATCGCACGCTCACCCCGCGCGCGCAATTCTTCGGCCACCGCCAAGGCCGGAAAGATATGCCCGCCCGTTCCGCCAGCGACCATCAGGATGCGGGCTCCCGTGTTTTCCGCGTCCGCTGTCAGGCCGTGTTCGCTATTCAATTCCCATCCACCCAGCAGAACAAGTCAAAAGTCAAAACGCAAAAGTCAAAAGGCAAAAGTGAAAACTAACAACTGAAGATCACACCCCTCGCCCCCTAGGGGGACAGGGAAGAAGAATTCTTAGTTCTCGCGCTGCGTTCATGAGACCCCGTAGCGCGGACCGTTTTTGGGGTCCGCGGTTCTTACTTTGCAAAAAAACCAAATCTTAATGACGGACGCCTGCCCTTGGGTTCGGGAGCGCGAGTCACAGTAAGAACCGCAGACCTCAAAAGCGGAGGTCTGCGCTACGCTTGCTTCACCCTTCAGCCTTCATCCTTCAGACTTCAGCCTTCAGCTTGCCTGCTGAGAAATATTCAAAAGTATCCCCACCGCCACCAAATTCACCAAAAGCGACGAACCTCCATAGCTCACGAACGGCAGGGGAATACCCTTGGTGGGGAGCAGTCCCAGCACCACGCTCATATTCACCAGTGCCTGCCCCACGATCATCACCGTCAACCCAATCGCTAGCAAACGCCCAAAGTAATCCTGGCAGCCCGCACTCGCCCGCAGCCCACGAATCAGGATGAGGGCGAAGACGGCCACAATCGCCAGGGTCCCGATCAAGCCCAGCTCTTCTCCCACCACGGAGAAAATAAAATCCGTCTGGGGTTCGGGCAGAAAGAAGAGTTTTTGCTTGCCTTCCATCAGCCCCACGCCGGTTATGCCGCCGGTTCCAATGGCAATGTACGACTGAATGATCTGGAATCCCCTACCCAAGGGGTCAGCGTAGGGATTCAAGAACGCCAGAATACGGTCGTGACGATAAGTGGAGTGGGAGATCAGCCACCACAGGGCGGCCAGCGCGGGAACTAGAGCCCCCGCAAAATAGCGAAGATGCAACCCCGCGGAGAAGAGCATGGCCGCTAGGATCAAACCCAAGGCCAGAGTGGTGCCCAAATCACGCCCCTTATAGACCAACACTGCCAAGATGCCGGCAACCAGAGCGATCGGAACCAGGGTGTGCTTCCAGTCGTTCACCGCGCCTTTGCGCAGATCGAGAAAAAACGCCAGGAAGACAGCCAGAATAATCTTGGCGAGCTCGGAGGGCTGAAAGCTTACCAACCCCAGGTGAAACCACCGGTGTGTATTGTGGCTGCGGTCAACGAACAGTACGGCGACGAGAAGGATAATCTCGAGCGCCAGCGCGGGAAAAACCACCAGGGGACTTGCCAAGCGCCGGTAGTCCGTATGCATCAAGATTGCTACCGCGATCAGGCCCACGCCCGCCCAGGCCAATTGCCGGAGCAAGAAATAATCGGCGTTGTTGTACCGATCCACTGCCATGACCGCCGAGGCGCTGAAGACCATCAAAGCGCCAAACAGCACCAACCCCACCACGGCGCCAAACAGAATCTTGTCGGATTGGAGTTGCCTTGCCATTTGCGATTTGCGATTGTCGATTGACGATTGCTGGTCGTCAGTTACCGGTCATTAGTAATAAGTAATAGCAATATCGATTTTCGGCTTTTTTTCAATCGACAATCGTCAATCGAAAATCGACAATCGTCAATGCCCTCTGTCGTCACTGCCGTCGAACAGCGTCGGCTGCCGTGGAGAGTGCTGAGCGCCGGGTCCGGCGCCTTGGACTTCGGGCTCCGGACTCCGGACCTGGGACTGCGTACTTTGGACATCGGACTTCGGACTCCGGACTTCGGACTCTCGTTCCGCCGCCGGGCGCGCCTCATACGGCAACGCTTCATCGTCGAGGGTCTCCGCCCTGCTCGCCGAAATAGAGACCGCAGGTTCGCCCTCAGGGACGACCTGCGATTCCATTCCCGGCATTTCTACGGCGTCCACCTCGTAGACATAACTCAACTCAAGATGGTGCGGGACGCTTGCCGGGGATTGCACTGATATGGCCGCTTCATGGGTGTGCGTGGAGGCGACCACCCCGCCCTCCGGGCACCCCTCCTTATTAAGGAGGGGAGTTACGGCGTCGCGGGCCCCCTCCTTGCTTGGAAGGTGGGTGACAAGTTGGGGCCTCCCCTCCTTGGCAAGGGGGGCAGGGGGTGGTTGTTCCTCCTGGCTCCTCACTTCCGGTTCCTGACTCTCGGCCTCGGAGATTCCGGATTCAAGATGCCCGATTCCAGATGCCGGACTCCGGACTCCAGAATCCGGAGTCCAGACTTCTGGCTCCAGACTGCGGACTACGGACTCCGGACTTCGGACCTCGGACTTCGGACCTCGGACTACCCTGCCCGCCGACACATCATTCGCAAGCCGCTTTACCAACTCCTTGAACACGCGGCCGCGCTCTTCGTAATCCTTGAACTGATCGAAGCTCGAACAGGCCGGCGCCAGCAGCACGGTATCGCCCGGGCGCGATCGGGCAAAGGCCTCGTACACGGCGGTCGAGAGATCTCCGGCCTGGACAAGTTCCGTCGAGCCCGCGAGCTGTTGGGCAATCACCGGGGCGGCGGCTCCAATCACCAAAATCTCGCGCACACGTTCCTTGATGAGCGGAAGGAGCGGCGTGTAGGGCGCGCCTTTGTCCTTGCCACCCAAAATCAGGTGGACGCCGCGCTCAAAGGCTTCGAGTGATTTCACCGTGGCGTCGACACTGGTGGCCTTGGAGTTGTTATAAAAATCCACTCCCTGAATTTCACAGACAAACTCCAAGCGATGCTCGACGGCCTGAAACGCCCGCACGGCCTTGCGAATGGCGGCAAAATCCGCACCCAGCACGCATGCCGCGGTGGTGGCCGCCAACACATCTTCCAGGTTGAAATCGCCCCGCAAGGTCACGTCGCGCGTTTCAAACAGCACGCGTTCCAGGTGCCGCACGCGATAGTAGATCTTGCCCCTGGAAACGAAAACGCCAGTCGGGAGCTCACGGTGGCGGCTGAAAAGCACGGGGCGGCTGGAGACCATTGCCTGAAGTCCGGCTACCCAGGGATCGTCGGCGTTCAGGACGGCATAATCCTGCCCCCGCTGATTCCGGAAAATCTGACGCTTGGCCTGCGAATAGGCTTCCAGATTCGGGTGCCGGTCCAGGTGGTTGGGCGAGAGGTTGAGCATGACCGCCACATGCGGACGGAAGTCGTGAATGCCTTCCAATTGAAAGCTGCTCAGCTCGGTAACAAATTTTGTGCCGGGGAGGGCGTGGTCCACCGCCGAACTCAGGGCATTACCAATGTTGCCGCCCACGAAGGTGGGGAACCCGGAGGCCTTGAGCATGTCGCCGAGCAGCGCGGTGGTGGTGGTCTTGCCGTTCGATCCGGTAATGCCCACCAACGTTCCTTCCAGAAACCAGGAGGCGGCCTCGACTTCCGGATAAATGGGAATCATCCGCTGGCGCGCCGCTTGAAGCTGCGGCAGGTCCCAGGGCACGCCGGGACTGATCACGATGAACTGGTGCCGGAGGAACGTTTCCGTGCGTTGCGACCCGAGTTCCAGCCCAACTTTGTCCTTGAGGAGTTGCGGCAGGACTTCGCGAAATTCCGCGGGAGGCTTGCGATCAGTCACCGTCACCACCGCGCCGCGCCGCGCCAGGGCGCGAGCCACCGCCAGGCCGCTCCGGGCCAACCCCACCACCAGTACGCGTTTGCCTTGAACATCCATTTCTTTAGTCTTTTGTACTTCGTCCGTGGTCCGTGGTCCTTAGTCAGTGGTCAAACATCAGTTTTCAGTCGCACGCCAAGCCAATTTGCCAGCATCTGAGGGCAACTGACAACGGACCACGGACAACGGACAATGTTTTACCGCAACTTCAACGTGGTAAGCGCAAAAAGCGCGAAAATCAGCGCGGCAATCCAGAAGCGCGTGATGATTTTCGATTCCTTCCAACCGGACAGCTCAAAGTGATGGTGCAACGGCGCCATGCGAAAGATGCGCTTACGGCGCAGTTTAAACGACCCGACTTGGAGGATGACGGATAGTGCCTCAAACACGAAGATCCCCCCAATAAAGGGCAGCAGCAATTCCTGTTTGATCAGCACCGCGACGGTGCCCATTGCTCCCCCCAATGCCAGCGAGCCCACGTCGCCCATAAAAATCTCCGCCGGGTAGGCGTTGTACCAGAGGAAACCCAGGCTGGAACCCACCATCGAGCCGCAGAAGATGGTCAGTTCCCCCACGCGTGGCAGATGTTCCAGGTCGAGATATTCAGAAAACACCGCGTGTCCTGCGACATAGGTCAGTACGGTCAAGGCCGACGCTGAAATCAGCAGACACCCAATCGCCAAGCCGTCGAGTCCGTCCGTCAGATTGACGGCATTGGAGGAGCCCACCAGAACCAGAATAACGAAGAGCAAAAAGGGAAGAAACGCTAGGGGGTACGTCCAAATATTCCCGAGAAAGCGCGTAATCAGAAAGGTCGGGTGGATACGCTTGAAAAAGGGGAAGATCAGAGTGGTCGAGTATTGCCCGCGCGCGGACAGGGAAACCAGAATGACGCCGAAAATAAAACTGACCAGAATCTGAAGCAAAAACTTTCCCCGTGCCGTCAGCCCCTTGTTCTGTTGGCGCCGGACTTTCTGGTAATCGTCCCAAAAGCCGATGCCGCCGAACGCCATCGTCGTGCCCAAGGTGAGCCACACAAAAATGTTGCTGAGGTCCGACCAAAGCAGGGTGGGAACAACCATGCAAAGAAGAATCAGCACGCCGCCCATGGTGGGGGTTCCGGCCTTGGCTTGGTGCGCTTGCGGCCCGTCTTCCCGGATGTACTGGCCGATCTGGAATTCCTTGAGCCTCCGTATCAACCACGGGCCCAAAGTCAATGAGAGGAGCAACGCGGTCAGACTGGCGTATGCGGTCCGAAAGGTAATGTAGTGAAACAGGTTGAAGACGTGGAAGTCTTGATGGAGTTTGAGATAGAGGTAGTAGAACATAAAAGAAAGTCCAAAGTCCGGGGTCCGGAGTCAGAAGTCAGAAATCACTGAAACTAGAAACTGGAAACTAGAAATTCTAGACGCCGGGCGTCCAGTTTCGAGTTTCAAGTTTCTAGCTTCCAGTTTCGAGTTTCCAGTTTCGAGTTTCCAGTTTCTAGCTTCTGACTTCTCGCTTCTGCTTTTTCAGCAATTCAATTACCGTCTCTAAATGAACCGCCCGCGAGCCTTTCACCAAGATAACATCACCAGGCGCGATCAAAGTCTGGCAGAACTCGCCCGCCGATTGGGGGTCGGGGAAGAATCGCGCGTGCGACGGGGGAATCCCCCCTTCGACCGCCCCTTCCACGAAAAACCGGGCGTCGCCTTGTACGGCAATCACCCACGCCACGCCGCTTGGCGCGCAACTCCGGCCCACGCCTCGGTGCAACTCCGGCGACGTAGGCCCCAACTCCAACATCTCACCCGCCACCACGATGCGGCGGCGCGCCCCCGGCCAGACGGCGAGCGTTTCAAGCATGCGCTCCATGGCCAAAGGGTTCGAGTTATAGCAATCGTTGATGATGGTGACCTCACCCGGGAGTTTTAGAATTTCACTCCGCTGGTGTAAATTTTGAAATCCCGCCAGCGCCTGGCGCAGCTCCTCAGGTGGAATTGCCCAGACGCTCGAGGCCGCAATCGCTGCCAAGGCATTGTGGATGTTGTGGCGGCCTGGAAGGGGGATTGTGCACTCAAACTCCCATTCCGGGGCCATCACGCGAAAGGCGCTCCCGATGCCCGTTCCCGGCTTGACCTCCGTGGCGCGAAAGGCCGCATTCTGCGAAAACCCGAACGTCGCGACGCGCCCGGGAAAGCCCTCCGCGAACTTTCGCACGCGCTCATCGTCTTCGTTCAGAACGGCGACAGCGCCCGGGCCGACCGTAGCGAGATAATCGATTAACTCGCGTTTGGCCAGCGCGATCGCATCGACAGAATCGAAGAACTGCAAGTGCGCGGGGGCCACGTTGGTGACCACCCCGACCTCAGGCTCCGCCAGCCGTGCCAGGCGAGCAATCTCGCCGGCGGCGGACATCGCTAATTCCATCACCGCCACTTCGTGCTCAGGTTCCAGCCCCAGCAACGCCAACGGGAGTCCATAGTCATTGTTCAAGTTCCCTGGAGAACGCAGCACGCGAAAACGCCGGCTGAGGATGGCCGCGATCATTTCCTTCGTGGTGCTCTTCCCGGTGCTGCCCGTGACCGCCAGAAGCCGCTTGCCCCATTTGCGGCGGACTTCGCGGGCAAGCGTCTGGAGTGCGCTGCGCGTGTCCACCACCGCAAGCAGTGCCGGTCGCCATTCCGCCGGAGCGCTGGCGCAAAAGGCCTCCTCCACCACCACGCCGGCGGCGCCGCGGTCCAGCGCCTGTCCCACAAACTGGTGCCCGTCAAACCGCGGTCCGCGGAGGGCGAAGAAAAGCTGGCCGGGCACGAGCGAGCGCGAGTCGATGGAGTATCCCTCGACGGGGCGATCCGTCACGCCACAGGACGCTCCCAAAAACGCCGCCACTTCGCCCATCGTCAACTTCATTGCCGATTGCCGATTGCCGATTGTCAATTGCCGATTGACGATTTTCGAAAATCGCCTCCGCAGGCGGGTTTTCAATCGTCAATCGACAATCGTCAATCGTCAATTACTGTAGCCCATCTCCGCCAGGACCTTGCGCGCCACGTCCCGGTCGTCGAATTCAATCTTCCCGTCTTTGAGAATCTGATAGGTCTCGTGACCTTTGCCCGCCAGGACCACCACGTCGCCCTCGCGAGCCTCTGCCAGCGCTTTGCGGACCGCCATGCCGCGATCGACTTCCGCGAGGTAAGGTTTGCCCGTACGCTGCAACCCCACCAAGGCATCCGCCATGATCAGCAGCGGGTCTTCGCTGCGGGGATTGTCGGATGTCAGCACCACGAAGTCCGCCAGCGCGCCGGCGGCTTCGCCCATGCGCGGGCGCTTCGTCCGGTCGCGTTCGCCGCCGCAACCGAAAAGAACAATCAGGCGATCGCGGGTAAGTTCGCGCGCGGTCCTCAGGACGTTTTTCAGAGCGTCATCGGTGTGGGCATAATCCACCACCACCAGGAACGGTTGGCCCTCGTCGATCCGCTCGAAACGTCCCGGCACGGCCTGAAGCTTGGCGATGCCTTCCTCAATCTTGGTGCTGGCAATCCCCATGGCCACCCCCGTGGCAACTGCGGCAAGAATGTTCGCCAGATTGGCGCGCCCCAACAGCGGAGAGACGATTTGCAGCTTCCCCGCCGGGGTCGCGATGACCGCTTCCGTTCCCTTTGGACTAGACGCGACTTGCCTGGGCGTCACTTGTGCGCCGCCGTTCAGGCCATAAGTGAGACGGTTTGGATACGGCAATTCCACGAGGCGCGCGCCCCACGGATCATCGGCATTGATCACTGCCCAATCGGGAGGCGGTGCGCCCAGCCCCTCAAAAAGGCGGCGCTTGGCCTGGAAGTAGTGCTCAAAATCCTTGTGATAATCCAAATGGTCCTGGGTCAGGTTGGTGAACACGGCGACGGCGAAATGAAATCCCCAGACGCGCTCCTGGGCAAGCGAATGGGAGGAAACTTCCATCACCGCCGCCTTGCCTCCCGCTTTCACCAGTTCCGCAAAGTAAGACAGCAAATCGAGCGACTCCGGCGTAGTGTTGGTGGCAACCTTGCTTTTGCCGCCCATGCGGTATTCAATCGTGCCAAAAACACCACTTAAAATCCCCGCCGCGCCCAGAACGCTCTCTACCAAATAGGTCGTGGTGGTCTTGCCGTTGGTGCCGGTGATTCCGATGAGTTGGAGGCGCTGGTCCGGATGGCCCAAGATGATGCGGCCCGCCTCCGCCAAGGCCCGGCGAATGACCGCAACTTGGATCCAATGCGCGGCCAGTTCGGGTGGCGCGGCACGCTCACTGACCACCGCCACGGCGCCCCGCTCCAGCGCTTGGGGGATGTAAGCGTGGCCGTCGGCCTTCTCACCTTGAATGGCAAAGAAGAGTGTTCCCGTGCCCACTTCACGGGAGTTGTAAGCCAGAGAAGAAACCTCCGACGATGCGTCTGCACCCGTGTACAGAACCGGCAACTCCCGGAGTAGTTCGCCAAGCTTCATTTTGGCTCAAAGAATTGAATCATTGGATCATCGGAGCATTGATTCATTGAAAATCTGCTGGCCCCATTGAAATCTTCCAACTCCCAAATGACCAATGATCCAATGGCTCAATGAACAAATGATTCAATGACCTGATCACCTTGCCATGCGCACCCAAATGCGGGTGCCGGACGGTACCTTGAAGCCCGCAACAGGGTTTTGTTCCACCGCCAGGCCACTCCCCACAACATTGAGGTCGAGGCCCAGTTTTTCACACTCCTCGGCCACGCGGCGCGCCCCCCACCCGGAAAAATCCGGAACGGTCACCAGGGGGCCATCGCCCAAGACCACCGTGCTGGAAGCAACGCCCCCGTTAGGGGGGCCCGGTTGAGCGGGTACGTCAGGCGAAAGTCGGTTGGAAAAAGATGCCGGCCGAACAGGTGATGTGGCAGCTCCGAAGGATTCTCGATCCGAAGGAAGGAATCCCATGAAGTCCTCCTGTTTCTGGTCGGGAGCCTTCGTGGGTTTGGGGGTTATGACCTGAGGCCACCGGGAGGGATTATCCTGAGGAACGTTCAAGTAACCAAGAGTCTGCTCTGCGATGGATCGGAATACCGGAGCTGCCACATCTGTCCCGTAGTAAGCTCCCACCGGCGAATCGATGACCACCAGAATAGTCACCGCCGGCCGTGTGGCGGGAGCAAAGCCGATAAAAGAACCTACATAGTGCGATTTTGAATACGCGCCGCTGGCATCAATCTTCTGCGCGGTGCCGGTCTTGCCGGCGGATGTATATCCACCCAATTGCGCGGGCTTGCCGGTGCCGTGGTCAACCACCGCGGTAAGAATCTGGCGCATTATCTCTGCCGTGCGCACGCTGATAACGCGACGCCCGGTGGCCGGCGCCAAGGCGTCGTGGCGGGCGCCGAGAAAAACATCGTGGACGATGCGAGGCTGAAACAGAATTCCGCCATTGGCGATCGCCGAAAACACGGCAACCATCTGGAGGGGCGTCACGCCGATTTCCTGCCCCATGGAAATTTCGCCGATGGAAATTCCCGACCAGCGGTTGGGAGGCTTCAGCAAACCGCGTTCTTCACCGGGCAATTCCAGGTCGGTTTTCGCCCCGAAGCCAAAGGCTTGGATGTAACGATAGAATCGCTCATCCCCCAGCCGCAGGCCCAGCTTGATGGCGCCCACATCGCTGGAATTCGCCATCACCTCGGTGACACTGAGATCGCCATAGGGCTTGTGGTCATGAATGGTATGCCCCGCCAGTACCATGCTGCCGTTCTGGCAGTTGATGACCTCCTGGGGATTGGTCAGGTTCTCTTCCAGCGCCGCCGACAGCGTCACGAGCTTGAAAGTCGAGCCCGGCTCGTAAATCCACCCCACGGCGCGATCCAGTTGTGCCGCGGCGGAACTGGCGCCAAAATCATTGGGATTGAAGGTGGGCTGATTGGCCAAGGCCAGAATCTCGCCCGTGTTGGGATTCTGCACAATCGCCACACCGCCCGCGGCCTGCGCACTCGCCACTTCCTCCGCCAGGGCTTTTTCCGCGATATACTGGATCTTCTCGTCAAGCGTCAGCAGCACGTTCTTGCCGGGGATTCCCGCCCACTCGCTGCTGTGAAAAGTACGGCGGCGCGCGTCAGAGGCCAGCAGCACGCGGCCGGGTTTGCCTTTGATCTCGTCGTCCAGGGCGTACTCGATCCCGCCCAGGCCCCGGTCATCCAAGCCTACGTAACCAATCGCTTGCGCGGCCAATTCCCCTTTGGGGTAGAAGCGCTTGGTCTCGCGCTGAAAATAGACACCCTTCAGATTCAAATCCCGCACGCGCGTGGCTTCTTCCGATATGACGCGGCGCTTGACCCAGCAGAAGGAATGCATCGTCTGGAAGCGGTCGCGGAGTTCGTCCGCATCCACCCCCAGGACCGGCGCGAGTAGGGAAGCCACCATCTGAGGCTCCGTAAGCTCGCTCGGCACCGCGAAGACCGAATCCACTCCCAGGCTCATCGCCAGAGGATTCATCTGCCGGTCATAGATGGCGCCGCGCTGGGGCGCCACCTCAACGGTGCGCTGCTGCTGGCGCTGGGCGCGCGCCAGAAGCTCCACGTACTGGATGACTTGAAAATAGTAAAGGCGGGCGGCAACACAGCCAAACCAGAGGAAACAAACCACGCCGACCATTTGTCGCCGTCCGTCAGCCGACGGACGAGACCGATCGGGCTTCGCCGTGCGAGAATCAGGCTTGCGTCGGCCCATCGTAGCTATGGCTCGTGTAAAGTATCTCCGCCACCCACGGAGAAGTTGCGTGCCAGCTCCGGGCTTTCCAAGGCGGCCGCCGACGGCTCAGGCTCGCCCACCTGAATCACCTGTTGCGGGCTGGGCGAGACCATCCCGAGCCGGGTCCGCGCCAGCGTGTCGATCCTTTCAGGATCGGCGAGCGCCGCCTGCTCCAGCCGGAACTGATGATTCTGCTCTTCCAGGGTCGCGTATTCGGCCTTGAGTTGTTCCATCTGATAACCGTACCGCACGCACTGGAAATGCTGCCATGCGAACAGGAGCACAAAAAGAAAAACCAGTACGCCCAATCCCAGGAGACTGAAACATTCACGGCGACGCTCCACGTCAACTTCCCGCACCAAGCGGGAATTGTCGATGTGCTTCACAAAGTAGAATTCCGGGAAATTCGCCCGGCCCGCGGCCGGGACGTTTCTCGGACGCCGTCTGGTCTTCGGTAATGTGATTGCCGCTGTGGCCATTTAAGTACCGGGATTAGGGGTTAGGGATTAGGGGTTAGGAATCCTCGCTGACCCCTAATCCCGAACCCCTAATCCCTGCTCTTCTCCGCCGCCCGCAACTTGGCGCTGCGTGCGCGCGGATTGATTTGCACTTCTTCTTCCCCCGGACGAACCACTTTGCGCGTCAATATGTTCGCCCGGCCCTCGCCCTGCCAGCGCCGGAAGGCCTGCTTAACCCGGCGGTCTTCCAGCGAGTGAAAACTCAGGACCACAACCCGCCCCCCAGGCCGGAGGACCATCAGGACCCTGTCGAGAAACTGTTCGAGATTTTCCAGTTCAGCGTTCACCGCCAGGCGGAGCGCCATAAAGCTGCGCGTCGCCGGATGAATTTGGTGGAGGCCCGCCCGGGAGGGGATCGCTCGCGTCACCACCTGCGCCAGTTCGGTGGTTATTCGATACGGACGGGCCTTCACAATGGCTCGCGCAATTCGGCGCGAGTGGCGCTCTTCCCCCAACTTGAAAAAAATATCTGCCAGGTCCCGCTCACTCGCGTGGTTTACGAGGTCGGCGGCGGTCGTTTCGGAGTTGGGATCCATTCGCATGTCGAGAGGACCCGGCAGATTGAAACTGAATCCGCGCGAGGCGTCGTCAAGCTGCATCGAGCTCAAACCGAGGTCGGCCACAACTCCATCCGCCGGCGGCAACCCGCTGGCGGCGTGCAACGTGTCGATTTGTGCGAAATTTCCGTGCTGCATAATCAGCTTCTCGCCAAAGCCCGCCAGCCTATCGCGGGCCGCTTCGAGAGCCTGGGGGTCTCGATCCAGGCCCAAAAGCCTGCCCCTTCCCAGGCGTTTCAAGATCTCTTCCGCGTGCCCACCGGCCCCCAGGGTCGCATCGATGTAGATTCCTTCTGGCCGGACGTTGAGAAAATCAAGGGTTTCACGCACGAGCACTGGAACATGGAGAGGGCGCGAAGTCTCGGCCGCGCCCGGGATTTTTGTGTTCCCTCTTTGCTCGTCATCCATCACCGTTGGTCAAACCCAATTCCCAAAGCGTCAGATTCCCAAGTTGCTCAGGTTCTGGAGGTCCTCTTCAGTGAGCGGCTCGCGGTCCAGGTGCTCGCGGTAGCGCTCCTTGTTCCAAACTTCCAGGTAATTCAAATACCCGAGCACGGCCACTTCCCCGTGCATCGCGGCCGACTCGCGCAACTGCGCCGGAATCAGCACCCGCCCCTGTGCGTCAGCCCGCGCCGCTTGCCCCCAGAAGTTCGTCCGATCCAAAAAGTGTTTCTTGGCCTTGTTCATCGAAGGCAAGGCAGCTAGCTTCTCTTCAATCTCGCGCCAAACCGGAAACGGATAGATGCGCGCCGACTGTCCATCGAGACTGGTCACAAAGAAGTCCTGGCCATACTTCTCATCGAGAAGCGCCTTGAAGGCCGTCGGGATCTTAAGCCGACCCTTATCGTCCACCGTCGCTGGATTATTCCCACGGAACATAGGACTGTCCCAAAGCCCCTACTTGCCCCAAAACGCCCGCTGATCGCCAGAATTTTCTATTTCTTTCCACTTCTGCCCACCGACTATATGGCCCTCTTTGGCCCTTGTCAAGAGTTTTTTTAATTATTTTTAATGGTTTGCGGGTTTTTCAGGGCGGCACAGCCTTTAGTGGCCCCCTGGCAATACTCTACCACCCTTTGGGCCACTTCGAGGCGGGCCGGCCAAACTCGGCGGTCATTTTGTCTCACGAAATCCCCACTCAACATAGTTTCCGGATGACCCGCCACGCAGTCGGAACTTCGGATTGCCCTGGCGGATTCGTCGATAAACAGTAGGCGACTTACCGCTAATAATTATGCATTGGGGATTGACCAATTGCCGAGAACAACGCCCGCTGCCCATGCCGAAATCTTCGAAATTGGCGATTGCGTGGCCCCTTCCCCGAATATCCAGGGATTTGCTAAGGCGAAAACAGCATTACTTACTCTGCGGCATTTGGCTCGATGTTACGCGGTGAGATCGGTGCACCGAAAATTCACGGCATCTTCAAGCATTGATCGCAACTCCTGACGCTCATACCAGTGGGCTGTTATTCGCCGATAGAAATCGCCGGCAATGCTGATACCGAGCGCAATGGCTCTCTTTCCGGCAAAGCACTTCCAAAACTCTGGTGTCAACGGCGGGTTTCCAAGCCAATAGGCCGTCTCAACGATAAACGCCGTCATTAACATCTTCGTGTAAGGTATCGACGCCAGTATTCCGACGACCTTACAAGGCTTTGAAGGAACGGCCTTCCTGGCCAACAAAGCAGCAACAGCTTTCCAGGCATCACATTGCTCCTCAAACGCTCGTGTGTCGCGAAGGCGAACGGCAGCTCGTAGTCTCTTCCCTTCATTCCCTTCGCGAATTTCTCGGATTATCGCGGAAAACCCAGGCTGCACTCTCGGCAAATACAGGGGAATCCGTACCTCTGCGTCTATCGTGATGATGGGTAGAGTATCATTTTCATCTGCGGAATCACCGGATAATAGCAGCATCTCCCTGAGAACGGAACTGTATCGGCCAATGGCGCGCTCACGTTGGTCAAAAACGTATGCAAACACGGTTTGGATGACGGCTTGCATCGCCCGTGCTTGGCGCTTGCCATACGTTTCGGCAACCTGATATGCAATGGATCGTGTAAAGCGCCCTTGCGGATCAGGCCTTGCGGTTTTGCATTTCTCGAAAATTCTCCTTATCGCTTCGTCCGGTTCAGCAGCATAGGTCGCGAATTCACAAAGCATTCTTTCCGTTGTGCCAGGAAATGCGGCTAGTAGCCAAGACCGATACCGACGATCCGAGAGCACCTTGACCATCCTCTCTGAAAAGACATCGAAAACGTTAATGGTCGAGTGTTCGCCCGTTTCTCGGTGCGCACTCGGCCTGTCCTTTAGGATTCGATCTAAGTGGCCGCAGATCTGAAGCTGATCCTGAGTTGGTGAGAATAGCTTCGCTCCCCTCGTCGTATGTCGTTGGATATATTGAGACCTAGCCTCCATCGGGAACTTCACCGAACGCTCTTGGAGATCAGGGTCTGGGTATGCTTCTCTCGGGTACTTAAGGACGACCAGTGACCCAATGTCGAACAGTTCATCAAGGATTCTGCCTCTAGGACGGGGGCTAAATGCCCTTGCGAATTTCTCGCTCAGGACTAACGCCTCATCTTGTATGAGGACTTCCTCGCGCAAAAGCGAGTAAAGCATCAGTTCCCATACGAATGATTCCCAGTGTCTCAATGAGATCACCCGGTCTCCCGCAGCAGCGAAGTCGTTCAATACGACCGCCGCGGGCCCTGATGGTTTGGATTCCACTTGTGCTCTCCTCGTAGCGTTTACGGACCCCATTTTACACCCACGCGGTCAAAACGCAATGCCGATGCCTCATGTCACGAATCGTCTCTCTCGAGATGTCCCGATAACTGAATTATCGGGTTTGGCCTATCAAAGATCCTTTGTAACGCCGTGGTGTTGACCTAAGCGACCAGCTCCCGTGTGTTCGCGCACTCGGAAATTACTTTCCGATTTGTCGTGGAGGGATTGTTTCGCTTGTCTCAGTGCAGCTTGTGGCCCCGCAGATAGTTCCGGCGCTATATACCCTGTTTCAATTCGGATTTCGCATGACCGTGGTTGCTTGCTCAAAGCCCTGTTTCTGGATTGAGGGTGCGCAGCCCCTCGGCTTGGGCAGCCTGGAGAAGTTGCCGGTCTGCGGCAATGAACAGCACCTTCTCCTTCAAGGCTAGCTGAAGAGCCAATGCCCCCGCCAAGTAGAGAGAATCGAGGGTCTTGAGCGGATACGCGTCCAGCAGACGCAAAGAGAGTTCGATGAGTTCGGCGTTGATGGGTACCACTGGAATCTTCCCCACATCTTCCCCGATTTGCTTCTTGAGAGTCTGGTAAGCCCCGCGGGGCAAAGTGCGCTCGCGGCGTTTCCGGTTCAGGGCGGAAATGAGCTCGCAGGGAAGAATGGCCAGCGAAGAAAGGATTTCCGGTCCGCTCCACGACTTGTTGACCCGATCCGAGCCGATCTCCTGGAAATATCTCTTGGCGGCAGCGCTGGCGTCAAAGAAAATCACCTTCGGTCCTCGATAATCATTCTGGAGACGGGCTTGCCTTTCACCGCTACCGGCTTGAAGGGCTTGAAGGGTGCGGCGTGCAGGGCGGGCAGCAGCTTTCCCTCCGCCACCAAAGCCGCAAGCTTTTCTTCCAGGGTGGACGCCGAGTTCCGGTCCGGCTTCTTCAAGACCGCCACGGCCCGATTGCGGTTGGTCACCAACAGCGTCTGGCCCTGATCGACAAGGTGCAGGTAACGGGTCAGACGGTTCTTAAGCTGACGAACCCCCACGGAAATCATGGCTTCGCTCCTCATGTAGCCATTGTAGCTACATTTGCACGAATCCGTCAATATCGCAGCACAGAAGGTGAACCCATGACCTCGGACACGCCACTCGACGCCAATTGCGCGGTCTTCTTCCATCGTGATAAGGTTGCTCACGCATTAACAGGCTGTCTGCCATTTGGACATTAACCACAGGGGGTATGAAAAACCATGACGGTGAGGATGACTCGACGAACGGCTTGCCAACTGATCGCGGGAACATTTCCGGCGTTGAGGCTCGGGGCTGCGCAACACGAAACCTCCCCCGGCATCGAGATTGAACGCGGGCCTTTTGAAGGAACGCGCGCGTCCCTGAGCAAGTACGAAGCCCCCGAATGGTTTCGCGATGCCAAATTCGGCATCTGGGCGCATTGGGGCCCGCAATCGGCTATTGAATACGGTGATTGGTATGCCCGGAATATGTACATGGAAGGATCAAAGCAGAACATTTATCACCTTGAGACTTACGGGCATCCCTCCAAGTTCGGCTACAAGGACACGATCCCACTTTGGAAGGCAGAGCAATTCGACCCGGCCTATCTCATCGGCTTGTACAAGCAGGCAGGCGCGAAATACTTCATGAGCATGGGTGTGCATCACGATAACTTTGACATGTGGAATTCCACTTTTCAGCCCTGGAATGCCGCCAATAAGGGACCGAAGAAAGACATCGTTGGCATGTGGGCCCGCGCGGCGCGTGATGCCGGACTCAAGTTTGCCGTCAGCGAACATCTCTGGATCACCTACAAGTGGTTTTCGGTAAGTCACGGGCATGATGAAACGGGTCCTTACGCCGGAGTGCCTTACGACGGCGCCGACCCCAACAACTACAGCTTGTATGTCGATTCCGACCAAATCTGGGCAAAGAGCGTGGACTGGAGCGAAACCGGCATCCCCTTGTGGTGGAGGCGCCACTGGTACATGCGGATCAAGGACCTCGTCGACAAGTACCAACCGGATTTGCTTTACACCGACGGCCCCCTTCCCTTCGAGGAATATGGACTGAACCTCATCGCGCACCTCTATAACCTGAGTGCCAAGAAAAATGGCGGGAAAACCGAGGCCGTGTACACCTGCAAACGCGCGGACGACGCCGAGCAAGGCCTCGCGGTGCTCGACGTCGAGCGCGGCATCGTGAACGGCATTTGGCCACGCCCCTGGCAAACGGACACCTGCATCGGCGGATGGCACTACAAGCGCGGCCAGGAGTATAAGACGCCCAAGACCATCATCGACATGCTGGTGGACATCGTCAGCCGCAACGGCAACCTGATGCTGAATTTCCCTCTGCCCGCCCGCGGAACATTGGATCTGGAAGAATTGAATGTCCTCGCGGAGATCACCAAATGGATGAGCGTCAATAGCCAAGGAATTCATGGCTCCCGGCCGTGGAAGATTCTTGGCGAGGGGCCGGCGTTGGACGCGGCTGCGAATACCCCGGCGTTCAACGAAAATAAACGGAAGGATCTGACGGCGGCGGACGTCCGCTTCACCACCAAGGGCGACACCCTGTATGCGTTCGTGATGGGCTGGCCGGAATTTCAAACCGTCATTCGGCCTTTGGCCACCAACACCGCCTTGCGCGTCGGCAAAATCCAGAACGTCGAACTCCTGGGCTTCGACGGCAAGCTTGATTGGTCGCAGGACAGCTCGGGCCTGAAGGTCATGATGCCCGCACAGAAGCCTTGCGATTACGCCATCGTGTTCAAGGTTACAGGCGATATCGCGGGTTGACGTGTCAGTGGAGGATTTCAGACAAGAACAGGGAAAACCCTGGAAGCAGTTCGGGTTCTTCGAACTTGCCCCCCCGTTCGGCAATTACAACGCTGGGCTGAAGAGCTTCAGGAATATATCGGTATGCTTCCCGCGTCTTTCGATACAAAAGCCAAACGGCCCGCACGCCTGCTTGCAGGTACTGGCGAACCTTGAGCATCAGGTCGTCAGGCTGGTCATGCTTGGAAACGACTTCAATGACCAGATCGGGGGCAATCAGCAGAGGTACTTGGTCAAGATCGATGTCTCTAATCCGCTCGCGACAAATGAAGATCAGGTCAGGTCTGCGGACCGTGTCTTCGGCAAGCTTCACATCGACTTCATACAGGACTTGCCCCAGGTTGTGTTCCTCAACCCACACGCACAACCGTCTGTACAGGTCACCGCAGATAATATTATGCATGGGCACTGGGGAAGGAGTCACGATGAGCTCTCCTCGATCGAGTTCGTACCTCACGCCGACGGGTTCATCCAGGGCGCTGTACTGTCCAATGGTCAGTAAGGTTTTGGTGGCCATAAGAAACATCCTGCAAGAATCAGATTACCACAACCTCTTATGGTAAGCAGCACGTAGTACGGCCCTGGCGAGCCTGAACCCCTGCCCTTCTCGCCTGGTAAGAAATCCCAACTTGCGCTTCTCTCCTGCTACAATATCGCCCGGTCGTATGGGTCATACCGTGCAGCACATACCTTGACGCATATCGAAGGGAGAACTTATGGCTCGCCTCTGCCGCTCACTCATCCTCATGATGTTCCTGGCTGCACCTTTGGCGATTTCCGCGGAGATGCCGGAGGGCCGCCTGATGCGGTTTGCCGACATTTACAAAGACAAGATCGTTTTCAGCTCCGCCGGTGATCTTTGGCTGGTGTCTTCCTCGGGAGGTGTGGCGCGGCGCATCACCACAGATCCCGGACTGGAACTTTTTCCCAAATTTTCACCCGACGGCAAGTGGATCGCCTTCACGGGACAATACGACGGCAACTTCAATGTCTACGTGATGCCCGCCGACGGCGGCGATCCCAAGCAACTGACTTTCGAACCGGATGTCGCCCCCGTGCCCGAACGCATGGGACCGAACAACCAGGTCATTACCTGGCTTCCCGACAGCCAGCACGTTCTGTTTCTCTCGCGTCGCGACACGTTCAACGACTGGTTCGGGCGCCTGTTCAGCGTGAGCATTGATGGTGGCCTGCCGGAGCGCCTGCCCATCGACAAAGGGGGGCTAACCTCCTTTTCGCCCGACGGCACCAAGATCGCCTACAACCGCATTTTCCGCAATTTTCGCACCTGGAAGCGTTACACGGGCGGCATGGCTCAGGACATCGCCATTTACGATTTCAAGAACAACACCTACGAGCGCATCACGGATTATC
>Ga0187849_1002152_pt1 | contig 19351 bp, 18 predicted proteins | sample June2016WEW_4_10_2_FD_132412 | JGI IMG/M metagenome (GOLD analysis project Ga0187849, IMG submission 132412) | Peatland microbial communities from SPRUCE experiment site at the Marcell Experimental Forest, Minnesota, USA - June2016WEW_4_100 | ecosystem: Environmental > Terrestrial > Soil >...
ATGTGCACCTCGAGCTTCTGGCGCGATAGGTCCAATCCGGCGTACAACATGTCATGGGCCTCCTGGTGGTTGGTTCCGTCGAGAACCCACTATTCCACCAGCGGGGCCCTCTGCATGGCAGTCGTAGGGTCGACGCGAACTATCGAAAGACGGGCCGCACTCGGGCGACTGACCTGACCTGATCTCAGCCATGTGGGCGCGAATGCCCCACGTCCGCCTATTGCCCTCGCAGGTTCCAGATGCGACCGTAGACGACTGCGGACGAGCACCGGGAGCGACACGGCAAGGGCGATAAGAACGAAAGGAAGGACAAGATGGGCATCATCAGCTGGATTGTGCTCGGCGCCATTGCGGGGTTTCTCGCGAACATGGTCGTGGGCGGACGGGAAGGGCTGATCGGCACGGTCATCCTGGGCATCTTCGGGGCGGTCGTGGGCGGGTACATTGCCGAGGCGGTCTTCCAAAAGGGCGATGTGACCGGGGTCAATATCGAGAGCATCGTCATCGCCGCGCTCGGCGCGATCGTTGTCCTGTTCGTCTGGCGCGCGCTCACCAGGAAGCGGTCATCCTGATCGTGTAGGTGATAAGGGGCGGCCGCCGAGGTTCCCCGCGGGCGGTCGGGTGCTCGCACGCCCTCTAGCGCCCCGTGCCGAAACGCTCGGGTTGAATCCGCCGTTTCCAGCAGCTCGCGGCGACGGCGGCGATTCACTACCCGAGGTTGTGAATCGGCACACTAGCCGGGGGCGGGCTGATCCGGACCGAAGGGCGGTCACGCCGCCGCCATAGTGTTGGGGTGGCGACGGACCACGGGCCTCACGTAAGCCGCGGGTGAGCGGCCCTCGCTAGTCGGGGTCCGGCCCCCGCTTCGCTGGTCGCCGACGATCCCGGCTTAGGTGCCAGCCACTCGAGCGGCGGCGTCGGGGCCTAACTCGTTCGCGCGACGGCCACCACGATCGGCCAACTCCAAGGCGGGTTAGCACCCAGGGCGAACATCTCCCTGAAGCGTGGCGCCCTCGCCGCTGTAGCATTGAGAATTGCCCTCGAGTGAGTCGCACCCAGGCGCACGATTCCTCGGACCGGGCGGGTGATCAGCGGCCGACTCAGGTACGCCATATGTGGTCGCGTGCTCCTGGGAGGTGTTGGGTGAAGGTCGAAGATGTCGAAGGGATAGGTCCGGCCTACGCTGAGAAGCTGATCAAGGCTGGCATAAAGACGACCGACGATCTGCTGGCCCGAGGGGCCAAGCGAAAGGGCCGACACGAGCTTGAGAAGGCGACCGGCATCGCCCACGCGAAGATCCTCGGCTGGGTGAACCGCGTCGACCTGTACCGACTCAACGGCGTTGGCTCTGAATACTCGGACCTGCTCGAGGAAGCTGGCGTCGACTCGCCCCTCGAGCTCTCGCACCGCGTTGCCGCCAACCTGGCCGCCAAGTTGGAGGAGATCAACAAGGCCAAGAAGCTCGTTGGCCGCGTGCCGGCCGAAACGATGGTGGCGGACTGGATCGAGCAGGCCAAGAAGCTGCCCAAGGTCGTCGGGCACTGAGCCGGCGGGGGCAGTCGCAAGCCCTAGTCGACTAGGCCCCTGGCATCCTGTCGTCTAGGGCCATCCCGCATCGGGCCGGCTCTCTCAGCCTGGGCAGCCCGCCGGCCCATCGTGCCTGCTGCCCAAGAGGTGAGACATGGCGTTCAACGAGGACATCGTCAAACGGGCGAAGGCGAACTCGTACTTCCGCGAGGTCCTGGCAACCGGGCCCCACAGTCAGGTCGTGGTGATGAACATTCCGCCGGGAGGCGACATCGGCGAGGAGGTCCACGATGACGTGGATCAGGTGCTCGTCTTCGTCCAAGGCAGAGGAAAGGCCATCCTGAACGGCCAGGAGAGCACCGTGGGCCCGGATCGGCTGGTTCACGTGCCCGCAGGAACTCGCCACAACTTCGTGAACACCGGTGCCATTGATCTTCGGCTGTACACGATCTACGCCCCGCCTGAGCATGAGCCGGGCACAATCCACAAGACCAAGGCGGAAGCCGAAGCAGCCCACGAAGCCGAGCATTGAGCCGCGTCGGCCCCCGTTGGGCGGCGCCGTTGCCAGGCTGAAGAGGGCTCGCTGATCGATCGGAATGCGTCAGTCAACCCTCCTTCTCCAAGACCGACTCGCCCACAGCCACCGCCGTTGCTGTCATCATCGCCCTTACCTAGTCGGTGGCGATGCCGAGCGCCCGCTCTCCCTTGCCGAGCTTCACCGATCGGTCGCGCCGTGTCTGGGCTTGCGTGTTGCAGCAAGGGCGTCTCGAAGAGCCTTGGGCCCCAGCGGAGAAGCAAGCAAACGTAAGCTGCTCGCACGGTCAAAAACGCCGTAGAGGCCACGCCCGACCCCGAAACGGCGGTCGCCTAACGGTCACGGCGAAGCGCTCGACCCCGTCAGACCGCCTCAGATTCTTCCGCCGGCGGCCGTCTGTTGCTGGCGGACGGCACCCCTATTGACGATCCGTAGACCGACGCCGAAAGTTCATGATCAATGTGTCTGCGGAGGCAGCCATGACGGCGCTCGATCGACTCTTCAAACGGATCAGGGGTGGCAACAGAGTCCATACGTCAGCTTCCGAGCCGCAAGCGATGCCAGCCGTTCCCGCGGATTGGCGCAAAGGGCTCCCCGCCGAAGTGGCCGCGCTTATCCGTCCATGCTTTGTGCCCGAGACCGCGGCCGGTTCATTCGAAAACCGCTCGGGTTTCGGCGGAACTCCTTATCTTCCGCGGGGGGTCGACCACCCGGAATGCCCCCGTTGCGGGGTGCCGATGCCGCTCTTCGTCCAGCTGCGTCTCGATGAGCTGCCGAATCAGAGAGAGGCCCGTACATCGGGTCTCCTGCAGCTGTTCTATTGCACCACCGAAGCGCCTGACCTCAGCGAGCGCTCTCTGGATTCGTGGGCGCCCTTGAGCGACGGTGCGACCATGAGGATCGTGTCGGCGTACGGCGGTAGCGTCTCGAGCGTGCCGCCGCGATACCCGGCTTTGCGGATCACCGGTTGGCGCGAAGAGCCCGACTTACCCAACTGGGAAGAGCTACGCGGCCTGGGCATCGTTCTCGATGACGAGCTCGCCCTTCGTCTGATCAACGCAGACATGCCCCGCGGCGGCGACAAGCTCGCCGGCTGGCCGGTGCAACCCGTCGAGTACCCGACGTGTCCGGTGTGCGGCGCGCCCATGGGCGTTGTCTTCCAGCTCGAATCCGATGACCACGTCCCCTTCAAGTTCGGCGACTCGGGTACGGGGTACATAACGCAGTGCGAGACTCACCGCAACCTCGTCGCCTTCGGCTGGGCCTGACGCTGAGCTAAGCCTTCCAGAGCAGGCGAGCTGCCAACCGTGAGCTCGGAACGCCGACACCACGGCTGATAGCGGCCCTCGCGGTCGCCGTCCAAGGTGACGACCCGGGTTCGCGCTTCGCCTCAGTACCGCCTCCCAAGATCAGTCGCGTCAGGGGATCCCCGGCATGGCGAAAGGTTCGGGGGTCCCAACCGCCACCGAACCTTGCGTTCACTGCTCTCTGATAGTTGCCGAGGCTCGTCTGTCCTGACTCCCCGACCCAGACACCTTCGGCTGCCAGCCAAGCGCCACGAGGGCATCTGTAGCGGCACGGCGCAGGTTCCAGTCTCTGTCTTCGAACGCGACCTTAAGGGGCTCAGCGGCGCGCCGATCGCCAATCTGGCCGAGGGCCTCGGCAGCAGACTTGCGGACATCTACGGCGGGGCTCTTGAGAGCGGCCATAAGTGGCCCCACGGCGCCCGCTTCGCCGAGCTTACCCCGAGCTTCGATAGCCGCCTTTCGCACGCTCGGCCTGTGGCCGACCCGGCTCGGGCCGTTGCCACGGGGCCCAATCGCCGACTGCGGTGCGGCGTCACGGCCAGTCCGCAGCCGTACCAACGCCCCACTCAGTCGGACTTCCAGCCCGATGCCCGACCAAGCGGCGCTCCCTACGCTGACCTTATGCGCCACGGGATTTCACGCAACAACCGGTTTTTGGTCGCGATTGCGGGCATTACGGCCCTTGCGATGCTCCTCGTTGGGTTTGCCTACGCCTTCACGGAGGCCGAGCGAGTCGACATCGAGCACGACAGCAGCCAGACGAGTGACCTGTGGGCCGCCGCCGACCGACTCGCCAGCGACGTGAATGTCCAGGAGTCGGCCATCGATGATTACCTCTTCTCGGCCGATCCACAAGCGGTGAGCCGGTTCGAGGCCGCGGTCGCGGACGAGACTTCCGTGGCAGCCGAGATGCGCGCCGGGGCGGTCGGCCTGCCGGGCCTGGACAGCGCGATCACCGAGCTGGAAAACGCGACGGCGACGTGGCGCTCCTCGTTCGCCCGGCCGGCGATCGCCGCAGTCGAGGCCGGGGGAGGGACGGCGCTGGCGCCGTTCACCGGCGGATCCTCTCCGGACGAAGAGCCCGTCAACGCGGCGCTCGCCGAACTCACCATCCAGCTCAACCTCGCCGAAGGCGACCTCAGCCTCCGAGAGGAGGCCCTGTCAGTCACCCGGACCGAGGCGACGGCGTTCGGCCTCGGCGTCCTCATCCTCTCTGCGGTGCTCAGCCTGTGGCTTATCCGCAAGTACGGCCGCACCCTCGAGGAGGACGCCCTGCGCGGCGAGATCCTCAAGCAGTTCACCGAGGCGATCTCCTTTGCAGCCGACGACATCGCGATTGCGAAGGCGAACCTTGAGGCGCTCGCGCTGCTGGTTCATCCCGACGCCGGGGTCACCCATGTCCTGAACTATTCACAGGATCGCGCGGTCCCCGAGGCGATCGTGGGCGGAGCGGTCGCCGACGTCCTCCCGCTCCAGACGCTCTCGACGTGCGCGGGAATGATGCGCAGCTCGATGTACGTCTCCTCGGATCTCGCCGCCCCACTGAGCGTCCACTGCCCGATCTACCCAGCCGAGCACGGCACCCTCGCGTGCGTGCCCCTCGTTAGCGGGGAGTCGATCGGCGCGATCCACCTCTACTGGGACCGCCCCCGCGCGCTGCCAGTAGAGATCCGTCGGAGCGTGGCCCAGTTCGCCGCCCACGCCGCGCTCGCCATCGGCAACCGCCGTCTTCTCATCGCGCTGCGGGGCCAGGCTAGCACGGATGCGCGGACGGGTCTCGCCAACAGCCGCGCCTTCGATCGCGCCCTCGAGAATGCACTCGCGTCGCGGACCGCCGACGAGACGATCGCGGTCCTGATGCTCGATCTCGACCACTTCAAGGACTTCAACGACCGCCACGGCCATCCGTCGGGCGATGAGGCGCTCAGGACACTCGGCGAGGTCCTGCGCTCATGCATGCGCGACGGTGACCTTGCCGCCCGCTATGGCGGGCAGGAGTTCGCGGTCATGCTCCCGAGGGTCGATCCCGGGGCCGCAGTCACGATCGCCCAGCGGATCCGTGCGCGGACGGAGTCGACGATCGTGTCTTTGGCTCCTGGGATCACCGACCGGATCACGATCTCGATAGGCGTCGCCGTGGCGCCCATCCAGGCGCTCGAGCGGATCAGCCTCCTGCGGATCGCCGACGAGGCGCTCTACCAGGCCAAGGCGGACGGTCGCAACCGTGTCGTCTACCTCGGCGAGGCGGCGCCAGGGATCGACCCGGCGACCGCCGAGAGGGACGCACCGCCGCAGGCCGCCAACAAGGGCGGTCCAAGCCGGGTCCGGGGACGGGGCGAATAGGGGCAGGACGACCCATCGGCAACCGCCACCCGAAGTCTCGCCGTGCCACACACGGACTCCCGCTGCTCCACGGCTCGGGCCGGTCGCAGAGAGATCGCCCTCCTCGTACGACGCCCTACTAAGTCGGCGGTTGCTGGGGCCCCATGCGAACACCATGCGTACGTGGCCATCGTCGTGGAAGGGTGCCGACGGCTCCTGGACGGCACGATCACGCGCGGCCGATAATGCGGGCGAAGCCCTCGCGACACTAACCATTCGATCGTGACGCCGTTGAGAGCCGGTTGTGGGTGCTAGACCTACCTCTGCCGGACCGGCGTCGCTGGATTGGCCAGGCCCGACCCTGCGCCGGTCTGCTCGACCGCAGCAGCGATCTCCGCCAGGTCGTCGGCGGTGAGCGCAAGCGTGCCGGCCGGGAGCCAGGCGTCCACCTGGTCGGGACGGCGCGCTCCGACGATTGCGCCGGTCACGCCCGGCCAGGCAAGTGTCCAGGCCACGGCGACGGCGGAGACGGTGGTGTCATGGCGGGCGGCGATGGGCCGCAGGGAGTCGCGCAGGGCCAGGTTCGCCGACAGGGCCGGCTCGTTGTAGCGGTCCGCTCTGCGGCGCCAGTCGGTATCCGCCATCGACGCTATTCGTGCGGTAGAGAAGGAGTCGGTCAGGATTCCCGAGGCCATCGGGCTGTAGACGATGACGCCGGTTCCGTGAGCGGCGCACCACGGGATCACGGTTGCCGCAGACTCGCGACTGATGAGCGACAGGGGCGGCTGCAGCGAATCGACGTGACGGACGCTCTCGCACCGCTCCAGCAGAGCAGTGTCGTAGTTGCTCACGCCGATTGCCCGGACCTTGCCCTCGTCCTGGAGCCTGCCCATCTCGCTCCACGACTCCTCGGGCGGCACGCCCGACTCGTCGGGCTGGTGGATCTGGTAAAGGTCGATCCGCTCGACCCCGAGACGCTTCAGTGACGCCTCACATTCGCGTCGGATGGATTGGGGCGCCGCGATGCGGCGCGGCGCGGCATGAGGGTTGGCCGGGTCCCCGACGACGCCACACTTCGTGAAGACCAGTGGCCGGTCCGCGGCCGGTAGCCGCGTCAGCGCCCGGCCCACCACCACCTCCGAGTGTCCGAGACCGTATGCCGCGGCCGTGTCGATCCAGTTCACCCCGGCCCCCACCGCGTGAAGGATTGCCGCTACCGAGTCTCGGTCGTCCTGATCGCCCCAGCCGAAGGCCCAATCGCCCCCCACGGCCCATGAACCAAAGCCGACGGTCGTGATCTGGATGCCGCTCGCCCCGAGCTTGCGGAAGCTGATATCCATCTGGTCGTCTCCTCCGTGGCGCGACACGACTGTTTGGGCAATTGTGCGCCGTCCTGGCGAACAGCCTACGCCTGGACTCCGCCCGCGAACCCTCTGGCGATTCCCGCTCGAAGTGCCGGCATCCCCTCAACGCCTCAGCGAAGATCGCGTTGAGGGCCTCCTGGCCCTGGCCCTCGAGCACAGCCGATACTGTCTCCCGACCTCGATGGGGACGGCAAATCCGCCAAAGTAGACCAGGAAGATCAGGGCCCGGAGCTCGGTCGGGTCGATGTGATCAGGTGACGGTGGTGAGATCAGCTGAACTGTTGGGACGTTCATCAGCAGATTACGATCGCCGCGCACGTCGACGATGGGTCACGGGTTCTTGGGCCGGCGATGCGTCGCCGACGGGGTACAGGATCAGATTGATGACTGTCGCGATCGCCGGCGCCGAGGTTCTCCAGGACACCGGCCTTGGCCGGCTCGATTCACATGTGAACCGGCGCCCCGTGGCCCGTGCAGAGCAGCTTGATCGGCAGCGCCTTGATCCGCTCTGCGGATGCCAGCGCCTGAACTCGATCGAGCGCAAGACGCGGATCTGGCGGCCGAACCTGCCCGTGCTGGTCGCTGAGGAGCGCATCTCCAGAGAACACCACGCCGTCCTCTCGACACAGAACGAGGCTCCCCGCGGTGTGCCCTGGCACGTGTATCACTTGGAGGCCGCCAATCGTGTCGCCGTCCTTCAGGAGCAGGTCTGGCACCACCGGCCGAAACCTAAGCAACCGATAAATCGCCGCCATGGCGTGCCCGCCCTTCTGCGACCTCTGTTCCCCCGCGAGGACGGGGCCATCGAGTTCGTGGATGGCGACCTGGGCCCTCGTCAGCTCCTTGAGCCCCGCCACGCTGCCGATATGGTCGATGTCACAGTGCGTAAGGACGATGTAGCGCAGGTCGGCCGCCTGGCGGCCGATGCTCTTCGTGAAGGCCACGATCCGCTTCGCGTTGCCGGGCATACCGGTATCCACCAGCAGGAGACCATCGTCTATCGCCACGAGGTAGACATTGGCCGCCCTCACGCCGTCGACCTTGTAGACGCCGTCAGCCAGTCGCATTGGCGGCATTATGGCGCGTCAGGCGACGCTACATCCGCAGTCAGGCCAGTCTTCGGCGCCAGCTTCGCCCGCGCCCAGTCGCTGGCGATGCCGAGCGCCTGTTCGTCCTCGCCGAGCGTCTCGAGCGCCTCGGCCTTGGCAGGCTCGACCAGGTCGGCCAAGAGCTCGGTTGGCTGCCGGAAGTCGCCTCTGGATCCGGTGGCTCAGCCGGGTGGAACGCGGTCGAGCTCGGCCAGGCGGAGCACCATGTCCGGCAGCAGCAAACCGCGCCGAAGTAGACTCCGCTAGGGTGTGCGTACGATGGTAGACCGTCCGCCCATCCGGAGCCTGTGGAGGAAAGGGGAAATGGCACGCACGAAACGGCTGGCAATCTTGGCGGTTACGGTTCTGGTCCTCGGAAGCTGCGGCAGCTCCGCGACGACCCCCACTGCTTCGGCTGCGACTACCCAACAGCCCTCGGTCGTGGCGACCCCTGCGCCCACACCGTCACCGTCGCCCACCGCGAGCCAATCGTCTGACATGGCACGTTTGGCGTCCCAGTACAGCGAGATATCCGACGAGGGTAACGCGGCGATCGTTCAGTGCAATAAGGACAAGGCGGCTGCTGTCGGCGGCAGCCTGGCTAAGTCAAAGGCAGCCGCCCAGGAATGCCTGACTTCCTACATCGGGTACGTCGCGGACTTGAACGCGATCAATTGGGGTCCGGTACAGCCGGAGGCCAACAACGTCATCGATGCGATGAACAAGATAGATGTGCTCATGGAGCAGATGGCGAACGCGACCAGCGCTGCGACCTTCAGGGCCGCGTACGACCAGCTTGCTTCAGCCGAGGTTGGCCTTCTCGTGGCCGCCAACATTCTTCGGGCAGCGCTCGGGCTGCCGCCCGTCCAGTCGTAACTGCATGAGCCACGCCTAGCTGCTTCCTCTAAGCTCCTTCTGGCCCGCTCCGCTGGTCGCCGACGATCCCGCCCTGGTGCTGGCCCGTACGAGCGGTCGCAACGGGCCCGCTGCGGCATACGCTCGGGCGCCGTCGGCGCGAAGAACGGTGCGTCAACAGGCACTGCGCGGCGTAGAGTGCGTAAGGCGCCCGTTATCGGGGGAGGATGCCCATGGACGAAATGTGGCAGTGCGAAGTCTGCCGCTCTCTGAACCGTCTGGGATTTGCGGAATGCTACAGCTGCGGCACGCCTCGGCTGATACCACCTATTCCAGGGACACGAGTCTACGAGTCCTTCCGAGCGTCGGCTAACCCCATCAGTCCGACCCCATCGACGCCGCAGCGGGCGGAGCCGGGGCCGCCGGACGCCCAGGAGACCGGTCCGTCTGGACCGATCGAACGGCCAGAGCCCCGCTGAGACGGCCTGAGCCCGTTGAAGACGAATACGCCCGGACGGACGCCCCGGGATCGGACGCGTAGCCCGTCGATCCTCATCGCGAGTGCGTGAACGCCCGCAGGTTAGGTGTATGTACTACATGCCGTCTGGGGTCAGCCACATGTCGTCGTCGCGGGCCTGAGTATCATCGGCGGGGAGATGCTCGCAGGGATCCGCCGTAATGCCTGGTGATGCCCCGGTCAATGAAGCCACGATGGCCGGTTCCAAAGAGCGGCGCGTTGCCCTCGCACGGGAGGCGATCGCGCTGACGAGGCGCGCGCTGCCGGCCGGCAAGCTCGAAATCGTGCTCGCCCAGGACGCGGCGCCCGATCGATCGACCCCTGCGCGCGTCGTCGTGTCCGGGCCCGATGCCCTTGCCCGGCTGCTCTGGCCACCCAGTCCGGATGGCTTCGGCGAGGCGTACCTCCGCGGGGACGTCGACATCGAAGGCGATATCTGGACCGCAGTCGACGCTGGAAGATCATTCAACCTGCGGCGTCTCGGCCGCCACGTGCCCCGCCTCGTGCGGGTTGGGATGGAGCTGCGACGCGGGGCGAAGCCGGCTCCGGTTCTTCGACGCGTCGCCCGAATGCGCGGGCCACGCCACTCACCGGCGCGAGACCTGGCCGCCATCCGTTTTCACTACGACGTGGGCAATGCCTTCTTCGGGCTCTGGCTCGATCGCCGGCTGACCTACTCGTGCGCCTATTTCGAGACCCCGGAGACGACGCTCGACACGGCGCAAGAGGCGAAGCTCGATCTGATCTGCCGCAAGCTCAGGCTCAGGCTGGGCATGCGATTGCTCGACATCGGCTGCGGCTGGGGTTCTCTCGTCATCTTCGCCGCGGAGCGATACGGCGTTGAGGCTACCGGGATCACACTCAGCGCGGCCCAGGCCGAATGGGCTTCGGCCGAGATCCGCAGTCGAGGCATCGGGGGGCAAGCTTCGGTAGCGATCCTCGACTACCGCGATCTGGGGCGGCTCGGCCGGTTCGACGCCATCAGCTCGGTCGGCATGTTCGAGCACGTCGGCCGGGAACGTATGGATGCCTACTTCGGAGCAGCATTCGGTGCGCTTCGGCCCGGCGGACTGTTTCTCAATCACGGAATAGCCACGACCGCCACGCCCCAGGGCCTGCGGGCGAGGTGGATGCGGTTCGGGGACGGAGGCTTCGTCGGCCGGTACGTCTTCCCAGACGGCGAGCTGGTCACGATGGAGGACGCGGCCGGCTTCGCGCGGCGGGCAGGCTTTGAGCTGATAGATGTTCAAAGGCTTCGGCCTCACTACGCACTCACACTCAAGGCCTGGGTTGAGCGGCTCGAGGCCTCGGCCGATCGCGCCCGCGAACTCGCCGGAGAGGAGATCTATCGGGCCTGGCGGCTCTACATGGCCGCCGCCCGGCGGGGCTTCGAGGAAGGCTCGCTCGACGTCGCCCAACTCCTGCTCGCGCGGCCGGGCACCGACGGCCGGGCAGAACTCCCGCTTCGTCCGTGGTGGTGGGCATGAGCGCGACGAACAGTCGAGTGCCGCTCGCGACCCAGGGCCGGTGGCACGCCGCCGCGACCGCGTAACCTCGGACCGAGGCCAGCACAAAGGCGACATGATGCTGGGTTCCGGCCTCGACTGAACGGCGGTGGCGCTCCTCCTTGCGATGGGAGGATGGCCAATCCCCAAGCCCCTGAACACGATGGTCGCATCGTGGGCAGATCGTCGGCCATCATCGCGTGAAGCTCCGTTCTGTTTCGTTTCTCGCCTCGCGGGCGGAGTGGCCGGTTATCGGCGAACCGACGACCAGCTGTTGGAGCGAGTTGTTTCTCCGACGGTCTCGTTATCATCGCGGGCCCCTAGAGGCGCGGACGGGATCGCCTCGTGGCTCAAGAAGCCGCGAATGCTAGCGGATGGTCGCGCTTTCGCCCACCAGGTGGACCTCCAGGCCCGGCACGGCGTCAAGGAGGCGATCGGCGAGCGAGGCTCGGCCGACGTGCAGCCCGCGATGCGGCCGATGGACCAGGACCAGGTGAGTGACCCGGCGCTCGCGCACGACCTCCTCAAGTCCGCGGGCGAGGTCCGAGGCCTCGCCCTTGATGATCTCCGCGCCGAGGTCCTCGGCGTAGTCGAGGTTGGACTTGATGTTCTGTTGTCGATCGCGCGACAGTTGAACCCCAGGCGTCTCGACTGCGACGGCCAAAAACGGGGCATGCAGCGCGCTGGCGATCGAAGCTGACCGCCGCAACGCGCGCCGGCACTCGGGCGACTCGTCGACCAGGGCCATCACCCGCTCCGCTACCGGTCCGACGCGGACGCCGCGTTCGCTGACGATCCCTTCGAGCTGCTCGTCCACCTGGCCGGCCACAAACCGTAGTGACAGGTCCCTCAGGGCGGTCAGGTTCGTCTCTGTGAAGAACCGCTCCAGGGCCAGTATCGCCCGGTCGGGTGGATAGACATTGCCGTGCCGCATCCGCTGTCGGAGTGCGTGCGGGCTCATGTCGACCAGCTCTATCTCGTCCGCGGCCCGGACTACCTCGTCGGGGATCCGCTCGCGGACCGGCACATCCAGGATCGTCTCGACGGCGTCGGCGATCGATTCGACGTGCTGGACGTTGCAGGTGCTGACGACTTCGATGCCGGCATCGCGGATCAGCTCCACGTCCTGCCAGCGTTTCCCCCGGGCCGAGCCCGGCACGTTGGTGTGGGCGAGCTCGTCGACCAGGGCCACGGCCGGATGGCGGGCGATGATCGCGTCGGCGTCCATCTCCTCTACGACGACGCCGCGGTACTCGACATGGCGCCGCGGGACTGTCTCCAGCCCATCGAGCAGCGCGGCGGTGTTGCGCCGGCCGTATGTCTCGACGAAGCCCACGACCACGTCGGTCCCGCGGTCGTGGCGCCGATGGGCCTCCTCGAGCATCTTGTAGGTCTTGCCGACGCCGGGGGCCATGCCCATATAGATGCGCAGCCGACCACGGTCCGGCTTCTGCTCGGCGTTCAGCCGGGCAAGCATCTGGTCGCCGGTAGGGCGGAGCGGGTCCGCCGACTCTGTGGTCATCTCAGTAACCCGTCGAGGTCTAGGTTCAGCGCGAGCACGTGGACGCTGGCCGAGCCGATGAAGCCGAGGAACGGCTCCGAGGTATGGCGAGCCACGACCGCTCGGACCTGATCCTCGGTCATTCCTCGGGCCTTGGCAACGCGTGGAACCTGGTATTCCGCCGCGGCCGGGCTGATGTCCGGATCGAGTCCGGAGGCCGAGGCCGTGACCAGATCGACCGGGATCGGTGCGTTGCCGTTCGCCTTGCGCAGGGCATCCACTCGCTGGGTGATCTGGGTGATCAACGCCTGCGATGTCGACGACAGGTTCGAGCCGCCGGAGAGCGTCGGATCATAGCCGGGGCTGGCGCCGGCGGCAGAGGGCCGGCCGGAAAAGTACTTGGGGTCGTCGAAGGCCTGCCCGATCAGGCTCGATCCGACCGTCTGGCCGTCGACGACGATCATCGAGCCGTTGGCCTGGCCCGGGAAGACGACCTGCGCGATGGCGGTGACCGCGACCGGGTAGGCGAGGCCGGTGATCACCGTGAACGCCAGCAGGATCGCAACCGCCGGCCAGAGCTGGCTCTTGATGAAGCTTCGCATCTTGGACTCCTAGGCCAGGTGAACCGCAGTGATGAGGAGGTCGATCGCCTTGATCCCGAGGAACGGGGCGATGATGCCGCCGACTCCGTAGATCAGGAGGTTTCGCCGCAGGAGCTCGGCCGCCGGAGCGGCCCGGTAGGCCACTCCCCGGAGGGAGAGCGGCACGAGAGCGATGATGATCAGCGCGTTGAAGATGACCGCCGAGAGGATGGCGCTCTGAGGGTTCGACAAACCCATGATGTTGAGGCTGTTGAGCTCGGGGTAGGCCACGGTGAACATGGCCGGCAGGATGGCGAAGTACTTGGCCACGTCGTTGGCGATCGAGAAGGTCGTGATCGCGCCGCGCGTTATCAGGAGCTGCTTGCCGATGGCGATGACCTCGATCAACTTCGTCGGATCTGAGTCGAGATCGACCATATTGGCCGCTTCCTTGCAGGCGGAAGTGCCGCTGTTCATGGCCAGTCCCACGTCGGCCTGGGCCACTGCCGGGGCATCGTTCGTGCCATCTCCGGTCATAGCCACCAGGTGACCGTCGGCCTGCTCGGCCCGGATACGGGCGATCTTGTCCTCCGGCTTGGCCTGGGCCATGAAGTCGTCCACGCCCGCCTCAGCGGCGATCGTCTTAGCCGTCAGCGGGTTGTCGCCGGTGACCATGACGGTCCGGATGCCCATCCGGCGCAGCTCGTCGAAGCGTTCCTTGAGGCCCGGCTTGACGGTGTCCTTCAGTTCGATGACGCCGAGGGGCACGCCATCCCGGCGGATCGCCAGGGGTGTTGCGCCGAGCGAGGAGATCTCGTCGGAAAGCGTCTTGAGCTCGGCAGGCGCCTCCCCGTCCAGCGCGGCCACGATCGCATCCACGGCACCCTTCAGGACGACCGTGCCGTCGACGAGGATCACGCCGCTGGTCCGAGATTCGGCACTGAACGGGACGACCGTGGCGATCTCCGGCTCGCCGGGCGTTGCCGCGGCCGCGCCCGGGCCGCTGGAAGTGATCTCCGCGATTCGTCTCCGCGCCAGCTCCACGACCGATCGGCCTTCCGGCGTCTCGTCCTCGAGCGACGTTAGCAGCGCTGCGTCGAGGACCTCGCGCTCCGCCACGCCGGGCAGGGCCACGATCCGCGACGCCAGGCGGTTGCCGAACGTGATCGTGCCGGTCTTGTCGAGCAGGATCACGTCGACGTCCCCGGCCGCCTCGACGGCCCGGCCGCTCATGGCCAGAACGTTGAAGCGGGCGACGCGGTCCATGCCGGCGATGCCGATTGCGGAGAGCAGGCCGCCGATCGTGGTCGGGATCAGGCAGACCAGGAGGGCCACGAGAACGACGATTCCGAGCGGGGCGCCGGCGTACAGGCCGAAGGGTCGCAGCGTCGCCGTTGCCAGCAGGAAGACGATGGTCAGGCCGGAAAGCAGGATCGAGAGGGCGATCTCGTTCGGTGTGCGTTGCCGCTTGGCGCCTTCGACCAGCGCGATCATCCGGTCGAGGAAGGTCTCGCCGGGATTGGCCGTGATGCAGATCGTGAGCGTGTCGCTGGTGAGAGATGTGCCGCCGGTGACGCTGCTGCGGATGTCCGTGCCCGGCTCCTTGAGCACGGGGGCCGACTCGCCGGTGATGACCGCCTCGTTGACGTAGGCCACGCCCTCGATCACGTCGCCGTCGCCGGGGATCGTCTCACCCTCACGAACGACCACGATGTCGCCAGAGCGGAGGGCGGAGGAGCCGACCTCTTCGATCGTGCCGTCATCGCAACGGCGGTGGGCCATCGTCACCGAGCGGGTCTTGCGCAGGGTCGCCGCCTGGGCCTTGCCACGAGCCTCGGCGAGGGCCGTGGCGTATGTGGCGAAGTAGACGGTGAACCAGAGCCAGACCGCGATCTGGAACTCGAAGCCGGTAGCTCGTCCGACTTCACCCGGGGCAGCCTTGCTCAGGCCGAGGAAGTCGGAGATCAGGACGAGGGTGACCAAGGCGGCCGTGACCTCGACCACGAACATGACCGGATTCTTCGCCAGCTCGAGCGGGTTCATCTTCTGCAGCGCCGGCCGGAGGGCACCGCGGAGCAGCTTCGGGTCGAAGATGCCCCGGTTGCGGGGGCTCCCGGCCGCTTGCGCCTGGCGGTCCTCACGGGCCAGGCGGCGGCTGCCACGGGCGGTATCGATCACAGAAAGGGAGACGAGCTTGCGGCGGAGGCCGCCGGCAGCTGCGAAGGCCATCAGAACAGCCTCCCGGCGTTGTTGAGGAGCTGGTCGACGATCGGACCGAGCGAGAGCGCGGGGAAGAAGGTCAGCGCCCCAACGATGATGATCACGCCGAGCAGCAGTCCGACCCAAATCGGTCCGGTGGTTGGGAACGTGCCCAGCGATGGAGCGACACGGCGCTTGCCGGCCATTGAGCCGGCGATGGCGAGGATCGGCACGATCATCGCGTACCGTCCCAGCATCATCGCGAAGGCGCCCGTCACGTTATAGAAGAGGGTGTTACCTGTAAGCCCGGCGAAGGCTGAGCCGTTGTTGCCGGTCTGGCTCGAGAAGGCGTAGAGGATCTCGCTGAAGCCGTGCGGGCCGCCGTTGAGCGGCCCGGCTTTGCCCGCCGCTGTGGCCGTCGCTAACGCGGTGAAGAAAAGGATGCTGAAGGCCAGGAAGAGGACCACGAGCATGGCCATCTTCATCTCGTAGGCCTCGATCTTCTTGCCCAGGAACTCCGGGGTTCGTCCGACCATCAGCCCGGCGATGAAGACGCCGATGATCGCGAAGACGAGGATGCCGTACAGGCCGGCACCCACTCCGCCGGGCGTGATCTCACCGAGTTCGATGTTGAAGAGCGGAACGAGGCCGCCGACCGGCAGGAAGCTGTCGTGCATCGAATCCACAGCGCCGGTGCTTGTGCCCGTGGTGACCGTCGCGAACAGGCCGCTAGAGTCGGCCCCGAAGCGGACCTCCTTGCCCTCCATGTTGCCGGCCGACTGATCGATGTTCTGCGCGACCGCTGCCGGGATCGAGGGGTTTGAGCGCTCCTCGCTCGCCATCGCAACCAGCGAGCCTGCCGAGAGGATGACGATCATCACCGCCAGCAGCGCCCATCCCTGGCGGGCGTTGCCGGCCATGCGTCCGAACGTGAACGTCAGGGCGAACGGGATTATCAGAATGAGCAACATCTCGAACCAGTTCGTGAACCCGGTCGGGTTCTCGAACGGGTGAGCGGAGTTGGCATTGAAGAAGCCGCCGCCGTTGGTACCCAGCTCCTTGATGGCCTCCTGCGAGGCGACCGGGCCGAGCGGGATCGTCTGCACGGCCCCCTGGAGGGTGTGGACGGTGATCGAGCTCGCGAAGGTCTGGATGACGCCCTGGGAGACGAGGACGAGCGCGCCGACGAAGGCGATCGGCAGCAGGATGTAGAGAGTGCCCCGGGTCAGATCGACCCAGAAGTTGCCGATGGTCGTGGCCGAGCGGCGGACCAGGCCGCGAGTCAGGGCGAGCGCCACGGCGATGCCGGTCGCGGCCGAGACGAAGTTTCGGACGGCGAGTCCGGCCATCTGGGTCAGGTACGTCATCGTCTGCTCGCCGAGGTAGTTCTGCCAGTTCGTGTTCGTATCGAAGCTGACGGCGGTGTTGTAGGAGAGGTCCGGCGCAACCGGGCCGATGCCCGGGACGCCGCCCTGGTTGAGTGGCAGGTAGGCCTGCAGGCGCTGCTGGAGGTAGAGGGCCAGGATGCACACGAACGAGAAGACGATGACCGAGACGGCGTACGCCTTCCAGTTCTGCTCGACGGTCTCATCGACGCGCAGGATCCAGTAGATGGCGCGCTCGACCGGCCGGAGCAGCGGCGAAAGGAAGACGCGCTCGCCTTCCATCACCCTGTGCATGTACCCGCCCAGCGGCCGCGCAATGAGGATGGCGACGACAAAGAGGCTGATGGCCTGCAGCAGCCCAGGCAGCGAGGGGATCATCTAGAACTTCTCTGCCCGCAGAAGGGTGAAGAGGAGGTAGATGCCGAGGAAGAGGACGATCACGCCGCCCAGCACGTCCTGTCCGTTCATCGGGCCAGCCTGTCGCACAGCCAGATCAGGCCCAGGAAGAACAGCAGACACGCTGTCATGAGGGCGATCATTGACAGATCAAAGAGCATCGAGTCCTCCCTGAGGGCCAGAGGTGTCGGCGCCGTCAGCCTCGCCATGATGGCGTTCCACGATCTCGACGAGCATTGGAACCGCGAACGGTTTGGGCAGGTAGCCCGCGCAGCCGAACTCGCGGAGCCGCGAGGGCGGGACCGTTGTGGCGCTGACGACGAAGACCGGCGGCCCTCCGGCGGCGGCGAGGACCCCGGAGCGCAGAAACTCCCAGCCCGACTCGCCCGGCAGGTTGATGTCCAGAAGCACGATCGTCGGCCGGTAGCCGGCGTGGATCGTCTCGGCCGCTTCCTCGGCCGAAGCCGCGACCCGCGCCTCGTGGCCGCGAGCCCGCAGATGTTTCGCCACGATCGTTGCCAGCGGCAGGTCGTCCTCGACCAGCAGGACCCTGGCCGGAGTGACTTCGCTACTCATCGATCTTCCGCACGATCAGGTCGCAGCCCACGTCCTCGGGCCAGAGAATGGGCTCCAGCCGGACGCCTCTGGCGCGAGCCTCGGCGCCGAAGCGTCGCGCCAGCTGCTCACCGAACCGCAGGCCCGAGAGGGTGACCCGCGAGGCCGCGCCCGACGCGACGAGCGCTATTGCGCTCTCGACCTCGGTGACTTCCGAGGCGAGCCGACGCCGGGTCTCTTCGGGGTCGCCGCCCGCGGTCGGCCGGACTGGTTCGCGTTCCATGCCGCAAGGATCACCCCGGGCTGCAAGAGGCGGGCCTGGTCAGCGGGGCTGGATCTCTAAAGAAGTTCTAAAGAAGTTGGGCCCGCGAGGGCGGCGCTTCCCGAAGCGATTCGCCGTCGGCGATGCGATAGCCGATGCCGGGCTCCGTCTCGATGAGGCCCTCGAGCGAGCCGGCCGGTGCTGCGGCCGAGAGCTTGCGGCGGAGCTGGTTCACGTAGACGTGGAGATAGGCACTCTCGTTGGCGTAGGCCAGGCCCCAGACAGCGCGCAGCAGCCTGGCCTTGGTGAGGACGCGGCCCTGGCTCGATAGCAGAACCTTGAGCAGCTCGTACTCTCGGGGCGTCAGGTGAACGGGTTCGCCCGAGACGTGGACTTCACGTTTGATGGGATCGAGCGCGATCGGACCCAGCCGCAGGCAACCCCCGGCATCGGCGTCCGGACCGCCGGCCCGTCTTAGGACGGCCCTGATCCGGGCGTTCAACTCGTCGGTTGCAAACGGCTTGGTGAGGTAGTCGTCCGCGCCGGCCTCCAGGCCTTCGATCTTGTCTCTCTCGTCGCCACGGGCCGAGAGGATGATGATCGGCGTGGTAGCGTCGCGTCTGATGCGCCGGATGACGTCGATCCCATCCAGATCGGGAAGGCCAAGGTCGAGCAGGACTAGATCGGCGCGGTGAGCGTCCCACTGACGCATCGCCTCGTGCGCCGTCGCCGCCTCGTAGACCTCGTACCCGCGGCGCCCCAGGTACTCGGCCAGGGCACGTCGGGCAGGAGCCTCGTCTTCGACCAACAGGAGCGCGGGACCGGTCACGGCGTCGTTAGCTCACCCCGGCCTGCGCCGGCTGCGCCGCTTTCGGCCGCGTCCCCGCGGATAGGCGCCGACTGGAGTCGCACGTCCACACGCAACCCGCCTAACTCGCTGCGACCCGCCTCGACCTCGCCGCGCATCGCCCGCGTAAGGCCCGCGACCACGGTCATGCCGATGCCCATGCCCCGACGCTTGCCTTCGCCCGGGGGCCCGGCCTGGTAGAACTTCTCGAAGAGATGCGGCAACGCGGCCTTTGGGACGCCTGGTCCGTCGTCTTCCACGCTGATCTCAATGAACCCGTCCGGACCCTGGGAGGCGCGCACCCGGATCGCCTCGCCGCCGTGGCGGATGGCATTCTCGAGCAGGTTGGCCAGTACCTGGCCCAGGTACAGCTGGTCAGCGAGCACCGGCGGCAGCGAGTCGGGCATCTCGACGGCGACGTGCTTGTTAGTGACGGCACCAGCTCGCTTCACGACCTGCGCTATCAAATCGTCGAGGTCGCACGGCTCGAGCTCCGGCTTGAGCGCCCCGCCTTCGATCCTGCTTAGGTCGAGCAGGTTGCGGACCAGCCGGCCCATCCGCTCGGCCTCGGTGTCAATCGCCTGGAATGCCTCGTGTCGATCCTG
>Ga0187849_1002159_pt1 | contig 19293 bp, 15 predicted proteins | sample June2016WEW_4_10_2_FD_132412 | JGI IMG/M metagenome (GOLD analysis project Ga0187849, IMG submission 132412) | Peatland microbial communities from SPRUCE experiment site at the Marcell Experimental Forest, Minnesota, USA - June2016WEW_4_100 | ecosystem: Environmental > Terrestrial > Soil >...
AATGATTGCTTTTAACAAAGAAACCGACATAGCCACCTGCTTCAAAGCTTCATCCTCGGTAATGATTCTCTTCTGTGCGTAACACTTATTAGCCAAGCCGATTGAGCTATTTGCTATCTTTGATATCTCCCTCTTAAGATCATCAATGGATTTGATTTGAATCGGAGTTACCATCTTTTCAAAAGCTCGCTTCTTTTCAGTGCTAAGAGGTAAGACGGAGTCTAATGCATCATCAAATTCAGCGTGATGTTCTTTGCTCCACTTGCCTATTTCAGTATATACCTTCCCATCACCGGTAGGAGAGCTATCATAGGGGAAATTATGAAGAGGTTGAGATAGATCACCGACATAATGGGCTATGTTACCGAGATAATAATCATACTCCCATCCCCTTGACCCTTTCAGCTTTTTATAAAGCTGCACTATCTCCCAGTATAAGACCCCGGATGAATCGGGAACTCTAATCTTGATTGGTTGTGATCCTGGGGAACCCAATTTTTGATAAGTACCTACGGTTATCTGATACCGGTCAATATATTCCGGAGTAACAATGGTATTAGGAGCAGCATCATGCCAGTGATACGGAACTAATAAGGCATATTCTTCATTCCTGGAGAGATCAGGGAAACATGCTGTTTCAGGATCTGCAATACCAGCCTCTTGGGCAATAAGTATGTGGGTTATTGATGACCATGCCTGAGCATTAGTTGAAAGAATGAGTATTGTAAGGATACTTATAATGGCTCTCGATGAATATTTCATAATTGACCTCACTTTGTTGGCAGTAGGGAATCACAGTTGAAATGTCATATGATACTGAAATAATTATATCATATTATTATGGAATAATCCACTTTGAGCTGACCTCCTGGTTGTTCTAACGTATCTGATTGTATGGTGGTGATGTTTATATGGTGGATTGAGTCCTTTATGATAGTATGCTATTATTCAATTGGGAGGCGTAGCTTCCCCATCACCTTCAGCCTGAAAAGGCGAAAGGAGGCTTCACATGAGTAAGCTCATTGCTTACCTAATGATGGGGCGGCGTTCGTTTGTGGCTGAATTCTCGATTTGAAAAACTCCGGACCGTGGTAGCCCAATAGCTATCGCGATTCCATTCTCATTCTCGACCGGAGTCACAAGGGGCACCTGTCGTTGCGTCGATGACGCAACGAGCCAAGAAGACTAGCGATTGTCCTATCGTCGCGGTCAGGCCCAGCAGGTGTTACACACCGCTGTCAGAATTCTGATTGCGAACGTGTGTAGCGCCTCCCTTTAATGGATTTCATAGGAGGCGGTTCTCTGTTCCCTGTAAGAAGTCGAGGAAGTGCTTGTAGTTGCTGTTGAATCTCAGCGGTGTGGAGTATCATATTAGTAATGAAGAGTAAAAGTGCAGTATAGTTATTGTTGAGCTACTCAATAATCCTATGAAATTAGGTAGAAACTGATGTCAAATGGCAATTTGAGTGCAAACTCACTTTTTCATTTTACAAATACACTAGATAAATTACAAAGCATTTTGATCGATGGTTTTTGGCCCAGATACTCTCTTGAGACTTGGGATATTATTATTGATAACCCTATGGAATATGCATTTCCAATGGTTTGTTTTTGCGATATTCCGTTAACGCAAACAAGAAAACACACAGATCTTTACGGGCAATATGGCATAGGTTTAGATAAACGCTGGGGCATTAGAAAAGGCATCACGCCGGTATTATATGCATATAAGGGCTCCAGAACCACTGCTCTGCTTGCAGCAATATATGATGATATGATTAATAAAGATAAATTAGTTCCTTTGGATGAGAAACTTCACAAAGATTTTATGGATTTTATTATGTTCACAAAGCCATATAGTGGCCCTATATGGCGTGATGGCAACTATATCCCTGGCGAAATAAGGTTTTACGATGAAAGAGAGTGGCGCTATATTCCAGACATTATAATGACAGAAGGAATAAGTTTATTATACGTGAATAATGCTATCTATAAACATGAATTTTTGAATGATCAATATCGAGAGAGCCAAGAAAAATTGCTACAACCTTATAATCTTGTCTTTTTTCCAGAGGATATCCGTTACATTATAGTTAGCAGCGAAGCCGAGATGTTATCTCTTTTTACTTTTCTTGATAGTGAATTGACACATAAATATAATGAGTTAGATTTGCAACTTCTTAAAACGAAAATTATTTCGGTTGAACAAATTGTTTCAGACTTTTAATTAAATACATTAACTGTGATTTAATACAAATGGTCGTCAACAAAGGCATTCTCTCTAATTCAAAAAGTTGGCGCTTTTGTCTAGATAATGCCCGTCATTCAGCAGAGGCAGAGGAGTAATAATGTTTTCATCGAAAATGGTTTTGAGTTTTCCGTGTGAAGGGGGGATGTTTTATCTTCTTAATCAACACCTTTCCTGTCCGATGATCCCGTGACACATCTCCATTCCAAGTTAATAAGACCATTTACAGAGATTTGTTTCTCAGAACAGTTAGTAGAGATCTTCGAATGAAACCTTCAAAATTGGTAAATAGTTGCTGATGGTAGGTTCAAAGAGATGAAAAAGAAAAGTGATATCTGATATCCAAATTAATTATACTGGTGGTTTTTGAAAATTAATCCCAAAAACACGTAAGTCTTTATTATAATTCTGATGCTTTACCTCAGCGTCAGCGATCTTTTCAAGATGATGTACAAGTTCATCATATGACAATCTCATGTTACTTTTATCATCGACCCAATGTTGTTTGTTGCCTTTACCTATATATCCCAAGACATAAACACCAAAGTTTGAATCTGGTGCTCGAAGATACTTTCCAAGCAATTGATCTATTAATCCTTTATTAAGTTGATCTAGAGACCAATTTTCTGCCCATTTAATTTCTATGGATACAGGTCCCATACCTGGAGCCTCGATGCGTAAATCAGGTTGTTGTTCTAAATCTATTTCCTCTTCTTGAGTTACAGTATAACGACCTCTTGATTTATTACGAAGTTGTCTTGCTAACCAACTTCGCAATACTGATTCCTCATCATCAATGTGTAGATCATAACGAGAACTAATGTCACCTCGCTCCACCTCGTCTTTGATAGAGAAAAATCTTTTACATGCTATTTTAAAAAGCTCATAATCTGATTGAGGAGATACCTCGTGTTCATGCATAAAATCCTGAATGTCTTTAGGTTGCCATGGTATTAATTCGGATGATAGTTCGATCCTCTTTTCGATAAGGTGAAAAATATAATCACGGTAAATGCTAAAAATCGGATCTCCCAGAAATGAACGCAACACATTATCCACTTCGGGATCTGATAAACGAGAAAACCGTTCAATTAGACTATTTCTAAAATCTTGAGCATGATCACGTGACGTGAGAGTGTATACACCTCCATTTGTTCTATCAAGATCATCTTCAAATCTTATATAATGAAATACCATCGGTATGAATTCTTGTAAAAATTCAGTCTTTAAATAATCTGGGTTTTCAATCAAAGGATAACTTAATTTTGAATGTGTGCTTAGCCCATTACAGATTTCTATAATAAGGTTGGAAGGTTCTTGTATTTGAGTGAGTATATTCTTTAAGGTTGTAATTGCAGAAACTGAATCGAGTTGGATCCACACTATCATCCAAAGAACAAATCGAGGGTCATTAATCTGATAATTAGCTATACGTTGAGAAGCAAGGGTACTTAGGGGCAGTCGTGGAGGATCAGATAGTCTCAAGAGAATAAAGATAGCTGTTTCTAAAACATCGTAATGTGGGGGGTCATTAATCTGTAGGTTTTTTAATATATCAACTGCTACTAAAGATCCCACACCTCCCGTATCATATTTTAAAGAACTTAATACCTGATTAAAATGTTCATGATCAGCTGGGATCAGCCACTCTCCATGTATACATTCATTTAACACGGCCCGTACAATATCTGGATGATATTTGGCTAGCTCTAGCAACCAATCTGAGAAGCCATTGAGCTCATTCAGTGCATACCTACATGCAAGATCTGCCTCTGTAGGAGTTATGATACTGAAGTCTAGACTTCCATCAGCTAACGAACTCTTAATACCGCTCAAGCCAATAATGACACGATAATCTGTTCTATTTGTATTTGCTTTTTCATGAGGTAATGGAGGTTTCCATTGATGCCAAACAACTTTCCATCCAGTGATGGCAGCTCGTGCAATAAGGCCACCTCTTTTTCTTATTAGTATATGCGCACTATCTGCCCCAAATTGATTCATATTTTCAGTTGCTTCGATAGCAAGTCTATAGAGAGCAAAAATAGCTGTTCCATTACGTAGGTTTTGATGGTTCCAGTAAAGCCACATTTTATCGCGTAACTTCGAATAACATTGTCTAATCATATTTTTTGAATTTCTGACTATTTGCTCTATGCTGTAGATTTTGTGGCGATAGAAAAAAAATCTGATCTTATTTGATATCTTAATGGTAGATTCTTTTTTAAATAGGCGGACAAGCTCATGATCGCACTTGATCGCACTTTTAAATAATTTCCGAACAGAGCGCTTCCTTCCTGACTGTAGCCATAGATAAACTGCAATTTCCAGAGCAATGTTTTTAATTTCTTGCGAAGAACCTTCTTGAATATCTTTAATGAGCCATTCTATATCAGCCTCCCGCAGTTGGACCATATCAAAGTGGTACAAAACTAAAGACGGTGATAGTTCATCAGCTGGTTTTGTATGATTCATTTGGTTGATACATTCCCACACATAGGCACGCCGCACAGTAGGATGTTTATCAAGAAGAGTATTGAAATTGCCAGATAGATCACGATCAAGTTTGCCACACTTCTGAAAAATGCCAAGTAACCAAAGAGCTCTTGCAGCTATACCCATATCATGGTCATCTAGTTGTTGCCAGTGCAGAAGACTAATTAGGACCACGGGTATCACTTCGCCAAGCCAATAAAACTGTTCAGAGATAGGAGTTTCTTTATTAGCATAATGAAGATGTGGGGTTTTTTGAGCAAGATCTATCAACACCTGTAACATTTCTGAAGCTTGTTTGATCGGAAGATGGTCCTGTAGGTGCTTTTTAAGATACCATGGCAGATCAACAAATCGGCTTGCTACTCTCTCAGCCTTGCATAGAAGAGTGGATAACCCCTTAGGGTCTAAAACATAAGGATAGATTGTCTCACAGATTAATGAACATAAGTGGGTCTCAAACGTATTATACTTATTCGCTATTTCTGCCAGTTTTTCTCGTGCATTTTGATCTCCTATATCCCGGATAGCAGCAACCGCATAAGATTTTAGTGTACCAGGTTCATCTGGCGAATCGACTATGTCTAAGACGACATCGAGGCAATCCAAGAGTTTTCCATGTCGAATCATTTGGATGAGCATGATTCTTATTTCTAGTGGGTTTGTCCGCTCTCTCAACATAGTTGAGAGCTGGGGAGCCATTTTTTGATCAGCCATGCGGCTTAAAGCTTCGTCTTCTGTGTCTACATATATCCGCTCTCGTCCACGGAAACGAGTGATAAGGTTTTGTAAGAGAGCCTCTCTATATTCAACAGGTAGAGATTCAGCATCTCCGAGTGTCAAGAATAAATCGGGAGCAGTATCTAGAATCTGTTTACGAAGTCTCAAGTTCCAACTCTCAGTTCCTAGTGCAAGCCAAGCCGCAAATGGCTTAAGGCTAGGACGGATAATTCTATGCCCGTCACGACAAGCGAAAAGCAGGACTTCTAGGTCGGGATAAGGGCAGCCCTCCTTCATGCGTTGCTCCAGCCACGATGCCCCTATGTATTCAGCCATACGACGATGGTGGAATCGTATACGCCCATAGCTCGCTGAATCGAATACAGGACGATTGAGTATAGCCCTGCACATAGCCGGGGTCCATTCAGTAGGCAAACATTGTTCAGCAACTAATGCACCGCTTGTATCAGTTACAGGAATATTATCAGGGACAAAAAAATTGAAACACCTACATAGATGTACAGCCGCACCTAGACATTCTGCTCCAAGACGAGATTGTTGCGGAGAAAGAGGATCGTTCTGTATACGATCTGAGGTCTCTCTGAGCTTATTCGTAAGGTTGAATTCAATTAATTCGGATAGAGTTCCAAATTGGCCATGTTCATGCCAATAGTTGATAAGGACGGCTATATCATTTGGGCGACGAACGAATTCCCAAGCGTGATGGGTATCTATTTCATCTATAAAAGCTTCAGGATTCTCTAATCCAACTCCTTCTGCAAACGTTCGTACTCGAGAATGGTCCAACGGCATTATTTGGACAACACGAAATTCAGGAGTTTTAACAATACCTTCTCCTTCTTCATTAGTTCTCCTCGTGGAAGTGCTACCAAATCGTTGAAGAAGTTCCTCCCGATCCGCATGAACCCGCCATTCAGTTATTCTTGAACTTATAACAATACGTATTAATCGAGCTTGTTTTGTTCCAACTCCACGTACAAAGTTATCTAAAGCCTGGGCAAAATCTTTTTGTTTTCTAAATTTTGTCTCATCCACAGAATCTAAAAAAAATATAATCTCACCACCAAGTTTTTCCCATTTTGAAAATTGTTCTATGTCGTTAGAAAGTAAGGATTCTTCTATATTAGTAGATTCTACCAGGCGGTCCAAATGGATGAAGAATGAAAAGTGTTGCTTTCGCGATAATATGTTGGCTTGGTTACGTAATTCCCATGTCTTCCCGCTGCCTGCCTCACCTAATATGACCACAATGCGGCTTTCATAAATATCTTTCCATCCAAGCCCTGACTCTTGCCCAGAAAGTAACGATGTGTAACTATGGAATGCAGCATCTTCATTCTCATTCAATTCTGTAATATCTTGAAAGCGCCTATCTAACTCTATGAATCGATTGAACTCTATCAATTTCTGCTCCTAATTGAAAACATTATTAAGTTTGATTGCCTTGAAAATGCCTTGGGTTCATCGCCCCCCTCATATCATCAGCAATTTCCAAACAGTTGGTATGGGTTATAAGGTTATTGTTATGTACAAGGAAAAACTCAAGTTCGAAGTCGGAGGGGTAACTTTTATGATGTTTCCACAAAAAAAGTATTCCATGTATTGTGGAACGGAACATAGAGAACTTAGCAACAAACTCATGGATTAACGCAGGGTGATCATGTCGATCTTCCTGAAAAAGACCAAAAATATCTCTGCGTGCAAACTCGGGAACCATGGGATCACCATAAGTGACGAGCATACAATCAAAATGGTCAATCATACCAAGGTGGAGATCAGAGACCTCAACAACGATTATATTGTAGTCATCTGGCCCACCCAGGGAAAACTTTATCAGATTTCCTTCGGAGTCCTGTGCTTTGGAGAGAATCAAGCGCTGCAGCCTAAGCGTGTCTGCACGGTCATCATTTCCCCCAAGGTGGACTTCGTAGAAGTTGGATTGACCAAGTTGTTCATCAATAAGATCTGTAATAGCGAGACGCTGGTTAACTTGCCGCATCTCCATGTAAAGATTTTTCCCAGATGGGATTCTTCTGTAGAAATCAATTGTCATTTCATCATCAGATCTACATCGTACCTCATAGTTTAAGGGTTTGTTGGCTGATTCAAATTGATAGGCGAACGTAGCTTCTAGAATAAGACTATGTAGATTTGCCTTGTTATTGGCTGCAAAAAGATTAGATAACAACTTTGAAAAACGGCTGGCCTGACGAAGCAAGAGTAGCTTCCTTGCTAGCGGAAATAAGATGATCTCAGGCTCCTCTATCGAATGACCGGAAGCAGCAAATGAGGCTGCCAATTTTGGAAGCAGTGTGTCTATAAGAACCTCCTTATTTCGACATATCAAGGGGCATCTGGTGAACTTGACCGAACAACGACACCTGTTTGCACAATCTGGTACACACCTTTCTGTAGCAAGTTTACCACCATACCATCGGAAGTACGTAACTCCTTAACCCCTTCAGTAACAGCGTTTGGATTTTCGAAGCTACTGGCGTCGAGAAGATCAGTGTAAATATAGATGGTGTATTGACGTCCATCGTCTCCCTTGGCTTTGATACTTTCAGTCTTTCTCTTCATAAGAGTGTCTCCTCTGACAAACAATACTATACTACAATATTATAATTCTCAAATTTAAGATAATGTGAAGATCTTGTGCCATACTCAACGCTATGATTAAACTGGATAATTACATTGATAATCTTCAAAAGTTAACAAGTCAGGGGGCTGTTAATTTCTATAATTATAGTTGTTTCTCAATCCACTGCAAGGCATCATTGGGGCTATCAAAAACCTTAGCGGCCCGCTCTTCTTCTCCACCCTTATCGATTGCTGCCTGATACTTATCACCGGACAAACCCTTTTGTTTATGGATATGACCAATGAGGATATTATTCTTATAAACTTTAAATGAAGCGCCATCACTAGATGTAGATTTCAATGCGATCATCACTGCCCATTCTTATGTGCGAGGTATAGAAACAAATCTTATGGCCCTTAGAATAACAACTCCTTTGATTATCATCAAGATGCCAATGAGGTTTACCAAACATCCAAGTACTATCAGCCATGTCGTAGAACCCAATATCACAAAAATACCGCAAGCAAACACAAGAATCCCGGCTAGTAGATGAAGTATATAGGACTGGTGCCATATGATCTGCTTCGAGATATTGTAACAGGCATATGGAATGATAAGCCCACACCGAAAGAACCCAGCAACAGTCACCTGGTCTCCATTACTTACAACCGGAGGTTCTCCTGATAGTACCTTTACAAAACAGTCTCCAACCTTGAATAGATTATACTTGGCTTCAGAGGCGCTCCCTTCACGCTTTACCACTTATCCCTCCAGAAACCTCAAAATATACTCATCGTCTCTGCAGCTATCAACAGTGGCAATGCTATCAACCTTTCGCCCGTGCCCTTCTCTCTTGATGTACACCAGGACATTTACTGTTGCAGCGATCAGGCTCCGTGGCACTCCGGGTACAACCTCCTGAACCAGTTGCTCTATCCGAATGAGCCCTTCCCTTGGACCATTTGCATGGATAGTACACAGCCCACCTGGATGGCCGGTGTTCCATGCTTTCAGGAGGCCCAGGGCTTCACCACCCCGCACTTCTCCGACAATGATTCTGTCGGGTCGTAGCCGCATGGTTGCTTTCAGCAAGGTGGTGATATCTGCTGCATCACAGGTCCTCAGAGAGACACAATCCTTAACCTCGCACTGAAGTTCAAGGGTATCTTCTATGAGCACAATACGATCCTCGTATTGTGCTATCTCGGCAAGGATGGCATTAGCCAGTGTTGTCTTTCCGGAGCCGGTCCCGCCCACAACAAGGATGTTCTGTTTATCCCGGACCGCCTCTTTCAGGAAGTCGGCAGCTTCACCGATCATGATTCCCTGGCTCACATAATCATCCAGGGTGTAAACCATAAGGGCCTTTTTACGAATTGTGATGGTTGGCCTTTCAACAACCGGAGGGAGCATCCCCTGAAATCGTTCTCCTGATCCCGGAAGCTCCGCAGAGAGAATAGGGTTATCCGCATTGCATATGGTGTTCGTCTTCGAGCTGACTATCCGTATGATTCTTTCTGCATCAGCAGTGCTCATGTCCTGACCTGTATAGGACCGTCCTGAACTTAACCGGTCAACCCACAGACAACCATCAGGGTTGAGCATAATCTCGATCACATCTTTATCCTGCATAAGATCCTGAATAGTTGGGCCGAAGGAGCTCGTGAGCATGTCGTAGACCCTACTGTTCATTTGCTGTTCACGTTTTCTAAAATCCATATGAGCAGCTCCTTTAACACACAGCTTGTGAGATGCTTTCTTCTTCTCCGGCAGGAGAGGACTTCTCAACCTTTTCAACCTTCGGTGTAGGTTTCAAAAGGAGATTTTCCCTCATAACAAACACCGGTGCTTTATCCGGATAAATCTTGTATTTGAAAGTGCTTATCAGTGGATCATACGACTTGAACCTTACTATGGCTGTAAGGTCAGTGAGTTTCATGAGTTCTGCGGGCAGGAAGAGACTTTCTCTCTTTGTCCGCTCAGCCAGGGAAGTCCCATCCCGATTATCGTTCACACCCATGGACCGGGTCTTGTTCATTTCAATATATTCTGTTTCACTCAAGATATCGGTGCTGATCCTTGCAGATATCGGGTCATCCACGTTAAACATAATCTTATTTCCACAGGCATTGATAATGCTCTGCCGGTGATTGACAGAATATGTCTGATCGATCTGCCCGTAGTCCTGGATGCCGATGAAGACACATCCTCCCTTGCTCCGGGCCATGGTCAGTAGCTTGACAATCGTGGGAAGTCTCTGTAGGGTCCCAAACTCATCCAGGAAAAAAAAGATCCTCCTCTCTGTTGACTCAGACAGAGATAACACCTGCCTCCCGAGCAAATCCACAAAGAGGGATAGGATGGGCCGGAGGGCCTCCTGAATGATCGAGTAATTTGTGATGTAGATCATGCCTTTACCATTCTGCAGCCAGTCCTTGATTTTGAATGGGCCATCGATTTGAGACATGTACTTGAGGCCCTTTGCGTATTCCATCAAGGTTCCGAAAACTCCCAGGGCTTGGGTAGATCCAGGCAATTCAATATGTTTTGCCGCCCCTTTGCCTTCATCAATGCTCTGCAGCTTTTCTAGAACATATTCTGCCTTTGAAGTAACGATATCCCAGATATGCTTATTGTTGGTCTGATTCTCACTGTACAGGTAATGAAGAATCCCAGCAAAAACATCCCGCGCCGCATCCGGGAAGAATGTATCCATCTGTGAGATGGAATGAGGAATAAGGGAAGTTGCCATGGCATCAATATCCATAGGGGTCTCGATCTCGTTGAAAAGATTCCAACCAACGGATCTTGCATCGAGGGGATTGAAGATGATGTCCTTTTCCTCGTCATAGAATCTTCTGAGATAATCGCCTTTGAAGTCATAGATGATTGCCTGTGCATTCCGTTTCTTCAAGTCTTCAATGATCTGGGCTGCACAATTTGTTTTTCCAGCTCCTGGTCCCCCGATAATAAACGTGTGCCTTGGTTCTAAAGATTTGGGCATACGGACACTGCCAATATGCAGTCCGGGCTCATCTTTCCTTTTCTTCACTTCATAATTGAATTCTTGAATCGTACTGAGTCTTGATCCTCGGATATGTCTCCGGTCAGACTGATACTTTGCCTTGTCATGAAAGAACATCCAGGTCGGGATATAAAAAATGTACACAGATGAACACCAGAAGAAGATGTTACGCATGGTATGAAATATGTAGATTGAATAAGTTCGCAGGGGAGCACAGGCTGCGATTCTCTGGGCAGGGGCATATACTATTGTGCCATTAGGGTTTATGAACTTCAATCTTGCTGTCGGCCACATGATGTATGCAAAGAGCCATTGAGAGGCTGAACGGATTGAGGCCTTATCGATTTTGTACCAGCAGGCGAGGAAGAACAGCAGTACATGGAAGCAGAAGAGTATGGTTATAATCTTGGTATGCATCTGGATGGACATGCGGACTTGGTTCCACCAGGTTTCGAACCCTTCATAGCTCTGGCTTTGTACCGGGTATTTTTTCATAACATTCCATTCCTCCTTTGCAGATCAATTAGAGCCAAATACAATCAGCGGTTTCTCTACCCATCTAATATTTTCTTTTCTGACTGTTCCGAAATACCTGCTGTCAAAGCTGTTGTTGTACGTGCTGGCAAAGAAATACTCCCCCTGCCTAAGAACATATTTGCAATATATTCTGGGTAACGGGAGGCCCTGTGAATCATTTTGCTTCACCGGCCCAAAGTACTTACCGTTAATGTAGAGCCCGGCTGTAGAGACCTCAACAACATCACCCTGCTTTGCAACCACAGGCTTTGTGAGGTAGAAATTCAGGTGTTCAGGAAGCCATCCCCTTGTCTTCATCAGACCATTAACATTCCGGGGTATGTCAAAAACACAGATCATTCCTTTATCAATCCGGTCCGGATGATCGATCCGGTAGATACCCTTAGGGAGGCTCGGCGTTATCTGGAACATAATCTTATAGCTCAAAGCCTTACACACAATCATAAATCCCACTACTACCAGGAGAGCATGGATCAGGGGTTTCAGCTCGGGCTTTTTTCTCCACATCAATTACACTCATCACTCATTGAAGCGAATACGGCCTCAGGATCATATCGCGGTTCACCATCACATTGAACTTGTACCCCGGTCTGATTTCGATGGTGGGGGCAACATTGAGCTCACGATCAAGGAGCTTCTGCCCGGCCTGGTTGATTCCACTCGCCGCATCTCCTGCCATCTGCTGTCTTGTAGTGGGATAGTTGCCTTCAGAGTTATTGCCACCAGCCTGACGGGCTCCGACGCTTAAGAACGTGCTCAGAAGGACAGCACCCGCAATCCTGCCATAGTGATAATTCACTTGGTCCTTTGCCCCGGCATACCCGGAAAGGTCGGTCCCCTGCATGCCGTTCAAGAGGATGGATGACCCGTCCGGGAATATCATTCTGGTCCAAACCTGCATGACTCTGTCCTGCCCCCAGGAGATCTGATTGTCATAGGTCCCGATCAGCTTGGTTCCCTGCGGGACCAGAAGATATCTCCCCGATACCGAATCATAGACGTTCTCCCGGAGCTGGGCGATGATCTGCCCGGGCAGATCGGAGTTTATGCCTGTGATCAGGACTGCAGGGAGGACAGTTCCTGCCATGACCTGGTAAGGGGATGCAGGCTCCTGGATCTGGTGCTCCAGGTATATGGCTTCATCGGATTTTTTTGATTCATCGAGGAAGGCCCTCTTCCGGGCCTGGTCAGTATAAGGCTCCTGGCCGCCCGGGGCCTGGGCCAGCATCATACCCGGAGGCATTGAAGGCATGTTCGGCGCTTGAGATAAGGCAGCTGCAGGGGATGCCTGTTGCATTCTCGCGGGAGTGCTTGTCTCTGAGAAAAAGATCTTCGATTTCCGGGCCTCGTCAAGCGCCTGTTTCTTCGAGTCTTGTGTCCCTGCTCCCCCTTGGGAGGGCTGATTGTACGGGTCATATGGCTGGGTCTTTCCGTATCGTGGATCACCAGCATTAAAGCCGTATTGATAGGGCTGCTGAGGACCTGGCTGACCATTATTCATGCCGGGCATGTTGGGGTCCATGTAAGAGAAAGGCTGTCCGTTCTGTGCCACATCTCCTGCCTTGCTCCCTCTCACCTGTTCCCCATATGTCTTTGGAAGTTTATCAAAAGATTCCAGGTTCACTTTATCCCGTGGCTCGGCTGCTATCTCAGGGGCCGTTGAAGGCTGAATGGTTTCGGTAGCCCCGCTCTTTTTTGGCCCGAAACCGATCCCGAACAGGACAAAAGCGAGGAAGAAAACACCGCAGAGGAGGCCTACAACCATCTTCTTGTTTATCTTGCTGATGCCTTCAGGTTTCAGTCGTATGTTCTCAAGCATGTTCTTATCCTCCACGCCATGTTGATATCAGTTCACAAAACTCTCCTGATCAAAGGCCGCCCAAGCTGAACTCGTTTGCACTGTTGCGGTAGATGTACACCTTCTCCGGGCTCGACGTGCCGAGCTGCAGCAAGGCTTTGTCGAAAAGACGGTCCACAATGTAGTAATGCTTCTGATAGCGGTAGTTCACGAGCTGAGAGTCGCTCTCCTTGGTCACGATGAACAGGGGCGGAAGCTCTCCCTGCTCGATGTCAGCAGGGAACTGGATGAATACCTTCTTTCCGTCATCGAAGGCCCTCAAGGGTTTCCAGGATGCACTGCCCTTGATGGAGTAGTTGAAGTTGAGATCCGAGATCTTGAGGTTCGCTATGATGTCCATCTTCGTGTCATTAACGGCATTGATCCTGTTCGTAATACTAGCAAGTTGGTCCTTGGGGTAATACCAGGACACACCTGCCTGGTAGGTTTCATTGAAGCTCTGGCACTCAAGGTGATAGATATGCTTGTCAGTAGATACAGCGATGTTAGTGTGAAGGTTCGGAATGTGTGGTTTCAGAAAGATGTGCACTCGCTGGTCCTTTCCAGTCCCGCTTGTAGTAACGTCCAATGACCACCTGGCGGTGTCACCTGCAGCGGGCGGGCTCGTAAGTGTTTCACCCGGCTGGAGCATAATGTCCGTCACGTGGAATGGTGCGCTGTAGATCTCATAGAGGGCTCCTTCCATGTAGTCATAAACGGTTACGGCGTTGATGTACCGGTCCTCAGTGGGCTTCTGGGCTGCCTCTTTGTTCGCCTCATCTATCACTTTAGCCGGGTCCTCGTTCTTCTTCTTGGATGCCTTAGCCTCCAATTTCTTGAGCTGAGGACTTGCCACTTTCTTGTAATTCGCCTGGGGCACGGGATCAGCTACGGGGATATCGAATGTGGACCCCTTCTGAGTAGGCGCTTTCACCTGCCGGGCAGGTACGATTTTTTCGTTCTGGGCACATGCTGATATTACAAAAAGACTTATGAGTACGATGACGATACACTTCTTCATGAATTCACTTCCCTCCTCTCAATTCACCTTGGATATGTTGAAAAAATCGATGAAGATCCCGAGCGGATTGGTCCGTAGAAGCTTCTCATCCTTCGGGGTATGAAAGACCAGGTTGAATATGCCTGTATAAGCCTGCCTGGTTGAAGGCGTACCGTTGTTCTCGAAATCCTGCTCATACCAGTTCACCTGGTAGCTGTTCTCGCTCATCTTGACAGCGCTTGACACTTCCACGGACACAGCCCTCTTTCCAAGCTGTTTGAACGGGTCCCATTCCTTTGCGTACGCATTCAGCGTGTTCGACCCTTTGGGTGTCAGGAAATTGTAAGATGCAAGATAGTTGTGCCTCATAATAATCGCATCCGTCGGGATGGACCGTATCTGTGTCACGAACTGACCCAGAAAATACTCTGTTGCCGCTTCATTTGGTCTGTATAGCTTGTCAGCCTTGCCGACGAGGTTGACGGACCCATGTTCATTGACCTCAACGATATAGGGCACTACAGAGGAATTTAACGCTAAAAATATGAAGCCAACCAACAAAACGGTTATGACAGCGAGCTCCCCGAATGCGATAAGCCTCCAGTTAGCAGCCTGCACCCTGGCCGCACCGATGAAGTCATCGAACTCCTGTTTCGCCCTCTGGTACGGGGTTTCCGGTTCGCCTTCCGGTGTGAACTTCAACTTTTTAACTATTGCCAGTTTTTCCATTGTTGTTTGTACCCCCTGCCCCTGGTTTGACTTCAGGGGCTTTTCCTGTATTGTCTCCGCCGCCCTTTACTTTATTGTAGCCATATTTCCCTGCTCCTAAGACCATCTTCACTGTCCCCACGCTTCTGTTTACCGCTGTAGCTGCAGCTCTATCCCCGGCAAAACCAAATGCCGCTGCCCCTGTCAGAAAATGTGATCCTGATAGATTAGGCCCGCCTGATATGATTCCGGCTGCGAAATTTGGAGCACTCCAGCAGAGGTATGCGATGACGCACATCAAGGAAACAGCACAATAAAGCTGGTAATGGCTTGTGGATGCGGTTGTCAGATCCAATCCGCCCATGATGTCGTAAGTTATGCTGACAATGAAAGCCAGAACCATCAATTTAACACCTATTGTAAAGGTTCCTCCTATAGCTCTCTCAGCCAGCCATGCAGTGGGTTTGAACACTGCAAAAGGGATCAGTATGACAGAGCATACCGTGAACAGATAGAACTCGATGATTACGACAAACAGATTCCAGGCGATGAAGAAGTAGGAAAACAAACCTATCAGCCCTGCTAGAAACTGTAACGCACAATTTACAGTGTGCTGGTAGATATTAACAAAACCACCGATGTCATCAAAAATGGGCTTAGTGGTCCTGAATCCCATGTCTATTATTGATGATGGGTCGAAGAGGTTAGACAATGTAATTGTATTACCACCAGCTACAAGTCCAGCCTGGGCAAAGGACATGATGAGTACATGGGACAAGGTCTTCATCTCAGTTACAACCCAAAGGAAAAAACCTATGGCTGTGATCTTCTTGATGGCAGTGACCGTGATATCGCTTTTGCCAAGAGCCCAGAAAACACCCATTATTACAATCTCTATGGCGACTAAATATCGCATGAGTACCAGTGCATCAGGGAGTATTCTTGCATAGCCAAGTGAAAGTCTTCCAGCCAACTGATTTAACACAGTGGTTAAAATACCGGCTTCCATGCTTCTACCTCACGGTTATTCCATTCTTCACGGAAGATCCTTCATTGGTGTGGCTGTTGATTTCTTTGTTCCCCAATCTCTCATGGGGTCTTTTTTCGAGTTATCCGAACTACTGCAACTGGCAAGAACCAATATGATAACTCCACAGGCTATTACTTTCTTAATCATTCTCTACCTCCATGCATCAGCTTCACTGCCCTATGGAAGGTCATTCATGGGCGCAGCTGTTGACTTCTTACTTCCCCATTCCCTCATCCGATATTTATAGTCCTGTTCCATTTCGTAATTCTTTGCCTGTTCTTCGGCGAGCCGGGTTGAATCAAGACGGTTCTGTACAGCAAGGAGCTGCTGGGTTTTGATCTGCTGTTTGATCTGCATGGCGGCTAACTCGTTGCCGTACTGCTGGGCGTCGAGATTTCCTGAAGCATGCCTGGAACCCATCAATACCTGGTCAGTAGCAATGATATCGTCGTTGATTCCCGCTACTTCCTGTGCCTGAACATTCATGGCATTGATATTGGCATTGGAGGTTGCCACGATCTGGGACAATCTCTTGGCTTGTATGTCGCTGGGAGATGAACCTTGTATTTCTTGTCCAAACTGCTGATAAAGATCCTGATAGCTCCTGTCCAGAGTCTGGATGGAATACCCGACGCCTTGTATCTTGCCCAACATGTCATCAATCTCTTGGGCAGTCTGCATTGGTGTATCTCCAATATTCGCCTGGAGAGCCTTGAGATTTTGATACTCATTATTAATCATGGTGACCTGGTTTTGTAATTGTTGGAGCAACTTCTCGTTTTGCTGAACCGCCTGGTAGGCTTCATAGAAGTTTTCCGCCCAGTTCCACGGGTCGTATACCGTTTCGAAGCTATATGATGCAGCGGTAATGGATAGGGTGAGAACCGAAATAATTACAAAGCTCCTTATGAAGTTGCTCTTGCGCATTGCAATACCTCCTTTGTCCCCGTTTTTAGGTCGAGCCATCTGTTCAAAAGGTCATCTTTCCCCTCTTCAAGCAAATCATCCATAAGCCTGTGGTCCTCCTTAGAGCTTGAAGCACATACCGCGAGCGAAACAGGATCGAGCCCCAGGTCAAACAGTCTGTTCCCGGCATCGGACTGGCAATAATACTGCCTCTTGGGCATGGCATTGACGAGAATCTCGATCTGACGGTGATTCAATCCGAACCTCTGGTACTGCTCATATGCCTCCGGTTCGAACGCCTTGCGGTTCGGCAGGAAGATCCTCGTTGGACACGACTCATTCAAGGTGCTAAAGATAGGGCTCTTCACCATGTCAGCTACAGACTGAGTAGAAAAGACGACAGCGACATTGGCTTTCCGCAGTGTCTTGAGCCAGTCGCGAATCTTGTTCGAAAAGATTGGATGATCCAGGAATAGCCAGGATTCATCCAGCAGGAGCAGGGTAGGGTCACCAGTGAATCTCTGGTCAAGTCGGTGGAACAGGTAGGAAAGCACCGGAGGCACTGCATTGTGCATAGAGACCATGAGATGGTTCATCTCAAAGCATTGAAATCTTCCGTATTCAAGAGTGTCGCTCTCGGCATCCAGGAGTTGACCGTATGATCCCTGCAGGGTGTACAGGAAGAGGGCCTCCCGGATCTCTTTGTTTTGCACCAAAGTGACAAGACCGGTGATGGTCCTTTGTCTTACCGGAGAAGTTGAAAGATTTGTAAGGGCTTCCCAGAGCTCATTTCTCAAACTCGGTGTTACTACAACATTTTGCTGAGCCAGGATTTCCGTGACCCACTCCAGAGCCCAGGATCTCTCACTTTCTTTATCGATATTCATCAGAGGCTGAAATGCCAGGTCAGTATTTTCTCCCAGGTCGTAGTGATCTCCTCCCGTGAGAAGGGTCGTGATTCTTGCAGACTTGTCCTTGTCGAATATATAAACCTGGGCGTTCCTGTACCTCTGGAACTGCGTAGCCATAAATGACAACAGAGCTGATTTCCCTGCACCTGTAGGACCAACAATCATCGTATGTCCGACATCCCCAACATGTGTGGAATATCTGAACGGGGTGTTGCTCAGGGTCTTTGCATAGAAAAGAGGCGGGCCGTTCAAGTGCTTGTTCTTTTCCGGGCCCGCCCAGTCTGAAGAGAGTGGAATGAGATGTGTAAGATTGAGAGAATGGACAAGAGGCCTTCTTATGTTTGCCCAGCAGTGACCCGGCAGTGAGCCTAACCATGACTGAATAACATTCAAAGACTCATTCCTGGTAACGAAGCCTGCAGAGTTGGTAATCTGCTCGACACTGCTGACTTTATCATGCAAAGCGTCGAGGTCCTTGTCCCACAGGACGATACAGGAGGTATAGTACCCGGCTGATACGAGCCCTCCCGCGACCATCTCTGCGACCGCATCGCAATCGTAGGACTTATTCACCGCATCGGTATCTTCCTTGCCGTCGTCGATCTCGTTCATGAAGGACATCTTTACCAGGCTCCACAGGGAACGTTTCTTGGAAAACCATTGTTTCGAATACTTCTTCAGCTCTCTGATAGCCTCGTTCTTTGACAGGCAGATGAACCGGGTGGACCAGCGATATTCACACCCAAGGCCGTCCAGGTCCTTCAATATCTGGGGATCGGACTCCAGGGGGAAACCGTCAATCGAGATGACCTTGAGAAAGGATTCTCCGAGTTTCGGCTGAAAGCCCCCTATCAGGAGCTCGTCGGGAAGAAGATAGTCCAGAAAGACCGGTGTCTTTGGTGTCTTCACCGGATGATACTTTGTAGAAATACAGGAGTGGAGGTAGGTGAGAGTTGCATCATCATCGAGATACTCGACATAGGGGAATATGGTCTTCAGGATATCAACGATCTTCCTCACCTCGTCCTGGAAGTATTCCAAGTGCTTTGTGTAATCGATCTTCTGCTGATCCATGAACTTGTTGAGGATCTTCTGGGACTGCTCAGAGGGCGACATATACGTGAAGGTCAGGTAGTACGTGCTCGTGAAGTGGTGCCCGTCATCGAGAAAGATCCGCTTCCTTTCCTCATCGACCAGGCTGCTTGCCTGATTCGGGAACTCGGAATCAGGGTAGTAGTTGTACTTCCGCCTTTGTACTTCGATAAAGTAAGCCCAG
>Ga0187849_1002164_pt1 | contig 19261 bp, 16 predicted proteins | sample June2016WEW_4_10_2_FD_132412 | JGI IMG/M metagenome (GOLD analysis project Ga0187849, IMG submission 132412) | Peatland microbial communities from SPRUCE experiment site at the Marcell Experimental Forest, Minnesota, USA - June2016WEW_4_100 | ecosystem: Environmental > Terrestrial > Soil >...
ACTCCTGCGATCGCCAGTGCCTCGGCCATCGGTCTGCGGCGCGGTCTGTAATGAGCATCGACGTCCGGATGCGAGCCCATGCCGGTATCGACCAGTACGACGCCGTGCGGGTGGAGGATGACGTAACCCAAGCAGGGCTCTGCTCTCGGCTGCCCGGTCCCGGTCTCCTCGGCGGGCCGGATGAAGTAGCCGAAGTCAACACGGCGCACGGGCAGCTCGACCACCATCGGCACAGGTTACGCGGCCCAGAACGAGGCGGGGCTGACCAGAGCGCATCCCGCGACCCAGCGCCCGACTCGACGTTCGGGAATGCCGGGCGCTGGAAGCACCTAGCCGTGGATCGGCGTGCCCACCCCGTCGACCTTGGCCGGTATTCGGTGCGGCAATCTGTTCGTGCCTGCTCCTAAGCATGACTCGGGACATGGACCAACGTGCCAATCGCTTTGGTCTGAACCGAAGGCGACGCACCGGATCGCGGTAGAACATGCAGACGGAGAAACCCTCACAGCCCGGCCGAAGGAGCGGACTTCATGTCCGCATCATCGCAGGACTCGCTGGCGGCAGCTCCAGCACAAACGACGAACCGGCCTCACCCTCCATCGCGCTGCTCAGGATGGCGCGTGCCGAACCCGCTCGCCAGCCTTGATCCGATCCTCAAGCGCGACAAAGCCGACATTTTGTTCATCGCGGCCAACGTCGCCCTCGTTGCCTTCGATCTCATCGACTGGCCAATCGCAGCGCTCATGCTCGCTTCGCACGCGATGGCCCGAAGCCGTCACAAAGTCCTCCAAGCAGTAGCCGAAGTCGCCGAAGAAGCAGGGTAACCGCCCTCCTGTCCGGGCGCTGGGCAGTACTGGGCGGAAGAAGACCTGTTCGGGTAAGTCGCAGTTGAGCAATTGAAACGACGTCCTCGGCTTAGAGCGGGAGATCCACGAGCAGCGTCCAAGCGTTGATCAACCCGAAGAAGAACGCCAGCAGAACGCTCGGCACGAGCCAGTACAACCCACCCCCACCCTGTGCGAGCAAGGTTGCGCCCGCCACTGCCAGGCAGGCATAGCTCACAAGCGCCGGGAGGAGCGCGCTCACTAATCCTGCAAGGCGACCGACCAAGGGCAAAGGGGTGTCCTTCTCCGATCGGACGGAACGACTATGGATCGCCACCCGACCAGCGCCGAGGAGGACGGCTGAGACGATAAGTTCCCACGCTAAGACCGCCCTGGATTGACCGGGAATAAGCAGGAAGAACCCGACGATCAATGGAGTCATGAGCAAGCCCAGTGTTTGCCAGGCACGGGCCGGGAGACTCGGGTGTGCGAGGATTCGACTTAGATTGATCGAAACGGCCACGAACACCAAGCCGGACAAGGTTGCCCCTGCCCCGACGGCGGCAGCGCCGTAGTCCGTCCACCGGGCGGCGGTGTAGGCGATTGTCATGACGCGCAACCTCCTTGTGCGGTAGGGGCACCGGGGAGAGAGGAAGGTCGCTGGATAGCCGGTGGCATCCTCTTAGAGTAGGCGTTGCCTCGACGACGGCCTTTCTCCTGGTTCCACCCCATCTACACATCGCCACGAGGTCGGATTCCGAGGCCACGCGCAAAGTGCCGCTGCAGGGTCGGAACCTTGGGGACGGCGACGCCCCGATCGGTATCGCTCAAGCACCGATCCCACTGCGCCCGAGAGCAGCACAGAACGACGGCCGGATCTCCCGCCGCGGCCTTGACTTGACGAGCGCCGATTCGGCGTTATGCGTGACCTATCCGCGTACCGGCGACAAGGGTGCGCCAATAAACACCGAGGCAATCCGGGTGCACCTGTCCAGCACGCTGATAAGCGTCGACGAGGAGTGCCTGGAGCTCGTGGGACTGCTCGGAGTGGTACATCTATACAACCAGGGTTCCTCCGGTTGCGCTGGGAGACTACGGGTCGAAAGATTTCTCCTAAGAGGTTCTTGCCTCCACGCGGTCGAGGAAGCCGTTCACCGCGCGCATGAACAACTCCCGCTCTTCGTGGAATGGGGTATGGGAGCTGTTCTCGAAAATCACCAGCTCTGAGCCGGCGATGCCCTTGTGTATGTCTTCGGCCTGGTCCGGCCGCAGCTCGTCGTAGCGACCGCTCATCACCAATGTGGGGACGCCGATCTCGCCCAGGCGGTCGAAGATGTCCCAATCGCGGAACCGTCCCGTGACCGTGAACTCGCTGGGCCCGTTCATCGTCTCGTAAACAACCGGGCTCATTTCTGCAAAGGTGCGCTCGAGGCTGGCCGGCCAGGGGTCGAGACGGCAGAGGTGGCGCTTGTAGAACACGCTGACCGCGCCTGTGTACTCGGGGCAGGATGTGAAGCCGGTCTGCTCGTGCCGGGTTATCACGTCTTGGACATCAACAGGCAGTTCTGCGAACAGCTCCGCGCAGCCCTGTACCCAACGCGGCATACTCGCCGGGCTCCCGGACATCAACAGGCTGACCAACGAGGCCGGTTGGTAGTCGAGGACGTATTGCATGGACAGCTGCCCACCCCACGAGCTGCCGAAGAGGTGGAACCGATCGAGCTCTAGAGCACTACGGACGGCCTCGACTTCACGGACGAAGTGCGGGACAGTCCACAGCGAGGTGTCGTCCGGCTTGTCTGAACGTCCGCAGCCGAGCTGGTCGTAGAAGATGACCCTGCGGCTGTCGCCCAAGTCCTCCAGGGGGTCGATGTAGTTGTGCGTCATGCCTGGTCCACCGTGAAGGCAGAGCAGCGGGATGCCTCCCTGACCCACGCTGCGGTACCAGACGCGGCCACCCGGGACGTCGATCATTCCCTCACGGATTCTCATGACTTTCACCTCTTCAGCTCTTGGACCGAACGCGAGGCCGGCACCTCTTGTTAGGTCGAGATCTTCCCGTCCGGCTCCGACGGGGCCTCGTCGACGAATATCCGCCCCGTTTGGGCCAGGCGGTCAGGATGCTTCAACTGCAGGTACACGAGATAAGCGACACCGATCAGTACCCAGATACCATCCACCAGCCCTGCCAGGGACGACGGGTAAGTGAGCTTGGAGATGAAGCTGAAAACGCGCAGACCGCCAGCGGCGAGGAACGCGGGCACGAAGGCTACGATCCCGAGCACTGGGACGACCCCATGCAGCAATATGTTGGCGTCCTGCCGCTGGAACCGCCAGTAGTAGGTAATGCAGCTGAGCAAGACGAGGATGTATATGACAATCAGAATGAGCGTGAACAAAGTGGCCATGAACAGCCACGCGGTGTACGCGCCGTACTGAAAGCCGAGCCACAGGGCGAGGCCCACGGCCACTACGAACTGCGTCACCACAGCAAAGTGTGGCGACTTCCAGCGTGGGTGGACGCTGGACATGATCTCCGGCAGCAAGCGGATGCGGCCCATGGCAAACCAGGTACGCGTCGTGGCGTTGCTCCCGGCATTCGCGTTGGCCAGGCAGGAGTTGCAAATGGCAATGAGGGCGACCACCCACCCCACTCCCCACACCGCCCTGGCAAGGAAAGTCCAGGGGTCACCGTTGCCTAGAGAGGAAAAAGTGGCCATGTTGCCCGAGAAGGGCGAGACGCTGGCGGCGTATGTCGTGAAAACGTAGAAGATCCCGATGAATAGGCACGAGAGGATGACTGCCTGGCGGATCGTGCGCTTGGGGTCGCGGGCCTCCTCAGCGAGCGGCGCCGCTGACTCGAAGCCCGTGAACGCCAGCACCGAATAGACGCATGCTGCGATTATCCCCGACATTCCGGCATAGCCCTTGACGTTGGCAGATTTGGTGGTGAAGACGGAGAAGGTGTTGGCGTTGCCCGCCTTTACGATGAGCCAGAGGGCGATCAGCCCGAAAACGACGATCTCGAAAGCCCCCATGATGGTGCCCGCCCTGGTCGAGACGCGAACCCCGAAGTAGCCAAGCGCCAAGACGATCAACGCGGTGGCCAGGACCCAGATCCACCAGGTGTCCTTGGTCCAGCCGAACTCCGAGTTCAGAGCGTCCGCGAGAACGAAGGAGAAGTTCAGGAACAAGAAGGACGCGATGAGAGCCTCGGCGCCGGCATATGCCCACGCCACGAGGAAGCCGACCCAGGGATGGAGGGCCTTGGAGGTATATGTGTAGAAGCCGCCCGCCGACGGTAGGTGCTTGGCTAGCTCGCCGATGGACACCGCCACGAACAAGCATGCGATCAGCGCCAGCACCACCGCAAGCGGCAGAGCGCGCGCCACGTAAGCCGCTCCAGCCGGTATGGAGAAGGCGACGGCCGCCGCCGGCGCCATGTGGGTGACCGACTGGAAGAGAACCTCGCGAAGCCCGATCGCGTTCTTCGCGAGGGCCGGGTCCTTGGCGGCGGTAGCAGCCATCGGTACCTCCTTGGGCTTCAGGTGCCTGAGTGAAGAAGAGCTCCGAGGACGCATTATTGCAGAGGTGCGCCCTGTGCGCTAGCCCTGTCCGACCTCATGACTGAGCGTCGGAAAGCCGCGAAAGACGCCCTCCCGGTAAGGGACACTGACGGTGTTCAAAGCCACAGTCCCGCACTGAGTGGCCACTTTTGATATGAACGCTCCCGGTACCCGTCGCGCAAAGGTGGAAGCCGGCGGGAAGGGCGCCGTCGCTCATGTCGGGCTGCTCACATTGCCCGGAACGGACATGGTTGCTAGCGGAAGTGAGTCAGCGTCGGCTCTCCTGCTTCCCAACGAGCCAGCGCGCCCGGATCGCCAATTCGGCCGGAGCGGTGCTCGCGAGATCTACACCGCGACGACGGCGACGAGTTTCTCGAGACCCCGAAAGTCATCGGGGTTCCGTGTGTAGAGAGGCAACTCGGCGGCGCACGCCGTCGCCGCGATCAGTAGGTCCACGGCGCGAGCACCGCGGGCCTTGCGCCCTTTGGCGACGACAGCCGCGTAGATCCGACCGTACGCACGGGCCGCCTCACCATCGAAAGGGAGGGGGTGGAATGCCGCTTCGGCACGCTGAAGTCGATCTTGTCGCCGCGCTCGCTCCTCGGCGTCGGAGGTGGCGTGGGTTCCGGCGGCCAGTTCGGCCATCGTGATGGCGCTGATGGCCACCTCGATCGGGAGCGACGCCACTTCAGTCTGCTCCAGTTCCAGGACGACCGAGGTGTCGAGGAGACCGCGGGGCGGACGCTCGTCAGGCACGCGGCCTAGCGCTTTGCGAAGCGACTTCATCAAGATCGGCACGCAGCTTGGCGAGGTCGACCGCAGGTGCGCCCTGGAACTGGGCACGCGCCGCGTCCGCAGTCACAAATCGATGTCTCCTCAAGGGCGCGAGCTCTCCGACTGGGGTTCCGTTTCGAGTTACGACAAACGTCTCACCCTGGTCTAGACGACGCATGATCTCACCGCTCTCGTTGCGAAGTTCTCTCTGGGTGATTTGTCTCGCCATACTGCGAGTGTAGCACGGCGTGCTACGAAGGAGCTCAGCTCGGGAATGGCCTCTGCCGGTGCCATTGGAGGCCGGTCCCGCCAACATTCGGCCAACCGAGTTTCAGCTGCAGGGACTCGCAGGGATCGCAGACGTACGTCCAAGCGCACAGCAGGCTCAGCTGAGCGCTCCTCAGCAGACAAACGATCCGCCCTCTCAAAGTGGAGACGCGGGTTCTCATCCCATTGGGGCTGCTCAGCAGCTTTGGTAGTTATGGCAGGTCAGCGACGCTGCTCAGAAGGTTGTGAGTCAGAGGCTGATTTCTTGGCGTGTGCGAGCATGGCTCGGAAGGTGCGGCCTGAGCGCCACTGGTTCGCCCGCGCTCGTTATCCTTACGGCTCCGTCGGCACTGCGAGCCAGCATTCATGCACTCGGACATTTGCCACGATTATGATGACTTGTCCCGTTGGAAGCCGGGTCTTTCGATCCGCGGGGTGCACCGTCTGAAAACTCAGATTCTCACCCGAGACGTACGCCGGCGGAAGCTCGTAGGCGCTACCGCAGTAAGGACACGTCTTCGTAGGCTCTCCCACTTCTCCAGAGTACGACTGGCCAGCTCGTCGTCAATAGCGCCCCCCGAGTCGAAACGGTTCATTCTCCTTGAACTACCAGGACCGAGGATCACGACCCGGTTCACCGACCGATTGTGACGGCACGACGTCACCAGACCTGGCACAGCAACCTGTAGGGCAGCTGACTGGTGACAACCGTAGCGATGAGGTACCGGCATCAAGGGGCGGTCGTGGCGTTCGACTCCGTCAACTAGTCATCGACTCGAAGACGGAAGAACAGAAACGACGGTGTAGTCCTCAGCTTCTCGTAAGAGATGGGGTCCCACTCTTCAAGCTCGGACAGCGGTTCGGGTTCGACGAGTCGTTCGATCACAAATCCAGCCGAGGCAATGGACTCGGCCATCACGGTGAGTGGACGCCGCCAGAATGTCACTTCGAACTCGCCCGATCCCTTGGCCCAAGTCTCGGTCACCTGTTTGACCACGAAGTAGTCGTCGGGGCAGTGGAGTTTCCAGTCCATGGTCGGGTGGTGCGTCGAGAAGACGACCGAGCCGCCCGGAGCCAGAACCCTACGGAATTCCAGCAGGACAGCATCCCAGTCCCTCACGTAGTGCAGGACGAGGGAAGCGACGACCAGATCGAAGCTCCCGTCCTCAGCAAAGGACAGTGGTCGGCCCAAGTCGGCTACGAGGAAGCTGGCGCGGTCACCCACCAATTTCCTTGCAAGGCTTACCATCTCGGGACTCACATCGAACGCAGTCACAACTGCGCCGTGATCCACCAGCCACGCCGTGAGCGGTCCGGCACCGCACCCGACGTCCAACACGCGCCGTCCTCTGACATCGCCGAGCAACGAGACAGTGGCTGGTCGTTCGTAGCAAGCGTTATAGGAGCCCTCGGCGTTGTCCACCGCGTATGCGACAGCCATCGCGTCGTACTGGCGGGCGCTCCGCTCCCCATCGCTCATGGCGACCGATTCTGGCATGGCTGTCGATGTGAGAAACTCCGCAGCCCACCAGGCTCGGATGAGCAGAGAAGCGTTCCGTCGCAATGGACTGGCGATACACGGACTGTGCGTGGAGTCCGATGTCCTCGACCGCCAGCGCTTTCCTCATCTGCTCATCTCACCGTCAGCGACGTTCAACGGATCAACAGGTCGTGCTGTGTAAGAGCCCCGGGCAGACGAGTCTTGATGGAGCCACCTGTCCGACGCTTCGACGCTAGGCGGGCTTAGTGCGTACTCCGAGGCGATTCAGGACAACGGCAGCTGGGAAGCCCGAGGAACCAAGCAGACGCGCTAGCCGCGTCGATCCGCTCCAGTCACGCGTCGTATCAGTTTCACGGCGAAGGCAGCCATGCCCATGGCCGCGCCGTACGGCGTGAGAGTCGAGTACTCGCCCGGCATGTCAGCCACACGCAGCGGCACTCCATCATTGGAAGAAACGCTCAGGGGGTGGCGAGGCTTCCGGCGACGAGCTCCTTTCGATCCCATTTTCACAGTATGCATGACGGGCTGGTGACGATTGTGGAGTGGCGTGTGCGCTTCCACGTTCTGCCATCCGGCATCGCGACGCGCCGTGTGTGTTGTCGGGAGGTCTGTAACCCCCTCCGGAGTCGTACGCGAACCCCAGGCGGGGACGCCTCATGAGACGATGATCGTGGTGCGCAAGCTCGGCGCTGTAGCGACAGTGGTCATGACGCTGACGCTGGTTGCCCGTACGAGTTCGACCGCACCTTCGCCCAAGTCGTCTGCCTCGTGGACGGGCAGTTTTGTCGCAGCGCTTGTCACGAGCACGAAGACCGTTAGTCGTGCAGACCTGTCCCGATTCGTGGCCCCGGCCCACAAAGGGCTGCGTGAGCCGTTAGAGGCCGCCTACCGATTTGACCCTCCGCTGGACAGCCCGACAGGTCAGCTTCGCAGTTTTCGGGTCTGGTATGAGCCAGTAGTGGGTTCGGGCCCCGAGGGGAACTTCGTCCACGAGACCCCGTTTGGTCAGGGGACGTTCCGTTTCATCAAGAACGGACGCGGCAAGTACTACGAGTGCCTGCGCGCGGCCCCTCGGAGACCGTGGAGATGCGTGGGGCCGTTCGGTCCGCAGAGCATCGGGCAAGGCATGCAGGTCGAGGGATACCGGTTGCCCATGTGGGTCGCGGAGAACCTCACTACCGGCCTCCCTGGCCCGCTGGTCTTGTTCCAACGAACCGCGCTCGGGCGACGCCTGTGGTGTCTGAACATCCAGGCCGAAAGCTCTCTCTGTCTCACGAAAACAGGCCAGCTGGCCCTCGACGCCAAGTGGTTCGTCGGTTCCAGCCAGCTCGAGTTGGTCTCGTTGGCGCTGACTGAATCCAAGTCGGCCTTCCTTCTGCCAGCGAGACCAACGCCATGGGGCCAGGGAGTTCTTCCGAACCTGTGCGGGAAGCGCCAGTGTCCGTCATTGGGCATGCTCTAGGACCATCGTCCGCAAGTTCCGCATCGCCTCGGAGACGGTCCGCGAGTCGTTGTAGGCTGGCTGCGTGTTGAAGGCGATCCGGCTCGGATTCGGCGGCGTAATGGTGGTCGCGCTGGGACATATGGCGGCGACGGGGCGGTTGCCAAGAAACATCTTTGCCGGTATCCGCATCCCGTCGACGATGCGCAGCGACGAGGCGTGGCGCGCCGGGCATCGGGCCGCCGCTTCGGCGCTGACGACTGCAGGCTTCGGCCCGGTCGTGGTAGCGGTCATCGTTGCGGCGAAGAGTCCGGGTAGCAAGGCGCAGACTGTTCTGTCCCGTATCGCCACCGGATGGCTCCTTGGCTGGATTGGTCTCGCGACACTCCGAGCGAGCCGCGCAGCCCGGGCATCGGTCATCGTCTGAGACAGTCAGACATCGCGGTCACACTCTCTGCGGCAGGCCTTCGCAGAAGAGCCCGATCCTCGTGCGACGTGGCGGATCACTCTCACCGCCACGTCGGATCCCCGCGCGACCAGGATGGTGTCGACGAACTCGCAAGGGAAGAGCCCGTGTTCGACCAACCCGGGAGTGGCCTCGAACCGATTGGCCAGCGCGGCAGGGTCGTCGACCTCGCCGGTGAAGTCTGCGATGACCCCGCCGTCGGGGCTGGGAGGGAGGCCACGCAGTGTGGTGGGCGTCAACCGTCGCAAGGTCGATGCCAGCCCGAAGGAGAACAACTCCAGGGGGATCGGCTGGTGAATGCGCTCGACGAGTTTGGTCGAGTCGGCGATGACCACGAACCGTTCAGAAGTCACCGCCACCAGCTTTTCGCGGGTGTGGGCTCCCCCTCCGCCCTTAACCAGCCATCCGTCAGGAGCGATCTGGTCGGCACCGTCGATGGCGATGTCCAGGCGGTCGATTCCGACGAACGCCTCGACAAGGATCCCGAGCGAGCGGGCCGCGTCCGCTGTGCGCTGCGAAGTGGCCACACACCGAAGCGACAGATTGCGGCGGGCTAGCACCGGTAGGAGGTAGGCGACGGTCGAACCGGTGCCGAGCCCGACTGTCATGCCGTCTTCAACGAGTTCGGCCGCCGTCTCGCCAGCAAGCCTCTTCTCGTCTTCGACTCCCTGAGCCATTCGCGTCCCTTCGCCGGCGGTGGGTCCGCAAGTACCCGTTGGAGTGGCATCGGTCAGTTCGTGCGGCGAGAGAAGAGCTCGTCACTCTGCAGCGGTGATCCGGCCACTCTCTCAAGCGGGAGAGAACAGGTTCGAATCTAGTTGAGTCTGCCAGAGAGGTCGTCCGCGTCAGCCGCCGGTATGCGGCAAGCTGACGTGGGCTCTTGGTTCCCGTTTCCTCCTCCGTAACGTCCGGTCAGGCGCCCCCGTCCTCAAGGCGATCTTGTCATCTAGCTGTGGTTCGTCCAGAAGGCACCGGCATACGCGTACGTGTCACCGGTCGACAGATTGATCAGGTAGGCGCAGATACCGTGCTTGCCGAGGTGCACCGCGCCGAACTGTTCGACGACCGAGTAGTGGTGAGAGACGTTTCGGTTCTCAAATAGCGTCAGTCCGTAGGTGTTCGGGAGGAAGACCCGCGTGCTTTCCGCTGCGTAGGTACTCGCGCAGCCTGCTTGCGGATAGAACTGTTCTCACGCGACCACATAGTCAGCGGGTCTGATCGCAGTGCCCGAGATGGTGTAGTCGAAGTCAGCGCCCGTCGTGTTCGACTTGGGTCCACTGAGCGTGAGCGAGCTTCCCGCGGAGTGCGAGGTCTGTGGCGACGCCTCCGACGCGGCGCCTGGCACCGCTATCAGCAAAGTCGCAACGACTGCGATCAGAAGCCCGAGACGCAGCGATCTCATGATCATTCCCCCCTCTTTGTTCGCGCGGACGCCCGCTGGGACCGTTGAGACCCGCGCGCTTGAAAGTGACAATTTCTGCTGTGTTGTACCACGCGGGCGCCAGTTTCCGATAGAGCACGTCTCCCGGGGCCTCGCCGTCCGCACGCGTGGACACGCGCAAAGTGCCCTGGCCCTCCGTGGCGTCGATGGCAGTCGCTACGTCCTTGAGACTGCTTGCAGGCGGACAGTTGCGTCGGTGCCTCCGTCGCGCGCCTCACGTAGCTCAGATGAGCCTCCGGAAAGCCGCACGAGTTGGTCCACGATCGCAAGGCCGAGGCCTGCGCCTTCGTGCCCGGACGCACGTCCCCGCCAGAACCGGTCGAATGCACGCTCGCGTTCGACAGGATCAAGCCCCGGTCCATTGTCGATTACATGGATCTCGACGAACTGATCGGACTGGAACGCCTCAATCCGGACCAGTCCGCCTTGGGGAGTCGCCTCGAAGGCATTGGCGAGGAGGTTGTCAAGGACCTGCTCTAGGGCTTCGGGACAAGCAAGAGCCGCCAACGGGCTCGCGCCGGACTTCAGCGAGGCATCCAATGAGAGGTGCTGCTCGTCAGCGAGCGGCTTCCAGGCTTCCAGGCGTTCGTCCACCACGCCTCCAACGTCGACGCGGACGAGCATGGGTTGTTCAGCCTCGCTTCGGGTAAGAGCAAGCAGCGCTTCGACAAGGCGGGAAAGCCGCGATACCTCGGTGAGTGCCGCGTCGAGATCATGGGTGTCGAGCGGTGCGTCGGCCCCCCGGATGTTCTCGAGCCGCAGCCTCAAGGCAGTGAGAGGCGTGCGGAGTTGGTGCGATGCATCGGCGACGAAGGTTCGCTGAGCCTCGAGCACCCGGATCAGTCGTGCCGCGGTTGAGTTGATTGCGCTCGCGAGCCTTCGAAGTTCCGCTGGGCCGCTGTTAGTTGGGGCGCGTGCGTCAAGAGAACCGCCGCCGATCGCCGTCACTGCCGACTCGATACGGCGGAGTGTTCTGGTGACTGAACCCGAGATGACCAAGCCGAGCGCGGTCGCCACGGCAAGCACGCCGAGACCGAAGGCTCCGAGTTTGAGCCATCCGTCGCGCACGGCACCGTTCACAATGGTTGCAGGGAGGGTCACGAGGAGCACCGGAGTCTCGACCGGCGGACCTGACGTGTGGTCTTCACCTTTGAGCGGCAGCGCGACGTAGAACTGCGCACCGGCCGAGTCCCGGTCGGAGGTCTCGCCGAGGGCCGTGCGCGACAGCGCAGTCTTGAGAACCGTCGCGAACGCAGGGTCGGCCGCGTTCCGGGATGCGGCCTCACCGCTTGCTGCGAACACCTTGCCGTCTTCGATGACCACGACCTGTCGCCGAGTGGCGCGCGAATAGCGGGAGGCGATCTCGGCTGCGCGGCCACGTTCGTCGTGGTCAAGGGCGTCTGATAGAAGGACGGAGAGCGAAACCCCATCTCGACGGAGCGCCGACATCGCGGCAGACCGTCTTTGCGACTGCATGTTCAGGCCGAGGGGTATCTCCAACGAGACGGTGACCACGACCGCGAACACGAGGAAGCCTGCGAGCAGGCGCGCCCTCACTCGTCCACCACCAGTCTGAAGCCGACACCTCTCAGTGTCTCGATGAGAGTGCGATCACCCACTTTCCTGCGGAGCGAGGCGATGTGCACGTCGATCATCTTGGTCGTCCCGTACCAATGTGGTCCCCAAACCTCTTCGAGGAGCTGATGACGCGTGACGAGCGCTCCCGGGTCACGGGCGAGGAGGTCAAGGATCGCGTACTCCTTTGGCGTGCAGGCCAACGCGACCCCGCAAGATCGCACGACCCGCGCTCTGCGATCGATCTCGAGCGACTTGATGTGTTGCACAGCCGCAACCTCAGGCGTTCGTAGCCCGGCACGGCGCATGACCGCGTTGATCCTTGCGACGAGCTCCTGAAAGCCGAACGGCTTCACGACGTAGTCGTCTGCGCCGAGGTTCAGCCCCGTGACCCGGTCTGGCTCGTCCCCTCGGGCGGTGACCACAATGATCGGTACCGTGGAGGCGACCCGCAGCTCGCCGAACAACGACCGGCCGTCGCGGTCGGGCAGACCGAGGTCGAGAAGGACGAGATCAGCCGGCTCGGCGCACAGCGCCCCGGCGGCCGTGGCGACCCTTTCGACTTCGTAGCCCTCGCGCTCGAGGCCTTGGACGAGCGGTATCGCGATCGCGTCATCGTCTTCGACCAGGAGAAGCCGCACGTTCAAACTTGTCCTTCCTCGGTCGGTGCTGAGACAACCGTTGTTGAGCCTTTGCCACGGCGTTGGCAGCCTGAGTCACGGCGAAGTCACCTCAGGCGACACAACCGGAGCGAGGCCGGGAGCAAATCTTGGCGGAATCTTTACCCGAGTCGCGCGTTCGGCCCTAAGTGAGGCTGCAACACTGTGACCATGCCCGACTGCCGCATGCCGCGAGCATAGGACGTGCTGTGCGCGCGTTCACTTGCGCCGTGCCGAAGGGTGACTCTGGGTTCGTAGTGGTGTGATTTATGACCGGTCCGGGCGGGTGAAGGGATCGAAGAGTCGGTTTGGTCATGTCCGAATGTGGACACGATGAGCCGAGCGGCGCGATGACCACGACCATCGAGGGATCGATCCTCATGGACTCGGGTGAACATCATGGCGTCCCCCACTTGACCACCTGATGAACGTGACAGGCGCTCCTCAGTTGGTCTCATCGCCGCGGGAGTACTGCGGGATCAGGCAGCCACCCGACTCGGAGACCTGCCGGCGCAAGCGCATACCTCGACCGGCAGGGGCTGCCGGAAGTCCGTACTAGGCCCGCCGGGAGAGCGTGTTGTGCCTCGAACTGCTGGGAAGTGGCAGCCAGCCCAGGCTGTCCCGGCCCCTTCGCGGATGAGTCCATTGCCGCTGGACGAGGCGTCGGTGCAATGTACACGGCGATTTTGCAGATCCGCTGAACTGATGCTCTGCTGGGGCACAAGGTGAGCAACCGATCAAGTACCGGTGGCAGCCAGGCGAGCACCGGATTGGACCCGGTGACAAACGTGCCTGCTCGATCTCGTGGGCGCGTCGCGCTCTGGTGGAAGCGCCGCGGCGCCGACGTGTTCGGCGTCTCGGCCATCGTCGGCTTCGTCCTCGCCTACCTGTCGCCAGCAGTCAAAGACGGCTGGAGCTTCGGCAGCTTCGACGCGGTCATCTCCTTTACCTCACTCGGCAAGGGCGCTTACCCTGGTGTCCCTTACAACGTGCTGAGCGGTGATTCGGTCACCGAGATGGTGCCCTTCAACACCTTCGACTGGACGGCAATCCACCATCTCCAGTTCCCGCTCTGGAACGACCTGAGCCTGCTCGGGCTCAACCAGTTCCTCAACTTCCAGTCCGCCGTCTTGAGCCTGCCCGATCTCACGAGCTATCTCGTGCCGCTCCGGTTCGCGTTTCTTGTTGTCGTGGCGATGAAGCTCCTTATCGCCGGCACCGGCGCCTACGTCCTTTGCCGCGTGCTCGGCCTACGCCCGCTGTCCTCGGTGCTGGGCGGGGTCACCTTCATGCTCTCGGGCGCGTTCTCCTCTTGGCTTGCCTGGCCGTTGTCGGGCGTGGTGGCCTGGCTCGGTTGGATCGCGGCGCTCGCAATCCTGGCGTATCGCTGGAAGGGAAAGTGCTCCTACGTGATCCTGCTGGCGCTGTCGGTCGCATTCTGTGTGTACGGGGGCTTTCCAGAGGCGTACTTCTTCGTAGCGGCGGCGCTAGCGACTTTCTTCGCAGTGACGGGAGCCCTGGCACTTCTCGGGAGGCGTCGACTCTCGCTTTTCGGAGTCGTGCGAGTTGCCATCGGGATCGTCGCGGGAGGCGCGCTCTCGGCACCGTTGTGGCTTCCGGGACTGCAAATCGTGAAGGGCAGCCATCGCGCCGCGGGCGCGGGGGGCGTGGCGGGCGTAAACGTGGGCTCCCTCGGCCTGCTCGTCGCGCCGGGGTACTACGGGCTGCCCATCAGGGGAAGTACCTGGTTCTACTCGCACGGCGACTACTACGAAACGGTCGTCTACGTCGGGGTCGTCGCGCTCGTCCTGGCCTTGGCAGCGGTGCTGCGCTGGTGGAGGCACCCGACGGTCATCGCTCTGGCCGCCACGGTCGTAGTCACCATGGTGATCTCCTACCAGACGAAGTCGTTCCATCCCGTATCCGACCTCTTGAGGCATTCGGGCCTCCACGGCGTGACGATCAAGCGGATGCGCACGGTCATTGGCCTGCCCGTCGGCGTGCTGTCCGCATTGGGGCTCGAGACTTTGATTCGCGCGCGGGGCGAGCGTCGCATGCTGATCGAGTACTGGGGCCCGAGCGCGATTGTTGCCGCGTTCGTGGGCTTTCTGTGGTACGGGGCACTTACCAACAAGCTCCCGACGGTGCAGCACCAACTAAGACTCGACAGCCTGTGGTGGCCAGTCGGGCTCGTCGCGGCATGCGTTCTGGCCGGTGCCCTGTTCTTCGTCGTACGCAAGCTCGGGCATCGCCCGTCCGCTCGAGCGGCGGTTGTCGCGGCGGTAGCGGTGCTCTTCGGCGCAGAGACCGCTTTCCTCGTGTTCTCCGGGGTTGGCGTCAACTCCTACAGCCAGAGCTTCTTTCCGGTCACGCCGGCGATTGCACGGCTGAAGGCGGTCGTGGGCTCAGGTCTCATCGGGATAGACACCGGAAAGCCGTTGCAGTCGCGAAGGATCGCGCATGCCGGCCTCTACCCGGAAGCCAACCTCGGCTACGGGCTTGCCGAGTTCGCAGGCTACGACCCAGTGATTCCCCAGGCATACTTCATGATCCAGAACGGACCGCCCACTGTCGAGCCCGACATCGGCTCCGCCGCGGTCGCCCGTAGGTACGGGATCGCGTGGATCGTGCTGCCACCCCGGCCTCACCTGGGACCACCGCCCGGCACCCGCTATGTCGGGTCGTTCGAGGGTGAGCGCCTTTACGCGGTTCCCGTCGCGGCACGGTTTTCTTTGGTCGCCGACGGCGGCTCGGGTGCCTCAGAACCGGTGTCTTCCGTGAAGCATCCCGTGACGAGCAGCTGGACTTTCGCGATCGACGCCTCGACGCCAAGCCAGCTCGTCATGCGTGTGACCGACTACACAGGCTGGCACGCCTCGATCGACGGGCGCGCATTACCACTGTCGGCCTACGAGGGCCTCATGTTGGAGGCGGCGGTCCCTGTCGGCCGTCATGTCATCCACCTTTGGTACCTGCCAGAGCGGCTGGTCATCGGGGCGTGGCTTGCTCTAGTCACCCTCGCCGCATTGCTCGCGTGGGCTGTCTGGCCACTTGCACGGCGCAGAAAGCGACCCAAGTCGGTGTGTGGGCGCTTCGGCGGGTCCTTCGCCACCGTGCTCGAGAAGGCCGAGAGCGCTAGCCGGGAACGGAACGCTGCGATGAAGTCAAGGTCTTAGTCCTGTGACCGAAGGCAACGCCGGTGGCCTGACTCCCGAACCCCGCAATGCAGGGGCAGGGCGGCGCGCACGCCTCCGACCTCTTGCGATCTCGGCCGCGATGGTCGCTGCTTTCACTGGCCTGGTAGAGCTCCTCGACTCTGTGGCGGTCCACACCGGTGCCGCCGACTCGGACAAGGCGACCACGATCCTCGTAGGTCAGGCGATCGGCGACGGCCACTTCTTGCTTCACGGCTGGATCCTGTCGCCTGGCAGTTACTGGACTAGCGACGCGGCCTTCTACGCTCTAGCGGTCCGGCTTTTTGGCCTTCGACCGGAGCTCTTCTACACCGAGCCCGCTGTCGTGGCCGCCGTGACCATCTCGGTCGGCATTTTCATGACTCTTGAGGATCGTCGTGGCTCAGCAGGCTTCGCCGGGGCCGTCGCCGTCGTCGCCCTTCTCGTCTTTGCCACACCCGCCATGGATTTCTGGTTCGTTGGCAAGGGTTTCCACGTCGCCACGGCTCTGTATGCGCTTGTTGCATTTGGAGCGATGCGACGGGGGCGTTTTGGTTGGGGCTGGGCTCTGGCGGTGGTCCTGCTCGCTTTCGGAATGCTCGGCGACCTGATGATCGTCGCATATGGAGCAGCACCATTGTTCGTTTCCGGCCTTGTGGCGATATTGCGCGAGCGAAAGTGGCAAAGCGGCATCGCACAGGTCGCGGCTGCCGTCGCCAGTGTTGGGATCGGCGAGCTCGCGCTTCGGCTCGCCAACGCGCTCGGCAGGTTCAAGCCCGGACCGACCCTTCGGCTCGCCAATCTGGACCAGGTGCTCACGAACCTGGGGCACGTCTTTACTTACGCGGCGGATCTCGTTGGCTTGACGAACGGCCGCTTCGCCACCGGCGGGGTCCCGCTTGCATTGCTCGGTGTGCACGCCGTCGGTGCGCTTTGCATGGCGGCTTGCTTGTTGGCAGTGCTCGTCAACCTTGTCGCGGGTGTCGTTCGCGGGCGTTCGCAGAACCAGGTTCTGGCGAGTGGGCCCGAGCCTTGGCGACTCGACGACATGCTCCTCATCGCAACGTTCGGCTCATCGGTGACCTTCGTGATCCTCGCGGGGGCCAACGGGCACGGGGTCCACTTCCTCGTTCTACCGATCGTGTTCGCCAGCGTTCTGACCGGTCGCATGGTCGCCCGGGCGTGGTCCAAGGTCCCGACAAGGTGGGCCTTTCGCGCACTCGCGATCGCAGGGATAGCCGTGTCGCTGAGCTTCGGGGCCGGACTCGGCTACGCGTTGTCTAACCCTGAGCCGACACAGCCGGCCAGCTTCCTGGCGACCTGGCTTCAGGCTCACAATCTCAGAAACGGGATCGGTGGCTACTGGTCTGCCGCCATCACGACCGTCGAGAGCGGTGGCGCGGTCACGGTAAGGCCCGTGTCGATTGGTCTCCACGGCATGCAGCGCACGATGTCTCAGTCATCCGCCGGCTGGTACGCCGGTCAGCGCTTCCAGTTCTTCGTGTACGGCACGTCGAAGTCCTCCAAGCGGTACCTCATGTTCGCGACCAGAACATGGGGAACACCGGCTCACACCTACGAGGTCGGCCGCTACCATGTCCTTGTTTGGGACCACCCTTTGAGCGTCGCCCCCTTCCCAGGTGCGTAGGTCTCAAAGCGTTGGGCGAGGCCCGACTTCGTCGGGATGGCCGAGCTTCACGAGCTCGGCGGTGCCGCTCTCAGGCGTAGCGCACCGGGAGCCCCGGCGGGGACGATGGGATTGTGAGGCGCGATCGGGTCGAGTCGCCGGTACGGCTCGCCCAGTTGGGCTCGCTGATCGTGTTCGCCCTGGTTTGGCCATAGCGCCATTGCCCGTTCGGCTTGTGCGGTGATCGTGAGCGCCGGGTTGACCCCGAGATTGACAGAGACCGAGGCACCGTCCACGACGTGAAGACCGGGGTGGCCATAGACCCGGTGGTACGGATCGATCACTCCGGTCTCGGGGGAGTCGCCGATCACAGCACCGCCGAGGAGATGCGCCGTCATCGGGATGTTGAAGACGTCGTTCCAACCGCCGGCGGGAAAGCCACCGATGCGCTTGGCAATGCGTCGTACCGCGTCATGACCGATCGGGATCCACGTCGGGTTCGGCTCGCCATGGCCTTGCTTGGATGTCAGCCGTCGACCGAATAGCCCTGCTTTCGTGTAACAGGTCAGGGAGTTCTCGCGTGTTTGCATGACGAGGGCTGCGATGGTCTGCTCTGACCATCGATGCATGCTCAGGTTGCGCGTCAGCATCACTGGACGACGCAGTACTTCGAGCGCCCATGTAGCCAGTCGCGATCGCCCGTCTCCATCCGCGAGCACCGTGGTCAAGAGCCCCATGGCGTTGCTACCCCGCCCGTATCGCACCGGCTCGATGTGGGTCTGATCGTCCGGGTAGAACGACGACGTGATGGCGACGCCCCGGGAGAAGTCGACATTGCGGCGGAATGTGCGCGCCCCGATGATCGCCTCCGAGTTTGAACGAGTGAGCTCACCGAGCCTGGGCGAAAGGTTGGGGAGGTGGCCCTTGTCGCGCATGGAGTGCAGCAGCCTCTGGGTGCCCATCGTTCCCGCTGCCAACACGACCTCTGACGCGATGAACACCTTCCGGCGCTTGCGCACCCACGTGCCAGCGCGTTCGGCCGTGACCTCGTACCGACCGTCAGCCCGTGGCCGAATACCGGTGACGGTCGTGAGCGGCCGCACCTGGACACCACCGCGTTCGGCGAGGTACAGGTAGTTCTTGAGCAGCGTGTTCTTGGCGCCATGGCGACAGCCGGTCATGCATTCACCGCACTCCGTGCAGCCCTTGCGAGCTGGGCCGACACCACCGAAGAACGGGTCGCTGACTTCGACGCCGGGTTCGCCGAAGAACACGCCAACTGGCGTGGGCACGAATGTTTCGGCGACCCCCATTTCTTCGGCGACGGCCCGCATCACGTCATCGGCCACAGTCATGGTCGGATTCGTGACGACGCCGAGCATCCGCTTTGCCTGGTCGTAGAACGGTGTCAGCTCGGCTCGCCAATCAGTGATGTGGCTCCACCGAGCGTCCGTGAAGAAGGACGGGAAGGGCTCGTAGAGCGTGTTTCCGTAGACCAAGGAACCTCCGCCCACGCCTGCGCCTGAGAGCACCATCACGTTCTTCAGCAGGGACATTCGCTGAATGCCGAGGAGCCCGAGCTTGGGTGCCCAGAAGAACGAGCGCAGTCGCCACGAAGTCTTCGGGAACGTCGTCTCATCGAAGCGGCGGCCCGACTCGAGGACCGCGACCCGATACCCCTTTTCGGTCAGACGCAGCGCCGCCGTACTGCCACCGAAACCGCTGCCGACCACCACGACGTCATAGTCTTCGCACTCCACCGGGCGATCTTAGAAGTGGAGCCGCTGAAGCGGACCCCAGTGACGAGGAGCGCTGGCAGGTCCTGTCACGGATGGTACGGGAATCCGCCATCAGCCTTGGTGGTTGAGCCGGTCATGGTGCCCCTTTCCGTTCTCGACCTGGCTACGGTGGCGACCGGATCGACGCCGGCGCGCGCTCTCGAGGAGA
>Ga0187849_1002169_pt1 | contig 19254 bp, 31 predicted proteins | sample June2016WEW_4_10_2_FD_132412 | JGI IMG/M metagenome (GOLD analysis project Ga0187849, IMG submission 132412) | Peatland microbial communities from SPRUCE experiment site at the Marcell Experimental Forest, Minnesota, USA - June2016WEW_4_100 | ecosystem: Environmental > Terrestrial > Soil >...
CCAATATGCTATAGACCACTCCGATAAACTAGCTAAATCCTACGATATAATGCGCAATAGATTGGAAGATAGACAATATACAGAAAAAGAGAAAGGTTTTGACGTTGACTATCGTAAAAATTATTTTCCTAGAGAATGGGAAGTAAAGCCAGAATTAAATTTATTATTCTCTGAGAAGGGATATGGCTCTGGTCGATCCTTTACTCACCAACGTACATACGATTCATTAGTAGACGCTGTTATTAATGATATGAAATTTAAGACTGAAAGTGCTTTAGATTTGTTTGAAGCCAGAATGCGCAAAGGCATTCGCATGGAGACTCAAAAGGAATTTATAGAGGCCGGTCGATCTATTATTGGTTCCACTACTCCAGAAGGCGTTGAGAGGCCGTTGATAACCGATTTACAGATTAAGACTAAAAAGAATGCGGAGGGTAAAGAAGTAGTAAGCGATACGGTTGCACCTCCTGGATATGTCACTATGAAGTTAGGAAGTGGGATGTCTGCTGTACATGAAGGATATAGTCCAATATATTCCGCCTTGCTTAACCCAAGTTGGGTTAGGAGCAATCCTATTGGGCGAGCATTACTTGCAGCACAGGGTACGATTAAGCATGGATTGATGTTGTTTAGCCCATTCCACCCGCTTCGTACTGCGTATTATGGAACTTTCTTTCATCCTACAGAAAGTATTAAAGGGGAGGCGTTTTATAAAAAAGGGCTTGATTTATTAGATAATACTGATGCTGAATTACAGCGTATGGCTTACAATGGAGAAATACCTAAAGAGTACATCAAGGACTTACAGTACAAACGCCAGAAACAAAATTTAATGCTTGAAGAGGGCTGTAATCTCGGTAGACTTTCCGATAACATTACCCCCGCTTTTCTGGATATATTCCCCGGAATAAAGCAAACTGCTGGAAGGTATAATAAGTTTGTATTTGAGCAATTAATTCGTGGTCAAATGGCAACTTCAGCAGATATTCTCTTTGATAAAAACAAAGCGATGTTGCCGGAATTAAGTGACCGGGAAATCGCCAGACGAACTGTTACAGAAGTTAACACCCGATATGGCAACTTGGGTTCTCAGGGATGGATTAAAAGCGCTACCGGAAAAGACATTGCTAGATTGATAGCCCTTGCGCCAGAGTGGGAAGAGGGTCTATTGAGGTCTGAGTGGAAATCTGCTGCTGGATTAGGAGAAACAGCAAAGCAAGCCTTGGCTGGACGGTTTGTAATGAACCAACTCACAAGGTCTACGTTAACTTCTATAGCAGCAATATTCGCGGGAAGTCAACTTATTAACTTTGCTACTCGCGGTAAACCTACATGGGAAAATGAGGAGGAAGGTATCGGCTCCAAGATAAGTGCATTTGTCCCTAATCCATTTGGACAAGGCGGAGTATTTTTGAATCCATTAGCGATAACCGCTGAACTGACTAACCAATTTATTCAAGTGCTTCAGAGAAAGAAAACATTACTAGGGGCCGCTGATGAGGTTGCTAGTTTCAAAGAAGGACCATTGCTTCGATCTGGTATGACTGGTTTAAGAGAACTTAGTAAAGGAGGATCGGATTGGGATGCAATTAAAGCTACAGGACAGGGATTAATACCGGCTCCTATACCGGGCAAAGCAATTGTCTCTGCTGGAAAATCTATTATAGGCGGAAAGCCAATAGAAGATTATCCAGGCCAAATGGAGAGGCAATTATTTGCAACTGGCGGCATTAAGGTTGATACCGCTCCATTGCATGAACAGCGCATATATGCTTTAGCTGATGAATTTAGAAAGCATTACGAAAGCAAAACGGGTGTTAAGTTGCCACCTAAACCTCCTACCGCTGAAGGGGATTATACTGAATTAACCCACGCTCTGAGACAGGATGATACTGAACGTGCCGATAAAGCAATGAAGGAATTAGTGAAAATAAAAGAAACTCCAGCTATTTTTAAATATTTTCAGCAATATCCACACAAGACTTTCTTAGACAATAAGAAACTTGAGTATCAATTTAAACAGACTTTGAATAAAGAACAGTTAGATGCTTATGATAAAGCAAAAGAAAATCGCCTTAAAATAGCTACTAAATTCAGAGAACAATATACCCCTGAAAGGGTTAATGAATTACGCGAAGAATAGACTTGACAAATACTTTTTTAGGAGTATACTACAATTATGCTTAAAACACTTTTAGGTGCTATACCAACGACAATCTGGTGGTGCCTGACATTCCTTATTCTGGCTATAGTGGTATTACATTCTAGGGGATGCTTGCAACCTAGAGGGAGATTAATTCAGCCACGAGACCCCCCTAAAATTCATCACATTTCAAGAGAAGGTGAACAGGTATAAAATGATTAGTTTTGTTGTATTCATTAGCGGTATTTCAGTTGGGGTATTTTTGACAATTGTTTGGGCAGTTTATACCTCAACACCACACGATTTAGATTAAAGGAGAGAACGAATGTTAAGTTATGTTTCGATTGGGCTAATTGGAATCGGGGTTGTGTGGTTGGGTTATCTTATTTATATAAACTATTTCAAGACTGAAACTTCTACCACAACCACTACAACTACCACTACAACTACCGTCAATCAAGATTTGACGGATGCCTCGGCAGCTTGCGTAACACTTACTAACATCGCTTGGAAAAACAAGAACGCGGAATTAGCCGCGAAAGTTGCGGAAGTTTGGACATTAATGTCTAAGGTGCCGGCATGAAAGATGTTCGCATACCAATTGCTATATTACTAATCGGAATTGGATTACTATTACAAGGCGGTAATGTTGTAATTCCCGATTGGCTTGATCCATTGAATTGGACTGTGCATGGGCCGGCAACTGTGGCAATTATTGAAGAGACGGCTATTCGATCTACTTTACCAGCAAGTCAAGTTGCATTGATGGATTCAGTGACATTTCCGCAAGAGATACAAAAATCTGGAGGCTCTTATCTAGGTTGCTTTGATAAAGACATTGTTGATCGGGATAAGAAGCCTCCGCAAGATTTGGTGTCTTACTTAGAAGCTGCTAAGAAAGTGAAATTGCCAGCACTTGTTTACAAACGCCGACTAAGTGTAACAGCTATCCCGCTTCCTGTTGATGAAAAGACGGCTTTGGGGAAATTGAAATGACCATCCATATTCACGACGGAAATTGGGAGCAATATGCAAGAGCAGCCTTAAATACGCCAGGGTTATGCGGGGCATTGCCACGTAATAGTATTCTTGGTCAATTAGAAGGCGTTCGGCCTTATGCTGATATAATACAGTTAATTCCCGAATCGGAATGGCCGGCCAGAATGGAAGCAATGAAGGGTAAGTTCATTCGGCAAAGGTACGAGAGTTTTAATCCAGTATTGCAAAATCAGGGGAACCATCCACTGTGTTGGGCGTTTTCTTTGGCGCAACATATTGAGTGTGTTAGAGCTAAGGAAAATCTTCCGTATCATCAATTAGCTCCCGAATCAATTGCTGGTACTTATAACTTTAAAGATCAAGGCGGAGCATTGGACGACGCTCTTGCTTACATTGCAACGCATGGAGTAGCTCCACGGTCAATGGTTCCTCTATATGACCTTGACCCTAAGACATTCATTCCAGGCTGGGCAGCTAAGTCTCTTGATGTTGTGCCATTAGAAAGATTTGATCTTGGCGCAAAAGATATGTGGGCAGAATGCGTAACGGCGTTGCTATCTGGAGATGCAATTTATATCGCATACGATTGGTTAAGTCATGCGATGAACATGGAAGAGTTACAATACAAAGGCACGGAAATTTGCCCTTGGCTTCCGGGTACTTGGGGTGCTGGACAAGATATGTTGGTAAGTGGAAGTCATAAAGTTCCTAGTGAAGCTTATGTTGTGAGACAAGTTACTTATTCAAAGTGAGGTTCTTATGTTACCTATTTGGGTTAGACTAATTATTGGAGTTTTTGCTAGTGGTTTGTTTTTGGCATATTATCAAGAGCGTATTGCCGCTGGTGATGCCGTAGCTACAGCAGTTGCTAAGACGGTTATTGCTTCTCCTGCCGCTCTTTATAAATTTGTAACTGCATTGCTTACCAAGGCAACTGTTACAACTTCAACAACTACTACCGGAACAGGAACGTCAGCGAAGGTAAAGTAAACTATGTATTCTCTAATTCTTTTTGCAGAAGAGAATATAAGTCGCGGGGCAACTGATCCAGCGGCATGGGCTACCCTCGCAGACAAGATCGGTCCTATGCTGTTTTTTGCAGTATTCGTTTTTGTAGCTTTTTTTGTACTTATCCTTGCGATAGGATGGATAGGATATCGCTTGGGCAATCGAGTAGTAGATAGATTCAATACATTTTTAGATGGAATGGAAATATCAGCAGCAGTTAATGCTAAGTCTCTGGATGCACAAACCCATCTGCTTGAGAGAATATGCGAGAAGATGGGCATTGTTTCACTAAAATCTCTATTAGAAGAAAAGGATGAAAAACATGACGAAGAAAAATAAAGGTATTTTGATAATTGTATTAATTATAATTGGCGTTGTTGTTTTAAGCATTTATGCTTGCCCCAAACAACCAACTCCTGTTCAACCACCCGCTCCGGTGGTTGTTCCGGTCCCTGAACCCGTAAAACCACCTTGTCCATGTCCTGGACCCTGTAAACCCAAGAAACCGGATGCGCCACGGCCTCCCTGTTGCGCTCCGGTTAAGGTTTTGGCCTTTACTGCCAAGTGGTGCAAGCCCTGTCAGGAAGCGAAGCCAGCCCTATTAAAAGCCATATCCCTCGGTCTGAGGGTAGAAATCATAGATATTGATGAATGCCCGCAAATTGCAGCGCAATATGGCATAAGAAGTATCCCCACTTTTATGATTTCGATAGATGATAAAATGAAATGGACTCATAATGTAAATGAAGTAACTAAACTTTGCGAGTAAACTATGAATAAACAAGAAATTATCAATCGAGTTAAAGAGAAAACACTGATAGGAATGTGTGATATATTTATCGAAGGATTTATGGCTACATCAGATGCAAAGTTCAAAGTATCAGGCAGTCAAGATGATGTTGCCAATAGATTTAAAACAGGTTACGACTTGCTCAAGCAGGCTTGTCACAAGCTGGATGATCTTCTTGATGATGACTAGTCTTATGATTTGATTCAGCAGAAGGCTTCCCGGTATTATCGGGAAGCTTTTTGCATTGACATAGGCACCACTTGCGAAGTTCACCACATATTAGACATCGTTGATTGGCGAGGTCTTTAATCATCTTACTTGCTTCCAAAGATATTACCCCACTCTTCAATTATTTTACCGTGTAATATTCCCCAATTACCGGCATGAGAATGCGTTTCTTCTTCCGATAGGATATGTGCCCACTCATGCAATAAAGCATCTGTTTGCTCTATTACAGTTGCATTAGAATTTATATAAAGCCTAAAAATAGCATAAGGATAAGACGGGATGGAATGAACGGTTCTTACGGCACAATTCTTTTTTATTTTTCTGCGCTTTAAAATTACTCTTGAAGCTACAGGGAAAACTTTTCTAATCCATCTTGTCAATTTACGCCATTGATGTGTAGTCATATTATAATCCCAAAACCGAAAGTGCAACTTCAACTGCCTCTTCAATCGAATCTACGCGAAAGTTAATGGCTTCGTTAACCATCGGATGTTCGTGTATATTACCTTCTTTTTCTATAATCACCACAGTAGGAATACGTGCCTGATACGCCCACGCCAATTCCATCACAGTGCCTACGCTAATTTTTTTTGCGCCAAGGAAATTAAATATTACCATAGAAGAAGTTGTACAATCGTGGAAATCCCTGGACATAATACCATGTGCAGAATATAAACATCCAAGTTCTTCATAGGCTGTGTTTATCACGCCTACATTTCTTAACTTATCTTTTGCACGCATTGGCGATAAGCAATTAACTTCAGAACTAGCATCATCTAGTAAACGTATAATTTGTTTTCTCCAAGATTCTGCTTCTCCATGTCTTAAACCCTGAATTGGCCCTGCTAAATAAATGTTATTCATACTCTTTAATATCTCCGTTACGTTGTATTGCCTGATCTTCTAATTTAGATGCAACTCTACGATAGAACTCCAATTTTGCGCACTCAAAAGCTGCGACTACAACAGAAATATCCTTATATCTTGGACCCGATAAAACGCGCGAAGCAATTCTGGATATAACATAATTTACTTCGCCTTCAGGACAATCTCCCCTATCAATCTCATCTATAATTACATTGATGAGATTGTCCATCTTGTCACGTCGGTCTTGTTTAATGTATGGCATTACTTCATTTCTCCTAATACCCTGTCGCGTAATTCGTAATACGTAGGTTCTTTCGGCTTTAACAACTCATGTAAGTATCCGGAAGCATTGAATATAATGGCGCATAATGCTTCTGGTGCGGTAATTAAATGTCCATCTTTCTTGTCATAGATTGGACAATTGGCTCCACGATGAATTTTCCATAGATCGAAAAAATGCCGCCAAAGAGACTTGATATAAGCCTTCAAAGGAATTCCCTTTTGCCAATTATCGCTATCTCGCAGTTTGCCATCCGATTGCTTGCGATGCTTATTCATATATTGGGCATATCGTTCTAGTACTAACGGACTTAAAAACCCTTCGAAGTCTAATTTTCCTTCATCTGTATCTCGTGTTGCTCCAGTATCGAATCTACGTATAACTTCTTTGCAAAAGTCCTCGTGATTTTGTTGTGTATAAGGAGGTCTTGGGTCTGGTTCCATATTATTTCCCTTTCTTAATTATTTGGTATACTTCGTGAACACGGTTATTACGCATAGCGCATCCTGATTTTATGCAACCCTCTTTAACTCCTCGTTTAAGACGCTTCCGTAATGATGATCTTGATAAATTAAGCATTTCGGATAGTTCTGTAATCGTATTTCCAGAATCATTTGGTTGGTTTACGTTTAACGCTTCCTGCCATTCAGATAAAGAAATTTCAGATTCTACTTCTTTTGAAATTTCATCTTCAAATTCCTTATATGGAATAAATTTTTTCTTTTTTTTGTTATATACCATTATAAATTCTCCACTACTTTACTGCGACCAATATCCCAAATTTTGTGTCGCGTGAATAAATCTTCGTCACCTTGACGAATTAGGCTTCCTCCGATTTGCGGAGTCATTACTCTTCCTCCAGGAATTTTGTAGGCAAAGGGAGTCCGCAGTTGCCACCCTGCCGTAACAAATGATATACCATATCCGAGAGATGTTGGTACGCGAACTTCAATATGTCTATGACGATGTGATCGGACCACGACATCTGGCGGCTCAAGTCTATTCCTACCTGCCTGAGTGTAAGATTCGGTAAGCTCTTTAGTAACTGCTGTTGATTCATAATGTGCGCTTCCTGTAGTTCCTATGTGGTGCATACAATGTACAAGTCCCTTACCAATGCGACACCAAAGTTCCCAGCGAGCATACCGACCCTCTTCGTCTGGTATCGCTCCTAATTGTTCTGCAATGTTTTCTTCGTCACAACCACTTTCGCCGACATGGACCTTAGTTCCTCTAACCATGTAAAATCGGCCTTCGCATAATTTTACAATTGGCTTTAATACTACAATTGCAATACGTTTTTGATCCTGAAGATTATGACTAATTTGAGTTGTAGAATTGTGGTGTACCCCATCAATTACATCTCCATTTATACAAACTGCAAAAGGTTCGCCTTTAGTTGCTTCGGGAACCCATATATTCCAAAATTCCCTCCACCATGTCCATACTTTATTTTGTATTTCAGAAGCAAAATATTCACCTCCGTCATCGAGTTTTATTCTATTTGCTGGACATAAGCCAAGCCGACACCCGCAATGCAAATCACTTACTATAATGAGATTATTTATTTTTTGGTTTTTCTTTTTCATTTTTCTCCTTAAATTTTAAATAATTTTTAATTGTGTGTATCGTATGCAAGGGAATTTTAGTTTTAATTTCTATTGCCCCGTCGGGAATACTGTCATTTAATAATTTTTCAACCCTCTCCCTTTCTTGTTCGGTTGTAAAAATATAATATCTGCGTATAATGCCGACTATCTTTTGGTCTACTTTAGTAATTTCGGAAATACACGAGTCAGTTGTGTAATAGTCGGAATAGTGTCTTATTGCGCCTTCCTGTTTTTGTGTTACCATTATTCTAACCTCGTAATTGTTAGTATAACTCGTGGAAATTCTTTGTCAAGTTTAAAATCTGGTTCTTTTCGTTTCATATAATTTGGGGTATCATCTGGTATAAGACCTGATTCAATAATACCATCATAGGCGGATTTTAAAGCTCCCATTGCATTATCCGTATCTCTCCTTCGCCTTGTTTTATAATGAAAAGTAGCTTGTACAAATATTTTCTTCCAAGGCAATGTTTCAAGTTGTTCTGCTTCAATTGCTTCTCTTGCTAGTCGGCGATATTTCTTTGCTGCTGCTGCCTTCATCATACGACCACCAAAACTTCCAATAGTAAAGTTCGGTTGTAAAACTTTATTAGGAAGCGGAAGTATAATGGTTATTTCTTCAGACATCATATATGTCATCACATTCTATTTCTATAGAAGTTTCCCTAACGGCATTTGCAATTAAATAACTCCCCAATAAAAAACAATGGGCTAGGTTTAGCTGTGTAGGATTTAGCGAAATTGATTCTACTATTTCCTCAATTTTTGTAACAAAATCTTTACTCATTTCTTCTCCAATTTCAAAAAGTATTCCGTTGTCCAATATTTTAAATGCCCTGCTTTATCTAATTGCTGTTCAATTTCTCCGGCTTCAATAAGATCGGAAATTAGATCATTACGTTGTTTTTGGTTGGTCCACTGTGAGTTACGAGTTAAATCTCGTTTGCCACAACCCTTTTCCCCTTTCTTTTCGATAATAGAAACTAACTTTCTCTTCCTGCTATCAAGTTCACCAGCTACTATTTCTGGCACAATCTTTTTTTCAAAATCTATAAGTAAATATTTATTGAGCCTACACGCATAATCAGCATTTGCGGAAGAAATTCGTAAGTCAGTATATCTTTCTCCAGCGGCAATAATAAGAGCAATTCTTCTAGCGTTCTCTTCAGCTTTTCCCCAGAGACAATTAAGTGCTGGTTGTTCTTTTCCATATTTGATACTTTCATTGTCGCATTCGATAAAGATTTTTTCGGCTTCATTGTCAGTTGAAACTATAATTTGTTGTGGGATAGGTTTAGTATAACTCGGAGAAATAAAAGGGTCAAGTGTATGTCCATCATTTTCAGGTCCAATTTGTCTATGATACCATTTTTGAACTTGATCTATAATAGACTTAGGTACTGTCGAGTCTGGTCTATCTCGACATTTGATCGGATTTTCGGGAGAATGAAATACTAAGCATCTACTTAACCAACCATCTTGCAATTCTGCTTGTGTAATTCCTGTAGCAAATCGCTCTAGTGTAGATGTGCCATAAATACAACAACACGGTTGTATAATTGTACGCTGTTTTCCTTGTTCTGCGTACTCTTTCCCGCAATAACTGCTGCCGGCAGCAGAATATAATTTCATTAGCAAAGAAACAACTTGGGATAAATGCTTACTTGCCCCGGATTTTATATGAGTAAGTAAATGGCCGATTTCATCCCACAAAAAAAGGGTAGATTCGACTCTACTCATTCTTTCTTCTATAGCAGCATCGGAGGCAATATCATCACCACCCAGTATCTCTATGATCCCGGCTTCCATGCAAATCTTCCGAATCTGATTCATAGCATGGGCTTTCCCCGCACTCGATTGAGCTACTCCCATACAATATAAGTTAGTCCGGCTTCCAAGTTGGTCCTTGATCTTTCTCCCAAAGAGAGCACCCAAAAAAGCGAGGGTGCAGGCCAAAGATAAAAATGGCTGTGCCTTTAGCGATGTCGAATTTATCCATGAACAAATTTCTCCTAATAATCCAGTTGGTTGGCAAAGGAAATCTAATTCATATTTTCGGGTGGAACATAATCTATGTGCGATGGACGCTGTTGGATCAACTGTTGATGAATAAATTGTAGATTTTCCGCAATGTGTAATTGTATTCTGGTTTGAAACCAATTTATCAATATCAATAGTGCAAAGAGAATCACAAGTAGTTCGTTCATTTAACAACCATCCTTTCTGATGTTGTGGTGTAAGTTTTCTTGCTTCCGATATTTTACGTTCAAAGTCTTTCTGATCTTTTTTATTGCTTAAATCCCAGGGAGGGACACAACGAGGGTTATATTCCCTTGTAAGTAAATCATAAGTTTGGTTGTCTGACAATTGAAACCCGTGAACTAAAGCAGTAGCGGCCCACAATAACTTATCGTGACCGGCTTGACCCTGTATGGCTGGGTCACATTGGGCAAGATACAAACTTGCACGTTGTAAAATATCTAAAGGAGCGGGCACCGAAACGCTTGTAGCGTCTTTTGCCATAGCCGAACAGGCCCACGGTGCCCGCGTTACAGGACGCATGAAATCGGGGTATTCGGCTAAGACAATATCTCCTGATAAGCAGCTATCACACCAGCAATACCGACCGCCGTTAGGATGCACGCTAGGGGCAAGGACCACATAGTAGCCAGAACCGCGAATATCGAGGCCGGGACGGAAACTATTGCGATTAGCTGGCGGGTTGTTAGTTTTGAAAAACGCATGAAAGCCACCCCTAGGAGTAAATTGTTTAACTGTTTCTGGTAAGGGAGGAAATTCTTTTAATGATTCAAGACCATTTATTCCTTTTTCTAAATCTACATCAACATCAATTATATAAACTCCGCTTTTTTCACCACAGGCTAAACCTATATTTGCATTAGGCCATTTAGACCACCACTCTCTAATTTGTATTGTATCGACAGTAGCGTCTTTTACGCCATGTTCAGTAAGCGGAACCTTTTGCTTGGGAACAAGCGGAAATATATGCCAACCGATATTGGCGTAGCTTAATGCAGCTTCAAGGAGTTGGTTCATTAACAATAGCTATTTAAATTTTTTACGTAAACGTGTCTTAAAGCATACTTCCTAGCATCTTTATAATGATTAAATTTTTTCCCTAATCGCGGAGTAAATGGTTGAAAACTTACAAAATAATGAATCCCCCCCACAAGATCAAACTTAGAAATATATGCCATTAAATTTTTCTTTTTCATATAGATTTGTTATACCCAATTATCTGGAAATATTTACCCTTACGAACTACTGTGATCGTTTTTGTGTAGTCGAGGAGCGTTTGCGAAACGAACATATTTTGGAGTGCTTCGTTGACCGTGACTTTGTTTTTGTTTTGGAATCTTTTTTTCCACCATTCTTGTGCGATTTGGCCGGCTTCTCCTGGATGGTCAAGGCAAACCCATTCTCGAAAGACGCTAAGGCCGCATCGGTATTTAATTCGTAAAGAAGAGGGTTGTCCAGGCTTGATGTGCTTTTCAACATACACGGTGTTGACGGCGAAAGTCTCTGGTTCAACTGAGAAGATGTTTTTTCCGCTGGCTTTTGTGCCGTGCATTCGGCGTTCACGTTCAATTGTGTCAAGTCGATCAACTTCTTGAGGCGGGATTGTCCAACCACATGCGGGGCAGGCTCGAATGACCCTCGAAAAGCTTTCGCGGCAATTTTGACACGTCGCCATAACCACTCGTTGATTTTCGCCAAGTAAATCAATAGGCCCATGTTCATCAATACACCCACCGAAGTCCAAGACAAGACAATAGTCTTTTCCAGAGAATAGTCGTAATCCGCGACCAACCATCTGAGAAAATAAACCAGCAGACAAAGTTGGCCGAAGCAATACAATACAGTCAATATGCGGAGCATCAAAGCCCTCCGTTAGTACGTTTACGTTGCAAACTGCTTTAATTGATCCATTACGAAAATCCTTAATCAGCCTATCGCGCTCTTGTGGGCGGGTTTTGCCTGTGATAAAAGGAGCATAGATGTTGTGCTTCTGTAATTCACGCGAAACTTTCTGACAATGTTCTATATCTACACAAAAGAAAATTGCAGCATGTCGTTTTTCTTGTCTAATAATATCGACGGCTTCAGATATTGCGGCTGTAACAACATCATCTTTGTTAGTTGCTCTTGCAAGCGAGTTAGTGATGTAATCTCCGCCAGAGTTGCGTTTGACATTCTTAAGGTCTGGATTTCTTGAGCCAGCTTTCGACCGAAGATTACATAAGTATCCTTGATTGATAAGGTCTGCAATTTTTGCTTCATAACATACCTCGTTTAAAATGTGGTCCTTATGGCAGACGGGTCCGCAGCCCATTCTGAAGGGAGTAGCCGTCCAGCCTATGACTCTGAGATTTTTATTAAATCGCTTACATCCTGTAATGAAAGTTCTATATTTCCCTTCTCCTGAAGGAGGGATTCTATGCGCTTCATCCACAAAGATGAAGTCAAAGGGAATGAGTTCCCCGGATTTTCTATATATCGAATCAATCGACGCAAAGAGGATAGATTTTTCGTAGTCTTTTCTTCTAAGTCCCGCAGAAAAGATACCAACATCGGAGCCAAGATTTCTAAGTTGTCTGGCATTTTGTTCAACTAATTCCTTTCTATGAGCTAATATACAACCGCGTACATTAGGAGATTCTTTTTTCCATTTATTAACAATTGCCGCCATTACCACTGATTTACCTGAACCAGTTGGCAGCACAATGCATGGGTTAGTTTCTTTGGTGCATATATAATTATGTAGTGCTTCTATCGCTTCGATTTGATAGGGGCGAAGTTGAAACATTCATCCCTTCCCTCGATTATATCTCGCATCAGATTCTTTGTAGCCTGTTTGAATTACAGTAGGGGGCGAAAATTGTTTTTCGGATGGCCCACCACATTTAGGACATTCAACAACTTGGCTGCCTTTTCCGTAATGATGTTTCTCAAAATCACAACCACAATCCTGACATTCATATTCATAAATTGGCATATTTAATCTTCCGGTTGTTTATGAGAATTTTCAATAGTGCTAATATCTTCTACTGGCATGGATTCGATGTCTTTGATAGGTGGTCCAGAAATAGATGGATCAAGTGCCCATTCAATTTTACTATCCCATGCCCATTTATGAATACGTCGAATAGGGACAATAAAATTAAATCCCTGTAGTTGTTGGACTCCCTGAGTAAGCATTCCGATATACTCCCCGGTCTCCGCAAGGAATACACCACCGCCTGAAGAACCCGGAAATGCGGTTACGGTAGTTTGATCGAATACTTTTGCTTCGGCACCCTCGCCGGGTAAAAGCCGACCGGTTTGCGATACAAGGCCATTAGTAAAACTATTAGCTCCAAATTGTCCGAGTAAACTTCCAACATGCACAACAGATACTCCAATCGGCGGAATATATTGTTTGTCGAGCTTAAATTTAACGCAAGCAGTTTGGGGATAGGCATTATATTTACGAACCATTAGAAGGGCCAAATCTTCACCATAGCTAGCATCGGTTACTTTAACTATCTTGGCATCATATTTAACTTCTCCAACTCTCCGGCCGTCCTCTTGCATTTCTTGGACTACCTCGGCATCTTTGTATTCTATTATGGTTTTTGTGTTTCCAGCAATAATTACCGTTCGTACTCCACGCAATCCAGCAACGACATGCCCTGCTGTCCAAATAAATGATATATTATCATTCCCGATTTTTCGCGTTACAAGGGTGCCTGATCCCTGGCAGTTATCGGCTTTAACTGTAACGCTTACTGCCTGTAATTCGTCAGGAATTCCCGCTTGCACTTGGGATACCACTAATGTCAGAATCATCGACAATAGGACTTTCATCTTTCCAAACCCTTTCTACGGTTGCGTCAAAAACTTCTTTGACTTTCGATATTATTGGATTAGTTAATTGCTCCGGAGATAACTGCATGAGTTCTTTCGTGCTGAATGCCCTGTTGTCATTCCCACCCTGATACCAAGTTTTTTTGTCTGTTGTATTTTCATATAGGACTTGATCTTTTCCATAATCAATTGGTTCCGCAAAACTAATCAATCCTGGCAAGACAAGGTGATCGTCGCAAGCCTTGGATTGGTCGGCGTTGGATAGTCCACGATTATGCCGTTCACAGGTCCAACATGCTTTTCCATCCATTCTTGGAGTTGCGTGGCAACATTGGCGGCAGTTAATTGATGGAATTGGCAATCCCACATTGCCTGTTCCATGACAGATTTCTCTTGCGTCGCAGTAGGAGCATTCATAATAATCCTGTCTATTTGATATTCTTTCCGGTGGTGTAGTTGATGTAATAATTCGTTCAGCACGTTGCACGAGGGCATCGAATTCACCCTTATTGAATCTAACTCTCTCGCTATATAATTCATCAGTATCTTTGTTCACCGCAAGATATAAAGCCCGTGTCATGCCCGTTAAGCCCATGTATGTCATCATTTGGGCATAGTGCTGAGGCTTAGATACCTTGACGCCTTCTTTCTTTAGTTTTTGGAATGATTTATTATTATGAGTTTTGCATTCAAGTACATGCCAAGTTTTAGGGGCTTCGGGCACGCAAAGCACGCAAGCGTCTAAGTGTCCTGAGAAGTGACCACCAAGTGCCTCTACTGCGAACTGTTCGCCTGTAGATGGGTCTTTTTCGTGTACTTCGCATCCTATTCTTCGAAGATTATTAACAAAGCGAATCTCTTCATGGTCGCCCGTTGAGAATAAACGATATAGCCGCCCGGTAAATTCTGGTTTGCAACAATACCTAAACGTGTACCACAAATACCTCTCGCAACTGGCCCCGATGATCGACGCACCAAGATAACCACGTGGCTGTTCGGAGTCGCCTTCTTTTTTATAGGCTTCATATATCGCCTCTACAGTTTTCGATTCAGTAGGAAGTAACGGAGTTATGTCGGTCATTGTGATAAATATTTAATTGCCTTTTTCAAACCTTCGATGCTATCTCCAAACGCGCCTAATCCGCCATTACATCTAATACACAAAAAACCTCTAATTCGCCCCGTAGTATGGCAATGATCCAGAACTAACTTTCTCTTTCTTCCGCATAACTTACACCTACCCTCTTGATCTCTTCGCATTTGATTGTATTGCTGTAAGGTAATGCCGTATTTTCTTTGTATCCTTGCATTTTGCCTAATTTTGGGATTATCTTTTGTGTATTGAATTTGTCGAGCTAATAATTTCGCTCTATTTTTTAAATAATATTGTTTAATATACTCGCTTCTGCGCTTACGGTATTTCTTGTGTGTTTCAAGAATCCGATCACGATTTTTTCTGTAATATTTTCTGTGATATGCGTTCTTTTCGTCTCTTGTCATTTCTTATTTTGTATCCGTACTGCCGTTTTTTTAGGAGTCACAATTACGAATGGAGAAATCAAATCAAATACTTTCTTGTCGTTAGCCTTGTACCACTCGTAACCAGCTTCATCTAATTGGTAGGTAGTTTTTGAGCGTACAGGCACGTTAGTAACACCATTTAAATTACATTGATGCCCAATTTCTCCACAATCAGCGGCATAATTCCATCCTCTCTCAACTGTAATCTTAGTTCCATCTTCAAGTGTAACCGTTTTCGATCCGCGTTCGGGGCCAGGAATTAAGGCGGCAACAACCTCCTCAATTTTTATTCTACTTTCTCTTTCTAATTGCTCTTTAAATTTTGCCTCTTTTAAAAGAGAAACTTGGAAATCTAGTTCTGTCATATTAAGTTGGCCTCCAAGGTGGGATATTTCGCTCTCGATAATAAAAGATTTGCGCTACCCAAATAGTTTCGGTAATAGTTAAAATTAAACTGCACCAAAATGATAAGTAAATCTGATAATAGGCATAGAAAAACACACCCCATGTAGTCCATGCCCAAAGATGCAAAATTTGCAAAATAGAAACTCCCTTTATCGTTTTATCTTTAGATATTTTTACTATGCTAAAAATACAGCAGATTGCCGCAGTAAAAAGAAAACATGCGTTTATGAAATCTGGCACCATAGATTCCTCTTCATTAAGGGCGATAGCAGGAATGCTTAGGGTTGCACCATTTCTAGCCCACTTACCAACCGCACTAAGCATTCTTGCAATCGTCCTTGATTGCAGAAACATTAATTAATGAGAGAGTTCAATCCCTCAACATCCACTTCTTTCTTCTTGCGTTCATAAGGCACAAGGTTCACTCCTGTCTTGCGAAGCTTAGCAGCACGAGCTTGTACGGAAGTTGGCTTCATATTTAAGTATAAAGCTAAACTATCATACGAATTGCAAGTTACATACGTTTCAACAAATAATTTGTCTGACACAATAGTTCTGGCCATTGGTTCTCTCTTTCTTTTAAAAAATGGAAACAGTAAATACTTATTCATTATCGCATCCAGGGCGGTCTGCTCGCAGGCGGCGGAGAAGCCGGTTGAGATTTACAATTTTCTGCTTCTGCGAGCCTAGTTTGGTTAGCTTGTGGATTAGGCTCATTAGTTTTTGTTTCAAAATTAGGCTGACCAATTGGATAGGTAGAGTTGTTTGGATAAGGAGCGGGATTGGGATTTTGAGTTAACGCGGAATAAGTTCTGATTTCATTTCGATCATCTTTAACTTTTACATGAGCAATGCAAGTCTTATTCACAAGCTGACTTGTATCACTTATGCAGGTTAAACCTAACGCTTGTCCAAGGGCAGCTAATGTTCGCAATCCAATCTCCACACACTGTTGACTTGGGTTGTCGATGTTTATATTATTGAATAGCTTGCGATTCTTTCCCGGTCCATCTAAAATCGTATGAACCAAAGCTACATAATGTCCGTCGCCGGTTTTGGTCTTTTTAACTTCTGCCTTTTCAATTAGAACCGGATATTTGCCGGGAGGCAAAACCTCAAAATCTCCTTGTGGTTCGATGCTATTTGCATCAAACCCATTGCCAAAAAATTGGTGCAAATCACTCATTCAGACCTCTCTTTCATAAATTAAATTGTGTTCTAAAAAATTTGCTAATGCTATTTTACTACTTTCGTGAGGCAACAGATACCGCATCAAGGAATGATCCAAAGTTAAGTGGTAACTCAGCAGGTAATCTTCCATACACTCCACGACCACCAGCAGGATATGCCGGGTTCTTTTGGGTGTAAAGAAAACGCTGTCCACCATAAGCGTCGATTGCTTGATGCTTTTCTTTATTGAATCCAATATCTTCGGTTTTAACAAAAACTTTCGTGTTGGCAAAAAGAATTACATCAGCCCACCTATAAAGCAGATTGGCGGCTATTTCATTTATATCGAATTGATATTGATCGTATGACGGCCCAGATGGGTCGTCAAAGCGTTTAATTTTGACATGGCCTACAATAATTGAGGCCATATTTCGATCATTCCGCAAAGAATCTAACGCTTCTGTTATTTTTCGCCAATAATGAGACGCTTCTCGAAAACCTCTACCATATCCTAAACCATCGCTGTTAATGTCCTTTGCGCGATGATCTTGGCACACTCTAGTATGAATAATTGGTTCTAGCGTGCTAGATGAATCCAACACAACAGTACCGTGATTATCTGGTCCAAGATAAATTGATTGCAGGCATTCCATGACATGATCTATAGATTGACAAGGCTCCCACCATTTATCAACAGGCAATTCATCTATCCCCTGCTCTCCTTCCATGTGAATAAAAATAGGGCGATCTGCTCCCGCCGCAAATGTACTCTTACCAATTTTCTCTACACCTAGCAAGATAATTCTTGGGGCGCGTAAGCAAGTTTTGTTAGTTATGGAAGCAAGATCAAAAGCCATATTGCCTCACTTCTAGCGTTAATGTTATCTGCTCTTCTTCATTATCAAGTCCATACACAAGTTCGTTTATTGCATCATGCGCGGCATAGAAAAGTTCTTTCGCAATTCCGTCTTGTTCGCCTTCACAACCAAGAATATCTCCTACAGTACCCAAATACCGTTCGTCCGTTCCCATTAAAAGATATACTTTTCTATTCACACTTTTGTAGCCTTTCTAATTCTTCTTCGCCTTTTTGTCTAATATAATAAATTTTGGTTTTGCATCCTGTGTCGGTTTGCGCCGATCCATCTACGGTAGAAATAAAATCTCCACGTTCCAATAATACCAATGCCCCGCGAATTGTAGAAGGATGAATGTTTAATAGTTTTTCGCACACTTCACAAGCTAATAAACCCTCGGAAGCATCTTGCAAAACTTGTAAAATTTGTAATTTTGTGCTCATTTTTTACCTCTTTTGTTTAGTGTAATTGGGAATTTTAGATTGTCAAGACTTATTTTGGAGAATCTTGCGAATTGTACGGGCAGAAGGACTTATGCCAAATTCAGCGACAATACAACTTCTGACATACTCTGAAGTATAACCCAAAGCACCTATTTCCTTAATTCGTTTAATTGCCATTAACTCTTGGGGATTTTCTACAAGATGTTTATTTACTACTTTATATCCCAATGGCGGCTTACCAAGATATTCACCATTGGCTTTCTTTTTAGCTAACCCCATCGTTGTGCGTTCGGCAATGCCTTCGCGTTGGTATTGGGCAATACCCGCCAAGATAGTTTGCAACAGCCGCCCCTCCTTTGTGGTACGATTCTGTGTTCCGTCTGCAAATTCAAGTGTACATCCGGCCGCCTCAATCTGAGCACAAATAGTGAGCATTACAAGAGCATCTCGAGCAAGACGGTCGGCAGTATCGCAAACAACTACACACCCAGGGTGTTGGAGTAAGTCGGCCAAGAGGGCCGAGAGTTTAGGGCGATGTAGTTGTTTGCCGGATACGGCCGAATCGGCATAGTTACTTATTATATCATAATTTTTTGCGGCACAATACATTCGACAACGAATTTCCTGTTGCCCATTGCTTTTAGATGTGTCCGCGTCAGGTCGCGGAGAGAATCGACAGTAGATAATTGCCTGTTTAACAGACATACTTCCCTTTCAACCAATTAAGACGTTTGTCAATGTCGCCTTTATTACCTTTATAAAGGAGGGCAATATCTGAGTGTTTTTTTGCATGATTAGGAGTTGTCAGATTCTCATGTGTGCTCACTGCCAAGCGGTATCCCAGAGATTTTAATTCGCAATGCAATTCCTTGCTTTCGTTTTGTGTTGCCGGTGTAGTAGACGCAATTACACCTTTATAATCTGCACCGCCATGTTGGCCGATATGTTCGTAAGATTCACAATATAGACCCTTATCGTCGGCAATTTCTTTCGGAAATAGGGCAATAATCCCACAACCATACGCCGGCTTCCACTTACGAAAAACAACAGTAACTTTTTTTGTTC
>Ga0187849_1002171_pt1 | contig 19253 bp, 12 predicted proteins | sample June2016WEW_4_10_2_FD_132412 | JGI IMG/M metagenome (GOLD analysis project Ga0187849, IMG submission 132412) | Peatland microbial communities from SPRUCE experiment site at the Marcell Experimental Forest, Minnesota, USA - June2016WEW_4_100 | ecosystem: Environmental > Terrestrial > Soil >...
CGGTCGGTTCATCAATCGCGTGGGCCACGGGCTCATCAGCCCACTGCCCTGAGATGGCTCGATCCCATTGCTCGTTCGACATTTGTTGGTCTCGCGATGGGATTCCGCCGTCGATGACCCGATGAACCGATGAACCCATGTCCCGATTCATTTCGGGGGTCGGTTCCGGGGGCCTGACCACGGGCCAAGCCTGCGGAACCTGCGGGGGGGAAACCCTTCTACGATCGGAACGTCGCATGATGCGCGAGACCGTTTCCGGCGTAATGCTGAGCGCAATGGCGGTCCGCAATTGCGTGCCTTCCAGTTCGTACACTTGGCGAACAATGGATTCCTCAATCTGCTCATACGAGGCGCCTATGCGAACATCAACGCGAATCCGGGGCAGTTTTGCCTGGTGCGATGGTCCGGGTTCGCCACTCGGTGACCGGTCCGCCGACCTTTGGGCCGCACCCTCCATTTGTTCCTGCGAAATCACGCGAATCGGTGGTCGGTTTTGGCCTTTGTCCACCCAGTCTCCGATTTGTGGAGTCCGATAGACTCCCTCGGAGTCCGTAGATCCGGCGCCCGGTCTCCCAATCACAGGATCAATCGATCTCTCGATCACCGGATCCGTCAATCTCCTAAGCACGCGATCGGAGGCGGCCTTCGCTCGGGCGGGGTCCATTCGATTTGGGAACACGTCGTTCATCTCCTGTACATCATACAATAACCATATTAGAAATGTCAAGTAGATTCTTACTGAATTTCCTACCGGTAGGAAATTGGATGAAGATTTTCTTAGCGAATTTCCTACCGGTAGGAAATTGGGTTTTTGCGCCGTGCGTTTTTGCCGCGGCGGGGAGGCAAAAGTGGACATTTTGTGCGTTGGCACGGACATTTTCACTAGTGAAAAAGTCCGGACATTGAGGTGCCCCGGCTTTTTCTTCCGTCAATATTTCGGGCCGGGAGTGAGTCCGGACATTTTCGCTGGTGAAAAAGTCTAGACATTCGTCAGGGCCGGCTATTTCATCCGTCAAAACTTCCTGCCGCGAGTGAGTCCAGAGAACTTCAGTTGCGGGAAAGTCAAGACGCGTGTGAGTCGCAACATCATCTATGGGTGAGAACGTAAGACGGCCGGCGAGGCGCGCCCGCGAGCGGCGGTCGGCCAGGCCTTCACGGCGCACGCGGGGTGGCGAGACGTGAGTTCCGTTAATTTCGCGCGCGAAGAAGTCCAGACACGCGGTCAGCCGCTTCCCCCCGCCTGCGACCGCTTCCAGGTGTGGATTCTCCGTCATGCTGCAACCTCAGCTTCTTGAAAGGGCAGGGTTTGCTGACCCCCGCTCACGCTCTTCACCGGGCTGCCAGGCGCGCTGGGGCAGGGAGGAGCCGATCCCGCCGCCTTTCTGGCAGCAAGAATACCCACGGGCGCGTCGCTTAGGGTGGCGCGAGTGCGAGCACAGAGGCGACCGTGTTCACCCGGCCTCATTTCTTGTTTGCGCGGCCTCACGACGTGCTCCCGCGTCGTAAATCCAAGGCGGCAAGCGGCGTTTGTGCACCGGCGGTCGCGAAATGGGCCGCGCTTCTCGTTAACTTCCGTGGGAGCACCACATTGGGGACAATTCATGGTCTTTTCCACTCCTTCGGGGGGCGCCTATTCGTCGCGCCATCGGCTCATCCCCCCACGATGTGTGCGCGACGCTATTTGGAAACGGGCAGGATTCCCCCGCGCAGGAAGATTTGAAGGTAAACCGCGGCGAGGGTCACACCGACCGCCGCTCCCAACAACAGCCAGCGAACGCGCAGCCAAAAAGTCTCTTGCGCATGTTCCAGGCGCGCAACCGCGCGGCTGACATAAAAGGCGTGAAGATGGTTGAAACATGCAAGCGCCTGCCCCTCCGGCCCGAGCGCGTCCGCTTCCCGGAGTAGTCTCTGTGAGTAGTCTTCAGAAGTGTGGGACATAATCTTCTCCAATGGGGTGCTGGTTTTCGGGCCTCGGCGCCTGTTCTCTGGGTCTTTTGGCGACGACGTACCCCCGGTGACCGGTGAGGGCTGCGTAAATTTCCGCAGTGGCCGCGGGTTTGGCGAGGGCTGGAATGTTGCTTTCTCGCGCACAGTCAAGAGCGCTAGCCGATCCACTACAGAGGACAAAGTGGATGCCCCGGCGATGGGCTTCCTGACGGACGACGTCCCACTTCTCCACCACGTAGCCCGATTTATGGGAGAGTGGGAACATGCCATCGCACAGGACGGCGTCGTGCTCGGGAAGGCAAAGCATCGCCGCCTGCAAATCAGAGACAAGTGTAATAGCCTCAAGGTATTGCCGAGGCGTGTCGAGAGAATGCAGCAGTTGGGCGGTGAGTTCCGCGAGAGCCGAATTGTCTTCTACAATCAAAAGTTTCATAATTTACCTGCTTGCTGGCCAGGCGTTCGAAAGGAAGAAACCACTGCCTCGATGGGTCAGGGGCGGAAGAGGCGACACGAGAACCCGGCCACCATAGACGGTGCCGTCTTCGGTGCCGGCAGCCAAAACTCGCTTCACGGATGCGTAACTTGTTGAATCCACTCCGCCCGATTGAAGACTGCCAATGGCCTCCCGCCTAAGAGCCTTCACCCAGTTTCGTACTCCCCGCCCGTGCAGCGGTTCAGGCCGAACCGCGCAGTGGGGCGAGTAATCCCAGTTGTCGGCGAGGCGTTTGTCTCGCTTCTCACATGGTGCGTGGCGATGCAGGTTGAGCGAGTTCAAGCCCCGAGCATCAGATTTAACCACCCGACCCTCGGCGAGGATTTTGAGGGGGGCAGTAGCTTCGATTCCCGCTGATAGGGAACACCTTGGGGGAGCTAAACAACTGGAAAGGTTATTGTTCCAGGCGCAATCGCGGCGGGAGGAGATGGTCGGAGGGCGAATGGTGGAAGATAGAGCAGTATTGAATAGGTATGACAGGGGGTAGACGAGCCGTTTCCCCCCCAGCTGCTGGGTCTGTGAGGGTAGCGACCCGTAGGCGGTGCTTCGGGGGTTTCTGTCCTGTAACCGATTCGGGGCGCCGGAAGAGCAAGATGTGCCGGCAGCATACGAAGGGGAAATTCCACGCTCGCTGAATCTGGGCTGACGCGGCAAGGGCTGCGGGCGAAGAGAACCGATCACAGATTGCCGACAGTAAGAAGTGGTTAGTATACAGAGAGTAATAAGTGGGATGTAAGTGGCGCTGGGCGACATTCCAGGTTTCATAGAGCTTATCCGAGAAGTATGTGCGCGAACTCCCGTAGTTGATTGGCAACGAGGATTGCGGAGCAGTCCGGGCGACGCCCAAGGGGAATGCGATTAAGACGGAATCTGTGAAACATTCTCACTATGTGGAACCTGGAAGCAAGGCAGCCAATCCCCTTGGCGCTTTTAGGCTACAAACTATGATAGTTCGTGAGCTATGTAGCTCGCCTCGTGACCTACTAATGCACGTTGGCGACCATTCTCCGAGAGAGGCCATGGCTGACCGTAGGATCAAATTCCGGCGGTTATCTCGGTTGGCTGTTATGGCCGGGGAGGTTATATGGCACCTCGTAGTGGGTCACTCAGCAGAGTTTCAAACGACTGCAAGCTGTGTGGAAAGGCAGCACCCGGTAAGGTCCCTATAATCCATCGCGTGGCTGGCGACGCCTATTGCCCTGGTCGCCGATGAATTATTTGACTCAGGGGCACTAGGGCAGAAGGCCTGCGTGGGTACTCAGGAGTGAATAGGATATGATTCCGCCGAGTTTTGCCCTCTTTCGCCCTCGCCTGCGAGGGTTCATAAGCGTGCGAAATAGAAAGAAAAGCGAAGTATTATGCGATTTGGAAGTTTGATTATCTGCAGGCAATAAGCACCCGAGTCCCTCTAATTGCGTTGTCAAGGGTAACCTTCCTGAGTTGCGTGAATAGCTCAAGGGGCCAAAACCTGGACAGTCTGTTTGACACTTTGCGTACAAATTCATAATATCCTTGTTCTTTGTGCCAATCGCCTTTGATCCCGCTGGGAGGGAGAGTCACCGTGACCGCACCGGCAATAAGTCTTGACGTCACAATCGTGGGTGGAGGAATGATTACCTTCGATCTGCTTCTGCCCTCCTTGTACCACCTGGAAAGGATGGGGATTGTCCGGAGGATCGATATCTGCGCTTTGAACACAGCTCCCCTGAAAGCTCTGGCAGAGAACCCTGACTTCCACGACGCATTTCCAGGCCAAACCTTCACGCCGCATCCACAGTTCTCTGAGTCGGCAGAGGCGCAGTTTCCCGATCTCTATAAGGGCGTCATCGAGGGGATGGCTCCGGGCAACATGGTTGTGGTCGCCATGCCTGACAATCTTCACTACTCAGTGGTGAAATTTGCCGTGGAGCACGACCAGAACGTGCTGTGCGTGAAGCCGTTGGTTCTCAAGTACGAGCAAGCGGTGGAAATCGAAAGACTGGCGCTCGAAAAGGGGCGCTTTGTGGGGGTGGAGTACCACAAGCGATTTGATCGCCGGTCGCTGGTGGCGCGGCGCAGTTATGCCCTGGGACAGTTTGGCGAGTTCGTGATGGGCGAGGCCAAGCTCATTGAGCCGTACTACTATCGCCACTCGAATTTCCAGAACTGGTTCACCTGCGACCGCACCGATCCCTTTACCTACATTGGGTGCCATTACGTGGACTTGGTTTACTTCATCACGGGATTGAAGCCTGTGGAGGTTTCCCTCAAAGGGGTGAAGGGTAAATTCCCAAATGGTAACGAGGCGTTCCTGTGGTCGCACGGCCGAGTGACCTGGGAAAACGGCGCCCTGCTCTCGGTAGTGAATGGCTTGGGCTATCCCGATGCCGCTGCCGGGAGCAACGATCAGGGAATGGTCTTGTACTGCGAAGGGAATGACCAGACGGGGCTGATCTTCCACGACGACCATCATCGCGGTGTGGCCTATTCGTATTTGCAAGACATCGGCCCGGGAGGGTCGAAATACAATTACGTCAGCCCGGACTTCTATCGCCTGGTTCCCTGGGAGGGGCCGGGCTATAAACCTATTGGTTACGGGTATGAATCCGTGGCGGGAATTACTCACGCGATCTATCGCCTGGAAAGCGCGACGGCCGGGTTGCCTCCGGACGCCGCCCTCGCCAAGCGTCGGGAAATACTCCACGAAGTGGACGCTCAAGGGCTGATCGCCACTCCCGCCAACAGTTACATCAACGAATTAGTGGTGGAGGCCGCCCGCGCCTCGATCCTCGCGGACGCCGCCCCGGTGCACATTGTTTACGGCGACCACCCTGCAATTGTCGATTGATGATTGCCGATTGTCGATTGAGCAGCGCATCGGAATTGCCGGCTTACGGTTGTCGAATGTCTATTTTCTCGATCATCAGTCGGCGACCGTCCGTCGGCAATCGTGCATCGACAATCGGCAATCAGCAATCGTCCATCGGCAATTCATGGAGGTACTCACGGCATGGCCATCTATGACTTGACCCCTCGGGATGTCCCGAAGGTGGAAACGAAATACCGCAGCATCAAAACCAAGCTGCCGGTGCCGGAGTCTTTGCCCATCTTCGCCGCGTTGCAGGAGTCGGAGCCCCGCTCGATGATGGGTCAGCCGCCCATTGTGTGGGACAAGGCGGAAGACTTCATTATTAGCGATCGCTGGGGCAATCGCTGGATCGACTGGTCGAGCGGCGTGCTGATTTCGAACGCCGGGCACGGGCGCAAGGAAATCCGCGCGGCCCTGCGCGAGGTGATTGACCGCGGGCTGCTGGCGTCGTATGTGTTCGTCCATGAGCAGCGCGCCCGGTTGGCGGGGATGCTCCGCGCCCTCTCGCCGGACCCGCAGAAATACCGGGTCTTCCTGATGAGCACGGGCAGCGAGGCCACCGAGAACTGCATCAAGTTGGCGAAAACCTACGCCCTGGCCAAGCATGGCGCCCATAAGAAGTATTTCGTGACCTTTCACTACGCCTTTCACGGGCGCACCATGGGCGCGCAGCTTGCCGGTGGCTCCGAGAAGGCGAAGGAGTGGATGGTCGATCGCGACCGCACCTTTGTGCAAGTGCCTTTTCCGGATGGTTACAAGAATGAGGACATCTCGTTTGATCTATTCCTCGAGACGCTGGCGGAAAAGGGCGTGAAGCCTCAGGACATCGCCGGGGTGATGACGGAAACCTATCAAGGCGGCGGGCCGGATTTCCTGCCGGTCGAGTATGCGCAGAAACTTCAGGCGCTCTGCCGCGAGCACGACATCGTGATGTGTTACGACGAAGTGCAGGCGGGCTTCGGCCGCACCGGCAAGATGTTTGGGTTTGAACACTACGGCGTCCGCCCGGACCTGATCGCCTGCGGCAAGGGCATCTCCTCGTCGCTGCCCATTTCCGCCGTCATTGGGCGCGAGGACATCATGGGTCTTTATCCCCCCGGCTCGATGACGTCCACACACTCGGGCTCGCCCTTGCCGGTCGCCGCCGCGATTGCCAGTTTGGAGATCATCCAAAAAGAAAACCTGGCGGAGCGCGCCGCGCGCATGGGCGAGATCCTGATCCCTGAGTTGCAGCGAATTCGTCAAAAGTATCCCCAGGTGCTCGGATGCCTTCAGGGCAAAGGTCTGGTGGCGGGAATTCAAGTGGTGAAACCCGGCTCGAAGACTCCTGACCCTGACACGGCGTTGCAGATCAATGTCGCCTGCTTCCAAAAGGGCGTGCTGATGTTCGCGCCCGTCGCCGCCGGCGGTGAGTGCGTGAAGATCGCCCCGCCCCTCACCATCGCGGAAGACGCGCTGCGCGAGTCCTTGCAGGTTTTTGAAGAAGCCGTGGACGAGGTCTTAAGGACTGAACATCGATAAACAGGATGAACAGGATAGACAAAAAGCTGAGACCCAAAGATAAAAAGCTAACGTCGAAATTCGCCGAATCCTCATCAACGCGGGTTTTGTTCCGTCTTTTTATCCTGTCTACCCTGTCCATTCATGTGAACAAAGGATTTCAAACATGGATATCCAGAATGGACACGATAAAGAACTAAAGCACGAGTCGATTACAGGGAGCGTGATCGGTTGTGCCTTTGAAGTCATCAACGAACTCGGGGCGGGTTTTCTGGAATCGGTCTATGAGAAGGCTTTGCTTCTGGCGCTGCGACAAAAAGGCTTGTCCGCGTTGTCCCAACATCCGGTTAAGGTGATGTTTAGGGGGGAATGCGTTGGAGACTTTTATGCGGATCTATTCGTTGAGGAGAAGGTGATCGTCGAGCTGAAAGCGGTCAAAGCCCTCGCCCCCGAACACCAGGCACAGATCATCAATTATCTGAACGCCACCGGGATCGAAGTCGGCTTGCTCATCAACTTCGGCAACCCGAAACTTGAATACAAGCGCTTCACCAGAAGCAAGCACTACAAACATGGATAGACAGAATAGATCAGGATAGACAGAAGGCTAAGACTCGAAGGCAAAAAGCCGACGTCGAAGTTCGCGGAATCCTCATCGATGCGGGTTTTGTTCCGTCTCTTCATCCTGTCTATCTTGCCCATCCATGTGAATACAGGAACGCGGCGCTGTGAACGGGGGCGGGCATGGGCTCACCTGGCCGCAGCGCTTCCCACAGAATTTTGTTCAACGCGTCGGGGTCGGCGCGATCCAAATCGGAGAAATCGAGCTTGGCTGACGCTACGGCGCCCGGGCCCGTCTCCGGGTTCTTGGCTTGGAGATCGGTTTGCGGCGTGCGGGTCTCGAAGGCCCAGAGGTTCGGGTGGCTTTGGAAGGAACGGTACATGGGCGTGGCGGCGCGGTCGTATTGCGTCATGGTTGGCAGCCCCAGGATCAACTCCATCGTGCGCACCATCGAAGCCGTGGTGTAGTGCGTGCTGTCGATGAATCCCTGCCTGGTGTAAGGCGAAATCACCAAACCTACGGTGCGATGCACATCCACATGGTCCGGGCCGTTCTGCGCGTCGTCTTCAATCACAAAAATTGCGGTCTCTGGCCAGAAGCGCGAATGGGTGATAGCTTCCACCATCCGTCCCAGCGCCAGGTCGTTTGATCCCACCGTCGCTTTGGGAGTGAAGGCGCCCGCCGACAAGCCATGGGTGTGATCCTCGGGTAGACTCATCACCATGAACTGCCACCAGTCGCCGGTCTGGTCGGCCCGCCGCAGGTCGTCAATGAAGAATTTCACCCTGTCGGTATCACGGCCCTTCATGGCCGTCAGCCACTCCTTGCTGAAGTGGTCCTGAAGGCCTGACACTGAGCTATATTGCGGCGCGTGACCGGGATCGGACGTAAAATGCGCGAACTCGCCATAGCTGATGTAGGTGATCCCGTGCTTGCGGCAGTTGTCCCAAAGATAGCCTGCCGGCGAAGCCGTGAGTCTTTCATCCGCCTTGGGCTCGCCGCGGCGACTGTAACTGGAAGGCCACGCCTTCTCGGTAAAGTTCGTCGCATAAGCCGCGTTCGACCACTGGTGGCCGTCTTCCGAGACTTCGCCGTTGACGTAGAGGTTGTCGAGGATCACCGTCTGATTCGCCAGTTCATGGGCATTGGGAGTAATGTCCTTGCCAAAGAGCACGAGCTTGGGATCATTGTTCCCCCGGCCGAGATCGCCGAACACCTGATCGTAGGTGCGGTTTTCGCGGATGATGTAGAGCACGTGCTTGATGTGACTGAACGCCTCGCGGGCTTGTGCCTCGTCTTCCTGCGTGGTGGCCTGCTGGGGCTTGGGAACATTGGCAAACACCTGCTGCGTATACGCCTTGAGTTCCTTGGGGCGCGGCACAGCGATGATTTCCAGATGGCCGGAGAGGATGTCACCTACATAGTCAAAGGGGGTCGAAGGATCGGGGGCTTTACTCGGATGCATTCCCAGCACCGGCACGGTCGGGCGCGAGCCCATGCCTTTGCCGGTGGCCACCAGCAACTTCTTGCCATCGGTAGTGACGCCCACTGCGCTCGGATACCAGCCGGTGGGAATGAATCCGAGGACAGCCGAATCGGCCTTCCGCGCGATGCTGATCATCGCCACGTCGTTGTTGTCAGCGTTGGCAACGTAAAGGAATTTTCCATTGGGGCTCACCGCCAGGGCGTCGGGGGTCGACCCGACCGGGTCTTGCGGATCGAGCGAGGTCTTGATGGTCTCGATGACCTTCCCGTCGGCAATGACGCTCACGCTGTTCGATCCCGCATTGGCAACAAACAGCCGGCCGTCGGGGGCGTAAGCAAGATCGCTGGGATGCGTTTCCACCTCGACACGCGAAATCTCCTTCAGGCTGGCGGGTTCCAGCAGACTGACCGACTTATCCCCCCAGTTGGAAACGGCCACGGCCTGGAAATCGGGTGAGAGGGCAATGCCGAAGGGGCGATACCCGACCTTCACCGACGCCTGCACCGATCCATCCTCAGCATGCAGCTTGTAGACGGTGTCTGCCTCGGTGTTTACGACGTACAATGCACCGTCACGCGCCGCCGCCACCCCAGCGATGAATCGGTCCTTTTCCGCCAAACCCGCAATGGAGAGACCGGGCAAGGGGGCGAGTTGATCTTTCTGCAAAGAAACGCGGAGGATGGGCCTGGAAAGAGATTCGCGAACCACGGCATCGACGGGGGTTCTCGACAAATTGCGCTCAAACCCCATGGGGAGCGGGCCCCCGCCGGAGACAAAGACGGTCGAGCCGGCGGAATCCGCCGCCAGCCCTGCCCAGTCTTTCCCCAACTCGAGGGTGTGCAGGATTTTGCCGCCCGCGATGTCCACAATGCTCAAGGAGTGGTCGTGATACCCCCCGGTCAAGACCAAAGCTCGGCGGCCATCCGGCAAAGGAAGCACCCGCAGCGGCATGTCGCCCGCCAGCGCCACAATTCTTCCGGCGGGCGTCACCTTCCAGCCGTTGGGCAACACGGTGGGTGACCCGCTCTGATCAGCGGGCGCCACCAGCGCCGCCAGCAGAAGAAAACTTGCCACACCCACGAGAGCACCACATACAACCAGTTTCCATGTAGGTCGCATAAATCCTCCCCGCATACGGAGCGAAGCTTTGGAGTGCGGCAGCTTGCTGCCGCTTTGCCACCAGCCAGCTTGCTGGCTGGGAATTGTGCATGCGTTCGAAATCCCTCGAGCAAGCTCGCGGGGAGAAAAGCGGCAGCAAGCTGCCGCACTCCAAAGCTTCGCACGCCCACACACCCTGTGCTGGGCACGGGGCACAGTATTAATCAGAAAGGCCTTGTAACGACGGGGGTGAACCCGCCCTTCCGGCAGCCGCGTCCCAGCGTGCTGAGAAATCCCGGTTGGCCCACCGGCGTGCCGGAATAACCAAGGTCGGAAGTTTTGGGTGCGGGGGAAGGGCTGGATTGAAGCCTTGCCCTTCCCTCGCGGTTGGACAGTTATTCAACGTCTCCTAAAACTCGAACCTCAACGAGAGCATGATGACCCGTTGATCGTTGCTTTGAGTGTTACTAGATGGATAAACGGCCCCAAACGTGTTAGACGTGGATGACGTATCGGGGCCATTCCAGAACGCCGGGCTATTGAAAGCGTTGAGGAAATCGGCGCGGAACAAAAGGTCATAATGTTCTTTGATCGTCGTCTTCTTCGCAACCGACATGTCGACGTTGTGGACGCCCGGCTTGCGGATTTGGCTGATGTAGGGAGACCAAGTCGTGAGCTGATATGTGACGGTGGACTTCCAGGCCGGGGTCTGGCCGCTTTGGCAATTGACTTGTACACCGGACGCATTGAGAGTGCATGGGTTAAACCACTGTGGCAGTGTCGGGTTGGGGACAGTTTCCGGGGCTCCGGTCGGAGCCACTCCCGTCGGGGCCGCGATCGGCATGCCTTGCTGTACCCGTGAAACGGCGGAGTAGTTCCAACCCTCAACCAAGCGACGCACCACCGGATTGGTTGTCGCCAGGAATCGCTTCCCCGGCCCGAAGGGCAGGTAGTAGGCCAGGTTGATCTTGACCTGCTGTTTGACGTCATACTGGCTGATAAACCACGAGGGCTGTGGATCAATATTATTGAGGAAACTCGTGGCCTGCATGGTTTTTCCGTACGTGTAGTTGAAGCTGAAGTCCAACCCATTCGACATGCGTTTGTTAAACTCCGCCTGGAGGCTGTTGTAATTCTCCTTTCCGATCGGCACATAGTTCTCGGTGACACCATTAACCCCGAAGAGCGGGTAGGGAACCAACAAGCGGTTTTGCGCAACGGTGGTAGTGGTAGGGGACAGGGCAGTACCCACCAGGAGGCTGTAGTACGGCGACGTGCTCGGGACCGCTGTGAAGGGATTGGCCACATTGGCATTCAGTTGGGTGGTGGTCAGTCCGGTGGGGTTGGTCCCGAAACTATAGGTGTAAGGTAAGACCGCCTGAGGGAGGTAGTTGAGTTGCTGGGTGACCGCCAAATGGCTTCCACGGCTGCCGACATAACCCAGACTGAACAGCCAGTTGCGCCCCAATTGATGCTGAAACTCCAATGAGTATTGCTGGGTGCGCGGAATGTTCATGTCGGGGTCCACAAAGGTGATCGTCGATCCAATGTTCGTCGCCAAGCCGTATTTCGAGCCGACCGGCGTGAGAATGCCGGTAGGAAACGGATTCTGAAGGGTAACGGCGGGGTTGGGTATACCGGTCACGACCGAAGTCACCATGCTGGTGGTCTGGCTGAATCCCGGAGCGGTAGCGGGCGTGTCAAAATTCACGGCGTAGAGCATGCCGTATCCGGCCCGCAGGACGGTGTTATGCCCGAGGTCGTAAGCAAAACCAAAACGCGGGCCGAAATTGGTGTATTTGGGATTGTAAACGCCGCGCGAGACACCACCCACTCCTGCAAACAATGGACCACCCATCAGAGTCATCCCCGGCACCTGCAAAGGGTTCTGGCAGCTCGTGCAGAACCCCCGGAGCAGCGCGTTGAAGCGCTCGGTGACCGAGCCGTTGTAGTCCCACCGCAAACCGAAATTCACCGTGAGCTTCCGCGAAAGGTGATAATCATCCTGGGCAAACAGCGAATACTGGTGCATCATGAACGACGGACTTTCCAGAGCTTGAATGGATCCGGAATTCGCGTCGCCCAGCAGGAGGTCCGCAATGGAATTGCCGCTGGAGGCGCTCGAGCTGGTCGGGACCGCGCCGGTGTAAGTTCCGGTAAAGCCGAAGCTTCCGGCAATACTGCCGGGGCTCAAGGTGTAGCGCGCGACCTCATAGTTCTGAAACCCGAATCTCAGGTTGTGCTGGGTATGAGTCTTGGCTAAGACCGCCTCCGTCGTCCAGACCGGCTGGACTTGAAATCCGGTTGGGCCGCTGGTACCTGCTCCGCCATAATTCGTCCATACAAACTGGGGAAACCACCTGGCGGCTTCGGCTAGAAAGGTTGACGAGAAACCCAGGGTGGAGATGTCAAAGTCCTTCCCCTCCATTCCCCCGCCCGGATTGTTTTCGTAGCGATTCATGCCGGTGCGGACTTCCAGGACCGTGGTGGGATTGAAGGTGCGAACCACTTGCAGCGTGTAATTCTGATCGCATCTAAACAAGGGCGATTGGCCACTGGTGTCGGCGGGGTTGAGATAGGTCGTGGTGGAATAGATGTAGCTCCGTGTTTCTGCCAGGCAAGACATAGAGTACCGGAAGAACGCGTGGGTTTTGTCCGAGAGATTAAGATCGGCGCGCCCGGTATCCTGAGGGTCAATATCGACAAACTTTCTTTGGCTGGCCGTGTTCACGAGGTTGGCAGCGTCGTTGTAGCCATTGGCGTTATTCGGCGGAGGGATGAATTTGAGAACCGCTTGCGCGACGGGATTGAGCCTGCCGGAGGGAATAATGTTGTTGGTCCCATATTCCGCGCTGATGGTCTGCCGCGCATACCCACTACTTTTCCCAGCACACCAAGCAACCGAAGAAGGGCACACCGTCGTGGTGAGCGGGTCGTAAATCGCCACCTGCGTCGTTTTAGCTGAGCTGGTGTAAAGTCCGGAAAAGTTACCCTGCACTTCCGCCGCCGACGGCACGGAAGTTGTAAACGGGTCAGGCTGAACCTGCCAGACTTTCTGATACGCATAGAACACAAAGAACTTGTTCTTTTTTATCGGACCGCCCACGGCGCCGCCGTAAAAGTTCATGTGCCAGGGTAGTCTCGGGGTGGGCGGAATTGATGCGTTGCCGGAGAAGGTGTTGGCAGTGAGCAAGGTGTTCTGATTGTACTCGTAAGCATCGCCATGCCAGCGGTTGGTGCCGCCCTTGGTGATCGTGTTGGTCACGCCGCCGCTGCTCCAGCCATACTGGGCATCGTACATCGTGCTCTGCACGCTGACCTGCTGCACGGTGTCATCGATGGCGTTCCACGCATTGCTGGTTCCCCCATTGTTGGTGGCGACTCCATCCGTCAGATACAAGTTCCCGACTTGGCCGCCGTTGAAAATCATGGAGGACATTCCGCCGGTGTCCCAATTGCGCACCTTTTGCACGGCGGCACTGATGGTCACTCCGGGAGCGTACCAAGTGCTCATGATGGTGTTCAAACCCGCGAGCGGCATGGGATCGATCCGCGCCTGCCCAATCGTCCAGCCCCGGTCGGCGGACTCCGACTGGAGGAGCGGGGCGTTCGCCGTCACCGTGACCGATTGGCTCACAGCGCCCAGCTCCAGCTTGATATCCACCGTGGCTTTTTCATCGATTACTACCGTGATGCCTATCTGAACGTGTGTCTTAAAGCCGGGCTTTTCTGCCGTAAGCGCATACTCGCCGACGGCCACAAAGGGGAGTCGGTAAATACCCGCGGTGTCGGATTCCGTGGTATAGACAGCCCCCGTTGTCGTCGAAGTCATGGTTATTTTCGCCCCTCCTACCGTCGCACCGGAGGGGTCAGAAACGTGGCCCGTCACGCTCCCACCGGTTTGCTGCGCGTGCAGGGACAAAGGCAAAAGGATTGACAGCAAAAATATCAATACCACTCTTCGCATGATCGTTACCCTCCTCGAATGTGGGACGCAAGCGAGCATACTCACGTCCGGTTGCATTGATGTTTCTTCGAAATGAATATTTCGTTGATCTGTAGTGGACCTGGGATTTTGGACCAAACAATAAGTTAAGATTTGGCGGAGTGGTTGAGACCAGGAGGTATCGATGACGACGCGGAAACAGCACAGTGCCACGGTCAAGGCCCGGGTGGCGCATGATCGTTGCCGTCCTCAGAAAACGCAGTGTCCCCACGGCATTGAGGGGATCTAAAGTCAAGGCCAATCTTCTTCGGCAATAAGTTACTGTCGGCGAAGTCCGGTTGTGTCTCGTCGTCGTATCCTCCGGCGGGTAGCCACGGTCAGCGCCTTCCTGACCGTGCGTTTTGGTCATGGGGAAAGCCCTACGGTCAATCAGCGTACGATTGACTGTGGCTACCCCCAAGCCCTCAACCGCCCTAATGAAACCCGACGCAGGAATTTCAGAATCGCAATCGATCACAGTAGTGCTATTGGCTGTCGCTGTTGACTACGTTCCCACAATCGGCACTTGTATCCCGTTCGGTCCAAGTTGTCAAGGGAAAAGTGTGAAAAATACTCGGATTTTTCGCGCTCAGAAACCTTACCCAACCCAATAGGCGGCTCTGGCGAGCACTGCCTCAGGCCGGCTGAAAAACTCAACAAAGTGCCGATTTGTCAAGGCCTGACGATCTCCGCAAGCTGTTTTGACCTGGGGATTTTAGGAAGGAAGCCAAGAATCGTTTGTGATAAATGCTCAACTTTTTGATGAAGGGTAACTCTTTGCCCCTCCATCCGTTACGCGAGATCCGCTCGCATAGAAAGCAAGATCTGTGAAAAAAGGCCGTTTTTTTTGAGCCATTCCCTCTCATTCGGCCCTGGCTGCGGAGCTTCTGAGACTGTGTGAAAAGTTGGCGGTTTAGCTTCAATACTGTTCACTTAAGGGGTTTTAGGAAATCATTCATCAATTTGATCGCGCGAGACCCCCTCACCCACCGCCTTGCGGTCCCCCCTCTCCCCCAGAGGGGAGAGGGCAAACAAAGAATTTCTCTTCCCTCTCCCCCTTGGGGGAGAGGGGGGACCGCAAGGCGGTGGGTGAGGGGGTCGAATCGGGAACGGTCAGCTTAAGTGAACAGCATTGGGTTTAGCTTCGGGATTGGGCCCCTGGGGTGTTTTCGGACGAGGTTTTTGGTTCCTTTAAGTTTTCCCCTGTTGCGGGCGCTCCCCGAGGTGACGCTAGCCGAATTCACGCACCGCGTGCGGTGTGTTCCACAGGCGCGTCAGGTCATAAGCGGCGACCGCCAGCGACATCTCGACGGCCACTTTCTCCAAGGCGCGTCGTCGGAATTGCCTCATCCCGCGCTGTTCTTTCAGCACGCCAAGGACCGGCTCGATCAACGCCTTGCGTTGCCGATAGACCGCTCGCCCCGCCGGACTACGCAACTTCCGCCGCATGCGTCGGTGCATCGCCTACTCGCCTCCGCGGCGCCAGTGCCGATAGGCCTCGATCCACTCGGCACCGGCGGGGGGAGGAGTGGCGCGCCCTTTGTTGCGTGTGCCATCGAGAGCCTCCTGCTGAGTCTAACCCGGATTTCTCACCACGGGATTGGAAGGGCGGGGCTTTAGCCCCGCCGTTACAAGGCCTTCCTGATTATTCCCGTGGCTCGCGCCCCGCGCAGCCCCGATGTATCGGGGCTGCGCGGGGCGCGGGACAAACAGAGGGCGGGAGCCGCGATTTCGGCGGGGCTGAAGCCCCGCCCTTCCGGCAGCCCCCCAGAAGCGTCCCCGCGTCGTGAGAAATCCGGGCTAAGGTTGGCGTCCTTGGTCGGAACGGCGAGCCGCTTGTGCGATGGTCCGCTCGATCAGCGAGGCCCACTCCGGAACGAACTGCTCGACGAAATCTTTCGGGAATGGAAGGCCGCAGGGCGTGCTTTTGTTCCCGGAATCTCGATATCTGCTCCCCGTATACCAAACAACGACCGCTTCGCTGGCCCCTTCGGGCAGGAAATCCGGCGACCAGCCCAGAACATCGTTGTCGCTTTCGTCACGAAGACTGTAGAGTCCGAGCACGACCCCCTTCGCAATCTCCAGCGCCTTCCCATCCAGCCCCAGCGCCCTATAGCGGATAATATCCTCGAGGTGCGGTTCAATTTCCTCTTCCATCAGCTCCCAAGCCGCCTCCGTGGGCTCGGTATATTCCCCCCAGTGGGAGCCGGCGCGATCGTTCAGGTCATCCATGTCAAGCAATTGCAACGCACATGCAACGTCTTCAGCGACTGATTCAAAGGACACCTCACCCAGGACTGATTGGGCCAAGTCCTCAGCCTCCGCGCACAGCTCCGGATGGGCGGCGAGAAGAAGTTTGAGCACACTATCGGCCTCGCCAGGTTTCAAGCTCGGGATAACGGACGACGGCTTCGCCGCTTCTGCAGTTTCACCGTCCAGCTTATTATGTTTTGCCAACCTGTCCTCCCTTCTCTTGTTCACCTAACCAGACGCGCAAACCACCCTCCGAGGCGCTTGAGTAGTCACCCTCGAGCGCTTCCAGCAAAGAGACTTTGCCGCGCCAGAAGGGAAACTTCCCGAGCCGCCGCAGCGGCGCCGCATGCACGGAGGGCGCATCCACGTTGCCCCAGAAGTCATCCGCGCGTTTTCCCGCCGCCCAGAACGCCACCGGGTCGGTAGGAAGCGGCTGGGTCATGGGAGCGGATACCTCCGGCGATTCCGAGGTTGAGATGGAATCGCGGCTTCTTGATTGCTTGGATTTCTCTCCGGAATGACCCAGCAACTCCAGGAACTCCTCACGGCTCATCCCTCGCATCTTGAAAATCAAGAACGGATCGCGGTCAAACTCCTCCCCAAGCAGGTAGTAGACCGCCGCGATGTGTTTGCAGGGATTCGACCAGTCCGGACACGAACAATCCGTCGTGAGATCCCGTTTGCCACCCGGAAACAGAGACAGTTCGGCTCTGGCGAACTCTTGCTCAATGTCCTGCGGCATTTCCCCGGCCAGCAGCTTGGCAGCGAACAGCGCTTGGGCGGAGAGGATGGTCGCGACCTTTTTCCACTCCGGCGGCTTCAGTGCTTTGACCTTGATCGTGACGTCATAAGGGGTGGGCCGCGACCCTTGAACCCGCCCCTTGATCAGGCCTTTCTCGACCTCGATGGAGAGGACTTGGCCCTGCCGCGCGTAGCGGCGGCCACGCTGCAAGCGCGCGCCAATCTGAAAACTCTCCAGCACCGCAATCCAGCGCTTGGCCCACCAGCTCTCGCCGAACCCGCCGCGCTTGGATTGCGCGCGAATGCCTCCCTTCGCCTGGCGAGGGACGGAAGGCGGAAAGTAGCTGTCGAAGTAATCCCACCGGCTCATCTCAGGCCTCCACGGATTCCGGGCGCAAGGCGAAGATTTCCTTCAACTCGGCGGTGGAGAGTTCGGTGAGCCAGCCCTCACCCGTGCCCACCACGCCGGCGGCAATCTCCTTCTTGCGCTCAATCATCTCATCGATCTTTTCTTCCAGGGTTCCCACGCAGAGAAACTTGTGCACTTGCACGTTCTTCGTCTGCCCGATGCGGAAGGCACGGTCGGTGGCTTGGTTCTCCACCGCCGGATTCCACCAGCGGTCAAAGTGGAAAACGTGGCTGGCGCGCGTCAGGTTCAGGCCGGTGCCGCCCGCCTTCAGCGAGAGGATGAAGAAGGGCGGTCCGCGGTCCTCCTCCTGGAAACGCTCCACCATCCGGTCGCGCTGTTTCTTGGGCACGGCGCCGTGCAGAAAGAGCGTCTCTCTTCCGAAGGTTTCTTCGAGGTAACGCTTGAGGATCGCGCCCATCTCCGCAAACTGGGAAAAGATTAACGCCCGGTCGCCGGTTTCCAGCAGCTCTTCCGCCATCTCCGCGAGGCGTGCCAGCTTGCCCGAACGCTCCGCCAGGGAGGAATTATCGCCCAAGAACTGGGCGGGGTGGTTGCACACCTGTTTCAGCTTCGAAAGCGTGGCGAGCACCACTCCCTTGCGCTGGATGCCTTCGGCGGACTCGAGAGCCTTTCCGGCCTCTTCCACCACCGCCGCGTACAGGGAGGCCTGCTCTTTGGTCAGGTTGCAGAAAACCTTCATTTCCATCTTTTCCGGCAAATCCGCAATAACCGTCTTGTCCGTCTTCAGCCGGCGCAGGATGAACGGCCCGGTCAGCTTCTTCAGGCGGTTCACCGCTGCCTGATCCCGTGCCGCCTGGATGGGGATAAAGAAAGACTTCTTGAACTCGCTCTGCGTTCCCAGGAGGCCGGGATTGAGAAATTCCATGATGGACCAGAGATCACCGACGTTGTTTTCTACCGGCGTGCCCGTCAGGGCGATGCGGTAGCCTGCCGCCAGGCCGCGCGCCGCTCGCGCCTGTTTGGTTTCCGGATTCTTGATGTTCTGCGCCTCATCCAGCACGACGCCGCGCCAGGAAACCTCCTTCAAAATCTCGAAGTCCCTTTGCAAGAGCGCATAGGTCGAGATGACGAGGTGGTGATTCCCGGCTTCCTCCGCAAACGCCTTGCTCCTGGTTCGTGTCAGCCCGTGATGCACCATCACGCGCAAATGGGGCGTAAAGCGCGCCGCCTCTTTGTGCCAGTTCCCCACCACGGAGGTCGGGCAGATCAACAGCACCGGCTGCTCCCCGTTCGAGTGCGCCTCACGCTCGAACAATGCCAGACTCTGGATCGTCTTGCCCAACCCCATGTCGTCAGCCAGACACGCTCCCAAGCCCCAGCGCCGCAAAAACTCGAGCCAGGAGAATCCCCGCACCTGATAGGGGCGAAGCGTTCCCTCGAAGCCGCCGGGAGCAGGAAGCTCCTCAAATTGCCCGTGGCCCTCAAGCTGTGCCAGCAGATCACCCACCCAGCCCGTCGCAGTGACCCCCTCGATAAGGAGGGGAAGAGGGGATGCGCCTAAAGCCATCCGGATGACGTCGCGCGCCTTCATAGCCCCTTCCGGCCGATTTTTCCAAAGATCCAGCGCCGCCTGAATTTCTTCCCCCGTCAACTGCACCCATTGCCCGCGCACCTTGACCAACGGGGCCTTGAGGCGGGCCAGCGCCTGCAACTCTTCCAGAGAAACGCTCTCATCCCCCAGCGCCATCTCCCAGCGAAATTCCACCAGGTCTTCGAGCGAAAGCCCGGCTCCGCCGGCCAGGGTGGGACTCTTGACGTGCGCGCGCGCACCCAGCCGAAGCTTCGTACCTTTGCCGCTCCACCAAGCCGGCAACATCACACCGAAGCCGCTCTGTTCGAGGGCGAGCGCGGTTTGCGTCAGGAAATCGTGCGCCCCGACCGCATCCAGCGCGTAGCCTTCCGGACGCGCC
>Ga0187849_1002174_pt1 | contig 19224 bp, 17 predicted proteins | sample June2016WEW_4_10_2_FD_132412 | JGI IMG/M metagenome (GOLD analysis project Ga0187849, IMG submission 132412) | Peatland microbial communities from SPRUCE experiment site at the Marcell Experimental Forest, Minnesota, USA - June2016WEW_4_100 | ecosystem: Environmental > Terrestrial > Soil >...
CCGGACGGTGCGGACCTCGTCAGGTGGCAGGATCCGGACGGCACCGCTTTCGCCGACCAGCTCAGGGCGGGCAGCCGGTCCTGGACCGGCCGGCCTCGCATGGTGGCCACCTCCGACTAGGAGCTTCAGGGGCGATCGTGCAACCGAGTGCAGGAGCGCTCGCAGCGACCCGATCGCGAATGGATAGATCGCAAGGCTCACGAGCGTCCCGAGCAGCAAACCGGCGGCTGCGTCGCCGGGGTACGCCGTACCGGCGTAGATGACCGCCAACGCGAGGACGATGGCGATCAGTGTCGCGGCCGCAGCCATCAGTCGGGCCCGGCTCAGCCAGAGCCCGGCCGCAAAGGCGCCCGCGATCACGGCGTGCTCGTTCGGGAAGCTGAACCCGGTTGGTCTTGTGACCAGCACCACGGCCTGCGGCATGGCCACGAAAGGTCGGACACGTCCGACCAGGTGCACGACCGGCAGTGACACCGCGTAGGCCAGGGCGGTGCCGACGGCGACCCAGACGAGGGCCGCGATCTTGTCGAGGTCGGTTCCGCCGAAGCCGGCCACTCGGGCGCGAGCCAGGCCGATGAGGAGCAGGACGGCGAGGATCACGAGCGCTGAAGGGCGGGCGAAGAACACCATCGCACCATGCGCCCACGCCGTTCGCGTGGCGAAGCGGTTGACATCGAGGTACCAACGTTTGTCCACTGCGAAGGCTCCCGAGGCCGACCTGAGCTCCCGCCCGGGTGGCGAGACGCCCAAGAGCCCTAGGGTATCCACGAAACTCGCATTGCGGTGGTTGGCTCCGGTAAACTCTCGCCTGGCTTCTTTTGGGGGCCGACGTCCCGGCATCTCGAGAGTTCGGCTTGGGTCTGTCAGGTTGTTGTGTGCCGCGGTCGAATGCGAGAAGTCCCCAAGCCACTACGCCAACTGAGCAGCGTAGCGACCCGCGATCTACAAGGAGAAGAAAGACCGATGAGGATCCTCGTACTGGGTGGCGATGGTTACCTTGGCTGGCCGACCGCACTGCATCTGTCCGCGCGAAACCACGACATCGGTGTTGTGGACAATTTCGCCCGGCGCTTGTACGACAGCGAGATGGGTGTCGACAGCCTGGTGCCCATCCGGCAGCTGCAGAGGCGGGTCACGACTTGGAAGGAAGTCTCGGGCCACACCGTGCAGCCGTTCATCGGTGACCTCACCGACAACGTGTTCGTCGAGCAGACCATTCGTGAATTCGCCCCCGAGGCCATTGTCCACTTCGCCGAGCAGCGATCCGCTCCTTACTCGATGATCGACCGCAAGCACGCCGTCTACACCCAGGTGAACAATGTCGTCGGCACCTTGAACCTGCTTTATGCAATGGCCGAGATCGATCCCACGATCCATCTCGTCAAGCTCGGCACGATGGGCGAGTACGGGACGCCGAACATCGACATCGAAGAGGGCTTCATCGAGATCACCCACAAGGGCCGTACCGACTTGCTTCCCTACCCGAAGCAGCCCGGCTCCTTCTATCACTTGTCGAAAGTCCACGACAGTCACAACATCCACTTCGCCTGCCGTATCTGGGGCCTTCGGTCGACCGATCTCAACCAGGGGATCGTGTACGGCCAGGAGACCCCCGAGACCACGCTGCACCGTGACCTGCTGACCCGCTTCGACTACGACGGGGTGTTCGGGACGGTGCTGAACCGCTTTGCAGTTCAGGCAGCGGTCGGTTACCCGCTCACCGTCTACGGAAAGGGCGGCCAGACGCGCGGCATGCTGGACATCCGCGACACGCTCGCTTGTGTCGAGCTGGCCTGCACCAATCCGCCAGAACCCGGCGAGTACAGGGTCTTCAACCAGTTCACCGAGTCCTTCTCGGTCATCGACCTAGCAGAGTGGACCGCAAAGCTTGCCGGGGGCGAGGTCACAATCGACCACGTTCCCGACCCACGCGTTGAGAAGGAAGAGCACTACTACAACGCCGTGGCGACCCAGTTGCCTGCGCTCGGGCTCAAGCCTCACTTTCTCGAAGACGCCACGATCGAGGTGCTCATAGAGACCGCCAAGCGGCACAAGGACCGTGTTGAGTTCGATGCCATCCGGCCGACGGTCAACTGGCGGTCGACCAAGAGTCAAGTGAGCGTTGCCAGAGGCGCTGCCGGAGACTGATCCGCTCCGGCGATGAGGCTGACCGCCGTCCTCAGGTCTGCGACAGCGCCACCATGGATGCGGGCGGACTTCCGATCGTGCGCCGTCTGCTGAAGGTTTCGGATAACGGCCGGCACAAGGGCTAGCTTCTTCGACGATGACTGTGGGCTGGCGACGGGGGACCTTCCCGTCCGCGCGCCGGCCGACCAGACGTGTCGTGTTCGTGATCGTAGGTGTGATTGTGTTCGCGATCGTCATCGCCGAGGTCGCTGCCGACGTCGTGAGCTCCGGGGTCCGCGCGAGTCGTGTCGCGGCTCGGACCTACGTCGCCGAGGTCATCCCCGTCATCGACGAGTCGACGATGCTTTCCTCGACGATGCATCTTGTACGCGACAGCACCGCCTCACTGGACCGGAGGGCCCTCGAGGAGGATCTCGGCAGCCTCGTCGCGGGAACCTCGGAGAACTTGGCCCAACTGGGATCGCTGGGTGTTCCGGCGCCAACCCCCCGGTCCCAGGAATTGCTCCGGGCCACGCTCGCGGTCCGGGCCTTCGCCGCAAGGACGCTCACCGGGGCCGTCGCGCTCGCGATCGGGCCGACGGCCTTTTCTGCGAGCTCGACCAGTTCGCCCGGTGGCGGATCGGTCGGGCCGACCCTTCCGACTACGGTTGTGCAGGCGCGTGCCAGGGCCGCGAAACTCATTGTCGAGGCGGGCCTGGAGCTCGTCATAAGTGACCGGGACTACCGCAGCTTCGTGTCCTCGTTGCCGCGCGCTAGTGGTCGGAGCCGTCTCCCGACCTCCAGATGGGTGACGCATCCGGCGTCATGGACCGAGGCGTCCGTGACGACCTGGGTCGCGCAGCTGTCCAGCGGGTCCGAGCTGCAGATCCGCGAGGACCTGTCGATCGTTGCGGTCACCGTGCAGCCCCCGGTGGTGCGGGTCACCGGGCTACCGACGCCGACCACCATTTTCGCGACGACGACCTCCACGTCCACGTCGACTTCCACGACGACGCTCCCTACGTTACCGGGCACGACCTCTTCGACCACGACTTCCACTTCAACATCTACGACGTCGACGTCCACGACTTTGCAGCTCCCGCCGCTAGGCTCGACCTCTGTCCTTCCACCGACTCATCAGCTCTCTGTCGTCCTGGTGGTCGCAAACGCAGGAAACGTTCAGATCTCGGGCATCTGGGCCGCGGCATCAGTCGTTCCTGCATCATCGGCCGGCCGGCCTGCGAGCTCCAGCGCAGCGACTCGCTCGACGGCTGTGCGCATCGGTCGCCTTGCGCCAGGGGCGTCGGTCGAAGTGACGTTACGGCCGCTCGCCGTCGTCGCGGGCGACGCCTACGAGCTCTGGGCGTCAATCGGCACGGGCACCCTCCCAGGAGGGCCCGTTACGAGCCCGCCGAAGGGCGTAGGTCAGATCGACGAAGTGAAGATCAAGGTCGCATCGGGGTGACCGGCCCCCCTGGTCCGGGGTCGCGGCGCGGTGGCACCTCAGGCACCTCGGCCCGCTGTCGCCAAGCGGCCTCGGCGCGGGCGGCAACTTCGCGCAGTGGCCGACCTGTCTGCCCGGCGACACGGGCGGCGTCGGCATGCTCGACCTTGATTCGACCGGGGCTGACCTTCACCCGAACGCGATAGCCGTCGACCTCGACTTCGACCAGCTCGCGCGGCGCCGCCCAACGCTCGACGGTGTGTGCGCGCACTCCGAGGCTGCCCGTTTCGGTGGCCAGGCGATGGCGGAGATCGCCGACGAGAACCGGGTCGCACAGGACGTTCAGGACGTGGCCCGGTCTGCCCTTTTTCATCAGCACCGGCGTGACCCATGCATCGAGAGCGCCATCGTCGAGCAGGGCGGCGACGGCGTGAGCGAGGGTCTCTCCGGTCACGTCATCGAGGTTCGCCTCGAGCTGGACGAGTTGCTGGCCCTGGCCGAGCGATGAAGTGCGGACCGAGTCCGCCGGGAGGCCGATCACGACCTGGGTGCAGTTCGGCAGGTCGTCCAGCTCTCGGGACCCGGCCCCGAAGCCGGTCGCCTCAATCGTCATCGCCGGCATCGGTCCGAACGCCGATCCCCAAGCGGCCAACATGGCCGCGCCTGTCGGAGTCGTCAGCTCGACGGCGACGTCGCGGCCCTCGGTGGGGATCCCTTCAAGCAACTCGACGACTGCGGGAGCGGGGTTGGGCAGCAGGCCATGGGCGCTTCGGACCATCCCGAGCCCCGTTGCAACCGGGCTCGCGGAGACCGTGCTCACCCCGAGCAGCTCGAGGGCCGAGGCAGCGCCGACGATGTCGACGATGGTGTCGTGCCCGCCGATCTCATGGAAGTGCACCTGTGAAGGTGGGCGTCGGTGCAGGCGCCCCTCGACAGCCGCGAGCAGGGAGAACGCTGCGACAGCGCGCTCGCGGACACGTTCGGGCATCCGGGCCTCCTCGAGGATGCCCATCACGTGTGGGAACGTCCTGACGACAGCGTCGTCGCGAACCTTGACGACCGCTCGCGTGGCAGCGATGCCGTTGCGCAGCACGGGCTCGAACCCGAGTGACCATCCGTCAATCGGGAGGCGATCGAGCATGTGACCGAGCTCGCCGGGATCGGCTCCCGCATCGACGAGGCTGCCCAGTGCCATGTCCCCCGCGATGCCCGAAAAGCAGTGAAACCAGGCTACGCGCCCGCCAGCCCCGCTCCCGGTTCCGTTTGCCGCTCCGCTCTGGCCGGCCTCTGTGTCGCGTTTGTCATCTCTGCTGGTCATTTGTCATCTCTGCTGGTCATTGGAGCAACCTCGCCACCGCACACGCCGCACCGAAACCGTTGTCGATCCCTACGACCGTAATCCCGGCTGCGCACGAGGCGTGCATGGCTAGCAATGCAGTCACACCTTCGAGAGAGGCTCCATAGCCGACGCTTGTTGGCACCGCGATCACCGGTGCCGGCGTGAGGCCGGCCACGAGACTCGGCAGAGCTCCTTCCATTCCGGCCACGACGATGACGACATCCGCCTTGGTGATGTCTTCGATCGACGCGAACAGGCGATGCACGCCCGCCACCCCGCAGTCACCGAGCAGCACCGGTTGGAAGCCGAACGCACGAAGGACTGCGGTGCACTCCTCGGCCACCGGCAGGTCGCCCGTCCCGGCCGTGCAGACAAGCACGCTGCCAGGTCGATCCGGTTGCTGTCGCCAAACGACCGTGGAGAGAACTCCCGCATCTGGTTCCAGGGGCGTCCGGTGGCCGCTCGGCGAAGCTTCGAGTGACGCGGCGACCTGCGCATGGTCGGCTCGAGTCAAAAGGACCGGCCCACCGCCTCCGGCCGCGAGAAGTTCGGCAACGATTGCCGCGCACTGCGCCGGCGTCTTACCTGGTCCGTAGACGGCCTCAGGCAGCCCTTGGCGGAGGGCTCTGTGATGATCGACCTTCGCAAAACCCAGGTCCGTGAAGGGCAGTCTCCTCAACTCCCTCACGGCGTCGTCCGGCGAGCACGCGCCCGATCGCAGGTCGTCGATCAGTCTTCGGATTGCGGGCTCGTCCATGGGTATTACTATCCTGCCCTCATGGCCACACCGGTGCAGGCTTGGAAGCGGATCGCATTCCTCGGTCCCGAGGGCACTTTCAGCGAAGAGGCCCTTTTCTCGGTCCCGATCCTGGCCAAAGCCGAGCCGGTCGCGATGTCGACGATTGCCGATGCGCTCGACGCGGCAAACTCCGGCGAGGTCGACGCAGCCTTCGTCCCTATAGAGAACTCGATCGAGGGCACGGTCAGCGCGACCCTCGATCACCTCGTTTTCGATGCCGAGCTGTTCATTCAGCTGGAGCACGTGCTCGACATCCATCTTGATCTTCTTGCTCCTGCTGGGACCGACCTTGCCGCCATTCGGCGAGTCGTCTCGATCCCGGTCGCCCTCGCCCAATGCCGCCGGTTCTTGCATGAACGCCTGAACGGAGCGGAGTTGGTGTACACGACTTCGACCGCGGAGGCGGCCCGACTCGTCGGTGAGGCCCAGCCGGACGGGACCGGGGCTCTCGCCCCCGCGATAGCGGGGAGGCTCTACGGTCTCGAGACCGTCGTGGAACAGGTGGAGGACCATCCGGGCAACCAGACCCGTTTCGTGCTGGTGGCGCGGGGGGTGCTGTCACCGCCTACCGGCCACGACCGCACCAGCCTGGTCTGCTTTCAGCAGGCCGACCGTCCCGGCAACCTGCATCAGATTCTCGGGCAGTTCGCCGCGCGGAACCTGAACCTCACCAAGATCGAGTCACGCCCGACCAAGCTCGGTCTCGGTGACTACTGCTTTGTCATCGAGCTCGAAGGCCACCTGAGCGACGAGGTCGTCGGCGACTGCCTGAAGCAACTGCACAGCGAGCTCGCCTCCGTGAAGTTCCTGGGCTCCTACCCCGCCTTCGGGGAGCGGGGGCCCAAGCGTCGTGAGCAGATAGCAGCTGCGCGGGCGGAAGCGGATGCCTGGTTGAGAGCTCTTCGGTCGCGTGTGCGGCCCGAGCAGGACCCGTCCGGCTAGACGCCGCAGCGTGGAGGCCGGCCGGAGAGCTCCGGCAGTGGGCACAACGGGCCTCCCCAGCATCCGGAGTGTGCTCACGCAACCTGGCAATGACCTGACAGGCGGAGACTGTCGATGGATGATGGATGCAGGTTGGGTCCAAAGGTGAGGACTGGCTCGGAGGGATGGCAGAGCGGACGAATGCGACGGTCTTGAAAACCGTTGGGTGATTAGCCTCGTGGGTTCGAATCCCACTCCCTCCGCCGTTGTCATGATCACAACGTTCTGGCTGTTCAGACGCATTTCCCGACCGGCACTTTCGAGACGGCGGCTTGACCAAAGGCGTGTCAATCGGCCCTATTCCTCCGCCAGCGGGGCCATCGGCTTGTACGAGGCCCGAAAAAAGTGATAGCATTTAATATCAGTTTATCGAGGCCACTCTCTAGGAGGGATCATGAGCCAGTCCGTCAAACCCAACCGCGAACCCGAGGCGACTCCGGTCGGTCATTCGGGAGTCCGAGTAGAGATCCACGAGCGCCGAGCGTTGGCCATCAGCGGCTGGCTCGGCGTCCTCGTCGTCGCCGCCTGCGGCGTCGGGGCATATTTCCTCGCGAACAAGGTTGTCATCCTCGTGCCGATCGTCGTGGCGACGGTCACTTGGGCCTCGTTGACCATTGTGCAGCCCGGCCAGACGAAGGTCGTGCGGTTCTTCGGCCGCTACGTCGGCACCGTGCGCCGAAGCGGCCTTTGGTGGATCCTGCCTCTGTCTGACCGGCGGAGCGTGAGCATTCGGGTCAGGAACTTCGAGACGAACCACCTGAAGGTCAACGACGCTGACGGCAATCCCGTGGAGATCGCTGCCATTGTCGTCTGGCAGGTTGCCGACACCTCGCGTGCTCTTTATGCCGTGGACGACTACCTCAATTTCGTGCGTGTCCAGGCCGAGTCGGCACTGCGCCACGTCGCGACCACCCATCCTTACGACAACGCCGCAGACGATGGCCTGTCCCTTCGCGGCTCGACCGACATCGTTGCCGGCGAGCTCGCCACAGAGATGGCCGAGCGCGTCTCGATTGCCGGAGTGGAGATCGTCGAGGTGCGCATCAGCCATCTTGCCTACGCGTCCGAGATCGCCCAGGCCATGTTGCGCCGACAGCAGGCCAACGCAGTCGTCGCGGCGCGCTCCCGTATCGTCGACGGCGCGGTCGGAATGGTTGAAATGGCACTCGAGCGGCTGGCGGAGAGTGACATCGTCCAGCTTGACGAAGAGCGCAAAGCAGCAATGGTGAGCAATCTGATGGTCGTACTATGCAGCGACCAACCCGCTTCGCCGGTTGTCAACACCGGCACTCTCTACTCGTGATCCGTGAATGACCGGAAGCAGGTCTTGCTGCGGATTGATCCCACTGTTTACGAGGCCCTAGCCCGGTGGGCGGCCGACGAGTTCCGGAGCACCAACGCCCAGATCGAGATGCTGCTGCGCCGAGCCCTCGACGATGCCGGGCGAATGCCGAAAAAGGCTGGACCCTTGCCCAAACGGGGCCGGCCACCCATCGATCGCCAACCGCCAGGCAACCACCCGTCTACTTGACCAGCGCAACTATCTGGGGCGGTCTTCAGGAACGGCGTTTCGGGAGCGCCTGTCGGGCGGAGCGCCCGATCCGTCGCGCGGCGTCGTGTGGGCCGCTTTGCACGAAGGTCTGTGATCGGCCCAGATGTACATCTCTGGACCCATATTCCTAGGCCTAGTTGCAGAGGAAGGAGATCGAGCTGATCTCCGTCCGGAAAACGCCTTCGACTTCGATTATCTCGTCGATGATGCGGCAGGCTTCAGTCTCGACGCCGTCCCAGTCGACAGGACCGCCTAGGAAGACCTCCACCGAGCCGCGCGTGCTTTCGCTCATGTCGAGCAACGGATCGTGCGTCCGGACCGCGATCGCCGTGACGAAGGGCTCAGCCTCCACTTAGAGCCGCAACTTCTCCACCAAACTTGCTCATCTTGAGCAATACTGATCAGTGTCCTCACCTCAGTTGTGGTTGCCCGATTCGGGACTGTCCCCCCCACCACGGAGCGCACGATGATGTTTCTCGTGCGTTTGTGGTCCTGAACAGGGTCAACAGCAGGGGCAACGTGCCTGGCGCGGTCGTTGAGAGTTACGTAGGGTATACGGAGTCAGTTTCACTTACCGGGGAAGGATCGCTCATCATGAGCAACTTCGAGCATGAGTACACGACACAACCGGAGATGTGGCGGCGCGCCGCTGAGCTCGCGTCCACTGTGACGCTGTTTCCACCAGGCGCCCGGGTCGCCTTCATAGGCTGCGGCACCTCGCTCTACGTTGCCCAGGCGGCCGCCGCATACAGGAACGAGCAGATGATCGGCGAGAGCGATGCCTTCCCGGCCTCGGAGGTGCCCCCCGGCCGCAGGTATGACACGGTCGTCGTGATCTCTCGCTCGGGGACGACCACTGAGGTCCTCGACGCGACGGCGGCGCTCGCTCCGTACACGCGGATCTTGGCAATCACCGCGGTCGACGACAGCCCCCTCGCCCGCCTCGTCGCCGACCGAATCGTGCTCTCGTTTGCTGACGAGAGGTCGATCGTCCAAACGCGCTTCGCGACGAGCACGCTCTCACTCCTGCTCGCCAGCTGCGGGTGGGACGTCGGGGCCTCTGCGACAAGGGCCGAGGTGTTCCTCGGCGAGCCGCCCGAAGACGTCGAGGCGGCTGACCACTTCGTCTTTCTCGGCCGGGGTGTCGGCGCCGCGCTGGCGAACGAAGCTGCGCTCAAGATGCGCGAGGTGCTCAGCGTCTGGACCGAGTCCTATCCCACGATGGAGTACCGCCACGGTCCGATCTCCGCCGCCAGCGAGCGATCACTCGTATGGATCCTCGACAACGCCGAGCCGAGCATCGACGATGAGATAGCGGTCACCGGCGCACGTGTAGTGCGTAGCGGGAGTGATCCGCTCGCGGGTCTCGTCCGGGTCCACCGCGCCGTTCAGCAACTCGCGACGAGGCGGGGTATCGATCCCGATCACCCCCGCTTCCTCGTCCGCTCTATCATGCTCGACCGCCGCTGAGATGACGAGTGGTGCAGCGAGTGCCGTCGTCGCACTCGACATCGGCGGCACGAAGATCGCTTCGGCGATCGGCGACGCCGGCGGAGAACTGCGCCGTTGGCGCACGCTGCCGACCGAGGCCGAGCGCGGTGCCGAACGCGTGCTCGAGTCGGCGATCGCTCTCGCGAACGAGGTGCTGTGCGAGGAGCGGGCGAGCGGTGGTGACGTTCGTGCCATGGGCGTGTCGACGATGGGTCTGACTCGCGTCGATCGCGTCGATCTCGCGCCCAACGTCCCAGGCTGGGAGGACCTCAAGATCCCCGCGGTGATCGACAAAGCGTTTCCCGAGCTACCAGCGGCGTTTGGCAACGACGTGAAGCTGGCAGCACTTGCCGAGCTCGTGTGGGGTGCACTCGCCGGCGTGACCTCTGGCGTCTACCTCAACCTTGGGACCGGCATCGCGGCCACTCTCGTCGTCGGCGGACAGGTCGTCGAGGGTGCCCACGGGGCGGCCGGCGAGATCGGCTACTGGCTCACCGATGGTTTCGCGACGGCGCGAATGGCCGCTGACGGCGCGGTACCGACGGAGGAGGCCCTCGGCGGGAGGGGCGTCGCGCGTCAGGCCGCCGCGCTCTTCGGGCGGCCGGTCGAGGTTGCCGAGCTCGTGGCACGGGCAGAGGACGACCAGCGCGCAGAGGTGCTGCTCCAGAGCGTGTGGGACCAGATCGGGGCGCTCGTTGCCAACCTGGCCATTGTCTGCGACCCGGAGGTCCTCGTCCTCGGCGGTGGTTATGTTCGATCCGACCACTTCCCGATCGACGCCATCGCCCGCTTTGTCGCACGCGCAGTGCCCTACCCCCCAAGGTTGTGTGCGCTCGCTTCGCGGGCGACGCTTCGCTCCACGGGGCGGTGGCCGTGGCGCTCCGCGACTGCCTCGGCGTCGCGAGCACCGGTGCGAGCGCCGCCGCAGGAACGAGCAGTCGTCGAGGATCCTCACAGTGACTCGGAATGCCGCCCTCGACAAGACCCAGCACGTCGGTGAGCTCGCGCTCGGTACGGCCCATCGCACCGAGGAGGCGCACGCCCGGGCAGGCGGGAAGGGCCTCGACGCGGCGCGCCGTCGCAGGAGCCGGGGTCGCAGTGGTGAGGTCGACCGCCAGCTAATCGAAGAAATCGTGGCGTTGCACTACGCCGCTCACCGAGGCGTTCCGCAACGCTTCCGAATGCGTTCTACCGCAAGTATGCAATCAGCAAATGAGCAGCTAAGCACCCAAGGAAGGGGAACGATGAGTAAGAGGAAATGGATACACAGCACAGCGTTCAAGACAGCTGCGACGGCCATCGCCGCATCGCTGGTGCTTTTCGGCAGCACGGCGGCCGCTTCGCCCGCCCCGCGCCACGCCAGCGCGAGCGACGTGACGATCAACGTGGCCATCGCCTACCCCGCCCCGCCGAAGGCGATGCTCGCCAGGTTCACGAGCCAGACGGGCATAAAGGTCAACTGGTCGAACGTGGGATGGGACGACCTGCAGACCAAGATCGCAGCCGCCGCGGCGGCCAACACCTACTTCGCCGACGTCACGGACGTGGACTGGTCCAAGGTGGGCGAGTACTACGTGACGAAGTGGTTCCTGCCGCTGAACCAGTATTTCAAGATCAGCTCCCTTACATCCCAGTACCCGCAGCTCAGCTCGTTCGTCCGGAACGGGACGCTTGTCGGGATGCCGATGGACGTGTCGTTGCTCGTCACGACGATCAATGAGAAGTTGTTCAAAAAGGCTGGGATCACCTCGATGCCGGCGACGCTCGATCAGTACACAAAGGACCTGCAGACCCTGAAGTCCAAGGGCGTTGTCAAGTATCCCCTGGACGTCCCCTTTGCCGCTGCCGAAGGGCTCTCGACGTACTGGTACGAGCTCACTGCGGCGATGGGAGGCCAGGTGCTGAGCACGTCCTACGCGCCTTTGTTCACCAGCCCATCCTCTGCCGGTTACAAGGCGATGGCGTGGATGGTGAACGCCTACAAGAGCGGGCTCGTGGCGAAAGCGAACCTCGGCTACACGGACTACCAGGGGATCACGACCGAGATGGCGCACGGTCTTGCTGCGAGCGTCTTCTCCGATTACTCGGGAGACATTGGCACCACCTATGACGTCCCCAGCCAGTCGAGCGTCGTCGATGACGTCACCTATGTGGCGACACCAGGGATCTCTGGCGCAGCTCCCAACCTCGGCAACCCTGACGGGATCGGCATCCCAAGGTTGGCCGAGCACGTCCAAGCAGCGGTCGAGTTCATCAAGTGGATGGAGGAGCCCGCAAACCAGGCGGCGTTCGCTGGTGCCGCCGGGCCCAAGAACGTCATCAGCACCTTCCCGCTGCCGTCCAACCGTGGCGGGCTCAGCCTCCTCGCGTCATCGGGCAAGGTCCCCGGCGCGGCCGCGCTTGTCAACCTGGTCGAGAACCACGGACGAGCGGTCTTCCCCGCCGGTGCACCGCCCTGGTATCCGAACTTCAGCAACGCCGTCTACACGAACCTGCACTCAGCCGCTGCCGGCCAGGAGAGCGTCGCTGCCGCGATCTCGGCGATCGCCTCCGAAGTGAAGAGCCTCAACAGCTAGAACAACTCAGACGTGAGTCCCGGCCGGGCGTCAACGAGGCGCACGGCCGGGACCCCGCCCTTGAGAGGAAGGAGGAGCGTGTCTCAGCCCGCGAGCTCGAGTCGGCACCGATCGCTGGCGGGGCTCGCCCACCGGCGTTCGAGCCGGTCGGAGGCAATGGGCTACGCCATGGTCGCACCGCTTCTCGTTTTCATCCTGGCCCTCGCGCTGTACCCAACAGTGCTCACGACAATCGACGCGTTCATGCACATCGACGCGCTCACCCCGCCGAACCACTTCGCAGGGTTCGGCAACTTCGCGGCCATCTTCTCCAACCCTGAGATTCGCCAGAGCTTCGAGAACACCGGCTGGTACGTCGTCTTCGGGGTCGGGCTGACGCTCGTGTTAGGCACGACTTTCGGGCTCCTGCTCCAGCGGCGCTTCCGCGGCCGAGGCATCGTCCTGGCGATCGTGATCCTCCCCTGGGCGCTGCCCGGAGTCGTCGAGGGTGTGATCTGGTCCTGGATCTACGACCCGACCTTCGGCGTGCTGAACTCGGTGCTGAAGAGCCTGCATCTCGTCTCCCAGTACCAGCTCTTCATCGGTACGCGTCAGATCGAGAGCATCCTGCTCATCTCGCTCGTCCAGGTCTGGCAGATCACTCCGCTCGCGACGCTGCTCGTGCTCGCGTCGCTGCAGGGCATCCCGGGCGAGATCTACGAGGCGGCTCGCGTCGACGGTGCTGGCTGGTGGCAGGTGATCCGCCGGATCACCCTGCCGCTCATCCGGCCCGGGCTCGCCATCGCGGCCGTCGAAGCACTCGTCCTGTCACTGAACATCTTCGACCAGGTTTACGTGTTGAACGCGGGCGCGACGACGGCGTCGTCGGTGATGAACATGACCTACTTCGTCACGTTCCAGGGCCTCAACTTCGGACAGGGATACGCCCTCTCGCTGCTGGCGACTGTGGTGACGGTGGTGCTGTCCCTGGGTGCCTTGAAGCTCCTCTACCGGAAGGTCACGTTCTAAGTGCGACGACGGATCGGTGTCTGGGCCAGGCGGGCCGGCATCGCGCTCGTGATCGCGTGGTCGCTGTTCCCCGTCTACTGGGCTCTCAATACGAGCTTCATGACAAATGCGGAGGCCCAGAGCACCCCCACGCACTTCCTTCCTACCCGGCCAATCTTCACGAACTATCAGGCAATTTTCGGAGCCGGTCCGCAGTCCGCCGAAGCGGCCGGGGGCATCGGCCGTTCCCTCGTGAACATCGTGGTGGAGAGCGGCGGGGCGACGCTGCTGACGCTCGCTATCGCGATCCTCGGAGCCTACGCGTTCGCGCGGCTGCGATTCCGGCTGAAGAACCTGTTCTTCTACACAGTGCTTGGGACCCTTACCCTCCCGGTATACGCGACGCTCATTCCGCTCTACCGGATCATGAGCCAGGTCGGGCTTGTGAACACCTACCTCGGCATCATCCTCGTATACGCATCGGGGTTCATGCCCCTCGCCATGTGGATCATGTACAACATTTTTCTCGCGCTCCCTCCGAGCATCGAGGAGGCAGCCGTCATCGACGGGGCGTCGATGCTCCAGAGGTTCTACAGGATCGCGCTCCCCATCGCGAAGCCGGGGATCGCTGCGACCGCGATCATCACATTCCTCCTGGGATGGGGGCAGTTCATCTTTCCCCTGGTTCTCAGCAGCACCGGGTCAACCCAGCCGCTCACCGTCGTCCTCGCTGCGCTCGAAGGCCGTCACGTCGTCCCGTATACGATCATCAATGCGGCGGCGATCGTTGCTATCGCCATCCCGGCCGTCCTCGTATTCCTGTTGAATCGGTGGATCGTAGAAGGCATCATCGCGGGAAGCGTCAAGTAGTTGTGACACGCCCCGTAGACCGCGCCAGAAAAGGAGTCCGCGGGGAGAACCCGCCCCTGTTGTCAAGGTTTCCGACCCGATGACGCTCCCTGGCCCACGAGGCCGTAGCCATGCAACGCTCGAAGATGGGCGTGCACCAGGCTTCGAGCACCCGTTGACGGTCAGCCGTGGCGCACGGAACCTCCGCCCGCGGATCCGGGACAGCCGCCTGCGGTCGATCATCGAAGTCATCGATGACAACGGCGCCGTCGGGGTTGAGGACCTCGCGGAACTGCTCGGAGTGTCGACGGCGACGATCCGCCGGGACCTCGCCCGCCTAGCTGACCAGGGGGTGATCACGCGATCCCATGGCGGCGCCATGCGGGCCGACGTTGGGCTCGAGGTGCCGATCAGCTATCGCCGCGGAACAGCTGTGGCCCAGAAGCGCAGGATCGCCGCTGCGGCAGCGACGTTGATCGGCGAAGGCGCCATCGTCGGCGTCACCGGTGGTACGACGACGATAGCGGTCGCGAGGGCGCTGGCGCCGGTGCGCAAGCTCACAGTCGTCACGAATGCGCTCAACGTGGGCATGGAGCTGGCGCGCCACCGAAACATCCGTCTCGTCCTCACCGGTGGCGTCTGCCGCACGGCGTCGTTCGAGCTGTCGGGGCCAATCGCAGAGAGCACCCTCTCCGGTTACAACCTCGACGTGGCCTTCGTCGGCGTCGACGGAATCGACGTTGACGCCGGCTGCACGACCCATGACGACGCCGAGGCAAGGGCGAACGCAGCGCTCGTCAAGATAGCGCGGCACACCGTCATCGTTGCCGATAGCTCCAAGATCGGCCGTATCACTTTCGCGAGCATCTGCCCGCTCGACCTCGTCGACCAGCTCATCACCGACAACGAGGCAGACCCACAAGCCGTGTCGCGGCTCGAGGCCGCCGGGCTTCGGGTCGTGCTCGCGTGACTCAGCTGAGACGAGCGTGCAGTTGAGAACAGCTCGATCCCGAGGCCCTGGTGCTCCCGACCGTACGCCGACCGTGACCGCGTCTATTGTCCCTGCGAGCGCTAGCTAGACGGCCTTGTTCGGGGCACAGCAGAATGCCGGGGAGTGGGTTCGAATCCCACTCCCTCCGCTCGACTCGACTCTTTCGCCCCACCCGCAGGCTTTGCTCGATGCACCCGCTCCAAAGCTCACCGCTTGTCGCTGTGCCCGGAGCCGCCACGAGAATGACCGAACCAGAGGAGGGACCCGGTGAGCAAAGCGGCACTGACGTTGATGGCGGTCCATGCGCATCCCGACGACGAGGCGTCGACCACCGGCGGCATCCTTGCTCGGTATTCGGCGGAGAGGATTCGAACCGTCCTCGTGACCTGTACCAACGGTGAGCTCGGCGACGGCCACGAGATCAGCAAGCCGGGCGATGTCGACCACGACGAAGCGTGGGTCGTTGCCACCCGCCGGCGCGAGCTCGAAAAGAGCTGCGAAATCCTCGGTGTCACATACCTCGAGATGCTCGGCTATCGGGACTCGGGGATGATGGGCTGGCCACAGAATGACGCTGAAGGCTCATTTTGGACGACGCCAGTCGCGACGGCGGCCGGGCGCCTCTCGAAGCTCATCGAGCACTACCGTCCTCAAGTCGTGGTCACCTACGACGCGAATGGGTTCTACGGCCATCCTGATCACATCCAGGCCCACCGGATAACTGTCGCAGCACTGGACGCGACGCCGATACCTGACAAGCTCTATTACCCCGGGGTCCCCAAGTCGGCAATGGCGGAGTTCCGCGAGACGCTTCGTAGCGCAGGGGTCCAAGAGCCGGACGAAGCCGATGAGGACTGGGATTTCGGCGTAGCCGACGAGCTGATCTCCACTACCGTCGACTGCAGCGACTACGCCGCACAGCATTACGCGGCTCTCGAAGCGCACGCGAGCCAGAGCGACGGGACTTTCTTCCTGCGCCTCGGAGTCGATCTCTTCTCGAAGCTAATGAGCCGCGAGATGTTCGTGCGCGCCTTCGACCGGACTGGTGCACCCACGCCCGAGGACGACCTCTTCGCTGGCTTGCGCCGCTAGCGAGAGCCTGCCGGCAGCCCAGCGCGCCTAAGTTCCTCCAAGGCGAGCGCGAGGCCGCTCGGACAAGGAGGATCTGGTCGTGCTGATACGAGGTGGAGTAGTGGTCGATGCCGGCGGCGAGCGATCTGCCGATGTTCGCACGGCAGCCGACGGGCGGATCGCCGAAGTCGCGGTCGGCCTTGATCCGCTGCCCGGAGAGCAGGTGCACGAGGCGAGCGGGAAGCTCGTGATCCCAGGAGGGATCGACGCCCATACCCACCTTCACATGCCCGTGGGTGCCGTACGGGTGTCGGACGACTTTGTGAGCGGTACTCGGGCGGCCGCGGTAGGCGGCACCACGACCATCATCGACTACGTGACAGTCGCCCGGGGGGACGACCCGATGGCCACCGTCGCAACCTGGCGCTCGTGGGCTGAGCCTTCGGTCGTCGACTGGGGCCTACATCTCACATTCACAGAGGCCGTGCCCGAGTCGGTCGTTGCGGCCGGGGTAGAGATGGGGATCACGTCCTTCAAGCTCTATCTCGCCTACCCCGACCGCCTGCAGGTCGACGACGGCACCATCGTGCGCTTGATGCGTGCTGCTCGTCGGCATGGGGCACTCGTCACGCTGCACTGCGAGAACGGCGGTGCCATCGAGGAGCTGCGACGAGAGGCGCTTGCCGCAGGACGGACAGGCGTGATCGAGCACGCCCGGACCCGTCCGGCCGTCCTCGAGGGCGAGGCCGTCGGACGGGCAGCCACGCTGGCGGAGATCACGGGTGCTTCCATCTACATCGTCCACGTTTCGTCGGCACCAGCGTTGGCGGCGGTGCGCTCTGCTCAAGAGCGCGGCGTGGATGTCAAAGCCGAGACCTGCCCGCAGTACCTCTACCTCGACTCGAGCCGACTGGAGGGTCCCGACGCGATCGATTTCGTCTGCACGCCGCCGCTGCGCGACCCATGGCACGCCGAGGAGCTGTGGGAGGGATTGGCACGCGGCTACATCCATACGGTGGCGACCGACCACTGCCCGTTCTGGCGCGCCGACCGGCGTGCGGGCGTGGCCGGCCGGCCGGGCGGCGTGACCGACTTCACCGACATCCCGGGGGGCCTTCCCGGCATTGAGACCCGCCTCGCCCTTGTCTGGCAAGGTGTGCGGTCGGGCCGCATAACCACGGCCGACTGGGTGCGCCTGTGTGCCGAGGCCCCCGCCCGTACGTTCGGCTTGTGGCCGGGCAAGGGCTCGCTGGCAGTCGGTGCCGATGCCGACGTGGTCGTGTGGGACCCGCAGCGGCGCCAGCCGCTCGGAGCAGCCGATCTCGACATGGCGGTGGACCACTCGCCCTATGAGGGCACTGTCGCCGTGGGCTGGCCCGAGCTCGTCCTGAGCCGGGGGCGGCCGGTGGCAGTCGACGGCCGCTTCATCGGAGAGTTGGGCTGGGGACGCTACACATCCAGGGCACCGCTCCAGCTCGAAGGCGGATGAGGTCGGCGCATCGGCGTGTCTCCTTCGTGACGGCGAGCAGATGCGGAATGGCGCGAAGGACAGGTTCTGGCAGTCCGCGGACGGATTCGGGGTCGAGCTACTTTCTCGAGGCCGGAGATGGGGTTCGCGCTTTTGACCCGCGCATCACGAGGGCAGCCTGAGGTCGCTTCCCGCGTCGCACTTGCTCGCAAGGCCACTTGAGAGAGCAGGTCAATATGGGTGGGGCTCGTCACCACGGTTCTCACTGAAGCGCTCGTCCTCCCGAGCGAGGGAAATGGCGTTCGCTGGATGCCCTCGCTCAGCCTTTCATGGAAACTGTTGAGCAGACTCTGATTTGTTGGGCCCGTCGCGCCGGCGTGGCCTTGTGGTCCCACCCCCCGCGCTAGTCGTCGGGAGCACGTAGGCGGGCGGTGCGCGTGAACGCGAGTCCTGGCCAGTTGAGCGTGGCGGGAAGAGGCACCAGAAACGCATGATCGAATCGCAACCACAGGCGCCGAAGATAGGGGCCAAAGACCCTACCGGGTGCGCAGACGCGACCCTAACGTCTAGATCAAAGTCGAAAACATCGCGTGAGAGGCCGGACCTGCACATAGAGGCCGAAGACTCTACTTAGCTCAGGCATGTAGGCCTAGCCTTCCGGGCAGGCTCGAGATCATCAAAGAGGAGATGGAGACACCATGTTGCTTGAACCACCCACTGTGGTTTCGCAGAATGAGATCACCCTGAACGTGCGCGAGATCGAGCCGCTGCTGCAGGCGCCGCCGATGGACGTTCCGCATTGGCCTGGCGCCACTATTACCCTCAAGGACGGCCGCACCATGTACATCCGTGAGGCGACCCTCGAGGAAGCCCCGGCAATGATGGGCTACATGAAGCGCGTCATGGAGCAGGATCACGACTTCTACGACGTAGTCGGAGCTCGGGTCCATGCAGAGATTGCCGGGTGGTACCGCAAACGGCTGAAGGATCCCTACACGCTTCTCGGGCTCATCGACGGCGAATGGGTGGGATTCGCGAATGGGCGGCTGATGAACGAGGACATCAACATCAGCTTGCACACGATGGCACTGGCCCGCGGTGGCCGCATCGGCGCGATCATGTACTACGTCAAGACGTACTACGCCTTCGAGATCCTCGCAAGCAAGGAGTTCTGGGCGACGTACGAGAGCTACAACGGCTGGCACCGTTGGGGGCTCGGGATGGCGCAACCCTCTTACCCCTGGCCTGAGTACCAGCACGAGCTGGGAGGGGCACGCGTGTACTACGTCACGAAGAAGTACTGGGACGCGGTCGTCAAGGACTACGTCCGCCAGATGGTCGGCGCCGACCTCGTGTTCGACGTCCCAGCGGACATCGTCAAGGCGAACGCGCAGCTGAAGATCCCACAGGACGTGACCGTGTGATCATGGCAGTGGAGCAACCGCCCGGGGGTGAACCCAAGGACGTGACGGGGCCGGACGTGACGATCGAACGGGAGATCGCCGAGGTCGTACGTGGCAGCTACGCGCGAGCAACCGGCCAGCCGGTC
>Ga0187849_1002180_pt1 | contig 19205 bp, 16 predicted proteins | sample June2016WEW_4_10_2_FD_132412 | JGI IMG/M metagenome (GOLD analysis project Ga0187849, IMG submission 132412) | Peatland microbial communities from SPRUCE experiment site at the Marcell Experimental Forest, Minnesota, USA - June2016WEW_4_100 | ecosystem: Environmental > Terrestrial > Soil >...
CTTCGGCTAACGCAGCCGACAGCTTGTCGGCTGCTCGATCCCCAGTACCCATCAAAAACTGATAGCTTCTCTCGTGATTCGCTCAGGAACCACCGTCATCTCGCGATTGCGCCCCCGGCGGCTGGGGGCATTTCACTTTCTTGGGTGGCAGCTTCCGGCTCCTAATCTTAATCTTAATCTTAATCCGAATGAATGGCCTGTTCGACCATGAAAAACTGGAAGTTTATCAAGAATCCCTGGCCCAACTCTGATTACCGGATGCACCAAGGAGATTAGGAGCAGGATTAAGATTACGATTAGGACGGGCTGCCCAATAAAGTGAAATGTACCCCCAGCGGCTGGCTGGACGGAGGGGTGCGGGTTGGTTATGCTCTGGGGCAGTGGAAAGCATTTTGGAAAAAGCCCTCGGCCACGATGGCGGACAGGCTGCCGTGGCGGAGAAGAGAGATCTGCTGGCGCGGCTCTTGGGGCGGCTGGCGCACGAGATCCGCAACCCGCTCAGTTCGCTGGACATACACGTGCAGTTGCTCGAGGAGGACCTCCGCACGGTGGCGCCGCAGGTGCGGCAGCAATTGACGGGGCGCCTGGATATTATCCAGGGGGAGCTGCATCGCCTGGAAAGCATCGTGGAGAATTTTCTCCGGCTCAGCGGACCGTCGGCCCTGGATTTGGAGCCGGTGGAGATGGTCAAGCTCGTCACGCATGTCTGCGAGTTGCTTCGTCCGGAGGCGGCCGCGCGGGAGATTGAGATTGTCACCTGCCTGGCCGAGGGGTTGCCCGAGGTCATGGTGGATCCGGTTCGCCTGACCCAGGCGCTGCTGAACCTGGTCATCAACGCCATGCAGGCGGTGGAACGAAAAGGGCGCATCCAGGTGAGCGGAACCCTCGCCGCCGAAACCCTGACCCTGTCGGTGGGGGATAGCGGCCCGGGCATCCCGCCGGAAAGGCTGGCCTCGATCTTCGACCCTTATTTCACGACTAAACCCGAAGGGAGCGGGCTGGGCCTGTGGATTGCGCAGCAAATCGTCACTGCCCACGGCGGGGGTCTCGAGGCCCGGAATGCCCCGGGGGGAGGAGCGGTTTTTGCGATGACCTTGCCCCTGCGGCGGTGAGGACGGCTCCCAGCCATGGACAAATCCAAGGTCAAGATTTTGGTAGTGGATGACGAGCAAGGCCTTTGCGCGGGGATTGCCGAGGCGTTGCGGCGGGAAGGGTATGTCGTGGATGCGACGACCGATGCGCAAGAGGCCCTGAGACTATCGGAAGAGCGGCTTTACAACCTGGTGATTTCGGACATCAAGATGCCCGGGCTGAGCGGGTTGGACTTGCTGGGCCGGGTCCGGGCGCGCGCCGGCGACACGTTGTTTATCCTGATGACCGCTTACGGGACCGTGGAGAATGCCGTCGAGGCGATGAAGCAGGGGGCCTACGATTACTTGCCCAAGCCGCTGGACATGAAGCGGCTGCGGGTGCTGGTGCAAAAGGCGCTCGAGTTCCAGGCCGTAGTGGCGGAGAACAACGAGTTGCGGATTCGCTTGCAGACCCGTTCGGAACCGAGCCTGCTGCTGGGGGAGAGCGAGTCCATGCGCGCCATCGGGCGGCTGGTCGAGGAAGTGGCCAACAGCGACGTGACGGTGTTGATCGAGGGGGAGAGCGGCACCGGCAAGGAGATCGTTGCCCGCTCGATTCACGCGGTCAGTTCGCGGCGCGACAAGCCCTTCATCTCGGTCAATTGCGCCGCGCTGGCCGAACAGTTGCTCGAGGCCGAGCTCTTTGGCCATGTCAAAGGGGCCTTTACAGGCGCCGTGGCCAACAAACCGGGGCGGTTTCAATTGGCGGACGGGGGCACGCTGTTTCTCGACGAGATCGGCGACCTCTCACCCAAAGGGCAGGGCGACCTCTTGCGGGTGCTGGAAGAGAGCGCCTTCCGGATGGTCGGCGGGTCGGAACTGATCCGCGTCAACGTGCGGGTCATCAGCGCCACGAACAAGACCCTCCAGGAAGCCGTGTCTGGAGGGAAGTTTCGCGAGGACCTGTTTTACCGCTTGCAGATTGTGCCGATTGTCATGCCGCCCTTGCGCGAGCGGGCGGAAGACATTCCGCTGCTCATCGAGAGTTTCTTCGAGCATTTCAGCGCCAAGCACAAACGCCGCCGCAAACGAATGTCTTCGGAAGCGCTCCAGCTCTGTCAGCGTTTCCCCTGGCCCGGCAATGTCCGGCAACTGCGCAATACCATCGAACGGCTGGTCATCACCTGCCGCGACTCGGTGGTCGAGGTCGAGCGGATGCCCGATTTCCTGCGCGACTACGACCGGAAGACAACCACATTCAATGTGCGGCCCGGGACGCCCCTGGCCGAGGTGGAGAAGATGCTCATTCGGCAGACCCTCACGCATGTCACCAGCAACCGGGAGGAGGCCGCCAAAGCGCTGGGCATCAGCCGGCGGGCTTTGCAGTACAAACTCAAAGAGTACGGACTTCTGGAGCTGGAAAAGGAGACCCCTGCACAGCCGAGAGCCCAGCCGGTGCAGGAATTGCGCCCGAGCCCCTCTTAACGCTGGAGAAGCGGCCTGGCATTGCCCGGCGACCATTTGTGAAACTGCTTGATTTTCAACAGGTTACATTAACCTGACCCCGCATGGCACATCCTATGCGTCACAGTTGGCCAGTTGCTTTTTAGCAAGCAACTGAACATAACCAAATTCAAGCAGTTTAATTAGTCGACTATGAGCGAAACAAATAGTCCCGTTACCGCCAGTTCAACGTCATGCGCCTGCTCTGCCGCTCCGGCGGCTCAGCCAGCCACGCCCCCTGCCGTCGTCGCGGCCCAGCCGCAGGCGCAGCCCGCAGCCGCCCCGCCGCCGGCTGCCCCCAAAGCTTCCAAGCGCGGATTGCGCAAGCGTTAATCAGAGCACCCAGAAGGGGTTCGGAGGGTAACAGCACGCTTATTCGAGCGTGGTCAGAGCGCGCTGGCGCCACTCTTAGCGGCGCCAGTTTTTTTGGTTGGATGTTTCACACCCATAGCCCGGAAGTCCCGCAGCTTGGGACATGCGTTCACGGATAAACAGCCAAACCAATGGGCGGAGAACCGAGGCGAATCCGACTCGGCGACGTACAATTTGGCCAGCGTGGACGTGTCCCAATAGCGCATACCTCACGGCCGGTCAGCGCGGGTTTCGTCCAAAATCTGATCCACCGTCGGTCCGGCTTTGCCGGTGCGATATTTGTCGCGCAAGGACGCAAGTTCCTTGACCCGGACAGCCAAATCCACCGGGCTTTTGAGAGACACGCTGTCGCCGGGCGAAGCATGCGCGCGCGTTAGCCGCGCCTTGGGCTTGCCCTCGACCGTTATAAGCACGTCCTCGCCCTGGCTTGCGATTTCTACCAACCTCGGCAATTCGGCCTGGCTCTTGGACAACGTTGCAGTCATGCCAGAACGTTACTTTTTTTCCTGTCAACGCGCAAGCAGGCTGTGCAATTCAAAACGAAAGGGCCGTCCGCTTGAAATAGGCGAAATCGACATATTAGTACCGCGAGCGTGCCTCCCTCCGCCGGGCTAAAGCCGCGGTGTTAATGGCAAAGCCGCTGGAGAGTGAAGCGTCCCGGCTAACAACCGATGGTCCTGCACAGGCTTGGAGCCGGGCGGTGCAAACAATGCACGGCCTTCTCCGGAGGTCGTCAGATTGTCCGTCGAGGCCCGAGGGGTCCGGGTTTTTATCCGCTTATGGTTCAAGAGCTTACGCATTGGAGGTTGAATCTGGTACGCAAGTAGCGTTAGGCTGGATTCCATGAATGCTGCCATCCTGAGCCTGTTGAAGTTGCAAGCGCTTGAATTCGGTGAGGAGACCGGCAAGAGCGTCGAATCCCAGATTGCCCGACTGCGCGGCCAAGTGCCGCCGCCCATTCTCGGGCACTATGATCGGCTGCGTGTTCGGGGCAAGAAGGGGGTGGCGGTTGTGCGCAACCAGGTCTGCACCGGTTGCCACATGCAGCAACCGATAGGCAAGATTACGATCGTCATGCGGGGCGAGGACGTTCAACTGTGCGATACTTGCGGGCGCTATCTCTATGTGCCCGACCCGGGAGAAAGTGAATTTGTCGAGCGCATAGCTGCGGCCAAGCCGGCGGAGAAAACCGTAGAAAAGCCTGCTCCCAAGCCGCGAAGGCGGAAGGTGCCCAAGGTATTGGCAACCGCCTTGGCCACCTGAGCCGCCAACTTTGCACTTCCCTTCGAGCAATGCCACTTGACGCGACCATACCCGTTGCCGTTCCGGTCACGCTGGGCCAGTACACGCGCCGGGCGTTGATAGTGCCGGAACTGCGCGAGCGCGACACGGCCGGGATTATTGGCGAGTTGAGCCAGGTCTTGCAGCGGCAAGGATGCGTTACGGATGTGCTGCCTTTTTATCACACCGCCCTCAACCAGGAGTTGTTGTGCAACTCCGGCCTGGAGTGCGGGCTGGCTTTCCCCCACGCGCGGCTGGGCGGGGTGAAACAACTGACCTTTGCGCTGGGGCGCACGCCCGAGCCTGTGATGTGGGGCGCCAAAGGTTCGTGGCGCGTGCAACTCATCTTTCTGCTGGCCGTCCCGGCGACGGATGCGGCCTGTTACTTAAACCTGCTGGCGAGCCTTGCGCGATTGGGCCAGCAGACCGAGGTGCTGGAACAGTTGCGCGCCGCCCAGAACGCCGAAGCCATTCTGGCGGTGCTCGAGAAAGTCAGAGTGCGCCAAGGATGACGCAGAGGGTTGAAAAGCCAGGGCGCGGCGGCGCTGAGTGGATGGCTGCATCCTAAATCATGGACGCTCTTTCCTCCGGCTTCCTGCTCAAGATTGCGTTGCTGGCCTACGCCGCAGGCATCGTGGGCAGCCTGTCCGCTCTTGGCCGCGAGAAAGCCGCCAACTGCATCGGCTTCGGCAGCGCAATCCTGGGCGGCCTGTGCGGCATCGGGGCGGCAGTGCTGGGGCTGGCTTCCGGAACGGCCGGCACGGCGGCATTCGAGGTCTGGCCCTCCGCCGTTCCTTATGTGAAGTTCAGCGTCAAGCTCGACGCGCTGGGCGCTTTCTTTGTGCTGATCGTGTCGCTGTTGTCGGTGGCGGTGTCGATTTATTCGCTCGGTTACGCGCGGGGCTTTTACGGGCGCAAGCAGGTTGGCGTCCTGGGCGCGTTGTATAACGTCCTGTTGCTGGCGATAACGCTGGTGTTCTCTTCGGCCGATGCCTTCTGCTTTCTCGTTGCCTGGGAGATCATGGCCCTGGCGGCTTATTGCCTGGTCAGCTTCGAGCATGAGAAGAGCGAAACGCGGAACGCCGGCGTGCTCTTTTTCATCATGTCGCACATCGGCACGGGCTGTTTGGTGCTGGGTTTTCTGCTGCTGTTCCAGGCCACGGGGGACTTCGGTTTCGAGGGGTTCCGCGCGCTGGGCGGGGGCATGTCACCGGCGCGGCGCGACGCGGCTTTTCTGCTGTTCCTGTTCGGGTTCGGGATGAAGGCGGGGATCGTGCCGCTGCATGTCTGGCTGCCGGAGGCCCATCCAGTGGCCCCGAGCAACGCCTCGGCCCTGTTGTCGGGGGTGCTCATCAAGACGGGCATCTACGGTTTGACCCGGGTGCTGTTGGATTTTCTGGGGGCGCCGCCCAACTGGTGGGGTGTGACGGTGCTGACGATAGGAACGGTGTCGGCGGTCTTGGGGGTGCTCTATGCGCTGATGGAGCACGACTTGAAACGGCTGCTGGCCTATCACAGCATCGAGAACATCGGCATCATCCTGATGGGCCTGGGCGCCTCGTTGATGTTCCTGCACACGCATCACCCCGTCCTGGCCGCGCTGGCCCTCATCGCCGGGCTGTATCACACGATCAATCACGCGATTTTCAAGGCGCTGCTCTTTCTCGGGGCCGGGGCGGTGCTGCAGGCCACGCATACGCGCAACATGGAGGAGCTGGGCGGGCTCATCAAGCGCATGCCCAAGACGGCCTTATGCTTCCTCGTCGGCGCGGTGGCGATTTCGGCCCTCCCTCCTCTGAACGGCTTCGTCAGCGAATGGCTCACCTACCAGTCGCTCTTGCAAGGCTTCGGCACCACCAGCAGCCTGGTGCGCCTCCTGTTCCCTCTGAGCGGGGCGATGCTAGCCCTGACGGGGGCGTTGGCCGCCGCGTGCTTTGTCAAGGCCTTTGGGATTACGTTTCTGGCCCAGCCGCGCAGCGAGCCGGCGGCGCAGGCGCAGGAGGCCACGCCGGCCATGCTGGCCGGCATGGGTTTGCTGGTGATAGCGTGCCTGTTTCTCGGACTTTTCCCCGCCACGTTCGTGAAACTGTTCGATCCGATCACCCGGCAGCTCATGGGCCAGGAACTCAGTTCGCAATTGGGCCTGGCCCATGGTTTGGCGCTCGGCAACACCCGGCTCCACGGCGGCACGATCTCCACGTTGGGAATGGCCCTGATGGGGATTTGCCTGCTGCCCGTGCCCTTGGTCTTGTGGCTGTGGTTCGGCCGCCAGGCCGGGACGCGCATCGGGCCGACCTGGGATTGCGGCTTGCGCGGGCTCACCCCGGCGATGGAATACACCGCCACCGGATTCTCCAAGCCGATTCGGATGATATTCAAGGCGCTGTTCCGGCCGCGTCGCGAGGTGCAGCGCGAGTATGACTACTCACCCTATTTCGCCAAGACGCTGCGCTTCCAGAGCCACATCGAGGAGGCCTTCGTTACCCGCCTCTATCGGCCTTTCAACCGGGCCGTCCTGCGGTCCTCCGGGCGGATGCGCGCCCTTCAGGCGGGCAGCATTCAGGCCTACCTGATTTATATCTTTGTCACATTGTTGGTGCTCCTGCTCCTGGCTTTATGACCGCCGTCCTCGCCCTGTTTCTCCAAGCGCTTCTGCTGCTGGCCCTGGCGCCGGTGGTGACCGGTTGTATCCGGAGTTGGAAGGCCAGGCTGCAAAATCGGCGCGGGCCGCCGGTGTGGCAGCCGTATCTTGACCTGGCCAAGTTCCTGCGCAAGGACATGGTTATCTCGGAGCACACCTCATGGGTGTTTTGGTTTGCGCCCTACGTCGTGTTCCTCTCCGCGCTGCTGGCGGGGCTGATGGTGCCGATGCTGACCGCCCAAGCGCCGTTGAGCCTGTTCGGGGGCGTGCTGGCGGTGGTCGGCCTGCTCGCCCTGGGGCGTTTCTTCCTGGCGCTGGGCGGACTGGACCCCGGCAGCGCCTTTGGCGGCATGGGCAGCAGCCGCGAGATGACCATTGCCGCCATTGCCGAGCCGGCCATGATGCTGGCCATCTTCACCGTTGCCATCGGCGCCGGTTCGACTGACCTGAGCCAGATGGTGCAAGCCAGCCAAGGGCCGGCGTGGAAACTGTTCAATCCCACTCATGCGATGGCGTTTGTCGCCCTGTTTATCGTGCTGCTGGCCGAGACGGGCCGCATCCCGGTGGACAACCCGGCCACGCACCTCGAGTTGACGATGGTTCACGAGGCGATGCTGCTCGAGTACTCGGGCCGTTATCTGGCGCTCATGGAATGGGGCGCCTCCGTGAAACAACTCGTGCTGATGACGCTGCTGGCGAATGTCTTTCTCCCGCTGGGCATCGCCACGGACGCGTCGCCCGCGGCCTTGGGCCTGAGCGTGCTGGCCTATCTGGGGAAGTTGCTGGTCCTGGCAGCGGAGGTGGTGCTGGTGGAAACGACCAACGCCAAACTGCGCCTGTTCCGCGTGCCCGACCTCTTGAGCGCCGCCTTCGTGCTCGCCACGCTGGCGCTGCTGTCCACGTTCCTGTTTCGATAGCCATGAATGCTCCCACCTCCACCGAAATCGGTTCGCAACTCATCACGTTTTGTGCGGCGGGCATGTTGGTCTTTCAGCTCCTGCTGGTCGTGCAGCGGATGTTGCTGGCGAGCATCCGGCTCTTCGCGTTGCAATCGCTGTTCCTGGCGGGTATTGCCGGCGTGGTCGCCTGCGTTCACAACGCCACGCACGTCTATATCGTCGCCGTGCTGACAATCATCGGCAAAGTCGTGTTCCTGCCCTGGTTGCTGAACCGGCAGGTGCGGCGCATTGGGATCAGCCAGGAAATCGCGCCGCTGCTTAACCCGCCCGCGTCCATGCTGCTGTGTGGCGGGCTGACGCTCCTGGGTTACATCGTCGCGCGCCCGTTCACGGCCCTGGAACGGCTGGGCAGCAACACGCTGGCCGTGGCCATGGCGCTGGTGCTCACCGGGTTTTTCCTCATGTTCAACCGCCGCAAAGCGATCACGCAGGTGCTGGCGTTGCTGACGGTGGAGAACGGCGTGATGCTGGCGGCCATTGCGCTGACGACTTACGGAATGCCGCTGGTGGTCGAACTGGGCATTTTCTTCGACGTGATGGTCGCGGTGATGGTGCTGGGCATCCTGGTCTATCGCATTCGCGACAGCTTCGATTCGATGGACACCAGCAGACTCAACCAATTGAAGGGATGACATGCCGCTTCTGGCCCTCCTGATCCTCGTCCCGGCGGCGGCGGCCCTGGCCTGCCTGCTGGTGCGGTCGAGCCGCGCGCTGGCGGCGCTCGGTGTGCTGGCGTTCAGCGCCACGCTCGGGCTGGGCCTCGCCCTGGTCCGCCAAGTGTTGGCGCGCGGCGTGGTGAGCGAGTGGAACGGATTCCTTTGCGCTGACGCCCTCAGCGCGTGGATGGTGCTGCTCATCTCGGTCGTGTCGCTGGCCAGCGCGATTTACGCGGTGGGCTACCTCCGCCGGGAATTGGCTGACGGCGCCGTGACCGAGCGGCGTTTCCGCGAGTTCTATGTGCTGACGCCGCTCTTTGGGGCGAGCATGTTCCTGGTGGTGCTGGCCAACAACCTGGGCGTGATGTGGTTTGCGGTCGAGGCCACCGCGCTCTCTTCGGTCCTGCTGGTCGCGCTGTACAATCGGCGGACCTCGCTCGAGGCCGCCTGGAAATACATCATCCTGGGCAGCGTGGGTCTGGCCCTGGGGCTGATGGGCACGGTGCTCGTTTATGCCGCCGCCTGCAAAAACAACACGCAGTCGCTGCCCAGCTTCAACTGGTCGTATCTGATGAGCGTGGCCGGCCAACTGGACCCGCGCCTGCTCAAGCTGGCCTTCGTGTTCGCCTTCATCGGTTACGGCACCAAGGCGGGCCTGGCGCCGATGCACACCTGGCTGCCCGACGCGCACAGCGAGGCGCCCTCGCCCACCAGCGCCATGCTCTCCGGGGTGTCGCTCAAAATCGCGCTCTACGCCTTGCTGCGGTTCCACATTCTCACCACCGCCTGCCTCGGCACCGCCTTCAGCCAACACCTGCTCCTGGGTTTCGGCTTGCTCTCCATGTGCGTGGCGGCGCCCTTCATCCTGGTCCAGACCAACATGAAGCGGTTATTCGCCTACCACAGCCTCGAGCATATCGGCATTATGTGCGTCGGTCTTGGTCTTTCGGCCCCGCTGGCCGTTTTCGGCGCGGTGCTGCATATCGGGTATCACGCCTTGGTGAAATCGACGATTTTCTTCGCCGCAGGCAACATCCATCAGAAGCACCATTGCCTGGAACTGCCCTCGCTGGCAGGCCTGCTCAAGACGATGCCGGCTTCTTCCATTCTGCTTGCCCTGGCAGTCATCGGCATCGCGGGTCTTCCGCCTTTTGGGATCTTCCTGACTGAGTTCAGCATCGTGGCGGGAGGGATGGGGGCGGGTCAGATTCTGGCCAGCGTCTTGTTCGTGGCGGCCCTGGCCACGGTCTTTTCCGGCCTGCTCGGCCACGTCGCCCACCTGCTCCTGGGAGAGGCGGACAAGGAACCGGCAGGACCACAAACACCCCTTAGCTGTGTGGCGGCGATGGCCCTGTTGATCGCCCTGCTGACGGTGTTCAGCGTTTGGCTGCCCGCGCCGCTGCTCCAATTGCTGCGCCAGGCTGCGGCCATCATTATTGGAGGCAAGCCATGAACCTGCCGCCCGTTTCCAACGACCTCCGGCCCGTCGTCGAAGAAATCACCCGGCGCTTCCAAGGCCGCATCGACTCCTGGCAGGCGCCGCACCCCAACGAGGTCTATTGCCACGCCAAAATGGAGCTGGTCGCCGGCTTTTGCGCCCACCTCTACCGAACGTGGAAGGCGCGCCTGGTGACCCTGTTTGCCGAGGACGCGCGCGCCGGCGAGGGCGTGTTCCACCTCTATTATGTGTTGGCCCTCGATGCGGCACACGGGTTTCTCACTCTCCGCGTGCCGGTGTCGCCGGAGGCGCCGGAGTTTGCCTCGCTCACCGACGCCATACCCGCGGTGAATTGGCAGGAGCGCGAAGTGCAGGACCTGTTCGGCCTCAAACTGGCCGGCCATCCGAACCCGCGCCGATGCGCGCTGCACGACGATTGGCCGGAGGTCTTTCCGTTGCGCAAAGACTTCGATTTGCGGACCAAGCTGCCGCCGTTCACCGGGGTGCGGCACAAGTTCCGCGAGGTCGAAGGCGAAGGTGTCTTTCAGGTTCCCGTCGGCCCGGTCCACGCCGGCATCATCGAGCCGGGCCACTTCCTGTTCAGCGTCGCGGGTGAACCAGTGCTTTACCTGCAGCTCCGCATGTTTTACGTCCACAAAGCCACGGAGAAGCTTTTCGAGAGCCTGCCGATTCCTCATTGCGTGCGTCTGGCGGAGAGTATTTCCGGTGATTCCAGCTTCGCGCACGCCACTGCCTTCTGCCACGCCGTCGAACGTGCCGCCGGCGTCGAAGCCCCGCCCCGCGGGCGCGCGCTCCGCACGCTCGGCCTCGAACTGGAGCGCCTCTATAACCACGCCGCCGACATCGGCGCGATTTGCAACGACGTGGCGTTCGTCACCGCCAACATGCACGCGATGCGGCTCAAGGAACGCGTGCTGCGCGTCAACGAACAACTCACCGGCAACCGCCTCTTGCGCGGCATGGCTTGCCTGGGCGGCGTGCGATTCGATTTGGAAGCCGAACACCTCCGCGCCCTGGCGGAACTCCTGGACTGGTTCGAGGACCAATTCAAGGAACTGGTCGAACTGATTCGAGGCAACTCCGGCACCCGCGACCGACTCGAGACCACCGGCGTGCTTACGCCCCAGGCCGCGCGCGACCTCGGCATCGTCGGCATCGCCGGGCGCGCTTCCGGTTTCGATCACGATTTGCGCCGCGATTTTCCGAACGACTTTTACGACCAACTGCAATTCAGCGTGCCCGTGTTCTCTGTGGGCGACGTGCAGCACCGCATGGTTGTGCGGCGTGAAGAAATCTTCCGGAGCCTGTCCATCATTCGGCAGGTGCTGGGTCAATTGCCCGACGGTCCCATCCGCGCGGAAGTCGGCGAAGCGCCTCCCAACCGCGTGGCGCTCGGCTATGTCGAGGGCTGGCGCGGCGAAATCTTTCACTGGATTCACACCGCCGCCGGCAACCGGCTGACCCGCTGCAAAGTCAAGGACCCATCGCTGCAAAACTGGCCGGCCGTGAGCGAGGCCATCATGGGCAACATCATCGCGGATTTTCCGGTGGTGAACAAAAGCTTCAACCTCTCCTATTCCGGAACGGACCGCTGACTATGTTTGAAGCCCTTCGTCAAAGTTTGAAAACCGGCATCGTCACGACGAACTATCCTGACACGCCACTCGAAGTCTCCACCCGCGCGCGCGGCAAGCCGGAAATTGATTGGCCGAACTGGAAAGATGCGCGCCCCGCGGCTGCGATTTGTCCGACTGGCGCAATTTCATACGAGGACGCGAACGGCCGGCGCGCCGCCCGGCTTGACCTGGCCAAGTGCATCTTCTGCGGCCTGTGCGCCGATGTCGACTCCGCCATCCGCATGACGAACCTCTGCGAATGCGCCGCGCGTCATCGCGACGATCTGGTAACCAGCGCCGGTTACAGCCTCAAGCCCGACGGCGCTCATGAGCGAATGGTTTCACCGCCCTCCGTTGCGAAGCCCCTTCCTGGCGGACTTACACCCTCACAAGGCGCATCGCTCGCCGCCATCGGCCGGCAAATCAAGGGACGGGCCGGCAACATGTTCGGTCGCTCCTTGCACATCCGCGAGGTGGACGCCGGCTCGTGCAACGGCTGCGAGGTTGAAATCGCCGGCTTGAACAGCCCGGTCTATGACCTCGAACGCTTCGGCATCCATTTCGTCGCCTCGCCTCGCCACGCCGACATGCTGCTGGTCACCGGACCCGTGTCGCGCAACATGGAATTGGCCTTGCGCAAGACCTACGACGCCACCCCCGCTCCGCGCCTGGTCGTCGCCGTGGGCGCGTGCGGTTGCGGCGGCGGCATTTTCGGCCAGAACTACGCCACCCTCGGCGGCGTGGACAAGGTCGTTCCCGTGGACGTCTTTGTCCCCGGCTGCCCGCCCAATCCACAAGCCCTGCTCCACGGGATACTGATGGCCATCGGCAGAGTGAGCTCGAAGTCCCGGGCAGAGGCCTGACATCGAGCAGGTCCGTTAGACCCCTGACACCACCTATGGCAAAACAGGATTATATTCTAAGGAGGCAGGGCCTCAGACCTTTAGAGATTGAAAATTGAAAATTGAAAATTTTCAATTGCCAATTTGCAATCCCAGCCCAACTGGCCGTTTGCTATCGCAGCAAAACTTGACTTGTTTACAACGTGTTTTGAAATTCAAGGATTCTAGCGAGGCAGCGAACGCGCCAATTCCTCAAAGACACCGGGAACAGCCATCATATGTTTCACGGCCCAACTTCGGACGAATATTGGTCAGCACCTTTACGGGTGCTTGTCGTGAACATGGAATCATACGGATACGATGAGTGTGGCCACGTCGAAGTTGACTTACACTGCCTTCTCGATTGGATGTATGACCGAGGGCACACCGGAACGAAGACAGTTCGTTACACGTTTGCTATAATACGCACCCTCATTGACGCGTATGCCGGCGGCATAGTTCCTATCGGCGATTATCTGCGAAAGACGCTGGCATTCTGAGAGGATCTTGCTTCAGTCCATCAGACATCCATCTCGCCCCAATTATGAGGAGTATGCGTCCACTATTGCGAACCTTGTTCGGGACATTAAAGCAAGGGCCTAACTTTTTCTCCACGACGCGCCTATGACATCCCGGTTGCAAACCGGCTTCATTGGCCCGGCTGAGAAAGGGGGCCAGCCATTAGGGCAGCCCGCAGTTTGGTTCGTTCTTCCTCCACATCATCGGGTCGCTTAAAGCGCAATCCGCGCGCGGGAGGCCTACGGACGAATGTGCGTTGCTTCCCATCCGGAACACACTCAGCGGGCAGGCGCCTCGTCGAGGAGCTGGTGGCCAGCCAGGCCGATCGCGCCTGGCCCCTGCTCGCGGGTCACGCTGCGGAAGTCGTCGAGGAAGGTTTCCGGCGAATCGCGTGCGTGCGGGTGGCCAAACAGGCTCCTCACCGGCACGCGCGTCCCCCCGAAGCACCGGCATACCGCCCAGCCGTGGCGGGTCGCGCTTCACGCTCCGCCCAGAGCACACAGGTCCCCGATTTTGTTTTTCCACGAGCCCTAAAAAACCCCGCGAGGGGTGACCTGTTTATAGGCGCGCACCGCGCAAATCATTCTTTTTGTTTTTCAGCGGCGCGGGTCTGGCGCGACCATTCAATTCCACGCCCGCCGCGCCGCTGAAAAACAAAAAGAACGCTCGTTCATCGCGGTCCTCCTATAAACAGGCCACCCCTGGCGGGGTTTGGAGCCAGGCCAAAAGGACCAACCATTACTATCGGCTGACAACTTCCTGGAATATGAACCGCTCCTCATGGTCGATCTCGAATTTCTTGAGAAACCGCACGTATTCCTCGCGGAAGGATCTCCGCACATGGTGCTTTGGTTGATTGTGGATGTAGCGGATGACGGTCGAAATTTGTGAGTGACCGTAGGAAAAGGCGCCAAAGCCCTCCTGCCAGGAGAACCGGCCCAGAACCCAGCGCTTGCGGTTGATTAGGTTAGAGGAAGCGTTCTTGATGTCCCGCACCAGGTCCGAAAGGGCCATGCTGGGCTTGAGCCCGATCAGAAGGTGCGTGTGGTCTGGCATGCAATGCACGGCCAGAAGTTTCTGGTCGCGCTCGCTGATAATGCCCGTCATGTACTTGTGAACCTCTTCTTTGAACTCGGGCCGAATGAGGTACTGACGAGCTTCGACGGCAAAAACAACTTGGATGTAAATCTGGGAGTAGGTATGGGCCATGGAAGAAGTGTGCACACCACCAGCCGATCTGCAATTCTAAAAAACCCCGCCAGGGGTGACCTGTTTATAGTGCGCAGCCCCCAGATCATTCTTTTTGTTTTTCAGCGGCGCGGTCTGGCGCGCCTATCGAATTTCACGCCCGTCGCGCCGCTGAAAAACAAAAAGAACGCTCGTTCGTCGCGGTCCTCCTATAAACAGGCCACCCCTGGCGGGGTTTGGAGCCAGGCCAAAATGACCAACCATTACTCTGTGCAGAAGGGCTCGAGCAGGCCCACGATGGCCCTGGCCGCCCGCCGACTCGCGCCCGGGGGACCCAGGGAAGCAACGATTTCCGCGAGCCGGGCTTTGATCCTGGCCCGGCGGTTTTCATCGCGCAGCAACTCGAGGGCGGCGCGCGCGAGGTTCGCTGCCGTGGCTGCGCCCTGGACGAACTCGGGGAAAAGCGGCTCGTCGGCGAGCAGGTTGGGCATGGCCAGATACTTCACCTTGACGATCTGCTTGCCGGCAAGATAGGTGAGCGGCGAAGTTTTGTAGAAGACGACGGCCGGCACGCCAAAGAAGGCGCACTCCAATGTAATGGTGCCGGACTTGGTCAATGCCAGGTCCGCCTGGCTGAGGGCTTCGGCAAGCCCGCCGACCTGGACCTGGAGGCGCGGCGCCTGGGCTGTCAGAGGCCCGGCAGACCGGGCCAGGGTCTCGTTGGGCAGGACCATGCGAAAGGAGGCGGACGTTTCGGCTGCTATGCGCCTTGCCGCCTCGATGAGGACCGGCAAATGACGGCGCAATTCGCCGGGACGGCTGCCAGGCAGGAGCACGACGCTGGGGGGCGATGGAGGATGGGGAGGGGATGCTGCGAGATTAGGATTAGGATTAGGAGCGGGAGCGGGAGCGACGGGGGTGGATGGAGGATGGCCAAGGGATGGTGCGACAAAGCGCGTGGCGCGGGCATCCTGCCCGCGTCCCCCCGGGGCGGGTGGCGGCGCTTGGCGATACCTTTCCACCATGGGATGGCCCACGAACTGGACCCGGAAGCCAGGCACTCGTTTGGCAAACCAGGCGCTCTCGAAAGGAATGATGCTCAGCAACAGATCATAATCGCGGGCCATCCGGTAGGCGCGGCCTTCACGCGAAGCCCAGACCTGCGGTGAGACATATTGGATCAGCTTCGGGGCCCAGTCATGAAACCAGTCGCTGTGGGAGCGCGCGTAGTGCTTGATCGCGTGGGCAAAACGGAGGTTGAACCCGGAAAAGTCCACGCAGATAATCGCCTCCGGCTCGCGCTCGAGGGCCAGCTCATAGAGCCGGTGAAAAAGCCGCCGGAACGTCACATAATCGCCGAGGACGTCCGACAACCCGATGACCGAATGGGCCGTCATGTCGAAGGCCAGTTCCACCCCGGCGGCGGCCATGCGCGGACCGCCGGCCCCGAAAAAGCGCGGCTCCAGGCTCGCGCGCAACGGCTGGTAATCGGGCGTCGGAATCGCTTGGAGGCCGGCAAGTTCCTCGCGCAAGGCCCGGACCAACTCCGCCGCCAGCAGGTCCCCGCTGGCCTCCCCCGCCACTAGCATGAAGCTCTTGGGTTTCATCCCTTGATTTGGCGGGTAATCTCGAAGGCCAGATCCAACGCGCGCTTGGCCGACTCGCCGCTGACCCTGGGTGTGCGATGGGCGCGGACGCACTCGACAAAATGCTGCAACTCCAGCTTGAGGGGCTCTTCCTTGGTGATGGGGACCGGTTCGCGCACAATGCGTTTGCCGCCGAACTGGCTCACAATCGTCGAGTCCTTGGCGCGGAGCAGTTTCTTGAGCAGTGAACTCTCCGGCTCGTCGTCGCGGGCGATGCGGTAAATGAAACCCTCCTGCGCCCGGTAATCCAGGGAGATGTAGCTGGTCGAAGCCCCGCCGCTGAAGACGCGAATCTTGCGCATTCGTTCCGGGCTGACGCGGCTGGCCGTGAGATTGGCGACGCAGCCATTGGCAAAACGCAAACGCGCGTTGGCGATGTCCTCCGACTCGCTCAGGACGGGAATGCCCACGGCGTCCACGCTCGTGACGGGCGACTTCACGAATGCCAGCACCACGTCCAAATCGTGAATCATCAGATCGAGCACCACGCCAACGTCCGTGCTGCGGGCCAGGTAGTGCGAAAGGCGATGGGTCTCGATGAAACGCGGCTCGGTGGCCACCGTCTCGAGGTATTTGAATACGGGGTTGAACCGCTCGACGTGGCCCACCTGGAGGACAGAATGCCGCTGTTGGGCAAGTTGGACAAGCTCACCTGCCCGGCCCGCGTTGTCGGTCATCGGTTTCTCGACCAGCACATGTTTGTCTTGTTGCAGAAGCATCCGGGCCAGCTCGAAATGCGTGGTCGTGGGCGTGACGATGCTCAGGGCGTCGCTGGCCTGCGCCGCCTCGGCGACCGAGCCGAAGGCGCGCACGCCGTGCTGGGCCGCGATCTTGCGCGCGGTCTGGGCGGCGACGTCGTAAACCCCAACGAAATCCACCTGCCCGCCGGCCGCCAGCTCCGCATAGATGCGCGCGTGCTCCTGGCCCAACGAACCGGCGCCGAGCACGGACACTCGGACTTTGTCGGCGGGTTGTTGCTCGGGGTCCGTCGTCATGAGCTTGATTGTGCCACCATCCTGGCGCAGGTGACAACTCAAAGCGGGCGCACATCCGTTTTTGAGCACCTGCTGGATTTCGAGTGTCCCGTTTCCCCTCACCCCGGCCCTCTCGCCGAGGAGAGGGAGAATTCTCGTCAATCGGCCGACGAATCCAGCGGAGTGGGAATGTCCGAGAGCCGGCCCTGGTTGCTCCCTCTCCCCCGGGGAGAGGGCCGGGGTGAGGGGGAATTGGCCGCCCAACAAAACCAGTTCCCAAAAGCTGATTTGTGGGAGACGACGTGAGGAGTCTCTGACTGATTCTTGGGCACAGCGAAAGCCTGCTCCCCTCGGAGGCCATTGATCAGAGACTCCTCACGTCGTCTCCTATAGCCAGGGAATGCGGCCCGTTTCGGCGACTTGGTCATTGGCCCTGGCGCAGTTTGGCCTTTCATCTTCGGACCCTGGACTCTTAAATTATCACTGTGTCAATTGCCGGTTACATAGTGACTGCACTCGCCGCTTATTTGCTGGGCTCGATTCCCACCGGCTTCCTGGTGGCCAAGGCGCGCGGTCTGGACATTCGCTCGGTGGGCAGCGGCAATATCGGGGCCACCAATGTCTTTCGCTGCCTGGGCGTGCCGGCGGGCGTTTTGGTCTTGCTGGCCGATGCCGCCAAAGGCTGGCTGGCGGTGGCGGTGGCCGCCAGATTGATTTCGGGCTGGTTGTTTCCTGCCGGTGGGACGGAGTCGCGCGAGTGGCCGGCCATTTGCGCCGGCTTTTCGGCCATTCTCGGGCACAACTACACCTGCTGGCTCTATTTCAAGGGCGGCAAGGGCATTGCCACTTCGGCCGGCGTTCTGGCGGCGTTGGCGACCTGGGCGCTGCTGATCATTCTCGGCCTATGGATCGTCGTGTTTACCCTGGGCCGGTATGTGTCGCTGGCGTCCATCGCCGCTTCCGTGGCGCTGCCATTGGCGGCGTGGCTCACGACCCGCGACTCCGCGCTGACGGCGGCGACCGCCGTCATGACGGTCCTGGCAGTTTATAAACACCGGGCCAACATCAAGCGGTTGTTCAGCGGCACCGAAAGCCGCATCGGCCGCAATGAACCGCCTTCGCCCGTCGCCCCGCCAGGTTCATCGGCATGAAGATCACCATATTAGGCGCAGGGGCGTGGGGCACAGCCCTGGCACGACTGCTCGAGGCGGGCGGCAAGGAAGTCACGCTCTGGGGACACCGGGCCGAATGGCTTGAAGAAATCCGGCGAACGGGCCGCAACGAACGGTTCCTGCCCGGCATCGAGCTGCCGGCCGGCCTGGTGCTCGAGAGCGATGTGCGGCGCGCGATTGCCGGGGCCCAGTGCGTCGTCGTCGCGGTCCCTTCGGAGCCCTTTAGAGAGGTCACCCGCCACCTGGCCGATTACTCGGGCCCTGTGGTCAGCGTTACCAAGGGCCTCGAATACGAGACCGGCCTGACCATGTGCGGTATCCTGGCCGGCAATGCCCCGAAGGCCCGATGCGCCGCAATGTCCGGCCCGAGCTTTGCCATCGAGGTGGCTGGGGACATGCCCACGGCCATCGTCGCCGCCAGCCAGGACCCGGCTACCGCCGCCTGGGTCCAACAGCTCTTTAACCGCCCCGCCTTCCGGGTCTATACGAGCACCGACAGGCTCGGGGTCGAGTTGGGCGGCGCCTTGAAAAACGTCATCGCCATCGCCGCCGGCGTGGGTGACGGGCTGGGCTTCGGCGACAACTCGAAGGCGGCGCTAGTGACGCGCGCGACTGTGGAAATCAGCCGGCTCGGCGTGGCCTGCGGCGCCCGGGCCGGCACTTTCACCGGTTTGAGCGGCCTGGGCGATTTGATGGTCACCTGTTTCTCCCGGCACAGCCGTAACCGGGGCTTTGGCGAGCGGGTGGGACGGGGCGAAAAACCGGACGCTATCGCCGCCAGCACGCTCGCGGTGGCCGAAGGCTATCCCACCGCCCGCTCCGCCTATCAGCTAGCCCGCAAACACGCCGTCGTAACGCCGGTCATCGACGAAGTCCATGCCATGCTCTACGAAGGCAAGGATGTCGCCCGGACGGTGCGGGACTTGATGTCCAGGGATTTGAAGGCGGAATGAGAGACGGCCGAAGGCCGAAGTCCGAAGGCCGAAGGAAGCCCGAAATCCGAGGGCCGAAATCCGAAGGAAATCCGAAGCCCTGAAATCCTAAGTCCGAAATCCGCATCCGGTCCCTCATGCCGTGCGGTCGTTGCGTGACACGGAAGCGCCTGTGGCCTCGGTATTGAGCGCAGAGCCAGTGCTCGAAAGCTTTGCGATCTCAGCCTTCGCTTCGTCCTCGTAAAATTGAATCCAAGATGGCTGCGATCTTGAACCGCGGAATACGCGGAATACGCGGAAACCCAAGACGATAAGGGACCCTTTTCCGCGTATTCA
>Ga0187849_1002181_pt1 | contig 19205 bp, 12 predicted proteins | sample June2016WEW_4_10_2_FD_132412 | JGI IMG/M metagenome (GOLD analysis project Ga0187849, IMG submission 132412) | Peatland microbial communities from SPRUCE experiment site at the Marcell Experimental Forest, Minnesota, USA - June2016WEW_4_100 | ecosystem: Environmental > Terrestrial > Soil >...
GCCGCCACCCCAGTCGTGGCCCGGCTCAAGTCATTGGCCGGCACCCGCTCCCGCGCCAACTCCATCTCCTGCACCCCGGCCAGTTGCGCCAACTCCGCCACCCCGCCCTGGCCCGCCCAGGGCTGGGCCGAGGGCGGGCGCGCCTCGATGAGCGGCCCAAAGGGCGAGGGCTGCTCGCCCAGCACCTGCATCCCCAACTGGCCCAACTGGTCGAGCGTCTGGTTGCGGGCATCGGCAAAGAGCAACAGCCGCAGCGTGCTGTTGGCCGGCAAGGGCGCCTGCTCGAGCGCCACCTTCAACAGCCAGGGCTTGAGCTTGTAGTAGGGCTCGTAGGCCAGCACCGCCGCGGTTGCCGGGGCCGCTTCCAACTGCTGCGCCACCGCCTGGGAGGCGCGCACCAGGCAGGCGTTGTTGGGAATGTAGGAAACGATGCTGGCGCCGGCCCGCTTGAGCAGAGCCCGAAAGGCGTCATTCAGCGGCCCTTTGGCCTGGACCACCCACGCGCCGGGGTCGCCCTGGGCGCGCAGGGAGGCGGGGATGGGCAGGTCGACGGGTTGGGCGGTGTCGAGCAGGGCGTTTTCCAGGAGGATCGCCCTGGGATTGCGCATCAAGCGGCCAAGCGGCTGGGTCGTGTTGGTGAGATGGCAAGGGCCCTGCGACGTCGAGCCCACGCGCCGCTGCCCTGGCAAGCGCCGCGCTGCGGTCTCATCGCCCCCCGGTTCTTGTCGAGACAAAGCGCCCTTTCCAGCCGCGCTCGACACCACAGCCTCCAGCCCCCTGGGCAAGCCTGCCTGACGAGTCAGTTGGGCCGGCGCAGGCCGTGACCTGGCTGCCGCCGCCTGCCTCACGACCCACCCCAGGCAGAGAGCCGGCACCAGCACGGCCAGCAAAAGCTGAGTTGCGCGGTTCCTGCGCATCGTTCACTCGATCTAAACCATAAACCTAAAATGCGATAGCAAAAACCCGTGGAAGGCGCAGGGCAGAGCGCATCGCGGCCTTGTCGAGGGTGGCAGATACGGCAGCGCGAAAACCGTTAAAACGGTTGACCTTCGCTCGCTCGGCGCGTAACACCCCGCTGAAGCAGGGTGTTGAGATTTGGGGGGAGGTCGACAAAGGTGGGATGCGCCCTGCAGGGCAGAGCGAATTGCCCCGACGAGTCGGGATTTCGACCGCCCGGGACGTCCAAAAACACCAGACGCTGCCCGAGCCAAAGCGGTGTCGCACTCCAAAGTGGCCTGCCCAAAACAAGTATTGGCCTTTCCCGGTCCATTCTGGCAATAATTGGCCCGCATGAACGAAATTGAAGTCCGAACGCGCCCGGCGCTGCAAGTCTGCAACCTATCTCGGCAATGTTAGGTTTTCCCGCAAACAGAGTGGGTGCGTCTAAGTGTTGTCCCGGAGAGACACCAGACTAACCTCCCAACCCGCCTGCCCGGCATCGCCTCATGTGGATTGTCCGTCTAGCCCTGCGCCGGCCCTATACGTTCGTGGTGGCGGCGCTGGTTTTGCTGTTGCTCACGCCGTTGGTGTTGTTGCGGACGCCGACGGACATCTTTCCCTCGATCAACATTCCGGTGGTCAGCATTGTTTGGAGCTATGCCGGCCTGGATGCCCAGGAGATGGAGCAGCGGTTCAACTACAACAATGAGCGCTCCCTGACGACCACCGTCAATGACATCGAGCATATCGAGTCCACTGCCTACAACGGCGTCGGGGTGATCAAGGTCTTTTTCCGGGAAGGCACTTCGGTGGATGGCGGGGTGGCGCAAGTCACGGCGATAGCCCAGACCGTCATTCGTTCACTGCCCCCCGGCGCGACGCCCCCGCTCATCATCCGTTATAGCGCCTCGACGGTGCCCGTGCTGCAATACAGCATCAGCGGCTCGAAGCTCCAGGAGCAGGAGATCTTCGACCTGGCCGCCAACCAGATCCGGGTCGGCCTGGCTACGGTCCAGGGGGCCGCGATACCGTGGCCCTATGGTGGAAAGATGAAATTGGTGGCGGTGGACCTCGACCTGGCGGCGCTCAAGGCAAAGAACCTGGCGCCGGTGGACGTGCTCAACGCGATTAACGCGCAGAACCTGGTTTTCCCCAGCGGCACCGCCAAGATCGGCGGGAGCGAATACGCCGTGGAACTCAACACCAGCCCCAAGGTGCTCCAAGAGCTGGCCGAATTGCCGGTCAAGACCCTCAACGGCGCCGTTATCCGCGTGAGCGACGTGGCGCAGGTGCGGGATGGTTACTCACCGCAGCAGAACGTGGTCCGCAACAACGGGGTCAGGGGCGCGCTGCTCACGGTGTACAAGAGCGGCGCCGCCTCCACGCTGGACGTCGTCAACGGCGTCAGGAAGGCGCTGCCGCGGATTCTCAGCGGCCTGACTCCGGACCTCGAGGTCAAGGAGTTTGCCGACCAATCGGTCTTTGTCCGTTCCGCCATTAGCGGCGTCGTGCGGGAGGGGGTCGTCGCGGCGGCCCTGACGGCTTTGATGATTCTGCTGTTCCTGGGCTCATGGCGGAGCACGTTGATTATCGCGCTGTCGATTCCGCTCTCCGTGCTGACCTCGATCGCCATTCTCAGCGCGCTGGGCGAGACGATCAACCTCATGACCCTCGGGGGCCTGGCCTTGGCGGTGGGCATCCTGGTGGACGACGCCACGGTGGCGATCGAAAACATCCACCGGCACATGGCCTCGGGAAAGGCGCTGGACGATGCTATCCTGGACGGCGCGCAGGAGATTGCAATGCCGGCTTTTGTTTCGACGCTGTGTATATGCATCGTTTTCGTGCCGATGTTCTTTCTCACGGGCGTGGCGCACTACCTGTTCGTGCCGCTGGCCGAGGCGGTCGTATTTGCAATGCTGGCCAGCTACGTCATCTCCCGAACGCTGGTCCCCACGCTGGTCCAATGGTTTTACCGCAACGTCCGGCACTATTCGCCGCCGGAGCCAACCGGGCAGTTGCCCGGCCCGCCCTCGGACCCTGCGGCCGCAGGCCGGGGGCCCGGCGCAGCCCGGCGCCACCCGCTGGCCGCCCTCCAGGCGGGCTTCCAAAGGGGTTTCGAGCGGTTCCGCCAGGGTTACGGCGTGCTGCTGGGAGCCGTCCTGCGCCGGCGAGGCGCGTTTGCCTCGGTTTTCCTCGCCTTCTGCCTTGGCTCGCTGCTGCTGGTCCCGCAGCTTGGCCAGGACTTTTTCCCGGCGGTGGATGCCGGCCAATTCCGGCTGCACGTCAGGGCGCGCAGCGGCACGCGCATCGAGGAGATGGCCAAGCTGACCGATGAGGTCGAGGCGGTGATTCGACAGGAGATACCGCCGGAGGAATTCCGCGGCTTGTTGGACAACATCGGCATTCCCGTTTCCACGATCAACCTGACCTACAATGACAGCGGCCTGCTCGGCACGGGCGATGCGGACATCCTGGTCTCGCTCAACGCCGAGCACCGGCCCACCTCCGGCTATGTGGGCCGGTTGCGGGCGCGGCTCAACCGGGATTTTCCCGGGATGACTTTTTACTTTCTGCCGGCTGACATCGTGAGCCAGTCGATCAATTTCGGCCTGCCGGCGCCCTTCGACATTCAATTGGTGGGGCGCAACCAGGACAAGAACCGCGAGGTTGCCGCGCGATTGGCCAACCGGATTCGGCAGGTGCCCGGCGCGGTGGACGTGCGCGTCCAGCAACCGGCGGACCTGCCCAAATTCGAAGTTGCCATCGACCGCACCAAGGCGGCGCAAATGGGCCTGGCGGAGCGCGACGCGGCAAATTCAGTCCTGTTGAGCCTGAGCGGCAGCGGCCAGGTCCAGCCGGTGTTTTGGCTGGATCCACGCGTCGGCATCCAGTACCTGGTGGCCTTGCAAGTGCCCCAGCGCCAGATTGATTCTCTCTCCGCCCTCGGGGCGATTCCCATCAATGCGAGCCGGCCTGGCCAGGGGGACGTTACCCTGCTGGCCAATCTTGCCACCATCTCGCGCACCAACGGCCCAACGGTGATTTCCCACTACAATGTCGTGCCCGTCATTGACGTTTTCGGCGGCGTCAGCGGGCGCGATTTGGGCGGCGTGCTCCACGAAATCAGGCCGCTCATCGAGCAGGCCCGGAGCGAACTGCCGCGCGGCAGTTTCATTATGCTGCGGGGCCAGGCCGAGACGATGCACTCGAGCTTTGCCGGCCTGGGCTTGGGGCTGGTGATGGCCATCGTCCTGATTTATCTCTTGTTGGTGGTCAATTTCCAGAGCTGGCTGGATCCTTTCATCATTATCACCGCCCTGCCCGGGGCGCTGGCGGGCGTGGCCTGGGCGTTGCACCTGGCGTTGACCACCGTCAGCGTGCCCGCGCTGATGGGGGCCATTATGGGCCTGGGGGTGGCCACGGCCAATTCCGTGCTGGTGGTCACCTTCGCCCGAAGCGCCCTGAACCAGGGCCTGGCCCCCTCCGACGCCGCTTGGGACGCAGGCGTCAGCCGTCTTCGCCCGGTGCTGATGACGGCTGCGGCGATGGTTATCGGCATGTTCCCGATGGCCCTGGCCTGGGGCGAAGGCGGGGAGCAAAACGCGCCTTTGGGACGCGCGGTCATCGGCGGATTGGTCGTCGCGACCTTTGCCACGCTCTTCTTCGTGCCGGTGGTGTTCAGCCTGTTGCACCGTCGCGCCCCCGCGCCGGCGCGCGCCCCTGAACCGGCCAGGCCCCCAACCGGCCTTGGCCCGGCGCCCGCAGGCGCCCGATAACTCCAATGCGCACAAACTCTTATGCATGAAACCTTGACCCAGCCCGCTCAACCCCTGCCGCCGTCCTCCTCGCTCTCCAGAGCGGCATCCAGCGCGAACGCCAGGTTGCGCTACGCGGCCATTGTGGCGGCGCTCCTGGTGATCGTCGGCTCGGTTGCCGGCCTGGTTCCGCGCTGGCAACGCCGGGCCGTCCTGCGGGCCGAGACCCGCGAACTGGCCATCCAGCCTGTCAGCGTGGTCTATCCTGCTCCCGGCCACGCTGCCGCCGGCCTGGTGCTGCCCGCCGAAGTCAAGCCCTTCCTCGAATCGCCGATCTACGCCCGGGCCAGCGGCTATCTCAAGCGCTGGCTGGCCGATATCGGGGCCCGGGTCAAGGCAGGAGAACTGTTGGCGGAAATCGACACGCCGGAGTTGGACCAGGAATTGGCCCAGGCACGAGCGCAACTTGCCCAGGCCCAGGCCGCACTGGCGCTGGCCAGGACCACCGCGGCCCGCTGGACCGAGCTGCTCAAGACCGCCAGTGTCAGCGAGCAGGAGGCGGCCGAAAAACAGGCGGACCTCGAGCTCAAATCGGCCAGCGTCCAGGCGGCCCAGGCCAACGTGCGCCGGCTCGAGGAGAGCCAGGCCTTTCAGAGCGTGAAGGCGCCCTTTGCGGGCACCATCACGGCGCGAAAAACTGACGTGGGTGAATTGATCGCCGCCACCAACGGCAAGGAACTGTTTCGCCTGGCGCAAACCGGCACCCTTCGCGTCTATGTGTGCGTGCCGCAAACTGCCGCCGCCGGCGTCACCCCGGGCCAAAAAGCCGAATTGTCCGTCCCGGAGGTCCATGGCCGCGTGTTTCCCGCCAAAGTGGTCCGCACCTCCGGCGCGATGAGCCCCGATTCCCGCACGCTGCTCACCGAGTTGGAGATGGACAATTCGGGCGGGGAAATCCTGGCCGGTTCCTTTGCCCAGGTGCGCTTTAGCGAGACGAAGCTGGTCCCGCCCCTGACGCTGCCCGCCAACACGCTGCTGTTCCGCTCCGAAGGACCGCAGGTGGGCGTGGTGGGCGCGGACGGAAAAGTCGAATTGCGCGGCGTCACCCTCGGCCGCGACTTCGGCCCGACCATCGAGGTGCTGGAGGGAGTAGGGCCCAAGGATCGGGTTATCCTCAACCCCGCCGACTCGCTGGTGAGCGGAGCGGTCGTGCGCGTGGCGGAAGGCAAGGCCGGCAAGTGAAACGTTGGAGCCTTGAGGCTCGGATCCTAAAGTGAAACGCACTCCAGAACGCCCGGTGAGGGCCGGCCTGATTTCGCTCGGCTGCGCCAAGAACCTCGTGGACGCCGAAATCATGCTCGGCACGCTCTTGCAGCATGGCGTCGAAATCACCAACGATGCCTCGCAGGCCGACGTGGTCATCATCAACACCTGCTCGTTTATTGATTCGGCCCAGCAGGAAAGCGTGGACAGCATCCTCGAGTCCGCCGCCGTGCGCGACGCCCAAAACCGCGGCCAGGCGCTCATCGTCGCCGGCTGCCTGCCCCAGCGGTTCCGTGAGGAATTGCCCAAAGTGCTGCCCGAAGTCGATGCCTTCATGGGCGTTGACCAAATCACCGAAGTCGCCGAAGTCCTCAAACTCGCCCTGGCCAGGCGCGCGGCGAGAATCCGGGAAACGGAGCCCCCTTCGGCCTTGGGGCCCGTGCAAAGCGAGAAGCGTCAGAGCGTGGAGCGTGAGAGCGTGGCAGGCGCTACGGTGCCCTCACGCTCCACGCTCCGACGCTCCGACGCTCCACGTTCCGACGCTCCGACGCTCCACGCTCCGGCGCTCTACGCTCCGGACGGCAGGCAAAGGCAGCTTATTGGAATTCCGCCCCTCGCCCCTCGCCCCTCGCCCCTGGTCGCCGTCACTCCTCGCCCCCGCTATATTCCGGACTATGCCACGGCGCGTTTTCGGCTGACGCCCCGTCATTTTGCCTACGTCAAGATCGCCGAGGGATGCAATCATCCTTGCAGCTTCTGCATCATCCCCAGGATGCGCGGCTCGCATCGGAGCCGTCCGCAGGCGGACATCGTCGCCGAGGCCAGGGCCCTGCTCGCCCAGGGGGTGAAGGAGTTGAACCTGATTTCTCAAGACTCGACCTACTACGGCCTGGACCTGCGTCCCCGGCAGGGCGGCGCGATTGCTTCACCGGACAAATTCGGCGCGGCGTTCAGGGCGCTTCCGCCCGCAGCCACCACGATCTGCACCTTGCTGCGCGAGTTGAACGGCTTGCCCGGCGATTTCTGGATTCGCCTCCTCTACACCCATCCGGCCCACTGGACCGATGACCTGATTGAAACCGTCGCCCAATGCCCCAAGGTCGCCCGCTATGTCGACATCCCCATCCAGCACATCCACTCGAACATGCTCGAGCGGATGCGCCGCGAAACGTCCGCCGGGTATATCATTGACCTCCTCCGCAGAATCCGCGCCGGCATCCCGGGCATCGCCCTGCGCACCACCTTCATCGTCGGGTTCCCCGGCGAAACGGAGGATTGCTTCCAGACGCTGCTCGGCTTTATTCGCGCCGCCAGGTTCGAGCGGTTGGGCGTCTTCACTTACTCCCAGGAGAAAGGCACCCGCGCCGCCAGCATGGCCGCCCAGGTGCCGGACAACGTCAAACGCCGCCGGCGCGACCTGGCCATGGCGGCCCAACATGCGGTGGCCCTCGAAGTGGCCCAGTCGTTCGTGGGCCGCACCCTCAAAGTGCTCGTGGAAAACCAGGCCGGCCCCAAAGACCTCAAAAACGCCCGCATCAATTCCTGGGAACACGGCCTGATTCGCGGCCCCGGCCAACACCTGGCCCGCCTCAAGGGCCCTTGCCTGGTCGCCCGCGGCGAAGCCGACGCCCCGGACATCGACGGCCGCGTTTATGTCCGAGGCCAACTCCCCCTGGGCGATTTTGCCCAAGTCAGAATCATCGGCCATACCGATTACGATCTGATCGGAGAACCGGCTTAGCCGGATGCTTCACGGGGCGAGGCCGTCAGTTCAGCCGCCACCTCGGCAAAGCTCCGTCAGGAGCGGCATATTTATAGCAGCGCAGCCCCGGAATGCCTTTATCAAGCTCCGTCAGGAGCGGCACGTCAGGGCAGCGCAGTCCAGACCACTGACATGCCGCTCCTGACGGAGCTGTCACGCATGTCCCGCAAAAGGGATGAGGGTCACAGCTCGACATTCCACACTCGGCACAGCGAGTCCTCGTCAGGCAATGGCAGCCGAAGATTTCCGCGCTCACGGTTCTGTCCTCCAGAATGGAATCCAGCAGGGCCTCGGACCAACTGTCGTACATGGCCTGGCTCACGACGAGGAGTTCCGCGGGCAGAACGAGGCCGCGGAGCACACGGGTGAGACGGACCATCCCGGCCACGCGGTCCTTGACTTCGGCAAGGACGACGAGCAGGTCCACGTCGCTGTCCTCATGCGCTTCGCCGCGGGCGCGCGAGCCGAAAAGGATGATGCGGCGAGGGTGGGCGGCCTCCACGAGGCGGCGGAAGAAACAAGGGCGCGTGTATTACATAGAAAAATGGTAACTGTTCAGGTGTGGGGCAAACCTCCGGTCTGCCAGTTCACGGAGCCTCCGACTCCGTGAACCTGGTGCGGTCGGAACACCGGGCCAGAGGCCCGGCTAACCGGCAGACCAGAGGTCTGCCCCACCCTCCCACCTGAACAGTTACGAAAAATGTATCGCTTTTCCGGGGCTGCGGCTCTAGGCTGTCTTGCCGGTGCGGGCTTAGCGTGATGCAACTATCGATTGTTACTCCCAGCTTTCGCAGCCTGCAGTGGCTGCGGCTTTGCATTGCCTCGGTGGCCGATCACGAGGGGATGAAGGTCGAGCACATTGTGCAGGACTCCTGTTCGGACGATGGGACGCAGAAATGGCTGGCCAAGGAGACGCAAGTCAAGGCCTTCATCGAGAAAGACCAGGGGATGTATGACGCCGTGAACCGCGGATTCAGGCGGTCCACGGGCGAGGTGCTGGCCTACCTGAATTGCGACGAGCAGTATCTGCCGGGGGCCTTGATGGCGGTCCACGACTTCTTCATCACGCATCCAGCGGTCGATGCCGTCGTTTCAGACACCATCGTCACCGATCGTGCCGGCGCCTATATTTGCCATCGTTATGCTCTCGTTCCGCGAAAGAACGGACTCTGGGTGCGGTTGCCGGTGCTGACCTGCGCCCTGTTCGTGCGGCGGCGCGTGGTCGAGGCCATGGGTCTCTACCTCGATACCCAATGGCGCGACGTGGCGGATTGCTTTTGGGTCACCGAAATGGTCCGGCGCGGCGTCCGCTTCGCCGTCCTGCCGTGCTTCACCTCGGTCTTCACGGACACGGGAGAGAACATGAACCTCAAGCCCAACGCCCTCCGGGAGCGGGAAGTGAAGTGGCAGATGGCCCCGGCCTGGGTGAAGCTGCTCAAACATGCCTTTGCCCTCCAATATCGGCTCCGGGTGACCCTGCGCGGCGCGCCTTTTCAGAAGCCTTTCGATTATTCCCTCTACACGCTGGCGGACCCCAACCGGCGCGTGACCCGCCATGCGGCCCGCCCGACTTCCTTCTGGAAGGGACGTTGAGCTGCCGATAAGGAGCCGATTGCATTGGCGACCGAGCAACAGGAACTTAACCGGTTAGTGAGGGCCGTCTTCGGCGCCTGGCAACGAGCGGGCGTCCAGTTCCTGGTCCTCCGCAATTACGAAGGGCTGCCGCATTTCAGCGCCAACGACCTCGATGTGCTGGTTGAAGCAGCGCAGCTTGGCGCGGCGGAAGCCGCGCTGCTGGCTGCTGCCCGCGGGGCCGGTTTTCGTCTGCATAACCGCAGCGAATTTGCCGCCACCCTGGCCCTTTACATCTCCGGCCTCCAGTCCAATGCGCAGGCCCATTTCGATCTCTACACCGGCTTTCGGTGGCGCGGACTTGATTTTCTGGATTGCCGGGCGCTCTTCGACCGGAAAGTGAACCGAGGGTTGTTCGCTATCCCTCACCCCGCTCATGAAGCCGCCGCCAGCCTGCTCGAGAACCTGGTTTACCACGGGAAGATCAAAGAACAATACCGTTCCTCGATTGCCGCCGGACTTCGAGCCGAGCCGGCCGAGGCCCTCGAGTTGTTGGGCCGCACTTGGGGTGCGGCGCAGGCAGCCTTCCTCGTTGCCATGGGCGCGGTGGAACAATGGATCAGAATCGAGGCCCGCTCCGGCGCCTTGCGCCGGGCTTTGATCCTGCGCCAGGCGGCCCGGCGCCCCTGCCGGACGGCCGCCTCGCTCCTGGCCGAGGCCGCCCGATTCGCCCGGCGCGCCGCGCGGCCTCCCGGTCTGACCGTCGTCCTCTGCGGCGCCGACGGGAGCGGAAAGTCAACGGCCGCCCGGGCCATCGTCGAGGGACTGCGCCCCACGTTCAGCCCCCAGAGGGGTCGGGAGTTTCACTGGAAGCCGCCTTTGTTCTCGGCCAGGCGCAGGGCGGAGCGCGGCCTGATAACCGACCCACACGCCAAACCGCCTCGAAACAGGCTCGTTTCGCTGCTCTTTTTCGGTTTTCACTGGCTGGAGTTTTTTCTCGGCTGGCCTTGGTGCGTCCGACCGGCAGCCTTCCGGGGCGGGTTGGTCCTGATCGACAGGTTCTACTACGATTTCTTTGTGGACCAGCGCCGCTACCGCCTGCAGGTCCCCCGATGGCTGGTTGGGCTGGGCTATCGGCTTCTCGCCAAGCCCGACCTGGTCTTGTTGCTCGACGCGCCGGTGGAAGTGCTCCAAAGCCGAAAGCAGGAAGTGCCGCCGGGCGAGACCCAACGCCAGCGGATGGCCTACCTCGAGTTGGTCCGGGGCCTGACCAACGGCCACATCATCGACGCCGCCCAACCGCCCGAAAAAGTGGCCGCCCAAATCGAGCGGGTGATTCTCGATTTCCTGGCGCAGAGAATGAGCCGGCGCAACCGCAGCACAGGGATCTGAGGGTCTCACGCCAAGGACGCCAAGGGCTCATTCTTGGGGCAGAATTTCGGGCATCGTGAGCACCAGGCCTTCCTTTTGCAGGGTCTCAAGCCGGCGCAGGACCGAGGCCACTGCGGCGGTGCGCCGGGGGTCGAGGTTCTGTAAACAGGACGCGGCCAGCTTGAAGAGGGGATCCTCGCCGGCCGCGACTCCAACGCGGCCCCCCTCATCTTTGTCGCCGGAAAGCTGCTCCATCAACTGCTCGAGGAAATTCTTGGGCTCGGGTATCACGCGCAGGTCGTAGTCCTTGATGTTCGCCTGGTCGGCCGCAAAGGCGAGCGCGTCGCTCATTGTCCCCAGGTGGTCCACCAGCCCCAGTTCCAGCGCCTGTTTGCCGGTATAGACCCGGCCGCCGGCGAGCTCATCGATTGGTTTCTTGAGACGCTGGCCCCGAATCTCGGTCACGTGGTTCTTGAAGAGGGCATAGACGTCATCCATGAAAACCCGCACCCGGGCGCGCTCGCTCTCGGTGAACACATCATCCGCCGAAAAGATGCCGGCGTTTTGTCCGCGTTTGTAGTCTTTGAAGGTGATGCCGAGCTTCTTCCACATCTCGGTCGTGGCGAATTTCCCCCCGACAACGCCGATGGAACCGGTCAGGGTCGTCGCATCGGCGAAAACTGTGTCGGCGGCGCAAGCGACGTAATACCCCCCGCTGCCGGCCACGTCGCCCATGGACACCACGAAGGGTTTTCTGGCCTTGAGCCGCTTGGTGGCGTCGAGAATGATCTCGCTGGCCGTGGCGGAGCCTCCAGGGGAATCGACCCGCAACACGACCGCCTTGATCGAATCATCCGCCGCCGCCTTCTCCAAGGCCTCCCGCACCTCGGTGCTGAAGGCCACCAGGCTGGTCCCGAACGGGTTGGGCCTGCCTTTTCCGGTCATGATCGGGCCGTTCACATAGACAATGCCGACGGCGGGCCTGGCAGCGGCCTTTCTCTGGGGCACACGCAGGAAGTCTCCCAAGACGTTGAACAAGGCTAACGGAGAGGAGAAATCCAGGGCGGGTTGGTTCTTGCGGCCGTAATTCTTGTCAAAGACAAGGTCTTTGCCGTACCGCTCCTTGAGCATCGTTTCGAAGTCCTGGTGGTGCTCGACCGCATCGATCAACCCGGAGGTCTTGGCTTGCTCGGCGGTGAACAGGCCGTTGTCCAGCCAACCCTGGACCTTGCCTGCGTCCGCCTTTCGGCCCTGGGCGATTAGGTCCTTGAAGCTGGCGTACCAACTGTCCATCAGCCAATTCATCATTTCGTCGGCCTGGGCGCTGGGTTGCTCGCGCATGAACAGTTCGGCCGCGCTCTTGTAGGCGCCTTCGGTCAGGAAGTCGGGTTTGACGCCGATCTTGTCCAAGAGGCCGCGCACGTGCAACGAGCTGCCGTGCAGGCCGGGGATCAGCACCGCGCCGCTCGGCACGACGCTGATGCGCGAGGCCCCGCAAGCCAGGACATACTGCGCCATGGACAGCGATTCGGCATGGACGCAAACCTCCTTGCCGCGGCTGCGAACCAGGGACATCGCCGCGCGCAATTCCTCGACCTGGGCCGGTCCCAGCAACGCGGATTCGGGCAGGATGACCACAGCCTTGACGGTCGAGTCATCGGCGGCCTTGCCCAGATGCGCCACCAGCTCTTTCAAAGAGGTTCCGGGCGGACCGAACACCGGGGGAATCTCCGCCGCCGGCACCTCAGCCAGCGGGCCCTCGAGCCGAAACACCGCAACGATGCTCCGGTCCTTCTCTTTGGCCGGTTGCTCGTCCAGGGTCGCCTGCGCGGGGGTTCCCGCCAGCATTAGTGCCAGGAGCGCGCTCCACAGAACTGCTGCTGCCGGGAGATTGCTCCTTTGGACGCCGGCGCGGGAAGGGGAGAATTGGTTGTTGGTCGTGCTCATTTTTCAAAATGTTGTCTCCATAACGCACACCCGCAGGCCAGAGTCAAGCCCAAGCGACCTTCGGTCGCCAATACTGAGATGAGGAGTATTATCGTTGACTTCCGCTTCGGGCTCGTTCTAATCTGGCTGCCGCATTTATGCACTGATTGTTTAATGAAAGGACTCTTATGCCGGACCTGAAAGAACTCTATGATGCGGTGGTCAGAGGCGATGCCAAGACCACCCAAGCCATTACGCAGCAAGCCTTGGCCGAGGGCATCGATCCTCTCAAGCTCGTCAACGAGTGTATGATCCCGGCTATGGATGAAGTCGGCCGCCGCTTCGAGTGCAACGAATACTTTGTGCCCGAGTTGCTCATCTCCGCCCGCGCCATGAAAGGCGCCCTGGAACTGGTCCGCCCCATCCTGACCGCCCGTGGTGACGAACCCCTGGGCCGCGTCGCCATCGGCACCGTCAAAGGCGATTTGCACGACATCGGCAAGAACCTTGTGGCCTCCCTGCTCGAGGGCGGCGGCTTCGAGGTCATCGACCTGGGCGTCAATGTGCCCCCCGAAAAATTCATCGCCACCATCACCGAGAAGCAGGCCAATATCGTCGCCATGTCCGCCCTGCTCACCACGACGATGCCCGCCATGAAAACCATCATCGAGGGCCTTAAACAAGCCGGCGTCCGAGACAAGGTCAAAGTCCTCATCGGCGGCGCCCCCATCACTCAACAATACGCCGATGAAATCGGCGCGGACGGCTACAGCGAAAACGCTGTTGGCGCCGTGGCCCTGGCCAAAAAGGCCCTGGCCGCCGGCTGAGCCCCGCCCGCCCTTTTGCCTCCCGCCCCATGCACCCGCTCATCCAACAACTCCTGGCGCAAGGGCCGGTCATCACCGACGGCGCCTGGGGAACCGAGCTCCAGGCGCGCGGCCTCTCCCTGGGCGAGTTCCCCGATGCCTGGAACCTGACCCACCCGGAGCGAGTGGCCGAGGTCGCCCGCGCCTACGTCGAGGCCGGCAGCCAGATCATCCTCACCAACACCTTCGGCGCCAACCGCATCCGCCTGGGCGACCATGCCGCCGCCGGAAACGTCCCGGAAATCAACCGGCGCGGCGTGGAAATCTCGCGCGCTGCCGCCGCCGGGCGCGCCCGTGTCTTTGCCTCGATTGGTCCGACCGGCAAATTGCTCATGAGCGGCGACGTCACCAGGGACGCATTGCGCGATGCCTTTGCCGAACAGGCCTCTGCCTTGGCCGAGGCCGGGGCCGACGGCCTGGTGGTCGAAACCATGTCCGACCTCGATGAGGCGGTCCTGGCCATCGAGGCTGCGCGCCAGACCGGTCTGCCTGTCGTGGCCTGCATGGTCTTCGACAGCGGAAAGGACAAAGACCGCACCATGATGGGCACAACTCCCGAGCAGGCCGCCAAGACCCTCACTCAGGCCGGGGCCGAGGTCATCGGGGCCAACTGCGGCCAAGGCATCGCCGGATTCGTTGCCCTTGCCCGGCGCCTCCGCGCCGCCACCGGCTGCCCCTTATGGCTCAAGCCCAATGCCGGCCTGCCGATCATGGTGGACGGCCGCGCCCAATATAACGCCGCCCCTGAAGAGTTTGCCGGCTATGTCCCCCAACTGGTCGAGCTGGGCGCCGCCTTCGTGGGAGGCTGTTGCGGCACCCGCCCTGATTTCGTCACGGCTATCCGCCGCCAACTCAACCGATGACCTGTCGAGAAAGAGTGCTCGCCCATTTGGAAGGCCGGCCTGTGGACCGCTTGCCGGTGATGCCGATCACCATGATGCTCGCCTGCGAACGCATTGGCGCGCGCTACCGCCAATATTGCACCGACCACCGGGTCCTGGTCGAAGCCCAGATCCGCACCTCCGAGGAATTCGGCTTCGACTACGTCAACACCATGTCCGACCCCGCCTGCGAAGCCGCCGATTGCGGCGCCCCGGTCCAATACTTCGAGAACCAGCCGGTCGCCCTCGTCGAAGACCAGGCCCTGCTGGCCGACAAGACCAAACTGGCTTCGCTCAAGATTCCCAATCCCTTGGGCGGCGGGCGCATGCACAACCGCATCAACGCCCTGGACCTCTTCCGCCAGCGCCTCGACCGCCAGAAACTCATCGAAGGCTGGGTCGAAGGACCCATGGCCGAGGCGGCTGACCTCCGGGGCATCAACACGATCATGCTGGATTTCTTCGACGACCCCGCTTTCGTGCGCGAGCTCTTCGCCTTTGTCATCGAGATGGAACTCCGCTTCGCCCGCGCGCAACTCCAGGCCGGGGCCGAGGTCATCGGCGTCGGCGATGCCGCCGCCTCGCTGGTGGGACCCCGCATCTATGAGGAGTTTGTCTGGCCCTACGAGAAAAAACTCGTCGACGGCCTCCACGCCCTGGGCGCCAAGGTGCGGCTCCATATCTGCGGCAACACCCGCCAGCTCCTCCAGGGCATGGGCAAGTTGAACTGCGAAATCGTCGACCTCGACTACCTGGCTCCCCTGGCCGAAGGCCGCCAGGCCATGGGCCCCCGCCAGGTCCTGCTGGGCAATCTCAACCCCGTCCTCGTCCTCCTGAACGGCACCCCGGAAAGCGTTACCGCCGCCATCGCCCAATGCCACCGAGAGGCCGGCCCCCGTTTCATCGTCGGCGCCGGCTGCGAAGTCCCCCGCGGCACACCCCCAGCCAACCTCCACGCCCTCTGCGCCTACGGCCATGGCCATAGGGCTGAAGGATGAACCGTTATCGCCGGTCCAGTGACGCGCTTTGAAGGAGGCGCCTTGCTTCTTGTCTCGGCCGGCGCAAACAAGAAAGCGCGTTATTTTCGATTTTTAGCTTTCTCGAAAATAGCTGGCGTGGCAATTTTCGCAGTCGCAAACAGCCGATGCACACGTCAACGAAAAACAAACGCGCCATTGTGCGTGGTTGAAGTGCTGGCGTCCAATCCTTTCATCACGGCCAAAGGCGCCGCTGACGTCATGACCCATATCTTCGGGGGCGGTGGTTGAGAGGAACTGATTGATGCACAGCGCCTGGATTTCGTGCTTTCGCACCACCGTCGGCGTGCGCGAAGGGCCAAAACCCCGCAGGGGTGACCTGTTTATGGGCGGACCTCGACCCGCCACCGTTCTTTTTGTTTTTCAGCGGCGCGGCGGGCGAGGAATTCGACAGGCGGGCCAGACTCGCGCCGCCGAAAAACAAAAAGAAGGAGGGGGCGGCTGCGCTGGTGCTATAAGCAGGCCACCCCTACGGGGTGAATGGCCCTTACTTAAGCTCATTTCAGGATAGAAACACCGGAAAAACCCCAATGATTTTAGCGCTGGATGGCCTTATGTAAGGGCCATTCCCCCTACGGGGTTGAGCTGCTCCGCAACAGGGGCGCTAATCGAGGTGCGCAGAGAATGTGGGTGAGGACAAGCGCTGAAGCGCCGGCTATTCTCAGGATGTCCCTAGGGAACACGGCCTGATGACGGACCTCTCGGCAAGGTCATTCGCGCAGTGTGATCTGTCCGAGGCGATAGCGTCGTTGGCCGTCATCGCCGGGCAGGGGCAAGGCGATTCGGGGCGTGCCATCGCGTTGGCCGACGGATACGAAGAGCGCATAATCACCGGGCTTCGTGGCCGGGGCGAACCGGCCGATGACGAAGCGGCATTCATTGGTTTGCGGCGGCGCGGCCCCGGGCGGACCGGGAACCAGATCCCGCGCGTTGAATCGCTCGTCCGCCAGGACCGACACGATGCCGCCCTGGTCGTCCTTAAGGGTGAGCGCGGCGAACCCGCCCGGATAACAAGGGGCGACCCCTGCGTTGGCCCAGACGCTGCGCACGTTGAAGGGCTTGCCGATGACCACCTCGCGCGGCCAGGACATCTGGCGCAATTGCAGCCGGTAGCCCATGCGCAGGTTGATGCGCCCGATGAGCGAACGGTTCTCATCGAGCTCCACGCGCGGCCACCAATGGATGGACATGTAACTGGCGTGGTAATCCTCGACGGCTTTGAGCAGCAGCGAGCCATCGCCCCAGGCCCCCTTTGCTTTCGAGCCGCCATAGTGTTCGTGCTCGAGGATGACCGGCCAACGCGGCCAGAATGCCTGGGCCATCTCCGCGTGATACCACGACCTTGGGGGCGGCTGCACCAGGATGCTGTCGTCGCGCAGGGTCACGCCTTTGGAGAGAGCGTAATCGGTTTCGGGAAAATGCCGGCCCGGTTTGTCGTGTCCGGCCACGTCGTCGTTGATGCACAGGAGGGTGCGTTTGAAATGCTTGGTGTACAGGTCAACATGCTGGCGGATAATCCCTGGCGCCTTGGCCTCGGGCACCCGGCTGCTCATCATCGTGTGGCCTTCACCCCACAAGCCGTAGGAGCCGATGTCAATGAAGGCCACGTTGGGGCTGCCATCGTAGCGGGCGGCCATCACGGCGAGGAATTGGTCGAGCTTGTCCAGAAAAACCGGGTCGCCGAAATCCGGGTCCCAGGTTTTCGCTTGCGGCGTTGGTCCTTTGCCGAACTCATAGAAACAACCCTTGGCCCCGGCCTGGCGCACCCACTCGGGGGTGGCGTAAGGAACCCAATTCTCCGAGCAGGTCAGGCGCAGGGCCACGCGTTTTCCTTTGGCTATCCAGCGTTGCGCGGGGGTGTCCAACAACGCCCAGTTGAAGCGCCCTTCCTCCGGTTCGAGAAACGCCCAGGGCACGCGCAGATACACGGTCGAGAGACCTGGGAAATCTTCCAGCGTGTCGGCTGGGTCCAGCTTCGAGCCGTAATTCTGCGGGATGTTCGAGTAGAAGTGCATCGTCCAGCCCATGTCCGGGTTGACGAGGGCCGCGCCGGTGTCCTCAGGGCGGACGGTGGTCGTGGCGTTGTCGGCCCATGCGGCGGGCACAGACGCAACGAGGCCCAAGGCAGCGGTGAGCAGGAGATCCTGGAGGTGGGCGCGCAAATTGCCCACCCCGGCCCTCTCCCCGTCAGACCGGGCGAGGGAGAAGCATCCCCTCACCCCAGCCCGCGCCCGCCGGAGCGCCGGCTTTAGCCGGCTTTGGATGTCCAATGTCCGATAGGCGCACACAAGGGCTCCAGGTGCGCCCAAAGCCGGCTGAAGCCGGCGCTCCGGCCTGTGGGCGTCCCGTGCCCGGTGTGGAATATCCCGGTTAGAAGTCATCGGGCGGTGCAGTGTGGGGCGCCTTGGTTTCATGACGAGCTGCGGCCGGTTGTGTTCTGCTCAAAGCCCCGGCCTACCATGGCTTGGATTCGTTGAGGGCCTTGACGATGGCGCGGCGGAGGGCCAGGGGATCGATGCTGCCGGTTTGGCGCTGGAGGAGCTTTCCGTCGGGGGCGATGAGCACCGTGTAGGGCACTGCGCCTTGCCAGTCGGGGTCAAAGGCATCGATGAGCTTTTCCCGGTCGGCGGAGGCAAAGGCCAGGTTCCGGCAGGAGGCCTGTTTTGTCTTCAGGAACTCGAGCACGGTCTTGCCCTCGTCGGGGCGGTTGAGCGAGACGGTGACCAACTCGAAATCGCGATGGCGATACATCCGGTTGAGGGTGACCAATTCGTGGAATTCGGCCACGCACGGCGCGCACCAGGTTGCCCAAAAGCTCACCAGGCGGAATTTGCCGGACTGGTTCTTGCGCAAGGCCAGGAGCGTTTCTGCATCGGCCGAGGCGAGAGACACGGGTTCGGCCGCCAGTTTGTCCATGTAGGCCTTGACCGCTTCGGCTTTTCCCGCCCATTTTACGGAGCAGCCGACGACCTTGGTCCGGGTTACGGGCGGTGCCTGGCCGGCCAGGAGGGCCTCGAGGGCCTGGCGCAAATAATGTGTGCCGGCGTGCTCGGCGCGTTCCGAATCATCGATGGCGCCCGCGTAACGCAACTTGCGTCCGGCATCGAAGAGGAAGGCATGGGGCGTGGCTGCCGGGCCGTAGGCGCGGGCCGCCGCCTCGGTATCGCCGTCATAAAGGTAAGGGAAATTGAACCCCCGTTCTGCCGCGCGAAGTTTCATCTCCTCGAAGGAGTCGCTCAGGTCGGTCCAGCCCAGTTCGTCCAGGCGCACGGAGTTGGGGTCGTTGGGCATGATGGCGACCACGGCCACGTCTTTATCTTTGTAGTCGGCGGCGATCTTCTTGAGGCGTTCCTCATAGTACTGGGCGGTCGGGCAGTGGTTGCAGGTGAAGATGACAGCGAGGATTTTGGCCTGGGCGAAGTCCTTGAGGGCATGCTGGCGCCCGTCCACCCCGGGCAGGTTGAAATCGGGCGCGGACGCTCCCAACGGCAGCGTGGCAGGTTGGAACTCGGCTGCAAAGCCCGGCCTGAGAACGGCTAGCCAGGCGAACAAGGCGAAGACGGTTCGGTTCATGCCGCTATCTTAGCCGTTGCTACCGAGCTTTTAAAGGAAGAAAGGGGAGGTTGCGCCATGGGGGGCGCATCGCGGCCTTGTCGAGGGTGGCAGATACCGCCGCGCGAAAACCGTTAAAACGGTTGACATTAGCTCGCTCGGCGCGTAACACCCCGCTGAAGCACATCGGCGTCAACCTTATTTCCCCGCCAACTCGGCGAAGATTTCGCAGAAGTTTTTGCGATCCTTTCTCTGCTCATAAAAGATCTCGCAGGCCA
>Ga0187849_1002183_pt1 | contig 19193 bp, 15 predicted proteins | sample June2016WEW_4_10_2_FD_132412 | JGI IMG/M metagenome (GOLD analysis project Ga0187849, IMG submission 132412) | Peatland microbial communities from SPRUCE experiment site at the Marcell Experimental Forest, Minnesota, USA - June2016WEW_4_100 | ecosystem: Environmental > Terrestrial > Soil >...
ATTTCCCGGTCGCCTTCGTGGATCGTGGCATAGAGCTTATCTTTGGGCAGGCCCATATCCCCGGTCAGAAACTCCCATGCGAACCTTATCGCGTCCTCTTTGAAATAATCGCCGAAGGAAAGATTCCCGAGCATTTCGAAAAAAGTATGGTGCCGCGCCGTGCGGCCGACGTTTTCGAGGTCGTTGTGCTTGCCGCCCGCGCGCATGCATTTCTGGCTGGTAGTTGCACGGGAATATGGCCGCTTCTCCTCGCCCAAAAAAGTCCTCTTGAACTGCACCATGCCAGCGTTGGTAAAAAGAAGGGTGGGGTCGTCGTGAGGAATTACCGAAGAGCTTTTTACAATCGCATGTCCACGCTCATTGAAAAACTCCAGGAATGCCTTTCGAATCTCGCCGGCTTTCATCAATACAATCTCCTGACTTTCTAAGGTATCTTTAATTATACCAAAGCAGGGAGGGCCCTTACGGATGCCGGAAGACGGAAAACGGACGGCGGAAGTACAATTGACCTGTTTTTTCCGTCCTCTGGCCTCTGCTCTCCGACTTCCGTCACGGATACCGGAAGACGGAAAACGGACGGCGGAAGCACGATTGACCTGTTTTTTTCGTCCTCTGTCCTCTGCTCTCCGACTTCCGTCAGTCAGCCGCCACGAGTGCAGCGCCGGCAACCGGTTTGAGATTGCAGGCCTGGCGAATTTTCGCATCGATGTCGGAGATCAGCTCGGGATGATCTCTCAGAAAATTCTTCGCGTTTTCCCTTCCCTGTCCCAGTCTTTCTCCATTATAGGAATACCATGTGCCGGACTTCTCTATAAGGTTTGACTCCACCCCCAGGTCCAGAATTTCGCCCTCCTTGGATATGCCTCGTCCGTAAATGATATCGAATTCGACCTCCTTGAACGGAGGCGCTATCTTGTTCTTTACCACTTTCACCTTGGTCCGGTTACCGATAACGTCCTGACCTTCCTTGATCGGGCCGACCCGGCGGATGTCGAACCTCATGGTGGCGTAGAACTTGAGCGCGTTTCCTCCCGTCGTGGTCTCGGGCGAACCGTACATGACCCCTATTTTCATTCGGATCTGGTTAGTGAAAATGACGCAGGTCTTCGACTTGCTGATAGCGGATACGAGTTTGCGGAGCGCCTGGCTCATTAGCCGCGCCTGGAGTCCCACGTGCGGATCGCCCATCTCGCCTTCGATCTCGGCTTTCGGGACGAGCGCCGCAACCGAATCGATCACTATGACGTCGATGGCGTTGCTTCGGACCAGCACTTCGGCAATCTCCAGCGCCTGTTCGCCATAGTCGGGCTGACTGATCAGGAGGTCTTCCACTACGACCCCCAGTTTCCGGGCATATTGAATGTCCAGGGCGTGTTCGGCGTCAATAAAGGCTGCCAGGCCCCCGAGCTTCTGTCCTTCGGCGATGATGTGCAGCGCCAAAGTGGTTTTTCCGGAAGACTCAGGACCGAATATCTCGATAATGCGGCCCCGCGCGACCCCGCCGATCCCCAGCGCGATATCCAGCGCCAAAGAGCCGCTCGATATGACGGCCACTTCCACGGTGGCGCCTTCCCCGAGGCGCATGATAGCGCCCTTGCCGCACATGCGTTCTATCTGAGAAACCGCCGTATCGATAGCTCTTTGCCGGTCGTCGTTAAGTCCCATGAATCGGACCTCCTTATTTAGTGAATTCACATGCAATATGATCTATTCGTCAGCTGGGGCGGGGCCTCCTGAGAAAGGCGCTTTAATTAAAGGAGTATATCGCGCGCCATCCGGCCTTAATTCGCTTTTATACAGTACAACTTCAGCAGCGTCAAAGGGTTCGGCCGTAAAGTCCAAATGCGCGAGAAGAATGTCCTTGAGTGCCTGAAGCCCCCGCCTGCCCTTGACGCGGCCAAGGGTGAGGTGAGGTTTGAACGGGCGGCCTTCCGGCTCGAAACCCAAGGGGGCCAACGCTGTTTCTACACGCCGTACAAGTTCGGCAAGTGGGCCGATTTGCCCTCGGAGCCCGACCCAGATCACTCGAGGCGATTTGATCGTGGGAAAGGCGCCGCATCCCGCCGGTTCAATGCGAATCGGCGCGATTTGCGAGGCTATCCGGGCAAGCGCGGACTTTATCCCTTCGATTGACTCGGGCGCCACATTTCCCAGGAATTTGAGCGTGAGGTGAATCCCTTCGGTCCTCACCCATCCAACCTGGGCATCGCTTTTCCTTAACTCCCGGACCAGCGTCTCGATCTGCCGTCGGACCGGATCGGACAGGTCGATTGCAATAAAGCTGCGGATGGATGATTCCATGAATTCATCCTCGTATGTATAGACTTATAAACAACCCTGTGCGATGTAGGCCGCATAGCGCGAAGGCCGACCGCTGGATGGTCTATCATGCGTGTTGGGCGGGCGCGGGAGGCCTTGTCAGGCATCACCCACTTGAACCGGTATCCTCGATTCACAGGGCACAGCGGTCTGGCACAGCCCGCATCCATAGCCGTCAAAGCCATAGTGCGCCTTTACATGGTTGGCCGCATCAACTTTAACATGAGAAAGGCATTTGAGTTTATCATGGCCGTTCGTTGAGACAGCCTGAACAGGGCAGCGTTCAATGCATTTCCCGCACGCACCGCTCGAATAGAAAAGGCAATATTCATGGTGATCGCTGTACGGCCGCGGAGTGGGAGGAATCCTGATCCGCGCCGCCACCGAACCAAGGCGCATGGCCTTACCCCTGGCGGTAATCAGTCCATCGCAGAGCCCGAAAGTGCCAAGTCCCGATGCGTACGCAGCATGACGCTCGGACCATGTTGAGGCAAAAGTAAACCGCTCCGATTGTTCTATCTTCCAATTTGGGAGAAGCACGGGCGCAACTGCTTCGTGGCCCTCTTTCATGAGATTTTCCACCAGGTGTTCCCTGATTTTGACGTTGAACTCTTCACCAAAAATCCTGGCCCTGGCCCAACTCTCTGACGGATAGATATCCTGCCTGCGATTTTCTTTCCTGGTGACATCGGTTTGAGGAAGGACCCAGCTTATGACGGAGATCTCTTCTGCTCCAACCTTCAGGCTCGGGAAAGCCAGCGAAAATACTTCCTCCGGCGTCCAGTGAAACGGGCCGACATAGGCTTTATAATCCTGGTAGAGTCGATCGTCGCCTGATGAAAAGCCGACGAGCGGACTATCAAACGCTCTGTCATTTGCCGGATTTTTCAGGCTGTTTTCCAGAGAGGTTTCTACGAACTCTTTAACGACCGACTCGATCCAGTCTGCGGATTTGCGTGATTGCCTCATATAACGGCCTCGTATGATAGACTTACATATATCACTTAAATAGCTTAACATCGCGGAGCGCGGAAGGCGACCGCTCATTCTCGACAGCCCGCCCACCCACCCGCGAGACGGGGCGAGCGCGGGATGCCTTCTGTTCAGATTTTTTGTCAATCGCACGCAAGTCCCTCATCCCCCGCCAACAGTTTCCACAGCATCACTAGGGCCGCCTGGGTTGCGCTTTCCTGGATTTGTTCGCGCGTTCCGCCCAAGCAGTATTTCTCGACTATTTTTTGGCTGGGAGTAACGCAGGCGATAAAGACAGTCCCGACGGGTTTTTCGGAGGTGCCCCCGGTTGGGCCGGCAATACCGGTTATCCCGACGGAGACCTCCACCGAGGCGCTTTTGAGCGCTCCTTCGGCCATTGCGAGCGCCACCTGCCCGCTTACAGCGCCGTGGGCGCGCAGTAGCTCTTCAGATACGCCCAGAATCTCGGTTTTCGCACGGTTGCTATAGGTGACAAAAGCCCGGTCCAGGTAGTCCGAGGCGCCGGGAACCGCCGTTATTTTTCTCGACGCGAGCCCGCCCGTGCAAGATTCGGCAATAGTCAGCCTCCAGCCGCGCTCGCGCAGGTAGCGTCCGATCACCTTTTCGAGGCAGTCGTCGTTATGGCCGCTTATGTGGCGGGCGCCGATCAAGGCAATGATCTTCTCCTCCGCATTCTTCACAAGGGTGCGGCACTCTTCTTCGTTTGGCGCGGCCGCGAATATGGACACCCAATTTTCCCGCCCCTGGGGATAATAACCGATGTCCACGCCCTCACGGCTGGGGTCGAAGGACCGAAGCTTCTTATTCACCTGGGCTTCCAAAAGGTCCTGGATCCGGACGATGTGTTTGAGGTACGTGCATCTGTTGGGAAACCTGGTTTCGAGATCGGGGATCACATTTTCTGCCATGAGGTGTTTCATTTCATTGGGCACACCGGGGAGGAAGTAACACGGAATATCGTTGTGGAGCACAAAGAACCCGGCCATATCGAGTCCGATCTTTAACGCCCCATCGGGCAATTCGGCCAGTCTTTCCAACTCCCTCGACCACTCCATCCCCCATCCGGAGAGGCGGCCCTTAAGCCAGGCTGCGTAGTCGCGATTGCAAACGAGGGGTCTTCCGAGGGCCTTGGAAACAGCGGAGCGTGTCCTGTCGTCGTCAGTTGGGCCGAGGCCCCCGGTTGCAATGATAAAATGAGACGTCTTCAGGCATTGGCCAAGATATTCGATGATATCATCCTCGATATCCCCGACTGTAATCACCCTGTCGAGGCGAAAACCACGGGCACGCAGCTCGATGGCAATATAGTGGGCGTTTTCGTTCGATATATCTCCGAGCAGAATTTCATCGCCGATTGTAAGCAGGGTCCCGGTCACATGAGAAGGCTTATCGGACATATCCTAATCCCCTCGTATGATAGACTTGCATATATCACTTAAATAGCTTCACATCGCGGAGCGCGGAAGGCGACCGCATCGCGTGTCTAATCCGGTCTTAATCCGGTCTTAATCTGGTCATTGCTTTTACCGCCTTTAGGCGGAAGTCGGACGCTTTGGGCGGGCGCGGGATGCCTTCCGTGCGCAAAACCCGCATCCCCGGGCCGCAGCCGTGGTTGATCTCCCCGTTTCTCTCAGCTTTGAATCTAAGCATCGGAGAGGGCCGTGGGGAAAACGGGAAATCGTTTTGCGCTTTCGATTATCCGCCTGTAAACATCGGGCAGGGGGGTCCCCGTTTCCTCGGCAATCCGCCTGCATTCTTCGTATTCCGGGATCAGCCGCTCACTGCCGTTCGGGAGCAGTGAAGACTTTACTTTACACGGGCCGAAAACCGTTGAGACCATCTTCTCTTCGCGCGGAAGCTCGATCCTTCTGACCTCCAGCACCCGAATCCCGAGCGTGGTGGTCTCCGAGAGAATGATCTCGGCCGCCGCAGTTTCCATCGACGGTTCCACGAGCGCCCGGAGCAAAACGCCGGGCCGGTTCTTTTTCATCTGGACGGGAACGAGGCTTACGTCCAGAGCGCCCAGCGCAAAAAGCTTTCCGGATACACAATTATAAAATTCCGGGTTCATGTCATCAATGTTTGTTTCGATCACGAGAAGGTTGCGCTCCGGAAGGGCAGACTTTTTTTGCCCCATCCAGACGCGCAAAAGGTTCGGCGGATCGCTCGCGGGATTGGCCCCGATGCCGTAGCCGGTGGAGATGAGCGTCATGGGAGGGATCGGGCCGTAGGATTGGGCCAGGGTGGCAAGAATAGCCGCGCCGGTCGGGGTGACAAGCTCGCGCTCGACGGGCAATCCGTAGACGGGAACGCCCGAGAGAAGGATCGAGGTTGCGGGGCCTGGCAGCGGAATGGTCCCGTGTTCCGTTTTGACAAATCCCCTGCCCAGGGGAACCGGAGAGGCGTAAATTTTTTCTATTTTGAGGTATTCCAGGCTGAATACTACGCCGGCTATGTCGAGGATGGAATCGGCCGCACCGACTTCATGAAAATGGACATTCTGCGAAGGGACGCCATGGACCCGCCCTTCGGCATCGGCAAGACGTTGGAAAATGGCGAGGCTCTTTTCACGGACCCTGGGATCGAGGCCGCTTTCGTTGAAAAGGGCCTGAATGTCTGAGAACCTGCGATGAGGCTGCTCGCCGGCGGAAAATATGGCGCGCATCCCCTCGATTGCCCCCCGGCGTTCCCTCCGTGCCTCGATTGACCAGTCCTTGAGAGGCAGCCGTTTCATCTCTGCGGTGAGCGCCTCGACGGGAACTCCGAGGTCTATGAGCGCCCCGAGCGCCATATCCCCGCTAACGCCTGAGAAGCAGTCGAAGTAGGCGATGTTCATGCCGCTAAAACCCTTTGGTTTTGGGAAGTTGCAGCAGGCCCTTTATTGAACTCAAGGAAGAATTCTAATTTCCCCATGGGTTTCAGGTCAATAGCGGAAATTGGAAATCGGGTTTAGAGATTTTTCACGCGAAGGCGCGAAGGCGTTTAGCCGGAAGTTCACCCTTCACGCCTCATACTTCAGACTTGGAGCGAAGCGGCGCGTGCACGAGGCTCCTAATCGACCTCATCCTCTTTTGACCAGGGAATAACTCGTGCTACGGCCACCAGCGGGATCTTTCGCTAAAATGCCACGTTCCACAAGATCCTGAATGTCACGCAAGGCCGTATCTTGCGAGCACTTAACCAGTTTGGCCCATTTGGATGAGGTCAGCTTGCCTTCGAAACCGTCCAGCAGCTTATTGAGAATCAGCCGCTGCCGCTCATTGAGGGACAGAGCCGCACAGGTTTCCCAAAACCGGGCCTTTTCGAATACAGCCGCAAGTGTTTCTTCCATAGCGTCGAAAGCGCGGCTCAGGCAGTCCAGAAAGCATTCCAGGCGTTCGGTAATGTCAAGTGTTCCCTTTTGTGCAGCTTCCAGACCCTCATAGTATTCACCCCGCTCCTGCCGGATCTGTGCTGACATGCTGTAGAAACGCTGTGCACTTTGCTCTGACCTTGCCAGTGTCATATCGGCTATCGCCCGTGCGATGCGGCCGTTGCCGTCCTCGAAAGGATGTATAGTCACGAACCAGAGGTGGGCGATACTTGCCCGCAAGACCAGATCCGTACCATCGTCACCGTTAAACCAGTCGAAAAAGGCTGCCATTTCCTTCTCCACCCGATCAGCAGGCGGAGCTTCGAAAAAATGTACATACTCACGACCGATACGAGTCGAGACAACCTGCATTGGCCCTTTGGCATCATCACGCCAGGCGGCGACCTTGATTTCTCTCATCCCGCTGTATCCGGTCGGAAAGAGAGAGGCATGCCAACCGAACAATCTTTCCCGGGTCAAGGGCTTGTCATAGCTTTGCGTAGCATCGAGCATCATCTCTACCACACCCTCGATGTCCCTGCTTGCTGACGTCAGAGCCCCGATGTCCATCCCGAGGCGCCTGGCTATGGAGGATCGGACTTGTTCCTTATCGAGTATTTCCCCCTCGATCTCGGAGGATTTCAGAACGTCCAGGGTCAGGGTGTGCAAAGTGGCTTGATTGCGAAGAGAAAACCCGATCTCCTCCATACGCCCGATCAATCGTCCCTGCTTGTAACGTACAGCGGCAAGCCGGACCTCCAGCCGTTCGCGGTTCCAGCGGAACTTGGGCCAATCAGGCCTGTCATAGATATAAATACTCATTCTCCGCATCTCATGCGGAGATTATAGCCTGCATTCTCCGCATTAGCAAAGAATTTTTCCGCAAGAGGAAAGGGCAATAGGCTTCTCAGAAACGTGGGTTTTCTTGACCGCCGCCCAGGACCTTTTCTGCCGCCAAAAATCCGCTTGCACTTTCATGGTAACCATTTTCCTTCCTGCCCCCGGTCTTCTATCTCCGAACCTGTTCCTCCGCCACCGATCTCCGTCTTGACAGTTCGGGGCGGGGACGCTAAAGTAATTTGTCCAAATGGGAATTTCCTTCCCCGTTGGAGGGATGGCCGAGCGGCTTAAGGCGGCGGTCTTGAAAACCGTTGTTCCGTTAGCAGCGGAACCGTGGGTTCGAATCCTACTCCCTCCGCCAGCGAAAATATTGAGGAGAGATGGCCGAGTCGGCTGAAGGCGCTCGCCTGCTAAGCGAGTGTAGGGTGTAAAGCTCTACCGAGGGTTCGAATCCCTCTCTCTCCGCCACCAGCAAACAAAAAGCCCGAGTCCGGCATGCCGGTTCTTGGGCTTTCCCCATTCTGCACCTTTGGAAACTCGCAAAGAGGACGATGCGTTCGGCTTGAACTACCTCTCTGTGGCGCGCGGCGGCCTCTGACCACCTGCCTCAAAGTTGACTTTGAACTTCAATGAAAGCAGATGGAACTATATAAGTTTATGAAGGTTCTCCACGAGGTCCGCGTACTGATCGCCGGTGAAGCAGAAGCGTAATTCACGGAATGGTTCACGCAGCGCTTTGACCTGTTCAACCAGATCAGCACCGTCAATTACTATTTCTTTCATCAGGAGTGAGAGGGCGCGAAAATCTTCTTCCCCCATCCCGAAACGTGTCATTTCCGCTGTCCCCAGGCGAATGCCCCTTGCGGCGGTGAACCCCTCATCCCCGGGAGTAGCCTGGTAGTTGCAAATGATGTTGTTGGCTTCCAGCCTGCGTGCAACCTCCGGGCCCCTGGCGTAGCCGACATTCAATATCACCTGATGGGTTTCGGTAAAACTGATGTCCGGGTCGCCGGCCACATCGAAGCCGCAGTCCCTGAGGGCCAGGGCGAACGCTTTAGCGTTGGCGATTACTTTGCGCTGATATTCGTCTTTGAAGCAGTTCATCTCATAGGCGGCCATGAGAAGCCCCAGCATGGTCCCCAGATGATGGTTCGACACCGCGCCCGGGAAAGTGCGCCGGCGGATGGCCTCCCACAGCTCATATCGCTCTTCATGCTCCTCGAAGCGGCTCGCTATTATGCCCCGCTGCGTGCCGAAAAACGTCTTGTGCGTCGATGCGGTAACCAGGTCGGCCCCTTCGGCAAAAGGTTGCTGAAAATGAGGACCTATAAGCCCGAGTACGTGGGCCGTATCATACATCACCACGGCATTGATGTGCGCGTCATCCAGATACCGGCGGATTTCCGCTACCGGTTCTTTATGCAGAACCATGCTTTTTCCAAAAATGATCAGTTCCGGCCGGCAGTCGCCGATCAGTTCGAGGGCTGCGGAGACATCGATTTTATAAGGGTTTTCAGCAAGCACCGGGAAATTTACCACGGCCGGGCGCTCCGTGTGGGGGTCCCTGGCGACGAAGTCCCGAAGTGCGCCCATGGGCTGTGCGCTGAGATGGCCTCCCTTGCCGATGTGATTGTTCATTACCCGGCGAATACGGCGTGGTTCGCTCCGGCGGTCGGCGCGGTTGATGTAGTCGACCATGGCGCTGAACACGGCTGCATTGGCCATTTGCCCGCTGATAACGCGGGTATCGACTTCAGCGCAGCCGAGGAATTTGCGAAATTCTCTTTCAAGCAGCCATTCCACTTCGGCGATGAAATCAGTCCCCTGATAATAAAAGATCTCGGAATCGTAAAAAGCCTTCGACTCTTTATGCTCTGCGTACCGGAAGGCAGGGTCCATTACGGATAACAACCGCACCATCGGTGAAGCGGTCATCTCCGAGGGTATCAGATTGATGCACTCCTGCTGGCGCCACCGGGTATTTTCCACTGTCTTTTCAAGCAGGGCGCTGGGAGCGCCAGCCGGGATGCCCGCTTGCAGAGTCGCCGCGGGGCCGCTGGGAGCGCCAGCCGAGATGCCCGCTTGCAGAGTCGCCGCGGGGGCGCTGGGAGCGCCAGCCGAGATGGACGCTGCCTGCGGCGGGGCGCTGGGAGCGCCAGCCGAGTTGCCCGCTTGCAGAATCGCCGCGGGGGCGCTGGGAGCGCCAGCCGGGATGCCCGCTTGCAGAATTGCCGCGGGGCCGTTGGGAGCTTCCTCCGACCGCGGGCAGGAAAGGGCTGGGATAGGCGCCTCGGGCATTTTCGAAGGAGGCTCATGGCCGTAGATAATAGGATGGGCATACGGGGGCGCATCGGACCGGAGATGGTATGGCACAACGACGGCGTCTACGAGCTTTCCCCGAATATCGATGCTGAGCCTGTCGTCCTCTATGATGTCGCTGTCGATGTAGGCTAGGCAGATCGCGCGCAGCTTGTGCTCACCGGTTTGCCTGGAAAGAAGCCCTTTATCCTCGAACACCCAGCCAGGGGCCATCGTACCACTCGATATATAGCCGACGTGCTTGCCCGCCTTGAAGACCCTGGCCCCGGCCCTGGCAATTCCCCGGCCTGCCACCGCTACACATTTGAACATGCGGGGCAGGTCGGTAATGGCGGAGTAGTCGCGGACGATAATCTTGGAGTAGGCGGCAAATTGTTTCTTGAGGGCCGCCCGCCCGATAAATTCGCCTTTAAGCGGTGAAAAGCTGACGGCCAATTTGCCTATTGGCACAGCAAAACAGGGGATTTCTTTACCATCCGGGTCGTATCCAAACTCATGGCCGTAGAGCGGAAGGGAAGACTCCAGGCGGAGCGTGTCGCGCGCCGCGAGGCCGGCAGGTCTGGCCCCTTTCTCTAAAAGGAGGTCCCAAAGCATCAGCGCGTTTGCACGGTCAACAAAAAGTTCAAAACCGAGAGGTTCGCCTGTGTAGCCTGTACGGCTGACCATAACCCGGGCGCCCGCGATCCTGGCAACGCCCACGGCATTGCGGTACGGCTCCGGAAGGCCGGTGGGACCGCCAGCCAGGTTGCCCGCTTGCAAAATCGCCGCGGGCGAGGCGGTGGGAGCGTCAACGACTGCCTCCAGCAGTCCGCGGGATTTGGGCCCCTGTAATGCGAACATGGCGATGTCATTAGTGCGGTCGATCAGCTCGACGCTGCCGAAGGTCTCTACATAAGGCCGCAGATGCTCCAAGTCTTTGTTTCGGTTGGCGGCATTGACGACCAACAGATACTCTCCTTCAAAGAACCGATAGAGAAATGCGTCGTCCACAGCCGCTCCCGTTTCACTGGCGATGAGCGTGTACTGCGCCCCTGCCGGCGCAAGGTCGAGCGCTTCAGCGTTATTGGTCAGCACATGTTGGACGAACCGGAGCGCGTTGGCGCCGCGAATGATAAACCGACCCATGTGAGAGACGTCAAAAATCTCTGCGCCGCTGCGTGTGCTCAAATGTTCCTCCACAACCCCCGAAGGGTATAGAAGCGGCATGTCCCAACCGCCGAATTCCACCATCTGGGCGCCCAGGGCCTTATGCCTGTCGTATAAGACGGTTCTTTTGGGCTGGTCCATCTCTGCAATCCCTTTCGATTATGCGCTTCTTTTAAAAATCGCTAGTATCGAAGAGGTCCTTGGCGTGATAGGAACTTCGTACAAGCGGACCGCTCGCTACCCGCCAAAAGCCCAGTGCGAGGGCAATTTCTTTCCAGTTGTCAAACTCTGCGGGACTAACAAAGCGTTCCACCGGAATGTGATCCGCCGAGGGCTGGAGGTATTGGCCCAGTGTTAGCAGGGCGCAGCCCGCATCCAAAAGGTCCCGAAGAGTCTGGTGTATCTCTTCGGGCAACTCACCCAGACCAAGCATCAGACCGGACTTGATTGCAAGAGAAGCATCGAAGCCTTTCGCCCGGCGCAGAAGTTGCGTAGAACGCTTATATGCAGCTCCCGGCCGGACCGGCGGGTACAGGCGCTCGACGGTCTCGATGTTGTGGTTCAATACATCCGGGTGGGCCTCGACCACTGCAAGAAGCGGCTCCGGGCGGCCCTGAAAATCGGGGATCAACACTTCAACCTGCACATCCGGAATTTGTTTGCGAATTGCTCTTATGGTTGCTGCAAAGATGGAGGCCCCACCATCCGGAAGATCGTCGCGGGTGACGGAAGTGACTACGACATAGCGCAATCCCAAACTCTGAGCAGCTTCGGCCACTCTGAAAGGCTCCTCGGGATCGGGCGGTCCCAAAGGCCCGTGTTCCACTGCACAAAAGCGGCAGTTCCGCGTACATCGAGGCCCCATAATCAGGAAAGCTGCCGTCTGACTCGCAAAACATTCCCACTGGTTGGGGCACCTGGCTTCCTGACACACTGTATGAAGTGCGCTGTTGCTGATCAGGGACCTGACGAGTTCGTAATCCGGCCCTGCCGGAAGCTTTAGCTTCAGCCAATCGGGCTTGCGGAGACGCGATTTTTTCTCTTCGTGCGGCACGATACCTTCCACTATTTTAACCTTACCGCTAGTGCATTTATTTAGTCGTTTGCCCATGTCGAAGCTAAGCAGCGTCTGGGGCTTAAGCAACCAGCGCACGCAACGCTAATCGAATCCTGGAACATTATGTATTTCATATAATCCTACAGGAGCGGTGCCATTGGAAGCTGCAAGGGTTACCTGGTACCAGTATCTTCTGCTCCATTTACCGGGGTCAGGGGCTTCCGACCTTTGAAGCGAGGTCCACGGCCAGTTTGCTGAGTGCACTCGCTTCTTCGAGCCCGTCGAGGAAGCGTTGAGGGATGCCCGAAAAGCCGGTTTGGGCGCCGGCGAGGGCCCCGGTGAGGATGGCGCGCGCCTGATTTTGTCCGCCGCCGTTAACAGCATGGAGCACGGCGGATTCGAAATCGTTGTGGAACCGGGCAGCGAGATAGTAGGCGGCAGGAAGCTGGTGGTAAATGGCGCAGGGCATGCCGTAAACGATGGACACCTTCCACGCAGGCTCTATGTGGATTTGCGGATCCGCTGCAGCTTGGGCCATATAGGAAGGCGAAAGCAAGGCGTCCGGTGAGGCGAACCGGCCGGCTCGGGGTGGGTCCGGGTCCCCGGGACGTGGCGGCTGGAAATTGCCGATGGTCACGGCGTGAAAGGGCAATTGTCCGTTTTTTACCAATTCCATGAGTTCAACCGACAGTTCCGGGTCGAGTGTATGCCCCTGAACCAGCAAACCCAACACCGCGCCAAAGGCGACAGTCATCGAGACCACGGTATCATCTGTCTGGGTAAGGATGGTATTGGCGGCTATGGCAGATGCGAGCTGAGCGGGTTGCAGCGCATAGCGAACGGCTATGGCAAGGGTGCGTTCGATTGCTTCGGTGGTATCCGCGTGGCCTCCGGTTTGCCCCCAGGGCAGGTTCTGCTGCACGCGGCGCCTCCATGCCTCCCGGATTGACTGGCTGGTGTATCTCCCCGGTCCGCTCACCGGTGTTCCGTCGAGGAGCGGAAAGAGCTCTTCATCCATCCGGCGGCAAAAATCCTCTGCATCGTAACCGCCGCAATCAACGAGGGAGCGAAGCATGAGCATGAGAATAAAACCTGCCTGGGAAAGTTGACCTGCTTTGAGTCCGTCATGGTATCGGCCGGGTTTGGGATCGGTATAGTCGTCGATCCAATCGCCGTAGTCGCGGCGAAGTTCAGCGAGATTGTAATACCAGTGAGGACCCAGGGCCAGGGCATCGCCTATGAAGGCCCCCATGATGGCGCCGGAGGCGCGATCTTCGATGATCTTGTTTGACATTTTATACTCCAGGGATTTTCATCGTAAGACTGTTGCTTAAGTTAGCGCTTGGGTGTCAACACTCCGGGAATACTCGGCGCCGAAGCGTAACAGCGCACGTGCAGGCCGATCAGTCACGCAGGGTAGCGGTGAGGCGTAGCGGGTGGAGCAGGAGGTCCAGCGCATCCAGTATATTCCGGCTAAGAATATCCGCAGCGAGCAGCGCTTCGATGGATGCGGCTTCGGCCTGAAGCAGCGCGATACCCAATGCGGCCCTTTTGAGCATGAAACGATCATTTCTTCCGTTTCCAATCGCCACGCACTCTTCGGGGCCGAGATCTCCTATGTATTCTCCTTTGACTTCGGCCTGGTTTTCATGGGAAATGACCGACACCCGGCAAGGCAGCTTTGCGAGTTCCTCTTTTGCGCTGCCGAAAGTATCCGCAGTCAGGACATGCACCTGAAGACGATCGGAGAGCAACTCAAGCCTCTGCCCAACACCGGTTATCACTTTACCGTCGCAGGCCAAAGTCCCGTTGTAGTCAAGCACCAGGTTGGCCAGAAACAGGCGCTTAAATCCTGGAATTTCAATTCCGAGCATGCTTGCCGGCCTTTGTTCTCAGGCTTGAATGTGTAATAAGACCCATTGTCATAGTTAAAGGTTGCTTTGTTCAAGGTGGTGGAGCAATCAGAGAGGGTGCTGAGGGGCTCTGGCTAAGAGCATCCCTCAGCACGCGGAGTTACTTGCTGCCGCTGGGCGCGTGGCAAGACGGTGCATGACATGCAGGGGCATGACATGTGGGAGCATGACATGAAGGGGCATGACAACTTGTGTTTGCGTCATAAGCGATACTGGCTGATCTTTTTTCCACCTCTTTCACCTGTAGCATCTTTACCTCCTTTAAAGGAATCAAAACTTCCACGTCCAGGGCCTGTTTCGTTACTTAATATGTGAACGCGGCATCTATTTGTCAAATAGGATATTTCGATTTCATCGGCCAAAACGGGTTCAATTCCACCATGGACGAAAGGCTGTCAAACTGAGCTTTCGGACCTTTGCTGCACTGCCTCCCGGGCACGGTCTGCGCCATTTTATCGGGATATGGGATGCGAAGATGCCCGGTGGGTTCGCCATGAATCATGCAACCCTCCCCAACTTCGCATTGGGACCCGCATGAATCCAGCATGAAGCATTCGCGCCATCTTTCGGATTGAATAGATTATTCCGATTAGCTACATTGGTTTCCACGATAAAAGCGACTGGACGGAAGCAAGCCTGGCTGGTATAAAGCTCAAGCACCAGTGTAGATGGCCAACCCTGCGTGGAGAAACTTACGCCGATGGCACTAAACGTCCATATCAGTCCAAATGTAGTCAGGCAGCTAAAAGACCTGCAAAGAGCAGGGGGCAATGCTTCACAGGCTGCCGAACATGCTCGCAAGATAATCAATCAGGCCCTTGAAGGTATTTGCAGTCCAAAGCATATAGGAAGACTCACCAGGTATGGTGAAGCACGCATACCCAATTGCATCAAGTTCGACCTTGTCAGGGGATACCGCCTGGTAGCAGTCATGGGGAAACGGGAGATTAGTTTCCTTTTCGTCGGAAGCCACGACGAATGCGATCACTGGGTCAAAAATAATGCCGGATTTGAAGTCCTGGCGGACAATAGAACAGCCGGGGTGTCGCAGGTGAGGGGCAAGACAGATGAGGAGAAACCCTCTTGCCCGATGCAGGAACACGAAGCCGAGATGGAAGCCGATGACTATGACGCTATGCTTTTGCGGGACCTGACCGACCGGGATCTTCGAGAAATCTTTCGCGGGCTTTGTGGAAGACGCCCATGATTGGCGCCAACAAAGCAAAGAGGCCTCCCGCTCGCGCTTCGCTATCAGGACTGAACTACGCTTCGCTCCCTGAGGACTGAGAGTGAAACCTTGACACCATTTTCACTTCACCTTCTGATGCGCTTAACATTTGGCTTGCCTTCAAACGCACCACGTTTAATGTCAGTGCGTTCTGCATGGCTGCGCGTACGGTCCGCCACTCTTATCATGTCAGGCGCATTTTTTTCGAGCAGGGTATTGTATAAGTCTATCATACGAGGAAAACAGGAGGAGGCAATAATGAAGAAATGGTCTGCTGTTTTGCTGCTCATGTGTCTGGCTCTCTCTGCCCATGGAGCTTCTGCGGCCACCCGGTCCGGAATGGTTTCGATGGATTTTGACCTGTCGGGCCAGAAAGCAGGTGAAGAAGTCCGGCTTTGGATTCCTTATCCCGTTTCGGACGCCGACCAGTTCATCACTGACATCAAGGTTTCCGGGGACTACAGCGAGTCTGCTGTCTACACGGATCGGGTAAATCAAACGCCGATCCTGTTCGTGCGTTGGGATAAGGATGCCAGGAGCCGGAAGATGACCCTTGCCTTTCATGCCGAAAGGTTGGAAGTTGTGCGCAAAGACCTTCCGCGCGCGGAAGCCTGCTGGGACCGGTCGGCTTTCAAACCGTACCTTACAGGCACAAGCCTGGGCCCGATCGATGGGGACGTGAAAAAGTTGGCCCTCCGGATCACCAAGGGCAAAAAGACTGTGGAAGCCAAGGTCCGGGCTATTTATGACTGGACCTGCGCCAACATGTATCGTGATCCCGACACGCCCGGGTGTGGAATTGGCGATGTGTACGCCCTGCTGGAGAAGCTCGGAGGCAAGTGTACCGATATTTCTTCTGTCTTCGTCGCTCTGTGTCGAGCGTCCGGAGTGCCCGCCCGGGAAATCTTCGGGCTTCGCCTGGGCAGGAAGGCTGAAGAGGACATCACGGGTTACCAGCACTGCTGGGCAGAATTCTACATGCCCGGCTATGGATGGGCGCCCGTGGACCCTGCCGACGTCCGCAAGGCCATGCTGGTCGAAAACCTCAAGCTTGAAGACCCCAAGACGGCCGAATACAAGTCCTATTTCTGGAGCGGCATCGACCCATACCGGATCAAGATTGCCGTAGGGCGCGACGTCATGCTCAACCCGCCGCAGTCCGGTGAGCCGCTGAACGCACTCGCTTATCCATTCGCCCAGGTCGGTAACCAGACCATCGACTGGCTCGACCCCGCCGCCTTCAAATACAAGTTCACCTTCAAAGAAAAATAGGCATTTGTCGTTTACCCTGAAAGGGTCAACAACGATTCCCGGTTCGGCTACGCCCCCCAAAAACGGGGGTGTAGCCGGACCGGCGCTCAGGCTCATGCCGATTGCTTCTTGGCAATTTTGGCCACATGAGCCCCCTGAAAGCGGGCAATCGTCAGCTCATTTTTCGAAGGTTGCCGGCTGCCGTCCAGACCGGCAAGCGTCCCTCCGCCATAAGGCGATCCACCTGTGATTTCGCTCATGTTCATGAGTTCCTGACAGGAATAAGGGACCCCCACAATGATCATACCTTGATGCAGAAGCGTCGAATGAAAGGAAGTAATCGTAGTTTCCTGTCCACCGTGCTGGGTAGCGGTCGAGGTGAAAACACTGCCCACCTTTCCAACCAGGCTCCCGTTGAACCACAAGCCGCCGGTCTGGTCCAGAAAATTGCGCATCTGCGCGCACATGTTGCCGAAGCGAGTTGGCGCGCCAAAGATGATGGCGTCATAGCTCGGCAATTCATCAACGGTGGCGATCGGCGCCACTTGATCCAGTTTGGCCCCGGCCTTGCGCGCCACTTCCTCCGGCACCAGGTCAGGCACGCGCTTGATCGTGACCTTGGTGCCCTCAACGCTTCCGGCGCCTTCGGCGACTGCCTTCGCCATAGTTTCTATGTGGCCGTACATGCTGTAGTAAAGGACGAGAATATTTGCCATCTTCCAGCTCCTCTTCTTGTGTGGTTGTAAGGTATAACGTTCGTGATTACCGGCTCCGGCTTGGAGCAACATTTAAATATTGTAAATTCGCCTGCTTGATCTGGTTCACAAGCGGCGCGTGAATCCCAATCATCTTTCCCTGGGCTGATCGAGCAGACCCATGCAAGACATAGAGCAAGAGGGTGGAATTTCAAGGTTCAGGTCCACATCGAAGACCTCTTTGATGTTGTGTTTCATCTGCTCGCGAACCTCTTTCATTGACACCTTGCGGGCGATCTGCTGTTCCAGGGAGGTCATTTTGACCCCTTGCAGCCCACACGGGTTGATCCAGCCAAACGGTTCCAACGACACATTCACATTGAGAGCAAAACCGTGGAAAGTGATTCCTCGCCGGATAGCGATTCCCAGGCTGCCCAATTTGCGGCCCTCTACCCAGATTCCATGGTTGAGCCGGTTGCGCGTGGCGTGCACCCCCCAGTGGGCCGCCGTTCGGATCATGATTTCCTCCAGTTTTTCCACGTAGCCGGTGACCGTGAGTTTGGCGGCGCGCAAGTCCAGGATCGGATACCCGACCAGTTGACCTGGACCATGAAATGTTATGTTCCCGCCACGTTCCACATGCACTATAGGGATTCGGGCTTCCTCGAGGAAAAGTTCAGAGACCATGAGGTTTTCCCGTCCGCCCCTGCGGCCCAGGGTGAAAACCGGCTCATGTTCCATGAGCAGCAGAATATCCGGGACGATGCTCCTGCGCTCTCTGGCGGTGACAAGACGCAGTTGGAGCTCACGGACCTTTTGGTAATCCGTCAAGGCTAAGTCCGCACAAAGCCAGCTTTTGGTTGTCCGCCCGGAAGCCGAACCGGTGGTATGCGTCTGCACTGGGGACCCCACTTTGTTTTATCCGGCATCAGGCGCCGGCTCCGCACGTCAACCGAGGGTTTCGTGCAGCGTCTGTTTCATCGAGCCGCCGCACTTTTGTACGCCAGGGCGCCTTATAGAGCCGCTCGGGATCTTCACCCGCTTCTCTCACGACTTCCTTGAAGGCTTCCACGAACAGGTCCAGCTCTTCTTTGCACTCTGTCTCCGTGGGTTCGATCATAATGGCCCCATGAACGACCAGCGGAAAATATATGGTTGGTGGATGAAAGCCGTAGTCTATCAATCTTTTGACCATGTCCAGAGTGGTTATTCTCAAAGGCGCCTGGAGCTTGTCGGAGAAGACGCATTCGTGCATGCAGGGCCTGTCGTAGGCAAGGTGCAGGGTGTCTTTGAGCTTTTCCTTTATGTAATTGGCATTGAGCACGGCCAGTTGGCTCACCTTTTTCAGGTCCGCTCCAAGGCTCAGGATATAGCTGTAAGCCCTTATGATGATACCCCAGTTGCCGTAGAAAGCATGGAGCTTGCCTATGGATGACGGAAAATCGCAGGAGAGATAATACTCTCCATTGTCATCGAGAATACGGGGCACCGGGAGGAAAGGCTCCATATGTTTCCTGACGCATATCGGGCCGGCGCCGGGTCCGCCGCCCCCATGGGGTGTTGAGAAGGTCTTGTGGAGGTTCAGATGAAGTACGTCTATTCCAACCTCACCCATGCTTACGATCCCCAGCATGGCGTTCATATTGGCGCCGTCGGCATACACCAGTCCACCTTTAGCGTGCACAATTTCTGCAATCTCTATGATATTTTCTTCGAAAAATCCGAGAGTATTGGGATTGGTGACCATGATTCCGGCCGTTTCATCATCCATGACCGCCGCAATGGTATCGGCGGAAAGCACCCCTCTCTCATTGGATTTCACATTGACGGGGCTAAAGCCGCACAGAGCGGCGCTGGCCGGGTTGGTGCCGTGGGCGGTGTCCGGGACAATTATTTTGGAACGGCGGGAACCTTTGCCCTTGTGATAGGCATGAAAAACGAGCATGCCTGCGAATTCGCCGTGAGCCCCGGCTGCAGGCTGAAGAGAAACCGCGTCCATGCCGGTAATTTCTGCCAGCAGACGTTCGAGTTCAAACATCACTTTCAGCGCCCCCTGAGACAATCGGGCGGGGAGCAGGGG
>Ga0187849_1002188_pt1 | contig 19163 bp, 18 predicted proteins | sample June2016WEW_4_10_2_FD_132412 | JGI IMG/M metagenome (GOLD analysis project Ga0187849, IMG submission 132412) | Peatland microbial communities from SPRUCE experiment site at the Marcell Experimental Forest, Minnesota, USA - June2016WEW_4_100 | ecosystem: Environmental > Terrestrial > Soil >...
CAGTTTGAAAGACCCGAAGAGGCACTCGAGGGTGACCTCCACGCGGCCCTTGCGCTGACAACCCGCTTTGGGCTGGCAAGCGGCATCGCTCCGATCGGCCAGCTTTTGGAACAGATGCCGCATTAGTTCGTTGGTCGATTTGAAGACGGCCGTGCGCGGCAGCACTTCGAATTCCAATTCCTGAACGGAGAGTTGGCCGAGGTCGGTCGTGAGGAAACGGGTCATCAACTGTTGGATTTCCTGGTCTTGGGCGAGGAGGACTTGGGGTGGTGGCTCTTGGGATTGGAGCGGGGCTTCTTTTTTACGCCGATACCCAACTGGGCACGGGTTTGCTCGACGATTTGTTTGCCATATTCCTGAGTGAGTTGCTGGTATTGCTGGTAGCCCTGGATCGCTTGCTGGACCTCGGGGACTTTGTCCTGCGGGACGTAGCGGCACTGGTTGGTGCCATCCTCCCAGGAGTTGAGGTTATAATAAGGGCCATTGGGGCCATGGCCGATGACGGAGAGGGAGCCGTGCTCCATGTGGCGAATATTGAGGATTTGTTCCAGGAGAGCCTGAGGAGTAATGGAATGGTTCATGGCAATGAATATATATGTACATCAATACTAGGCAATAAAAAAACGCCCAAAACTCAATTTCCGAAGAATTTCGTCATGCGTCCTGTTTGGGCTTTGCTTTTGGGCCGGTTTGGCGTAGGTATTTCGCTCCCGCTAATGCGGGAATCTTATATGCGACCCGAAGTGGAAATCTACGACACCACCCTGCGCGACGGAAGCCAGAGTGAAGGCATCAACTTCTCGGTGATGGACAAGCTGCGGATTGCCGAGAAACTGGATGCCTTCGGGATGCATTACATCGAAGGGGGCTGGCCGGGGTCCAACCCCAAGGACATCGAGTTTTTCGCGGAGGCCCGGCGGAAGCGGTTCAAACGGGCCCGGTTGGCGGCGTTCGGCTCGACGCGGCGCAAAGGAGTGGCGGTCGAAAGCGATGAACAGGTCCGGCTGCTGCTGGAGGCGGAAACTCCCGTGGTGACCGTTTACGGCAAGACGTGGCTGCTCCACGTGAAAGAGGTCCTGCGGGCAACGCCGGACGAGAACCTGGGCATGATAGCCGACACGGTCCGGTTCCTGAAGGACCACGGCCGGTTCGTCATTTACGACGCCGAGCACTGCTTTGACGGTTACAAGGAGGATGCCGAGTACGCCCTGGCGACGTGGCAGGCGGCAGAGAAGGCGGGAGCGGACCTGGTGGTGCTGTGCGACACCAACGGGGGCTGTTTGCCCGGCGAGATCGGGCGGATCACCGCCGTCGCGTGCGGGAAACTGACGGTCAAAATCGGCATCCACCCGCACAATGACATCGGGCTGGGAGTGGCCAACGGCCTGGCGGCGCTCGAGGCGGGGGCCCTGCACGTGCAGGGGACGATCAACGGTTACGGCGAGCGCACGGGCAATTGCAACCTGACCAGCATCATCCCGACGGTGGCGCTCAAGATGAAGAAGCGGTGCGTCCCGGAAGCCTCGCTGGCCAAGCTCAAGGAGCTTTCCCAGTTCGTGGACGAGATAGCGAACATCCGGCACGACCCGCGCCAGCCCTGGGTGGGCGAGGCCGCATTTGCCCACAAAGGGGGCACCCATGTCAACGCCATCCAAAAGCTGGTTCGCAGCTACGAGCACATCGACCCGGCCCGCATCGGCAATGTCCGGCGGGTGCTGGTGAGCGACCTGGCGGGCCGAAGCAACATCGTGATGAAGGCGCGCGAGCTGGGGTTCGAGATTGACAACGAGACGCCCGAACTCAAGGAGATTCTGGCCCGGATCAAGAAGCTCGAACACGAGGGCTTCGAGTTCGAGGCGGCCGAGGGGTCTCTGGCCTTGCTGATGCGGAAGATCCTCAAGCATGAGGAGCCGCCCTTTTCGATCGAGGGCTACCACGTCTCGATCCGCCGGGACCGCTCGATCTCGGTCTGCCAGGCGAGCGTGAAGGTGCTGGTGGACGGGGAGTTCGAGCACACGATTGCCGAGGGCGACGGCCCGGTCAATGCGCTGGACCAGGCGCTGCGGGCGGCCCTGGTGAAGTTTTTTCCGCAGCTCAAACGCGTGCGCCTGGCCGACTACAAGGTGCGCATCCTCAACACGGCTGCCGGCACCGGGGCCCGCACCCGCGTCCTCATCCAGTCCACCGACGGCAAAGAGGAGTGGAGCACGGTGGGCGTCCACGACAACATCATCGAGGCCAGCCTTTTGGCGCTGTCGGACAGCCTCGAGTACCGGCTTTTACAAAAGTGATTTTTCCAACGGCGGATTTTTCAACCACGGATAAACACCGATGAACACGGATGAGCGACCTGATTTGCTGGGCGGGAAAAACATGGATCTGCTGTTGAAGCATGAGACGGAGCAGATTCTCGGCTGCGCCTTTGACGTGCTCAACGAAGTCGGGCATGGTTTCCATGAGAAGATCTATGAAAACGGTCTTGCTGTGGCATTCCGACTCAAGGGCATTCCGTTCGATCAACAGCGGAAATACCCCGTGCTCTTTAGAGGCCAGCCGATCGGGGAATTCATTCCCGACCTCCTGGTTTTCGGCTCAGTGGTTGTCGACCCAAAGGTAATCGAATGCATAACCGAACACGAAACCGGCAAAATGCTCAACTATCTTCGCATCACCAAATGTCGCGTCGGTCTCACCCTGAACTTCAGACGCGCCCGTCTCGAATGGGATCGCCGCGTCCTCTAGTTGGTTTTTTATCTGTGTTAATCCGTGTCTATCCGTGGTTGAAAAGAGGCTGAAAAACTTATGCCCGAGCTGCCGAAAGCCTACGAACCGCAAGCGGTTGAGGAGAAGTGGTACGATTTCTGGCTGAAGCACGACTGCTTCACGGCCAATCCGCGCTCTTCCAAACCGGCGTATTCAATTGTCATCCCGCCGCCCAACGTGACGGGCATGCTGCACATGGGCCACGTCCTGAATAACACGATTCAGGACGTCCTGGCCCGCAAGGCCCGGATGGAGGGCAAGGAGGTGCTGTGGCTGCCGGGCACCGACCACGCCGGCATCGGCACACAGACGGTCGTCGAGAAAGCCCTGCGCAAACAGGGGTTGATGCGGCACCGCGACGACCTGGGACGCGAGAAGTTCCTGGAACACGCCTGGGCGTGGAAGGAGAAGCACGGCGGCCTCATCATTCAACAGCTCAAGAAGCTGGGCTGCTCGTGCGACTGGACGCGCGAGCGGTTCACGATGGACCCAGAGTATTCCCGCTGCGTCCAGAAGGTGTTCGTCGAGCTTTACAAAAAGGGCCTGATTTACCGCGGCAAACGGATGGTCAATTGGGATCCGGCGGCCCGCACGGCGCTCTCGGATGAGGAAGTCGAGATGGTCGAGGAAAAGGGCCGGCTTTGGCATCTGAAGTACTCGCTCCTGGACGGCCAGGGCCGGCCCAAGGCCGATGAGTTCGTGGTGGTCGCCACGACGCGCCCCGAGACGATGCTGGGCGACGAGGCCGTGGCGGTGAACCCGAAGGACCCGCGCTACACGCCCCTGGTGGGCCGGCGCTGCCTGTTGCCGCTCCGCAACAAGGCGATTCCGGTCATTGCCGACGATTTGGTGGACCCGGAATTCGGCACCGGCTGCGTGAAGGTCACCCCGGCCCACGACCCGAACGACTACCAGATGGCGATGCGGCACAACCTGCCGTTGACGGTCGTTATCGGCCCCGACGGGGCGATGACCGCCGAAGCCGGGGATGATTTCGCCGGCCTGGACCGGATGGAAGCGCGGCAGGCGGTGGTCGAGGAGTTGACCCGGCAAGGGCTGTTGCTCAAGACCGAGGACTACGTCCACAACGTAGGTTACGGCCAACGCAGCCATGTGCCCATCGAGCCGTATTTGAGCGAGCAGTGGTTTCTGAAATACCCGAGTGTTGAAGCGGCGATCAAATGCGTGGAGCGGGGACATGAGGGCGACGTAACGGAAGAGACAGCGCTCGGTGGTAAACCTCTGGTGGCGCATCCCCCAAAGGAGGAGTTGGGCATCCAGCCTGCACCGAACGCTGGAATGAAGATCGCCGATCCGGTGGCGGATGTCAATCCAGGGCAGGAGGGTACGATTCGCTTTCATCCCGAGCGGTGGAGCAAGACGTACTCGCACTGGATGCAGAACCTCAAAGACTGGTGCATTAGCCGGCAGCTCTGGTGGGGGCACCGGTTGCCGGTGTGGTACAAGACCGAGGCCGACGGTAAATCTCCGGGAACGCATCCCCTTGCAGAGACGTTGGTAACCCGGCCTGCATCGGCCTCGCAAAGGAACCTGGCGCAGCCTGCCGGCGATGTCAATACGGATGAGACCTTTACGCGCTGCCAAATCGAATCCCCTGGCAGCGGCTGGGTGCAGGACCCCGACGTGCTGGACACCTGGTTCAGTTCCTGGCTTTGGCCTTTTGCCACGATGGGCTGGCCGGAGGGGACGGAAACGCTCAAGAAGTTTTATCCCACGACCGACCTGGTGACGGGCCCGGACATCATTTTCTTCTGGGTCGCCCGGATGATCATGGCGGGCTGCGAGTTCATGGGGGACTTGCCGTTCCGCAATGTCTATTTCACGGGCATCATTCGGGACAAGCTGGGGCGCAAGATGAGCAAGAGCCTGGGCAATTCGCCCGACCCGCTGGAACTGATAGCCAAGTACGGCGCCGATGCCTTGCGCTTTGGGACGATGCGCAGCGCGCCGCTGGGCCAGGACGTGCTCTTCGACGAGAAAGACGTCGAGTTGGGCCGCAACTTCTGCAACAAGCTCTGGAACGCCTGCCGCTTCCGTCAAATGCAAGGCGGGGAGGTCCAGGGCGAAATCGAGCCGGGCCTCCTGACCAGCGATGACAAATGGATTCTGCTCAAGCTCGACCAGGCCATTCGGGAAATCACCAATGCCTTCGCCGAGTACCGCTTCAACGAGGCGAGCCAGACGCTCTACCGCTTCTTCTGGGGCGAGTATTGCGACTGGTACGTCGAGGCCAGCAAGGCCGTTCTCTCGCGCCCCGCCGAGGTCTCCGGACCTCAAGGCGGCGGAGCCGATTCCGCTCCGGCGCCCCGAGCCTCCAACGCCCCGGCGTCCGATGCCGCGCGTCGGCGCGCCAACACGTTGGCGGTCCTGGACTTCATCCTCTCCCACACCCTGCGCCTGTTCCATCCGTTCCTGCCCTTCATCACCGAGGAACTCTGGCACGGGATGGGGTATCACGAGGAGATGCCGGAAAACCAGGGCGGCCAGACAATCCTGTATGCCCCCTGGCCCAAGCCGCTGGACCAGGACTTCCGCGGCCACTATGGCCTGGATGAGGCCTGCCTGGCTGCCGTCAACGCGAAGTACGAGCTCGTCACCCAAGGCCGGAATCTGCGCCGCGAAGCCAACCTGCCCGCCAGCAAGAAAGTCAGGTTCGTCTTCAAGCCGGCCCAGCCCCTGTCGCCGCACGAGGCGGAGGTGCTGAGGCTGCTGCTCAATGCCGAGGCGCTCGAGCTCAATCCGGCCAGCCAGCCGCCAAAGGGCACTCCGGCCGTCCATTCGGACCTGGGCGACCTCTATCTGTCGCTCGAAGGCCAGGTCGATACCGCTGCTGAACAGGCCCGCTTGACCAAGGAACTCGAGAGGAGCGAGGGTGAAATTGCCAAGGCCCGCCAGAAGCTCGACAACCCGAGCTTCGCGGCCAAAGCCCCTCCGCAGGTGTTGCAGGAGCACCGCCAACGCCTGGCCGAGTGGCAGGCAAGGCGAGAGCGGGCCAAGGCGGCGTTGGAAGCACTCAGAGGTTAAACATTGCCTTCATCTGGCTTTCAGCCATTCTCGGGACAGCTATGAAGCCATTGGTGGTTGCGGTCGCGTGGGGCGCAGCATTGTTTTTGAGCACCTGCTGTGCTTCGAGCGTCCCGTTCCCCCTCACCCCGGCCCTCTCCTTCGGGGAGAGGGAGAATCGTTGTCAGTCGGTCGGCGAGTCCGGCGATGTGGGAGTGTTCGAAAGCCGGCCCTGGCTACTCCCTCTCCCTCGGGGAGAGGGGCGGGGTGAGGGGGAACTGGCTGCGCGACAAAACCAGCTCCCGAAGTCAGACGTGCGCCCGGTCGCGTGGGCGGGCTTGTTTTTTACTGCGCAGGGTTGGGCGCAAGGTGCTATTTTGAAAGATTTGAATCAACTCGAGGCTCAGGGTCATTTCAGGGAAGCAGCCGCGGTCGCCGGCCGGGCGCTGAAGGATTCTTCCTTGCCGGCGGCGGAGCGGCGCCAATGGGCCTTTGAATCGGACCGGTTGGAACGGATACGAAGGGATTTTCCATTCACCAAAGAGGCCTTGTTCAGCGCCCTCAAGGACTCGGTCAAAGATCTCAGGGCCGAAGAGTACGACCAGTGGATTGACCAAGGCCGCTTCGACAGCCGGGAGATCGACGGCGAGGGCCGGTTCATGGTATCCAGCGTCCCGAACCTGTTTTTCCGCTACCCGGAGCTCAATGCCCGGCGGGTCTCGCCGCGAGACACCGCCGGCCTGGAGAGGTCGCATTGGGAGACTTGCGTGGCGATCAAAGAGGCGGCGCAGGCGGAGAAAAGGCCATACGTCCTGCCCAAACGATTTCAGGCCACCATGGCCGTGACCGCCGCCGACGACGCCGCCCCCGCCGGGGAAACCATTCGTGCGTGGCTGCCGATTCCCCGCTGGAAACCGTTCCAGGGGGATTTCCAACTGCTCTCGACCTCCTCGAGGCCCAAACACGTCGATGACGAGCAGAACCCAATCCGCTGCCTTTACCTGGAGCAGCCGGCGCTAACGAATAAGCAGACCCTCTTCTCGGCCGCATACGCATACACGACCTACGGCGTTTGGTTCGACCTCAAAGCGGCGGAGATTCGGCCGTGCGACCCTGGCGACCCGGCGCTCAACGGTTTCCTGGCCGAAGGGCCGCACGTGATTTTCACCCCGGAGATTCGCGCGCTCTCGGGGCAGATTGTCGGCCAGGAGAGCAATCCGTGCCTGAAGGCCAGGAAATGCTACGATTGGATTGCCGAGCACATCCAGTACAGTTACGCCATCGAGTACTCGACGATTGGGAACATCAGCGAGTATTGCCTGCGCAAAGGCTACGGCGATTGCGGCCAGGAAGCGCTGCTGTTCATCACCCTGTGCCGCCTCAATGGCATTCCGGCCCGCTGGCAATCGGGCTGGAACATCTTTCCGGGCGAGAAGACCATTCACGATTGGTCGGAAATCTATCTGGAGCCTTGCGGTTGGGTGCCGGTGGACCCGTACATGGGCGTCTTTGCGATGCGTTACGCCACCTCGCTCAATCCCGAACAGCGCCGCGAGATGCGCGATTTCTACTTCGGCGGCCTCGACCAATACCGCATGGCCGCCAACGGCGACCATAACCAGACCCTCACCCCGCCCAAGCAATCCGTGCGCTCCGACGACGTGGATTTCCAACGCGGCGAACTGGAATGGCGCGGGCATAACATCTATTTCGATCAGTACAGCTACAGCCTTACGCTCAAGGAAATGAAAGTGCCTGCGAGAAATGAATGAGCCGCACAAGCCAATCAATTTGAAAGCAGCCCAGGCCGCGGCCGTGCAAGCTGCCCGGGCTGTGGGGGTCTTGTTGCGGCGCAACCTCCACGCCAACAAACGGGCCGACCTGGTTACCCAGCATGACATCAAGCTGGAACTGGATGTCCGCAGCCAAGAACTGATCGAGAAGAGGCTGCGCGCCGCTTACCCGAACGTCGCCCTCCTGGGCGAGGAGGGAAGCGCGGGCCCGGGGGATGCGGCCTGCCGGTGGGTCGTTGACCCGATCGATGGGACCGTTAACTTCGCCTACGGGATTCCCCATGCCTGTGTGTCCATTGCCTTGCAGCAGCGAACCGAACATCCCGTCGCCTCGACCTACGAGGACGGCTATCAAACCGTGGCCGGGGTGGTGTATGACCCGTTTTGTGACGAGCTGTGGACGGCGGCGGACGGGCACCCGGCGCGGCTGAATGGCCGAATCATTCATGTCAGCCGCCGGCGCAAGCTGGGCGAAGCGATCATCTCGATCGGCTTTGCCAAGACCCGGGAAAACCTCGAGGCCACCTTCCCTTACTTCGCGGACCTGATCCACCGCGTGCGCAAAGTGCGCATCATGGGGTCGGCTGCGCTGGCGTTGACCTACGTGGCTTGCGGACGGTTCGATGCCTACATCGAGCGCGGCATCCGGATTTGGGACATCGCTGCCGGGGGATTCATTGTCGAGTGCGCCGGGGGCCAATTCTGGCGCCAGGCCGTTGGCGAGCATGCCTATCGCATGATTTCCAGCAGCGGCCTGCTCCGCCGCCACCTGCGCGTGCCGTAAGGGCTCGTGCGAAAACAAGTTCCGAGATCTGAATACCTGGGGTGGAGCGTGGAGCGTGAGAGCGTGAAGCGTCGCTACGATGCCCTCACGCTCTACGCTCGGACGCTCCGACGCTCTACGCTCGGACGCTCCGACGCTACGCGCTCCGATGCTCAAGCCACTGCCTCAGTTTCTCCAGTGCCCGGGCGCGGTGGCTTAACCCGTTCTTGACCTCTTGGCCCAGCTCGCCAAAGGTCAGGTCGTGGCCCTCTGGAACGAACAGGGGGTCGTACCCGAAGCCACCCTGGCCACGCAGGGCTGGGGCAATCCGCCCCTCACAGGCTCCCTCGAAAAGCTCGGTGAGCAACTCAGCCTCCGTTGCCTGGCAGACCGGCGACGCGCTTTGCTGCTCCTGCCGGACCACTGGGCTCAGGGCCAGAACGCAACGGAAACGTCCAGTCCGCTTCTCGGAGGGGACATCCTTGAGCAGTCGCAGGAGCTTGGCATTGTTCTGGGCGCTCGAGGAGTTTCCCGACCCCCCGCGCCCCAGACCGGCAAATCTTGCGGAGTGCACTGCCGGGGCGCCCCCCAGCGCATCGACCTCCAGCCCGGAATCATCCGCCAGGACAAAAACCTCCCCGCGCCCCTCCCCAGACGGCAGCCCGCGGGTTGCGGACTGCAAACTCCGGACCCCGGACTGTGGACTGTGGACTGTGGACTTTGGACCGTGGACTGTGGACTGGCCCAGCCACCGCGCCAACTCGACCGCCTTCTTAGTGGCGTTTCCGGCGAATGTGGCGGCATCTTCGGCCACGTTGGGCGCATTGGGAAAATCGTTCAGGGTCCGGTATTGAAACCGGCCTCCGAGAATCGAGCGGATTTCCTGGACTTTGTGTGTGTTGCGCGTGGCGATGAGCAATGTAATCATGCGCCAGGAAGATAGCGGAGCCAATGCGGAAAGCTGGCAGAAAATCCCCGCATTCTTGAAGAATTATCCGTTGCCAAAGACTGGTCTTTGGGATTGAATCGGCTCATGAAGACTCATCGCTCTGCGCGGTTTCTTGCGTGTTCGGTGCTTTGGCTGGTGGTTTCAGGGGCCATCGTGTTGGCCGGCGAGCCGGTGTATCCCCTCAAGGTCAGTCAGAATGGGAGGTACTTTGTCGATCAGAAGGGCGAGCCTGTGTTCTGGCTGGGCACGACGCAATGGCAGCTTTTTCGCGAGTACAGGCTCGAGGAGGCCCGGACGATCATCGGCAAGACCAAGGAGAAAGGCTTTGCCTTCGCCCAGGTGATGCTCATGGGTGTTGGGGATGGCACCAAGGCCAACGTCTATGGTGAGAAGCCCTGGATCGATGACAACCCGCTGACGCCCAACGAGGCCTATTTCAAGAACGTCGATGCTGTCCTCGACATCGCGCGCGAGCACAACCTCGTCATTTCGATGACGCTCTACCACCAGCGTTACCGCAAGCACATTACCTTGGACAACGCTCGGGCATGGGCCAAGTGGCTGGCTCACCGGTACCAAGACGCGCCCACCCTCCTTTGGTCCATGACGCCCGAGGCGCGGCAGGAGTTTGTTCCGGTCTTGCGGGAACTGGCGGCGGGGCTCCACGAGGGAGACGGCGGCTCTCACCTGATTACTTTCAAGCCGGACCCGGCGCCTTACTCGTCGAGTTTCATTCACGGGGAGACTTGGTTGGACTTTGACTCGATGCAAACCTGGAAGAGCGTCGAGCTCATCTATCCCATGGTGACCAAAGACTACAATCTGGAGCCGGTCAAACCGGTGCTCATGGCTGAAGGAGCTTACGAACACGGGTCGGAGTACGGGTTTGAGGTGACCCCGCTTTGGATTCGCCGCCAGGCTTATTATTCCTTCCTGGCTGGGGCTTCTCATACCTACGGACACAATGACAGTTGGCGGGTGCTCCCGACCTGGAAGGAGGCGCTGGATGCGCCGGGGGCAACGCAATTAGGCATCCTCAAGCGTGCCTTTACGGAGCGCAAAGAATGGTGGCGGCTGGTTCCCGACCAGGCCATTTTCGCCAGTGGCGGCAATACCAACGGACAACTCTTGAACCTGGCGGCCCGCCACAAGGAGGGCCAGTGGGCGCTGGTGTATCTGGCCGGCAAGGCCTCCTTTTCCATCAACCTGGACAAGGTCAATGCCGGGGCGAACCTGAAGGTCTTCTGGATCGATCCGAAGACCGGTCAATCCCTGGCCAATGGCCGCACTGCCTACCAGGCCGTCGAGCCCTTCTCGACGCCCGAGGGCTGGGAGGATGCGTTGCTGGTGGTGGAGGCGGCCGCCCGATAAGAAGCCGTGGGGCGTATTCCGCTTTTCTGGGTAGCCGCCTAATCGTAATCGTAATCGTAATCTTAATCCTGCTCCTAATCTCCTCCCTGCAGTCGGTAATCAGCCCTGGCTTGATAAACATCCAGTTTTTCATGGTCCGACAGGCGGTTCATTAGGATTAGGATTACGATTAGGATTACGATTAGGAGCCAGAGACTGCCGGCCAGGAAGGTGAAAGCCACCCGGAGTTGTGCAAGAGGCAGTTTTTGCTTGTCCAGGTTGTTTGCGGCAGCAATGTTGTGCCGATGACGGGGAACAAAATCACTGCGGAGACGATCCGAGCCATGAAAGCGCACGGACCAAAGATCGCTGCGCTGACGGCATACGACTTTCCCATGACGCGGCTCTTGGATGAGGCGGGCATCCCGTTGATACTGGTCGGGGATTCACTGGGCATGGTGGTGCTGGGCTATGCGGACACGACGCACGTGACCATGGCCGAGATGGAGCACCACGTGCGGGCGGCGGCCCGGGCGCAGCCGCGCGCCCTGCTGGCGGCCGACTTGCCCTACCAGAGCTACGAGACGGTCGAGGCGGCAGTGGCCAATGCCAAGCGCCTCGCAGCCGCCGGCGCCGAGGCGGTGAAGGCCGAAGGCGGCCGCTGTATCGGCGGGCAGGTTCGGGCCATTGTGGAGAGCGGCATCCCGTTCCTGGGCCACCTGGGCATGCTGCCCCAGCACGTCCTGGAAGAAGGCGGCTACCGCGTCAAAGGCAAGACCGAGCCCGAACGCCAGGATTTGCTGGCCGACGCGGAGGCCTTGGTCCAGGCAGGCGCCTTCGCAGTGGTGCTGGAACTGGTGACACCGCGCGTGGCCAAAGAGATCACCCAACGCATCGCCATCCCGACGATCGGCATCGGCGCCGGGCCCGGCTGCGACGGCCAGGTCCTGGTGACCCCCGACTTGCTCGGGATGCTGCCGTGGTACAATCTTAAACACGTCAAACCGAAGCTCAACGCAGCCGAACAGATGCGAGCGGTCGTCAGGCAATGGATGGAAGGAGTGGCCAGGGAATGAAGTTTCTTTGGGCCCGGCAAAGTTATTTTGCGCCAGACCCTTTGAAAGGCGGTAAAAGATGAAGAGGTTGACGCATATCGATGCGCGGGGAGAGGCGAACATGGTGGATGTTTCGATGAAGCCCGCGATGTTGCGCACCGCGGTGGCGCGGGGTCAGATCCGCCTCCGCAAGACTACCCTCGACCTCATTGAGTCGCAGACCATTGCCAAAGGCAACGTCCTGGCTGCGGCGCGCCTGGCGGGTATCCTGGCCGCCAAGAAGACCGGCGAATTGGTCCCCCTCTGTCATCCCCTGGCTTTGACCCATTGCGAGGTCAATTTCCAGGTCCCCAAGGCCCGCGATCGCATTGTGATTATCGCCTCGGCCAGGATCGTCGCCCGGACCGGCGTCGAAATGGAGGCCCTAACGGCCGTCAGCATTGCCGCCCTTACGATCTACGACATGTGCAAAGCAGTCGATCAGACCATGCAAATCGGCGGAATCAAGCTGCTGTTGAAGACCAAGAAAGAAGTCCCGCCACATCAGCCGTCCAATCCCGATTCCCACCTCAGTTAATCGAACGAGATCGTTGGTCCCGCTTCGGCCACCACCTCGCGTGCTTCCTTGAGATCCTCAGCATCCTCTATGGCTTCAAGCTCAGCCAGGTCTTCAATGAGGGACAAGACTCTGTCCGCGCGTTCCTGAGAAAGGTTCTGTAGCTTAGCTACGGCCTCTGTGACATCGGTCGGGCTCTTGAAAAGAACCTGTCACCAAAATGGCCGTGGGTCAAGGTTATTGCGCTCGAAGGAAGCCCCAGAATCTCCTCTATTCGCTCGTCACGAGGCACCGAACCCCTCGTCGAGGACTTGGGCGCGGCGCTGGTCGGTCATGCCTCCATAAAAAACCCGCTGCTCATCGTAGATCGCTTCCAAGCCGTTCATTGCAGGCGGTCAAGCACGGCTGCGGTGGAAATGGGGGAATTTGAACCCCCGATACGGCTTTTGATGTCAAACGGCTATGCAAGCCATTCGCACAGGCATTATCACGGTCTCGGATCGGGCGGCGCAAGGGGTTTACCGGGACCTGGGAGGACCCGCGCTCAAAGAGGCGGCGGTGGGCTACGGGTGGACGGTGGCGGCTGAGGCGCTGGTGCCAGACGAACGGCTGGAAATCCAGCGGGCAATTGGCCGGCAGGTGGCCGGCGGGTGCCACCTCATCCTGACGACGGGCGGCACCGGCGTGTCTCCGCGCGACATCACACCCGAGGCGGTGCGCGAGATCGCCCAACGCGAGTTGCCTGGGTTCGGCGAGGCGATGCGCATGGAATCGCTCAAAATCACCCCCAATGCCCTGCTGTCCCGCAGCCTGGCTGCAGTGGTGGATGGCGCGCTGGTGGTTTGTCTGCCGGGCAAACCGAGCGGCGCCCTCGAATGTCTGGGGTTCGTAGCCGCCGCTATCCCGCACTGCCTGGAACTGCTCGGAACTTTTTGCCAGAACGGCTATTGAACGATAGAATTGAGCATGGACCTGGATTCACTGGTCAGCCTGGCGCTGAATAATGGGGCCAGCGATTTGCACCTCGAGGCAGGGTTGCCGGCCGCGCTTCGGATTCGTGGGGCGCTCCGCACCCTGGAAGAGCCTATCTCGGGCAAAGCCCTGCTCGAGATGGCCCGAGAGATCGTCGAGGAGGAACATTGGCCGCGCTTCCTCGAACGACGCTCCTTCGATTTCTCCAAGACCATCCACGGCGTCCGCTGCCGGATAAATGTGCTGCAGACCTCGCGCGGGGTGGGTTTTGCCATCCGGCTCCTGGCCTCCTTCCAGGCTACTGTCGAGAAGCTCAATTTGCATCCTGACCTCAAGAAACTGGTCACTCCGACCCATGGCCTGATCCTCCTGTGCGGCCCGACCGGTTGCGGCAAGTCCTCGACGCTGGCGGCGTTGATCCAGGAAATCAACCTCACCGAGACACGCCACATCGTGACCATCGAAAGCCCAATCGAATACATCTTCCGTCCCCGCCGGGCCTACATCCGGCAGCGGGAGGTTGGCCGGGACACCCCGAGCTTCGAGCAGGCGCTGCTGGATTCCCTGCGCGAAGACCCGGACGTGCTCATGGTCGGTGAAATGCGCGACCCCGAAACCATGCGTCTGACCTTGAGCGCCTCGGAGACGGGTCACCTGGTCCTGGCTACCATTCATTCCGCCTCTTGCGCTGAGGCCATCCAACGCGTGGTCTCCGCGTTTCCGGCTGAAATCCAGGCCGGCGTCGCTGCCCAAGTGGCCGATTGCCTCCTGGCCGTCATCGCACAGCGGCTGCGCTTCCGCTCCGACCTGAACATGCGGGTGCCGGAGTGCGAAATCCTCATGGCCACGCACGCAGTGAGGAATTTCATCCGCAACCGGGATTTCTTCAAAATCGTCTCGGCGCTCGAAACCGGCGCCGAGCACGGCATGTGGACCTTCCAGCGATACCGGACCTGGCTCGAAAACCGCACCAACTGGGCCATCCCCGGCCAGAGCCCCGAAGCCCCCGACACCGAGTCCGCAGAGACTCCCGCCATGGCCCCGAGCCTGCCGGCCTTCCCCGTCGCCGCTAAGGCTGCCGGGCCGCCAAGAAAACCGGGCGCCGCGCCCCCCGCCCCAAAGAGCCCCGGCAGGATCGAAATCGAACCCGTGGAAGGCGAGTTTGGAAAAATCCTCAAACGCTCAGGGGAGAAGTGATGATGATCGCCCGAGTCAATAGCCTCCTGTTCTGCTTGGCGCTCTTGATCTGCTCTGCCCTGGCCGGCTGCGTCACGAAAGCTCAGGCCAAAGCCCAAGCGCGCGCAGCCTACATCGCCGGTGAGCAGGCTGCCATGATCCGCCTGCAGCAAGCGCAAGCCCAGGGGCCCAGTGTCAGAATCAACGGACCGGTCAGAAACCCCGTCGTGCCCTGGACCGCGAGCTTGACCCTGAGCCAGGCCATCATGGCCGCAGAGTACCAAGGCGTCGGCGACCCTCTCGAGATCATCGTGGTGCGCAACGGCGTGGCCAGGCGCGTGGATGTGAAGAATCTGCTCGGCGGCCAGGATGTGCCCTTACAGCCGGGTGACGTGGTCCAAATCGTGCCGCTGCCCCCAACCCTGGCGACGCCGGGACGTTGAGGGCGGAGGGCGGTGCCTCCGGCTATCGTTTCGACTTTTCTATGGCTTCCAGGTAGTAACCGTAGTCGTGCTCTTGCTTCCAGCCGTCGGCGGGGGCCGGGAGGGTTGGCCGGTGGCGGGCCCACATTTCGTTGGCAAAGGGCTCCCACGACTGGCCTTGGCGGGACCATTCTTTATTGTGATCCTGGCCGGTGGCTTCCTTGATTTGCTTGAGGAATTGGGCATCGTTTTCGCCCATCCAGCGATCCACATAATCCAGGAAGGCGCCGTGGTCCCAGGCCGGTTCGGCGCGCAGCAGGCGTATGGCCAGCGCTTGGGCGACCCAGGCCACACTGGTGCAGCAGCGGCGATAGCTCTCGCTGGTGTTCTGGCCGGCTTTCCATTCCGTGGGCGGGCGGTGCTCATAAGGACCCCAGCCCTGGCCCCGCTCCCGCCCGATGCCCGTGGCGGCATCGATGCCGGAGTGCCCCGTGAAGACGACCTTTGCCCCGGTCCAGCATGGGCCGTAAGCCGTCTGTTCATCTTCCCCGAAACTGACCTTGGGAAAGGATTTGTTGATGTTGGCCAATTGATCGTCGCCCAGCAACAGGCCGGCAAAGACGATGGGCAGTTTGTGGCCGCTGCCGTGGCCGCCCCAGCAAGTCCAGCCGGGATGGCCGGCGCGGACCATGCCACCAAGGTCAATGCCGACCTGAACGTAGTTGATGAGGAGGGGCTCTTTCTGCTCGGGCTTGAGGTCGGTGCATAGCAGCAGGGCCGACATGCCGGCCACGCGCCCGTACTCCCGCCCGTATTGCGGCATGTTCGCCACAGGTCCCTCGAAACCGAAGAAGCAGGTGCCGACCCAGGGCCGCTGGGTAAAGCGGACATACTGCCGGACATTGGGGAGGCTGCGGGCGGCGGTGGCGGCAGGCAGACGCTGGCGCTTGAGATCGCGGGCCAGATAGACCCGCTGTTGCCGGTCGCAAAAGGCCGGCCGGAATGCGTCTGCCGGCTGCGGCCCGTTGACGCACGTCAGAACGGCGGCATCGCGGATGGGGCTGCTGTCCTCGACGCCGCGTTCGATGGTGCCGTTGCGCAATTGGTTATGGAGCACCAGCCCTTTGGCCATGCTGATCGTCGAGACCAGCGAATCTCCGGGCTTGAGGGCCGCCGGCAGTTTCTGAATGAGCGCCGGGTCAAACCAATTCCGGACACCGCTGTCGTATGCGACGCGCATCTGGGTAGGGGGGTTGACCATGAAACCGTTGCGGACACGCTGTTCCTCTTTGCGCTCTTTATCCCCGGAATCCAGCTCGCGCTTGCGAATCTCGCTGCCGTACAGGGGCTTTGGGTCGATGGCCTGGACTGTGACCGGCCCGACTACGTACCAGTCGCCATTGATGAATTGCCCGACTCGGGCCGGCTTGTCGAATGTCCAGGTGATGCCGTATTGCGAGAGGCGTTCTTGGAGCGGGAGGTCTTCGAGCCTGGGGGTTTCCGGCGCGTTGCCGGCCGTGTAAATGACCGCAGGGCGCTCCAGGGTCGTGTCGGCCGCCACATCGCTCTCCAGGTAAGGGTCGGATTCCCCTGGGGCGGCCATCGGTTTGACCGGACCGCCCAGTGTGACAGCCGCGTCGGCCACCCAAATCGTCTGCGCGTTGTCCTTGGCGGCGTCACCCCAGATGGCGATGGCATTGAAACCTTTCAAGCGGGTCTTCGTCGAGTCCACCGCCCCGAGCTCACGGTCATTATGGAAGACCTGCAGGCCCTCTTCGGCATCAAAGTCGAACGTCCACTTGTGCCAGCCGGCCGGGGCGCGGTTGACGCCCAGCCAGAACAATTGGTCAAACCAGTCTTTGCCGTCGCTCGCCGTAACGGTGTAGCCCTCGTTGCCGCCCAGGTAGCTTGCGTAAAGGATGCCGGCTGCCAGCAGACGCCCGTCGCTCTGCACCAGGCCCCAGCGGGGGCCAATGCGCGAGACCTTGGCATTCTCCGGCACGGTCCCATCGTCATAGACCCAGAGCTCGAGCTTGCCGGACGCGTCCGGGTCGCGGAGTTTGAGCACCGCCTTGCCGCCCGGGCCGATTCTCAGGGACCCACCCTTGCCCTGGCGGCTCTTGGCGGCGTCCACCCCAGCGTCGCCCCTGACCGTCCAACCGGCCAGCGACTCCGGGCCCTCGAAGCTCAGCCGCCGGGCCGGCTCGCCAGAGGACTTTACCGCCGGCTCCTGGCCTCGCGCCGCCGCTCCCAGTGCCAAGGCCGTTGCCAGAATCAGGCCCGGAACGAATTCGGGGGCCAACAGGGTTGCAGCGCGGACCTGGTATTTGCTCATGAGTGGATTCCAAGCCGAATGTGCCTATTAGTCAAGGAAAGATAAACGGAAACAGCCCAGGCACCGGGGCTGCTCTAAACATCCGCGTATGCTCCTGCGGAGCATACGCGGATAATCCTGTGAGTGCCGCCAAGCCACCAACGCAAGTTCCTTTGGAACGGTGGGAGACCTTTTCGGGCGCCTTGAGCGAACGTCTTTCCGTTCCGAGCGAGAAACTTCCCACAGTCCGCTGTTGGAAGCGTTCTGTGCTGACGGCGCAGATAAGGGCCGTTATCAGGGCGAACCAATCGGAACTGTGCACAACCTTTCCTCCTGCTTACAAGGTCATCGAACATCTTAAGCGCATGGGTTGGGTCCAGCCGATCGAGGCACAATCTTCGGAAGGAAGCGATCACATCGAGTTCCTACTCGTGGATGCGGGGTCGCGAGAGGGACAACCTGTTTCTCCGCTGGAACTCCTTCAAGCCTGGTTGCCGACCGGCGTCATTTGTTATTTTAGCCCTCTCGTTCACCACGATCTGACCCCCAAACTGCGGCATGCCACCATATCGCCCGGCTGACCCCCCCCCGGGCGAGGAAAGAACCGATTTCGGCTGCGGAACCTGAACAGGGGGGTGAAGCGTTCGAGCGCAGCCCGCTTGGAACGGACATCTTCCATTTTGCGGAGGTTACCTGCTACGAAACCAGGCGCGATGCCTCTCTCGTTCCCACCATCCAGATGCGCGTGGTGTCACCGCGGACCTGGCTGCGAATCACCACACTCGAGCAGACTCTGTTGGATACACTGTTGCAACCGCTACGCTGCGTCGGCGAGGCCGTCGTCCTTGAGGCGTGGGAGAACGGGGTCAGCGAAGGTAAAAACGGTGAAGTGTTTCCGGTCGGTTTCCTTGCGTGCCAAGGCGAGCGGCGGCTTTGATCGCGGGTTGCTCGGCAATGAGTAGAGCCAAAGCCGCAAGAGTTCCCGCGCGTGGGCGGCGCTGGTACGCACGGTCCGAGAGAGTGCGCAAGCCTCGAGCGGGTCGCGCGGCTCGGTGAGAGTCCAAGGTGCCAGGGTCCGGCCAGCGGCAAACAAAACGCCATCGGCGCCATTGTCCACCGTGGCCATGTCCGCCGGCGTGATTTTCACGGCCTGGCCGTCGCCACTGCTCAGATATAGAGTGCGCCCGGGTGGGAAGCCCAAAAAGCCTCAGGCAAAATCCCGGTGGTCTGCTGGCCGGCCAGGGCGGCGGTTTCAATTGCGGCGGTTATGTATTTGGTAACTATTCAGGTCGTCTGAGCACGGGTTGCGGTCAGAACTCGTAGCCCTGCTCCACCCAGTAATGCCAGTCCTCGACCGCCTGTCGTGTTGTCTTATCCGCGTGGATGGCTTCCAACTGCGCCAACGGAACGGCTAGAGTTGGATCCTCCCAGGTTATCATAACGAACATTTCGTGCTCGCATTCCCCGGCGGGAGCCAGGCCCACTGCCTCTGCTTCCTGGCCTTTGCCCAGGGGCGAGATCGCCCGTGCGGCGATACAGTTCCCCGGAAAGGGAAAGCGTAACCGCTCTTCCAGGCAGGAGTACCATCCCATCGCACGCTCCTCGGCATCGTGAGCATCCGCCACAATCTCCTGCTCAATGCGTCGCTCTCGCTGTTGGTTTCGCTTGGCTTTGGCCAGGTTGGGATTGGAGCAGAGCCGGCCAGGAAAACAACGTCCATCTCATGGGCCCGCGGGAGGGGCTGAGGGAATGAAGGGATTGCCGACGATGGCCTTTTCCAGCGCCTCCAGGATGTTGCGGCCCTGCTTGCGGCAGGTGGAGATGTAGCTGCGAATGCGCGCGAAGACCCTGGCCCCACGCAGCGTGCGGAAGCAGCCGGAGATCTTTTGCCGGGTTTTCATCATGCGGATGTCCTGCTCGGCCCCATTATGCCGCCCCCAGGATTATGCCGCGCGGGCTTGAGCGATTTGGATTTCTCGGGGCGATGCGGCAAACAGTTGGTTGTCGGCGCGGCATATTTGTGATG
>Ga0187849_1002194_pt1 | contig 19124 bp, 14 predicted proteins | sample June2016WEW_4_10_2_FD_132412 | JGI IMG/M metagenome (GOLD analysis project Ga0187849, IMG submission 132412) | Peatland microbial communities from SPRUCE experiment site at the Marcell Experimental Forest, Minnesota, USA - June2016WEW_4_100 | ecosystem: Environmental > Terrestrial > Soil >...
CACGGATTCCTATGCATTAGTCGCTCCCGGGGTAAAACGTACCTGAGCACAAAGAGTGCTTCAATTGGTAGTTGCAGATACCGATTGCTTCTTTGTTGTCGTTTTTGTGCAATTCAACGTGCCTTTCAATGAAAGAAACCCAACGTGTCAAACCGGAGCGCGTGTCCTCACGCGGTGTCCGATCAAGTGTTTCAATCCAGCTCAATGGTCACCCTGATGCGAAAAAGATGTTCAGGAGTGGTTTGCCACTGAGAGATGGCGTCGGCGGAGTCAATGCCCGTTTCCGCGCGGCGCCTTTTCTTCTCATCTCATCAGACCAGCCTTCGCAATAGACGCATATCCACACATTTTGTCATCCGGCAAAGCGAGCTTTCAACATCAAAACCGCACTGCCAATCACTTTATACCCTCCAACGCGAAAGGGTCAAATCCTCTTCCGTTGATGTCGGTTACGATAGTTACGATTGGGAAGGGAAACATTTCTTGAACCGGCAAGCGCTGGAAAACGAGTCTGCAAGTTCTGGAAATGGTCTTTGCAGCGCGCCCATGCCTTCAAGTTTTCTGTGTCCCGGTAACGGCCCTGACGGGCTTGTCCGGGGCTTTGCCTTTATATCGATGCAAGAATATTGCGAGCGAATGCAACTGGTGCTATATTGGCTTGCAGCCAGCGCAGCAATAAAGTTGTTCGAACGCGTCCGTACCTGTAGTGCGAAAGGTGATTGACAATGAGACGACATGCTCTCCTATTCCTCTTTTCTACTCTCTTTCTGCTGGCGATGCCCCCGGCCGGCAGGGCAGCCGAGCCGCAATTCAAAGCCCTCCTCGTCCAGCATTGCGCCGCCGGAAACGGAACCGGTTTCTCGCAGTACTTCACCACTACATTTTGTAGCGAGCTTGGAGCATCGCTGATGAAGCACAAGGCAGCCGAAACAGTGTTGCAGGAGGGCGCCAGCATACCCTCAGCGGATGCACCCAACTCCCTGGTACTGGAATGCAAACTGAACGGCGATGCGAGCAAATCTCTGCTTTATACTGCGCACGTGCAGGCGGAGATCAGTGTCTACCGGGCCAGCGATCACGCGCTGGCAAAGACGTTCACTGCCAAGGCGGACTACAAGGGCATGGACAAGGAAGAGCATGTCGCGCAGTTGACAGCGGATATGGTTGGGAACGAGATTCGCAAGGCAATCAAGGACGTCAACCTGGCCAGCATCCCGCCCGCCCCGCCACCTCCTGCTGCTCCGTCCACAGCCGCGCCCTCCGCAGCGCCGGCAACCGTTGCGGAAACAGTATGGGTCAAGTTCGCCTCTAACCCTACCGGCGCAGAAATCACCATCGACGGCAACTATGCGGGCAGTACACCGGCGCAGATCAAGATGAATCCCGGCAAACACTCGATTCAGTTGACCAAAGCAGGCCACCAGGACTGGGTGCGCTCCATCGAGATTGTGGCCGGAGAATCGCGCACGTTTACGCCGGAGCTGCAACCGGCGAAACCATAACCACCCCGGCGAAAGCGTGCGTTGGCCGGGCAAGACCATCCTGGCACCTGTCAGCCAACGCCCACGCGATCGCCAACCATTTTGCGAAAGGAGATTCGCCATGAAACGTCTCGTCCTGTATCTGCTCCCACTCATTCTTCTCGCTTCTGTGCCGCAGCTATGGGCCACGAACGAGCCTCTCAGCTTCAAGTACATTGTGGTTCAACACTTTACCAATCCCAACGGAATCAACTTCCCGTCGATTTTCATTAATGGTTATTGCGACACCCTGCGCGACTGGCTGCTCTCGTTCCATGCTGCCAGCCAGGTAGTAGAGGATGCGGCGGCGGTTCCCGCCGCTGACGCCCCTAACTCTCTGGTCATTGAGGGGAGATTCACAGCTGCCCATAAAGGAGGATTCTCTTCCCCTGGCGATGTGGAGGGAGATGTCAGCATCTATCGCCTCAGTGATCACGCTCTGGTCAAGACCACGGCCTTCAAGGGCACATACTCGAATGCGCCTGAAAAACTCACAGTAGATAGGGGAATCAGATTCTCTTCCAGATTTGTGGCAAACCAGATCATGGTAGCGCTCAAGACTGTGAACCTGGCCAGCATCCCGCCCGCGCCGCCAGGATCGGCTCCAGCATCACCGGCGGCTGCCGGCGTACCGGGTGCATCCGCGCCGCCGGCCCCTGCCGCCATGTCCTCCGTGCAGTTTTCCTCCACCCCGGACGGAGCCGAGATCAGCATCGACGCCAACTATGTTGGGAATGCGCCCAGCCTGATCAAGATGAAGCCGGGCACGCACTCCATCAAGATGACCAGGACCGGCTTCCAGCCCTGGGTCCGCTCCATCGAGATTGGGGCCGGCGAGTTGCGTACCATCGCCGCTGAACTCGACCCGGTGAAGCCGTAATAGCACTCGCGCCGGACTCGGAGGCGTCAGCTTAATCCTGATGCCCCCGGTCGCCCCAGCATAAGCCGTCGCACGCGCAGAACGCTCCTGATTGTCACCGCGATCCTGCTTCTGCTGGTCCTGGCCGTCTTTCTACGCTCCATGGAATCGATGCTCCACTGGCCAGCAGCATTCTATGAGAACTCGCCCGCCGATGAGCAAAGATCACCCCATGTACCATCCGCATACAGCAAGGACAGCAGGCGAAAATATATTAATCTGTTGATTATAAATGAGTTAAATGGTGCCGGGAGGGGGGGTCGAACCCCCATGGCCGCGAGGGCCGGCGGATTTTGAGTCCGCTGCGTCTGCCAGTTCCGCCATCCCGGCGTGTCGTTTCAGGTTCTAAGTATCCGAATCTAAATTATTGGCCAGTGACTGGATCGAACCGCCGACGCCGGCCTTTTCAGAGCCTCGCTCCTCCACTGAGCTCCCTGGCCTCAGTGCACATTTCGCGTTGCAATTTCCTGCGCGGATGCCGGCATCGCCGGAGCTGGTGGGCGAATCCAAAGACAGTTGGCTGCAACAACTTGTGTCAGTATACCAACTTGTTGTGTCAGTATACCAACTTGCCGTTGCCCGCGCCAGAACCCGAATGGGCCATTGCTAGTGCCTGGCTGCGATATCTCCAGCGCTGTCCGCACTGGCTATGACTGCTCATTTACACTCTAGGAAAATCAAGATCACGGAATCTGAGGATGATCCCGGCGATCCGCCTCGTGAAGGTGAGTTCGCAGAGAGCGGAATCTGTCATTAACCGCCGTAACTTTTGTCGAAAGCTGATCGAAACGCGTTCGATGAGCGGTCCAAACTGGAGCTTCCGTCAAATTCCCGTTTTCCCCACGGCGCGATCGAGATACACGCCGGCCTTTCTCTGCGAGGGGTTTTCAGCAAGATTGAGCGCCGAATCCGGTCGTGAGGTTCCTGGTTCAGGATGCGATTCCGGGAAGCTGGGGTGGCAACCTGTGGCTCCAAGTCATGGGATTTCCCCAACTGTCGACGAGCGGGTCGACACCGAAGGAGAGGTACCGCCCCTCGGCCCAGCGTAGCGGGTGCACAGGATCCGGCTCGCGCTGGCCCAACAGACGCCAGAAGGCATGGTAGCGAGTGGACTTGACTCGCGGCGCCAGCAGACCAAAGTACCGGACGCCGTGCTGGTAAGGCTCCCGAATATGCTCGATCAGACGATTGCTGAACTCTTGTGTGGAGATGGTGGCCTCGTGGAACCGATTATCGTCCCGCTTGTCGCGGTAGCGAAACCGCACATAGTCGGCGTCAAACTCCAGGATGCGGCTGTTGGCGATGGGCGGGCGCCCGATGTAGCGGGCGACGTAGGCTAGAAGCGCGTGCTTGTTCGTACAGCCATGTTCCTCTATGTGCCAGAGCGCTCCCCGCTCATAGTCGATCTTCTCAAGCAATTGCTTCTGGCTCAGATCCGAGCGCAGCTTGCCCTGGCGCACCTCCAGTTCCAGTCGATCCAGTAGTTCGTATCGCCAGCGCTTCTGGAGCATGTCTTTTGAAAAGAAGATGTTCTCGACTAACCTGTTACCATTCAGATCCAGTCCGGTAAGACCCACTACGACATGCAGGTGGGGTTTGAACTTGAGCTCGGGGTTGAAGGTATGGAGGACCGCGATCAAGGGGACTTCGGCCTGGCGGCGCTCCCGGGCCAGATCGCTCATCACGCCGCCGCCAAGGGCAACAAGATCGGGAAGAAGCTGGCGGTTCAAGCGCAGAATCTCCCAATATCGATCTGGAATGGTGAGCATGAGGCCGCGATATGGTATTTCGGGCAAGTGGTTGACCACCTCCTGCTGGAAGCGGAGGGTCTGGAAGTAGCCACAGGAGGGGCAGGCGCGCGTCTTGCAAGTGTGGTAGAAAGTACGTGTCTTGCCGTCGATCGATGAGAAGACCTCGGCGCCGAGGGCCAGCGTGCCGCAAAGCAGCATCTTGTTCAGGGTGGCCCGCGCGTGGGCCCGCACGCCGGCGTGATCCCAGAGAGGCCGAATGTACTCAATCAGCCTCTGCAGTATTGCCTGCCGGCGCCGAAACCCGGGACATTGCCGCATCCGATTCGTAGACATCAAGTTTCCTTTCCATCCGGGCCAGCAACTCGAGGCCCGGATCACGAAACTCCTCAAGCGGACCGGAGCGAGTGAGCTCGTCGAACCACTGCCGGATCTGTCCGAACCGCTCCCTCGGGTGTTCGCTGACACGTTCGCTCTTGATGGCGGTTGCCCGGCCGAGGGCCTGGACCCTCTTTCTCCCGCGGCGTTCGGAGGCCCTGCGTCCCAATTCGCGCATCTGTTCATCGTGGTCAAGCTTCGAAATCTTCCAAGCGGCGTGGAGTCTGATGGTGCCCCGCAACGCTTTCTGCTTCAACAAGGGACAGCCCCTCTCGAAGATCTTCTCGAACTTGGTGACGCTTCCAGTACCGGCGCCGGCCATCCGGGCGAGCTCCCTGCGGACGTCGGTATGCTGAGCTTTGGTCAAAGTTGACGGATCCTTCTTGCGTCCGCCGGCGCGCTGGTTTTCACGCGCCCGCTCGCGCAGGGCCTCCTTCCGGGTGAGCGCCAGGGCGATCCGGCGACAGAGGTTCCACGAGTTCTTGGCCGAGGCGCGGGCCAGAATCATGTCCAGAGCCTCGTCTTCAGAGATCTTAAGTATCACGCATGGCAGAGTGGCGATCTGCCGCTCCCGGGCAACGACCCACCGCTTATGGCCGTCGATGATGGTTCTCTGGTGAGTTAAAATCAGGGGCTCGGAGCGAGCTTTTTCCCAGTGCTGGCGAACTTGTTCGAGTTCGACTTCGGTCGGATCGCAGTCCAGGGCACGCACTGCTTGGTGCATGTGAATCTCTTGGGTTTTCACGAAAGATATGCGTGGTCGGACCGGCGGCGGGGTCAGGCAAAAGCCGTCCGGGGATGCCTCCGGGGAAGGCTGGAGGATGGCTGTATGCTCGGCTGGAGCGGCGATGGCAGTTTCGCCGGCTAGCAGTGTGCCGTGGGAGCCACCGGCAGTGTCCGGGGGGTCAGGGAAGAGACTGCCCTGGTCATCGCTGGGCATCGGCGAGCCTTTCCTCAGTGAGGGCCGGCGCTGATTGGGGATCTTCCAGAGCCGGCCGCAGGTTCTCAGCGATGATGCGGTTCAATTCGCTGGTTGGCATTATCAGGTGGGTTTTTAGTTTCGCCGAGGCGACTTTGCCGCTGAAGGCCCATTGCCGAATGGTCCACACAGGCACCCTGTATCGTGCGCGACCAGGTTGGACTCCCGCACCATCACTAGCGCCACCAGAGGAAAACTCGATCAGTTCTGATTTCGGCCTTCTGCGAGGCAGTTCGGTAGTGGGCACCGAATTGTTTGTTGTCTCACAAGCGGTCGAAAGCCTATTGATCATGATGGTCCTCTCACTGGCGCCAATCTCGAATGGGCGCACCCCCGCATTCAAATCCACATCTTGCACTTATTGCCGTGTAGCGGGTACGGTCCCACGCTCTATCACCCGGTCAATCGCGCTCTGTGGAATCCGCACCAAGCGACCGATCCGAACAACTTCAATATCGCGCCTGGAAATCTTTGCCCAGATCGTCTTCGGGCTAAGGTTCAGTAATTCCGCCGCTTCTGGAACTCTCAAGAGTTTTGTCATCTGGATCTCCCTTTCTCACTGCAGATTCTGGTCCGGGGACGCCGCGTCCCCGTGCAACTAAAAGCCTTCGCTCGCACCCGCATTTCGCTTATGTTGAGATTAGGTACCTCAACGGAGAGTGTTTCGCTCAGCATTTCTTTCCCTCCACATACTCCTGTTTACTCAGGGGTACTTTGTGGCATAGAATAGTCCTCGTTGAACTCTTCTCCCGGGATACTACAGCATTCCGGAGCTATTTTTTGGGGTGTGGAAAAGTGGGCCGCCGAAAACTTCTACAGACTTCTACTGAATACAAATTCGATAGTTTTTGGTGGCGGTCATCGCTAACCAAAGAGGATCTGTTTTGGGCGCAAAACAATCTTGTCAAGGGCCCGGATGGCAAGTGCGCGTTTGAGCGAAGACCAGAGTTCACGCGAGAATATGAAGAATGGGTGCATTTTGTCGGCCCAACCCTGCCAAAGGACTGGTTACATCGTGTACGTTTTAAATATGACGAAGTCCACCCGTGGGTACTTGTCGAACTGGATGAACTATATGACTTTCGTCAGAAATTTGAAGAAGCACAGAGAGAACGGGATCCGGAGATTGCGCCGCATGTGAGATTCCGGAGGCTGGCCCCAGAAAATGACGCAGTTGCTTTGGGCTTCATCCTGGAATGTGGCCCTCTTTTCCAGGACGATATGACTCGCAAGCCAATCGTTTGGATCGACCTCAACGACTTCTGGAGAAAGCACGCGCGTTATGTGGCAGTTGTTCGGCTTTACGAAACGCTAGACGATTGCGAAAAACTGAGGAACGCTGTCGTAGATATCGCTGAAAGAAGGCAAATCCTAGACGCTGCAGGGCCTGCAGGATTGGGAATGATTCCTCATTCCCACAAAAACCAGCCTTTCGCTCGCCTTGTCAATTTTTGGCAGCTGGAGGAATATACAATGCTGGATCAGGATGGTGATCCAATGTTGGATCACCAAGTACTCCGCGATCATGCCCGGGAAATAATCTGTGCCGAACTGATGTTGCAGACATTTCAAGGAATTTACCCTGGCTGGAAAGAACTCGATGAAAAAGAGGGTATGGGGTTCCGTCCCACCCGAGTTGTTACCTCGCTTTGGGCGGCAATGTGGGATATGTTTGGGCTGGATACGTGGCGGGGTTATGGCTGGAGGTCCTGCAGGATCTGTCCCAAATATTTCTATCCCTTACAAATAAACAGCGAGTGCTGTAATCCGGAACACCAGGCACTCTGGAGTAAACGTCAATACGCAAAAAAACGTCGTGAAGCTGAGAAACTCAAGGCGTCTAAAAGGCGCCGTCAGACCAAGAAACACCCTTAAGGAGAAAAGGAAATGGCTGTCTATCAAAGAGGGGGCATTTGGTGGTATGAGTTCCAGTTTCTCGGTCAACGTATCCGGGAGAGCAGTTATTCCAGCAGCAAGAGCCTGGCGCAGCGCATCGAACGCGAGCGTCGGCGGTCCCTGGAATTAGGCGCATCTGGCCTAAAGCAGACAAAGCACCCGCAGCTGTTCAGCATTGCCGCACGAGATTGGCTCGATACCAACAAACCACACTGGAGCGCAAGTAATGCGCGCATTGAGGGATATAACGTTGGTCACCTGCTGCCGTTCTTTGGTAAGTTCCTCCTGTCGGACATCTCGGCCGATGACATCAACCGCTACCAGGCTTATCGAAAAAAGGAATGTGCAAGCCCGCGCACCATCAACATGGAGATAGGTGCCCTGCGCGCGATCTTGCGTAAAGCGCGTCTTTGGGCAAACATCCAGCCAGACGTTCGCATGCTTACTGTGCGGGATGAGGTGGGACGAGCATTATCTGACGACGAGCAGCATCGTCTGCTTGCGGTCTGCAAAGCAAGCCAGTCACGGTCGTTGTATCCCGCGGTGCTCCTGAGCCTTCATACAGGCTTACGGAATCAGGAGTTGAGGCTGCTCCGGTGGCGCCAGATTGATCTAATCGGGCATAAGCTGACCGTCGGTAAATCAAAGACAGCCGGTGGCCAGGGTCGCGAGATCCCTCTGAGCGTTACCGCCTTTCAATGTCTGCAAGAGTGGCGCAGCAACTTCCCCAATGCCATTCCGGCTCATTATGTCTTTCCTTCTGAGCGATACGGACTGGATGGAGAAAGGGGGTACACCGATGGAAAGCTGTTGCCCTATTCCATCCGGCCCGATGTTGCCATCGGCTCTTGGAGTACTGCATGGAGAGCCGCTCGCACCAAGGCGGGCGTCGCCTGTCGCTGGCATGACCTGCGACACACGTTTGTCAGCAAGATGGCCGAGGGCCAGGCATCGGACGCGACAATCATGGCGCTCGCCGGCCATCTGAGCCGCAAGATGATGGAGCGGTATTCGCATGTCCGGAACGAAGCGAAGCGGATTGCGATCTCGGCGCTCGATTCCCCGTCTTTCTTGGAATCACAACGGCGACAAATCAGCGCACCAAACTAAGGGCCTGACGTCGACCTGAATTGTACAGATTTTTCGCTGGGACCGGGAGAACAGGCCGGCCTTCCTGATGTAGTGATCGATTGTTCGGTCGGCAGAGACCTCCTTGGTGCAATTTATTGCTAACCTGCCCTGCCTTGTGCATCCATGCCTGGCATATCTTGACGGTGAAACTTGACCTGTTATCCGTCCCACCCCGTTGAGATGTCTGCGAAGTATATCTCGAGTTCGACGCCACAAAGCTCTTCACCGATTACAACCACTGGATGGCCAAAAGGAGCGTTGTGTGCTCCCGGAAAATATCCGTTTCATCCCTCAAAGTTGTGGCTGTGTGTTGAGTGGAATGGCTCGCCCCGTGTTCTCCGAGGGCGATATCAAATATTTTGAAAATTTGGATGAAATCGTTACAGAGTCCCCACAAAAGTCCCCACAGTCGAAGATGGGTGGAAGTTGCTAATGCGTCTAAGTTATTGATTCTAAATGGTGGACGCGGCAGGAATCGAACCTGCAACCTGTCGGTTAAGAGCCGAATGCTCTGCCAGTTGAGCTACGCGTCCTGGCCACTAAAAAACCGTGCCGAGGAATGGCTTTCACACGGTGCGAGCAGATAGAAATTTCTGCTGTCACTTGATGAATATAGCACAGCAGCGGTGCCTGCTCAAAACTGAAGACGGATGGACCGGCTCTGCGCTCTAAAAGTTGAAGGCCAGTCCGGCGCGGATGCTGCGCTGCTCCTGGGCAAAGATCAGCAGGGAGCCGTCGCTCAACAGATACGGGCGGTAACCTTGGGCCATCAGGTTGCCCACATCTAACAGCGCCTCGAAGTCACCGCAGCCGTTGCGGCAAAGATGAATGGGCTGGCGCAGGTGCAGGCTGAACCAGGGCGCTGCGGCGTCCACGGCAAATGGCGCAACCTGGGTGATGGTATCTTCCGGTTGCCAGCGGTAGCTGGCCCGCCAGCGCGTTTTGGTGCCGTCCAGGGTGCCGGATAGCGAAAGCGCGTATGTCTGGGTGCGGCGGGGATGGGCAGCAGCAAGCACCTGGGCTAGCGTTGCGGATTGTGGTGAGGAAGGCGCGGCAGCAAGTACAAGGGCGTTGCCGTTGGCGTAGCTGACGCGGAGATGATTCCTGCCGGCCACGCGCCGTTCAATGGATGCCTCCAGCCCGGCTGTGGAAAACTCCGGGCCGGCAGCGTGAAGCAGGCCGCTGGAAGGGTCCAGGAGCACTGCGGCGGAGCTGGAATTGCCCTCCGCAAAGTGGCTCATGGCCTCGATGACCGGGTTGTCAATTCGGTCGGCAAAGACCACAACGGCGACTCCCGACAAATCGGTTCGCCGCTCCCAGCCGAGTTCCTGATGCAACCCGTGTTCGATGGCCAGCTTGCCGTTGTGGGCAGAGAGACCGGGCAGCCACGAACGGGCTTCGCTATCTTCAGCGTCCGGCCCTCCGGGCAGAAACGTGGTTATGCGATAGCGAACCGTGGAGTTGCCGTCCCGCCAGCCCACAGAGGCAAAGGGCAGCACTGCTGCTACGGTTTGCGGAGAGGTCGAAGAGAGCCGGGCCAGCACCTGATCGGAACCTGCTTCACCCTCAAACTCGTCGCCCAGATGCATTGTCTCCCAACTGCGGATAACCACCTCATCCAACCCCTCGGCGCCTCCTGCGGCCACCTCCGGGCGGAGGGCGACGGCCGCCACCGACTGCACCGAGCCGGCAAAGCCCAGATCCTGGCGGAAACCCAGCATGGACTCCATGCTTCCATTGGTGCCGGGAGCGAAATCAACGCTGGCCAGCAGCTCGCGGCTGTCAGACGGCGTCTCTTCGACTGCCGTCGTAATGCGCTCGCCGTATTCGCCGAAGGTTCCTTCCTCGCCGGTGGCCACCAGGCGTGCCTTCAAACGCGGATGCGTGCCGGAGCCGTCGGCCACCACCACCAGAGGACCGTCCTCAAGCCAGCGCAGCAGGGGGCGGTTGGCGGCTGAGCGCAATGTCCAGGCCCAATCGTCCTTCTGAGAGTTGCCGGCTCGCGGCTCTGCTGGAAGCCACTGCATCGCTTCGTAAAAGCTGTTCAACGTGAGGTTGACGACTGTATTGGCGTGCACCCGGACGTTTTCCCGCAGAGAAGGCAGAAACCAGGCGCCCATGGCCTTGACCGCATAACGGCCCGGTAGGATCGAGGTGATGGAATAGCGGCCGCTCGAATCGGTGTAGACGCTGGCGATAACGGTCAGATCGGGGCGCAGCAACTGCACCTGGGCGCTGATCTGTGGAACGCCGGCAGAGTCGCGCACCTGGCCCGAAACCGACCCCGAAACCGATCCTGGTGCGGCTCCGCTCTCCGGGCCGCTGCCCAAGGCAATCAGCGCCGCGAAAACAACGAGATGGACCCTGCGCGTCATCAAGATCATTGGTGACCTGGCGGCGTCCCTGGCAATTTAACTGCAATCAAGCCCGCACGGACTTCCGGATCTTGCGTCCGCTAGCCCTGTGGTGCGGGATACATACTATTATTCCACGACAAAAGGCGCCGATTGCGCAATCTCTTGTTTTGAGAGTGCGTCATTCACTTTGATCGTCACCTTGTACTTCCCTGGGTCGAGCCCTGCGATGGGCAGCGACTTTTCCACCGTCATCTGATCGCTATGCGAGCCCAACTCCTTTGAATCCAATTGTTTTTCAAAAATCACCGTTTCTGTAGCGGGGGTGCTGGCTGTGGCGGCGCCGGTCTTGACAATCTGGTAAGTTACCGTCGCCTGGCTGCTCTTGGTAGCCTCGTCGATTGTCAGGTTGTAGACCTGCATCCAAAAGTTGAGCTGCTGGTTGCGGTGGTATTTCACCGGGGTGGCCGGGTTGGGGCTCACGCGAGGCCGGATAAAGGTGTTGCCGATAACGAAGTTGCCGCTGCCAATCGAGTGCGAATCGACCGTGTTCATCTGGTCAGCAAGAATCAGTGATGAGGTGCCCAGTTTCTCGTCGTGATAGGTCGGCACCTCCAGACTGCGACCGTAGTAACCCATGTGGTCGGGATTGTTCACGTCTTTGACGGCGATATCCAGGCGGTAGAGACCGGGCAGCAGGGGCAGCGCCTTCCAGTAAACCGACTGGCGGTCAAGGCTCTTCTCAAGCAGCTCGGCCGGCTGCGTCACCTCCACCGTGTCTTCGAAGGTCTGTACCGTCTTGTGGGTAAGGGTGGTCACCTTGCCCAGAATATTCACTACTCCCTTGGCCACGTTGTCTTTGGTCACAAAGGTGATGTCGCGATTCTTCATTTGCAAAGTAATCGGGACCAGAACCGTGCTTTCCGTCACCTTGACAAAGTCCGTGCGAACGTCAAAGGGGAAGATCGGGCCGGAGAGCAGTTTGTGCTCGGAGATAAAGCTTTCCAGATCCGTGAACTTGACTGGCGGCGGGGTAAATATCTTGGCGGCCAGCTCGATGCGGTCAAACTCCCTGGAGTTCTGCCCTTGCGATTCCGGGCCCGCGCCCAGGGCTTCCATACCGTTCTTGAAGCGGTCGGCCTTGCTGCCCTTGCCCATATCCTCATACAAAGTCCCGCCGGCGTTGGGCACATGCAACAGAGCGTCCTTCTCGCTGCGGTCGATGGTGAAGTGGTAATCGCCGCACATGCAGGAATCGACAAACTCCAGCTCGACGTTCTCGCCGATGCCCTCAAGATACCGGTAGTGCCATTTCTCGAAGGGGAACGTAGAGGTTGATCCGCCGCCTTCTTCCATGGGCCGCTGGTAGTTGCCCCCGGAGGGATGCGATTCGATGTCGTCGGGCTTGCCCCAGGCGATGTAGATGCGGCCGCGGTCGGTCTTCCAGCCGGGCTTGCCTGCCGCAAAGTGCTCGTTGGCGTAGGCGATGCGACGGTAGTGCTCTTCGCGAAATTCGTTTTCCGGTGAATCCGGACCGGGATTGCGGCGCAGCCAGAACTGCTCGATGAAGGCGTCGCGCTCCTCGTCGTTGCTAAGCGTCCGGAACGCCTTGCGCTCCTCGTCGGAGATGATGTAGGTCACGTCCTGTTCCAGCCACGTCTTGTAAGCCCCCTTCAGCTCCTGGCGGACCGCCTTCTGGGCGGCAAACTTCTCCTTGTCGGAGCGTTCCCGTTTGAGAGGGTCTACTTCCTGATTCTGGCTGTTGGCCGGTTGCGCCTGTGCTGGCGGATTGTCCGTCTGCTGGGCATAAACTCTGGCGGCGGGAACAACATAAAGGCCGCAACCCAGTGCGACAATGAGAAGACCATAGCGGTTGAGCATCATTTGCCTTGAAAACTCCTGCGATTCCCTATTCTACGGGTCTGGAAAGGGATGGGCAAGATTCCGTAGGGAGTCGGCTTCCCATTGGACGCCGGATGACAGCCAGGGTAAGCTGTGAATCACCCCCCAAGGAACTGCTAAACTGTTTATAAGATGGGTATTGAGACCCTCTGTGCCACGCCCTCTGTCCGGCAAACAGGCGCGCTTGTTCTGTTATGTCCTGTTCTGCTCTGACGCTTTTGTTTTGATGCACTTGCAACGCTACTACATCCTGCCCGCAGGCCGCGTGTTCAGGGTGTTTTTTGATCTGGCTCCGGCAGACTGGTTGGCATCTGCCGGGAACTACTCCAACGCCGATTGCGTACACTGAAATTGGGGATTTCCGGAGCGCGTACCTCGCATGAAAAAGATACTTTTAATCATTCTCGCCGCTGTGGCCGTTGTCACCCTCGTCATCCTCTTCATTTGGAGGCAGCAGGCGGGCTACACTAAGGTTCTCACTGGCAAAGTCGTGCGTCAGGAGCTGGCCACGGTGGTCAGCGGCACCGGCCAGATTAAGCCCAAGACCTACGCTAATTTGGGCGCCACTGCTATGGGCCGCGTCACCCACCTTTTTGTGAAGGAAGGCGATCTGGTCAAAAAAGGTCAGACCGTGGCCACCATCCAAAATGTGCAGCAGCAGGCCGGTGTGAATGGCCAGCAGGCCGCCATCGCCGCCGCAAAAACCGATATTGCCGCCAGCACAGCCGCGGAAAAGACCGCCGAAGCCAACGTCGAGAAAGCCAGGGCCGATCTGGAGCAAAAGCGGCTGGACTGGGAGCGCGAACAGCCCCTTTACCAAGCCGGAATCGTGGCTAAAGCGGATTACGATCTCAAGAAGGCGGCCTATGACACCGACGTGGCCACTCTGAATCAATGTATCGCGGCGTTGAATCAAGCCCGCGCGCAAACCGAGTCCCTGCGCGGACGCCTGCAAATCCAGGTGGCCACCCTGCGCTCCAACCAGGATCTGCTCGACCAGACCATCTTCGTGGCTCCCTTCGACGCCATCGTCACCAACGAGCCCGTCCGCGAAGGAGAGTCGGTGGTCCCAGGCATCCAGAACACCGTGGGTTCAACGCTCATGACCCTGGCGGATATGAGCGTGGTCACCGCCGAGGTGAAGGTGGATGAGACCGATATCGTCAACATCCGCATCGACCAGCCCGTCGAAGTCACCGTCGACGCCCTCCCCGGCAAGATCTTCAAGGGCCACGTAACCCTGGCCGGCGATCAGGCCCTGCTGCGCTCCACCGGCGTGGCCACCTTGCAGTCCACCACCGGCACCGAGGAGGCCAAAGACTTCAAGGTGATTGTCACTCTGGACACGCCAACCAGCGACCTGCGCCCCGGACTCAGTTGTACTGCCAAGATCACCACGGCGCACAAGCTGAACATCCTCACGCTGCCTATCCAGGCGCTGACCATGTATACGCCCGAGGCTGATACCGCCAAGAACAGCGTGCAGGCGGCTTCCAATCCATCCTCATCCACTACCAAGAAAGAACCGCAGCAGGGCGTCTACGTAATAGAAAACAAGAGCGGCAAGCTACGGGCAAAGTTTGTGCCTGTTACTACCGGAATCACCGGTGCCACAGATATCGAGGTGCTCAGCGGCTTGACCGAGGGCCAGGAAATTGCCATCGGCCCTTACAAGACTCTGCGCAGCCTCAAAAACAATGCGCTGGTCAAGCGGGATACTTCCAAGCCGGTTACCCCGTCGACCGGCGGAAGTTCTTAATAATCGCCCAGGAAAGAGATGCGGATGGCTCTATTCGACACCACCACCGAAACCAGTACTGAAGACCTTGTCAAGGCCCAATCAGTGGCTCCGCCCAGCAGCGACATGATCGTCGTCGAGGACCTGTGGCGCACCTATGACATGGGTTCTGAGCAGCAGGTGCAGGCGCTCAGAGGTATCTCCCTGCGCATCAATCACAACGAGTATGTGGCCATCATGGGGCCCTCCGGCTCGGGAAAGTCCACGCTGATGAACCTGATCGGCTGCCTGGACACCCCCTCCAAAGGCCGCTACTGGCTCAACGGGCAGTTGGTCAGCGAGCTGGACGACGACCAGTTGGCCCGCATTCGCAACAAGGAGATAGGCTTCGTCTTCCAGACCTTCAATCTGCTGGCGCGCGCTACTTCCCTGCACAACGTGGAGCTGCCGCTCATCTATAACGGCACGCCGGCCGCGGCGCGCATTGAGCGGGCCAAAGAATCGCTGACCGACGTGGGGTTGGCGGAGCGCATGTACCACAAGCCCAACGAGCTCTCCGGCGGCCAGCGCCAGCGCGTGGCCATTGCCCGGGCGCTGGTCAACCGCCCCTCCATCATCCTGGCCGACGAGCCTACCGGCAACCTGGACTCCAAGACCGGCCTGGAGATTATGGCTCTGCTCGACACCTTGCACGCCAACGGAAACACTATCGTGCTGGTCACCCACGAGCCGGACATTGCAGATTATGCGCATCGTGTGGTGCATCTTCACGACGGCCAGATCGACTCCGACAAACCCTCCAAACGCTACCGCTAAAGCGCAAGAACAGCCTGAAACAAACCAAAATCACGCCCTCTCCCGAACCGGAAAGATGCCAACTCTTTCCGGTTCATGTTTTTTCCCCTTCCGCCGATGAAACTTCTGTAGGCCTTGGAATTATCGTTTGGCCCCTGGAGGCGAGGCACGTTGAGAGCCATGCAGAGCGCCGCTCAGTATCAGCCATCCGTCTCCGGTCTCTCCCTTGTGGATGTCGAAGCGCCTCCTGAATCGCAGCCTGTGGGGGTCAGCGCGGCATGGCGCAAGTTGTTGATGCAGGCGGACATGGCAGCTCCCTATGTGCAGGTGGCAGCCATCGAGGGGGAGCACGGCGTCGGCAAGCATACCCTGGCGCGTTATCTCTTCAGCCGCTCCCCCTTGGCCGCCGGCGCTTTTCAGCGGCGCGACGCCCGCGAATGGCTGGTTTCCGACGCCGACCCCGCCACCCTGGCCGGATTCACCTATTTGGACCGCGTGGACCTGCTGGCGCCTCCCGGCCAAGGCCTGCTGCTGGGCGTGCTCAAATCGCTCCAGGACCGCCCGCCGGGGCGTTTCGTGATGCTGGCCTCCTCCCAGACCTCGCTGCGCCAAATGGCCGCCCAGGGCCTGCTGCTGCCCGACTTGGCCTTCCGCCTCACCGCCGTGCGCTTCGCCATCCCACCCCTGCGCCAGCGCCGCGAAGACATTGCCGTGCTGGCTCAGGCCCTGCTCGACCGCATCTGCACCCGCTACCAGCAGCGCCCCGTCCTCATGGCTCCCGGAACCCTGGCCCGCCTCCTGCAACACAGTTGGCCGGGAAACGTGCGCGAGCTGGCCTCGGTGCTGGAAACTGCCCTGCTGGAGGCCGTTAACGGCATCATCCGCCCCGATGACCTGGCCCTGCCCTCCGGCCTGGAAGCCGCTCCCTCAGATCTGTCAGATCTGCGTCCGGCCGCGCGCACCGACAGTCTCAATCTGGACTCCGTCATTCAACATCACGTGCAATACGTTCTCGACCTGAACCGCGGCAACAAGCTGCGCGCCGCCCGCCAACTGGGCATCAGCCGCTCCACCCTCTACCGCATCTTGGGCAACGAAGCCATCCTGGCGCACTAGTGACAGTGGACAGTGGACAGTGATCAGGGGTCGGTGGTCAGAGAACATACAGCGAAGAAATGCCGGGTTTTTCAGGCTACGCGAACCAAAAATAGTTCACTTATACATAAACACTTTTTGCGAAAAATTGGGCAATTTGGGAAGCGTCAGAGCGCACTATTTTCCCTTTTCTTTCGCTTTTCTATTCACCACGGTCGTGGGTCAGGGGACAGGGAATAGGGAATAGGGAATAGGGATTAGGGATTAGGGATCAGGGTAGGCCGTCCAGGCAGAGGCCTTTGGCAAGGCGGAAAGATCTATCTTTATTTCACGCTAAGGGCTGTCCTCGCCAATTGAGAACTATTCGCTATCTGTTGATTCCTAGAAGCCGACTTTTCGGTACCGATGTGGCCAACTTCCTCGAAGCCAGTACGTAGACAGTTCCCAATAGCCGAGAAACGTCCTAAGCGCGGCAACGACGAACTGACGATCCATTATTTTACTATTTTCTTCGCCTGAGCTAAGCTATCCTAGTGGTGGGTGCCTCCTCGGAGAATCCTTAAGAAGGCTCTTTGTTACTGAGGGTATATGAATAGAACAATACGATTGTCTATGTCCGTTGAAGCCGGGCAAGCTGCAGATGGCATGAACCTTCCCGAAGGCGTGACGATTAAGGATATGATGAAAAGCATGTCTTTCGATGGATCCGGACAGGTTGCTCTCACATTCGTTCTCCAATTAGGGAGTGCTGTCACATCCGGTATTCTAGCGCATTGGCTATATAACACTTTCTTCCGGTCGAAGTGGAGTTCCCTCAATAAGAAGATCACAATCCAGGAGCGAGTTGAAGCATTTGCGACCGAAAAGGATCTCCACCTAATCATCGAACGCGAGATTCGGGCGTCCCTCCCGCCCGATAGTCAACATGCAAATTCTACCTCGTAATCGCATCGAAGAAGAGCACCTTAAGGCTCTTAAGCGGTTCGGTTATCAACCGACTGATTGGACATTCGAGCGGCAGTTATCCGCTCTTCGAAAGAAGTTCCCCGACTGGAAGACTGACGGTATGCAGTCGCTTAGTCGGTGGTCTCCCTCTCGATTTGAATTTGTTGAACTTGTACCCCTCTATTACCTAGCTACTACGCACATCCAGACCATGCAGCAAATGTCGAAGTGGGCACTTCCAGCGACGCAGTTCCTTATCGCGAGCGATCCTTCTCAGAAGTTAGCAGCTTATTGTAACGAACATAGCAACCACGTAAGCCGCGACGACGTCGGTAATGTCTGCCGACACATTATCTGGGTCAATATAGGTCTGATCAATTTTGTAAAGGTTCTTGCAAACCATTTCGCCTGGGTACTAGCCGGCGACAAAGAAGGGCTAATCGCAGCTTTCGATGATGTCGCCCGAACTCAGGATCTGGAGGTTTTGGCCGTAAGGTTTCGAGATCGGCGCTTCCCTGTTGACACCGAAATGCTGCGCGGGGCATATCCTCAACAATGTTCTGAGGATATTTCCTGGTTCCCTCCACCTTTCGGCCGAATAGAGGATCTTAGCCCCAAGACCCAGACTGTTGTCAGAATACTTCAGATCGCTATGACGACATTTGTGATAGGCCACGAAATGGGTCACATTTACCTTGGCCACACAGGATTCCATCCAAGAAAACTCCTTATCACATCTCAGACTCTGCCTTTTCCGGCACCATTCAGAGCCGAAATCGAGGCAGACTTGGTTGGAACGATGTCCGTTTTTGATGGCATTGCGGCCGAAGTATCAAAATCAAGATTCTCGATTGATTTTACTTGGATTGCCCCTCTTCTCTACCTATCGACCATGACGGGAGTTGCTCTGCATTATTCCGATGAAAAGGCGCAGGAATGGGCCTGGCGGCTAATCATGTTTTCCAAGACATTAGTTGGCACTCTCCAGAAATGCGAGTTTGAACACGAGCGAATTCGCCGGATTTCCTTGTCTCTCCCCACTATTGCTGCTGCGACAATTGAATGGATGCGACTGGAACTTGCACCAAGTGCACCAAACGATTTTTCATACATCTTTCTAGACCAACTCAGGACTGTTTGCGGAAGATAACGGCAGGGACACCGATATTTTAGGACTATGTCAGAAGCATTCAATGATCACGGGAAAAACGCTGCGACTATTTTACGAGGGCTGGTGGCGACCTAAACTGTCGAGCCCGGACTAGCGAGAAATCTGAAATTATTCCGGGCCAGAAGTCGGCTTGTAGGACGTTTAATCGGATAGGTACCCGATAAACGCCGATGTCGCCAGGAGGATTTTTGTTTGTTGCGAAATCGCCGAGTATTAAACCGAGAGGTGGGGAGATTTTTCGGGTTTGTGCCGGCTGACAATCGGGATGGGCCTGCACCATCTTCCACACTCAAGATGAGGGCGATTTCGCCCCCTGATTTCAAAGGAACCTCTGATTCAATCCGATTCCTAGCGGGATATTCCCTCAGGGGCTAAAGCCCGCACTCATTTTGTTTGATTTGCGGCACGGCTATTGGTTCCTGCATAAATAATGTCCTTGCGACGTCCCTACAGGACTCCGTAACGAACTTGTGGAATCCCTTATCCCCACGCTACCACCCCAAGAAACAAAGATCGTTTCTTGGGGACCCCGGTGAAGCGCGGGGCTAACCAA
>Ga0187849_1002195_pt1 | contig 19123 bp, 15 predicted proteins | sample June2016WEW_4_10_2_FD_132412 | JGI IMG/M metagenome (GOLD analysis project Ga0187849, IMG submission 132412) | Peatland microbial communities from SPRUCE experiment site at the Marcell Experimental Forest, Minnesota, USA - June2016WEW_4_100 | ecosystem: Environmental > Terrestrial > Soil >...
ACCTCGACGCGCGCGTTTTGTTCGTCGAATTTCTGGTATTTCGCCCACCATTTCCAGGGCACGCTGTCGGTGAGTTCGGCGATTTCCTGGCTCATGGCGCGGCAGTAATTGAGGACCCATTTGGCCTGGTCCGCCTCGCTCATGCCCTCCGTGTGGACGCCGATGCGCTCGTTCAAGGCGCGCTGCATCCGGAACAACTCCCGCAATTGGTCTGGTTCTGCCATGCGCCAAGATTCAAGGCGCTCCCGGCGGAAGCAAGCCTGTTTTCCACGGGCGGCAGCCGCGCGCGGCGGCCATCGCCGGGCGGCCGGTTGTCAGAAGAATTTTGCGCGGGCGGGGAGGCTCGGCTAGTCTGCGCCCACGGCTTGAGCCGAACACATCTGCCATGAGCATTGTCACCCGAACCGGCGACCGCGGCACCACCGGCCTCATGTACAACCGGCGCGTCTCGAAGCACCACCCGCGCGTCGAGGCCTATGGGAGCGTGGACGAATTGAATGCCGCCCTCGGCCTGGCCCGTGCTGTCGCGAGGGGACGCACGCTGCGCCGGCAGTTGCTCGACATCCAGCAGGACCTGGTCACCGTCATGGGTGAACTGGCCACGGAGGCGGCCGACCGGTCGCGTTACGTGAAGGACGGGTTCCGCCTCGTCACGCCGGAATTGGCGGCGAAACTCGACCGACTCGCCGCCGACCTGGAGGCGCGTCACACGTTCAGCGGCTGGGTGATGCCGGGCGAGACACGCGCTGGCGCCGCGCTCGACCTGGCCCGCACCGTCTGCCGGCGCGCCGAGCGCCGCGTCTGTGCGTTGCACGAGCTGGGCGAGCTTGGCAACGACGAGATCATCGTCTTTCTCAACCGGCTTGCCGATGTGCTCTGGCTGCTGGCCCGGCAGGCGGACGCGCCGAAAAGGGCGAAACCCCTCCCGCCGCGCCGAAAAAACAAGCGGTGATGGGCACTGCCAGGCGGGGCCTGTCAGCCCGTTCGGAAACCCATCCTTTCGTAGCAACTGGCGTCAGCCGGCTCAAATCTCCTCGGGAAACTGCATCAGAATTGGAGCCGACTCATGTCAACTGCCACCTCTGGGACGGGCCGCTATGCCCAGAGCGCGAGGGACTGGCGGATGATTTCGTCCAATTCCTCCTTGGTGGCGCCGCTGCCGAAGGTGAATGTGCCGGTAAGGTGTTGCCAGTCGTCCCGCGACAGGCCGTAAAGCTCGCGGGCGATGAAGACCTCCAGCGCGGCGCGCTCCGGCACGTAGCCCGGGTTTTTCAACAGCTTCTCGGCGGAATCGGTCAGCTTCCTTTTCTGTGTGGCGGTCAGCTTGGGGATCGGTAATTCTTCGACGGCCGAAATATTCAAATTCGCTGAAACCTTGCTGCGAATATAGAAATTCAAAGTCAGAGAATTCAGAAGCGACAGAACAGCCATGATGTCTTCTGGGTCTTGCAGACTCTGTTTCAACTCACCTGTTTCACTCAGGCCGTAGCAGAGCGGCACGAGGTAATATAGCGAATGGGCCATGAATACCTTCGTTGGAACGAGTGACGCGATAAGCGTTCTTTCGTCAGTTGTTCTACCAACTGATCTGTATGCCAATCGTGGACACTCATAGTGAAGTTTGAAGTGCTTCGATTTGAATACGCTAAGCAAAAGCGCTTCAAGCTCGGCCCTTGTGGCTGGTACAGGTCGTTCCTCGAGTTTCGAAATATTGCTATCTCGAACGAGCTGAGCAAGTCGAAAGAGCTCTTTACGTAACAACTCGGAGCGGCCCTCTTCCTCGCCAACATAATTGGCAGCGGATGCGAAGGACGAATCAAACTGATGGATCATCTTCCCTTCAAAAAGCACCAATTCCTCTTTTGTTGGTTTATTCCCTCTAGCCTTTCGAAAAAGGCCAGCATCGCCAGTCATGTGAAATTCTCGACGGAACCGGAATCCGAGTTCGTAAAGCAGGTCATGTCGGTCGCGGATTGTACTACAGAGTTGATAGTCTTCCGAAGAACGAAACTCCATGAAGGCAAAATTCATCGGTGAGAATTGGGCGATCATTCCAACTGCAAATGAAATGGGCGGTGCGAAGACGTCTTTCGGGTCGTGAAGGTAAAAGCGCGCGTCAAATGCGTGATCCACGGCTGGCGTTTCACCTTTGACGACTTTGAAGAACCCGAATTTGAACTGCGGATGAACATCCGGGAAAATCTGTTTCCGCTTTTCCTTGCCTTCTTCGTCAACCTCTCGCCAGCCCTTGTTCTCGAACGAGGTCAATTCATCCAAGCGGTGTTCGGTGATGAACCAGCGGCGGAGATCCGCGCAGCCTTCATCCGTCTGGAACCCGGACGGGACGAGCAGCGAGAATTGTCCGCCCTCCCGGACGAGCGAGAGGTCGCGCTCGATGAACAGTTTGAACAAATTCCAGTCACCGGTGCCCTGCTTCTTGAAAGTTTGCCCGAAATATTCCTTGTGGCGTTCGTAAAACGCCTCGTGCCCATGCCAGCGGGCGGCGAATTCCGGGTTGGCCTTCAATTCCTCGTCAAACCACTTCTCGAACGTCGGGCCGTCCATGCCCATTTTGCTGAACTGCGGCTTGTCGCGATAAAAGCCGGCGGCGAATTCCTTGCGGATGGGTTTGAAGCCCTCCCAGGGCGGGTTGCCGATGATGCCGTCGAAGCCGGCGGCATTTTTGGGGACCGCAGCCGCCCCGGCTGCTGCGGTCGGCATCTCGCCGACCGCCTCTTGCTTTCCGGGCGCGACCGATGCGTCCGGCGGGGCGCCGGACGCAGCACACAAGGCGCGTGTGCTCCCCTTCAATGTTCCCTCCGCATCGAACCAGCAGGGCCAGAAATGGAGCGCAAAACCGCCGGGCTCGCAGGGAAGATTCTCGCCCTGGAAATGCTCGACGAAATCCGCGCGGAGCCGTTCGCGCAAGGCGAGCGCCTCCGACAGCGGCTCGTGGACCATCGGGTTGGCGATGTAACGGGCGCGGAGTTCGGCGAGTCTCTTCAACTCGGCCTGATGGTATTCCGCCAGCCACGCGGTTTGCTTTTCCAGTTCCACGTCCACGAGCGAATCGGCGGCAAGAAAGTTGAGTTCGAGGTTGGGCAGGATGCGGACGATGTCGGTCTTGAGCAGGCGGTAGTTGTAGTCTTCGGGTGAGAGTTTGACGGCTTCCTTCCAGATATTGGTTTTGGCGACCTCGATGGCGCCGGAATCCTTGTCCACGCCGAAGATGTGGCGGAGGAGGATCTGCGCGATGAGGATGCGGCGGTTCTCGAACTGGTGGCGGCGGCGGAAAGCGAGGGCGGCCTCGACGTTGGGCGGCATCTCGGCGAGGTAGAGTTCGCCGTTGTCGGGCTTCAGCAGCTTGATGATCCAGGAGCTGGCCTGGTCAATGCGCTGGTATTGCTGCCAGAAGGCGCGCAGGGCCTTGATGAGGAAACCGCCGGAACCGCAGGCGGTATCGGCCACGCGGATTTCGGCGAGCCGGGCCATGAGCCGGTCGGCGCGCTGGAAATCGCATTGCTGGCTGCCCACGGCGGCGCAGATTTCATCCACGAGTTTCCCGGCGAGCGAGTTGACCAGCGAATCCGCCATTGGACCGGTGATGCCGGCGGGTGTGTAGTAGATGCCCTCGTCCTTGCGGTTGGACGCCAGGAACATTTCGTAGCTTTTGCCAAAGATGTCCTCGTCAATGCGGCGGTAGTTGTAGTGAACAATGCCGCGGCTGAAGGCCTGGTCCCAGGTGTGGACGCCGAGGACGAAGTTCAGTTTCTCGCAGAAGCGCTTGAGGTTGGCCGGGTCCTTGTCGAGCCGGTCCCAGATGCGGGCGGAGAAAATCTCGGTGTCGTAGTATTCGTCGAAGAAATCCTCAAACTCGGCGAGGAACTTGGGCACGATACGATGCGGGCCTTTGGCCTCCCAGTGCCGTGTGTGGCGGGCGTATTCGTCCTGGGTGTAGCGATAGGGCACCAGGCCGAAGTCCTCAATGGTGCGGGCGAAAATCAGCTTGTTGATCAGCAGGATGATGGATTCGGCGGCCTGCCCGGCCGGCGTCCATTTGACCTTGTCGAATTCGTTGAACCAGATTTGGAGGTCTTCGAAGAACTGCCGCTCGAGTTCGGGCTTCTCCGCGGTGTCTTCGAGGCGCCGCAAGGTGTCGAGCATGCTGCGGGTTTCCCGGCAACGGCTCAGAAAATCAACGAAGGGCAGTTCGCCAAACGGTTTGTTTTCGAAGGAAAAATCGCGCGCGGCAAAAAACCAGGCGGTGCGGAGGTCGGTGAGGATCAGGTATTCGTGGTCGCGGAGGTACTTTTTGACCTGTGCCACGTGATTCTTCGGATTGGCATCGGCCCGCCAGAGGGCATCCGGGCCGTCGCGCTGGAAAAGGGGCTTCAGTTCCAGCGGCAGCGGGTCGCCCATCCGCTCCGGCAGCATGAAATCCACGAAACCTTCCATGACGCCAACCTGTCGCGTCGGCTGGAACCCAAGCACGTCTTTGCACAGCTCGGTAAACAGATCTTCGGCGGCGGATTCGGGTTTCGCGCCGTTTTTCAAGTCGAGGAGGTATTTCGCGATCGGCGCGTAAGGGGAAAGCGGTTGGGATGCGGGCGCCAGCGGCAGGAAATCCACGCGGTCGCGCTCCGTGAGCGCCCGCAAGGCCTCGAGGATTTCGGTGCAAGTCATTTCCGGCTTCGGTGTCCCGGTTGTTCCAACAGCGGCATCCTACCCGCGTCGTCCCCGTGTCGCAGTCAAAATCTTCGTCACTACACGGGTTTCCCCGGCGCACGATTTTGGCGGCCTTTGGGGATACAAACGGCGCGCGGCTCCGCGAGCCGCAGCACGTCCGGATTTGTCCCGTGCCGCAGCTCACTCTGAGCGTGTCCTGCATGGCGAACCTGCTGCGGGTCACAGACCCGCGCGCCGCTCACGGGCGCTGGGTGGCGATAAAGAAGCGAGTCCCGCGCGCGCGGGACTCGCAGCGTAAACCGTGTCCAGCGGGCTTACTTCTCTTCCGGAATCCGCATGCCGTAGAACGAGCGATAAACGAAAAACAGCGCGATGAGGAAGAAGACGGCACCAATGCCCGTTTTCAGGTTCTGGTTGGTCATGGTGACGGCGATCTCGACGGCGAGCAGGCCGAACAGCGTGGTGAACTTGATCACCGGGTTCATCGCCACGGACGACGTGTCCTTGAACGGATCGCCCACGGTGTCGCCCACGACGGTGGCGGCGTGCAGGTCGGTGCCCTTCTGGCGGAGGTCCACTTCGACGATTTTCTTGGCGTTGTCCCAGGCGCCGCCGGCGTTGGCCATGAAGATGGCCTGGAACAGCCCGAAGAACGCGATGCCGATCAGGTAGCCGATGAAGAAATACGGGTTGAAGAACGGCAGCGCCAGCGCGAAACAGAACACCACGATGAAGATGTTCCACATGCCCCTTTGCGCGTACATGGTGCAGATGCGGACGACTTCCTTGCTGTCCTTTTCGGACGCCGTGGTGGCGTCGAGTTTTATGTGCTCCTTGATATAGACCACCGCGCGATACGCGCCGGTGACGACCGCCTGACAGGAGGCGCCGGTGAACCAGTAAATCACGGCCCCGCCCATGATGAGGCCAAGGATGATCTGCGGCTGCACGATGCTCAAGGCATCAACGACCGGCTTGAACGGACCGGCAATCCCGGAAGCTAGCTGGCCCTCATACATGCGTTGCAGCAGCATGATGATGCCGAATACCATCGTGGTGGCGCCGACGACTGCGGTGCCGATGAGCACCGGCTTGGCGGTGGCCTTGAAGGTGTTGCCCGCCCCGTCGCCCTTTTCGAGCTGGTACTTGGCGTTTTCGAAGTCCGCGTCGAACCCGAAGTCCCGCTTGATTTCCGCCTTGATGTCGGGATGCGCCTCGATCTGGCTTAGTTCATAGACCGACTGGGCGTTGTCCGTGACCGGGCCGTAGCTGTCCACGGCAATCGTCACCGGTCCCATGCCGAGGAAGCCGAACGCCACCAGGCCGAAGGCGAAGATCGGCGCGGCGAAGAGGAATTCCTTGGGCATGAGCGAGAGCAGCGCCGGGTTCTGGGAAAAGAAATACGACGTGGCCATGAGCACCATGATGCACAGCCCCATCCAGAACGCGGAGAAATTGCCGGCCACAAAGCCCGACAGGATGTTCAGCGACGCGCCGCCGTGCTTGGAGCAATTCGTCACTTCCCGGACATGCCGCGAGTTGGTGCTGACAAAGATTTTGGTGAATTCCGGAATCAGCGCGCCCGCCACCGTGCCGCAACTGATGATGACCGACAGCACCCACCACAGGTCGGCCTGCGCCTTTCCGCTGGCGTCCACAAAATCGCCGAGCAACAGCTTGCTCGCGATGAACGTGATGCCGATGGACACCGCCGACGTAATCCAGACGAGGTGGGTCAGCGGGGCTTCAAAGTCGAAGTCCTTTTTGCCGCTGAACATGGCCTTGCTGAGGGCTTCGTTCACGAAGTAGGACACCAGCGAGGTGACGATCATCAGGGCTCGCATCGTGAACAGCCAGATGATGAGCGTCGCGCAAATGGTCGGGCTGGCCGCCAGCGCGAGGGCCAGGAACGCGATCAGCGCGACGCCGGTCACGCCGTAGGTTTCAAAACCGTCCGCCGTTGGTCCGACCGAGTCGCCGGCGTTGTCGCCGGTGCAGTCCGCGATCACGCCGGGATTCTTCGGGTCGTCTTCGGGCAGCTTGAAGACGATCTTCATGAGGTCGGAGCCGATGTCGGCGATTTTGGTGAAGATGCCGCCGCAGATGCGGAGCACGCTCGCGCCGAGCGACTCGCCGATGGCGAAGCCGATGAAGCAGGGGCCGACGAGTTCGCGCGGCAGGAACATCAGGATGCAGATCATGAAGAACAGTTCCACGGCGACGAGCAGCAGGCCCACGCTCATGCCGGAACGGAGGGGGATGCCCAGCGTGGCCAGCGGGTCGCCCTTGAGCGCGGAGAACGCGGTGCGGGAATTGGACACGGTGTTGATGCGGATGCCGAACCACGCCACGCCGTAGGAACCGAGAATGCCGAGGATGGAGGCGAGCAGAATGACCACCACGTTGCCCAGGGATTTTTCCTCGAGCACCTTGAAGTAGTAGATCATGCAGGCGGCGATGAGCAGCCAGAGGATGGCGAGGAACTTGCCCTGCGTGAACAGGTAGGTTTTGCAGGTTTCCCAGATGGAATGGGAGACCTTGGCCATGCACTCGTGGACCGGCAGCGCCTTGGTCTGCTGGTATTGCACCAGGCCGAAGGCGGCGCCGATGAAGCAGATGAGGATGCCGAGGTACATCAGCACCGGGCCGGTGACGCCGGCCAACCCGTTGAATTTGACCGCCGTCAGATCGGGGATTTTGATGTCAGCCTCGCCGGCCAGCGCGCCGGCGGCGCAGAGGGTCAGGGCAGCGAGGGGGAGTAACCGGAATAGATACGGGTTTCGTCGCAACATAGTGTTCAGTTTCAGTTGGCCACGCCCCGGAAGGGACGCAACAAATCCTCCGGTTCACAAAAACCGGCTCAATCCTGCACGCAACTATGGGAAAATCTGCGCCACGTCAAGCGGATTTGACAACGCGGCTAATCGCCAAGGCGTCCCAACCGCGGCCTCTTTTTCGGCAAGCGGCGGCCGAACTGGCGCAACCCCAAACTGATTTGCCGGACAGGACGAGGCGATTTGCCGGTGATCGGGCACCGCCGATTTCCTGCCCGCGGTCCGATCAACCGGCCTCCCGCCGCAGCCGCCAGACGCCTTTCAGGTCGCGCCCGATGGTGGGCAGGAGTTTGACGGTGCTGCCGGGGTCGTCCACCCAGCGCACCGGCACCTCGGCCACCCGATACCCCGCCCGCTGTGCCCGCACCAGCAACTCCGTGTCGAAGAACCAGCCGCTATCCTGCACCTGTGGCAACAACACCCGCGCCGCTTCCCGCCGGATCGCCTTGAACCCGCATTGGGCATCCCGAACCCGCAGTCCCAGCGCCCTGCGGATCAGCCGGCTGTAACCCCGGCTCAACACCTCCCGCTTCCAACCCCGCGTCGTCCGCGAGGCTGGCAGCAATCGCGACCCCACCGCCAAATCCGCCCCGCCTTCGGTGATCGCAGCCAGCAACGCCGGCAAGCAGCTCAAATCCGTGCTCAGGTCCACGTCCATGTAACTCAAGATGTCCGCATTGCTGGCCAACCAGGCCGCCTTGATCGCCCCGCCGCGCCCGGCCGCATCGAGGTGTCGTGCCCGCACGCTCACTGCGGTTGAAGCCTCACTGGCTCCGTTGGCCGCCAACTCCTGGGCAATGGCCCAGGTCCGGTCCGTCGAGCCGTTGTCGGCGATGAGGATTTCCCATCGCGACGACGGTTGCCCAGCCAGAAAGGCAACCACCTTGCGCGTGTTCTCCGCCAACTGCGCTTCCTCGTTGAACGCCGGCAGGGTGACGTTGATGAGCGGCGGCGTCATGGCGGAGTTGAGCGGGCTGGCAGTTCAGCATTGGGAGACAAGTGGTTGGTCGGCTTGGCCGCGTCCACCGCCTGCCCGGTGGCGTCATGACGCTCCGCACTTGCCTCCGTGGCCCGCCACAGGTCCCGCACCAGCAGCACCAGGGCCTCGCCCATTGCTACCGCCAGCAGCGGTCGCGGAATGGGCTCACAGTCAAACAGATAGGGCAGGTAGGTAAACGCCGAGGCAACCTGGATCAACACCGCCACGATCCAGCCGCGGCGGAACCAGAAGGCATAGGCCACCGCCAGCGCGTCCGCAGCGAAGAAATACCGCTCGTGCATGGCTGGCAGCACAAACGGCATGAGCACCAACGAAACCAAAGCGAGTTGAAGCACCCTTTCGTTGGACAATCCAGCCCGATGCCGTCGGCAAACCGCAATCACCAGAGCCAGAGCGCTGACGCCAGCCGACCCCAGCCCGATTTGGAAGAAAGGGACGAAGGGCGCGCCCCCGAGCCATTGATACAGGTTGGTCGCCCCCAGCGTCAGCGCCGGGAAGGGCAGGATGCGTTGGTGGGCGTAGAGCAGCAGCAGGTCCTCCACTGGCCGCCCGGCCAGCCAGGCTGGCACCGCCAGCACCACATAGACCGCCGGCACCACATAGAGCAGCAGCGGTGAGAATCGGCGCTTCCAGACGAGCACCACGATCAGCGGCGCCAGAAACACAGCCTGCGGCTTCAACGCAAAGGCCAGTCCCAACGCCACCATTGCCACGACCGAACGCCCCCGCAGCAGGTAATACACGCAAGCGGCCAACCCGCTGGCATACATCGCGTCACACTGGCCCCAAAGCGCGCTGTTCATCAGCACCGTGGGCACGCACAGCGTCGCCAGCATCACCGGCCAGCGTTTTCGCACCGCCCCGCTTTCCACGGCGATGCCGGCGACAAACCACGCCAGCACGTAATCGAACCCCACATAAACCAGCTTGATCGCGAACAACCGCGGCAGCGGCAGCCAGGTCGCCACCGTCAGCAGGTAAAGATAGAGCGGCGGATAGTTGCTGAACTCCTGCCCCAACGAATTCCAGGCTCCCTGCTTCTCGATGATCTCCGACCACGGAATCATGTCGCCGCGCATGTCCCCGCTGACAAACGGGAAGAACGACAGCCGCAAGGCCAGCGACCCGGCCAGCGCCAGCGCCATCCCGACGCTTTCCGGCATAGCCTTCCACCGGGTCACTCCGCCTCCCTGGGCGATGCCGTCCGCCAGGCCCATTGCTGGCTCAGGGTGTAGTTGAAGCCGGCCACCACGATGATGGCGACAGCATTGGCCAGATACAAGTTCATCCCCAGCCACCGGACCTGCGCTGCGAACAGGGCCACGTTTAGTGCCAGACCGGCCAGCGACACGCCGTTAAACCACAGGAAGCGCGCGCCGCGCCCCTGCGCCGGTTCCACGCCGCGAAAAGTCCAGTGATCGTTCCACAGAAAGTTGTTCACGATGGCAATCTCGCACGCGATGGCTTTAGCCAACACCAGTGGCATCCCGGAAAGTTGGACCAATAGTGCCAGCAGTCCCATGTCCACCAACACGCCGCTGGCGCCCACCAAGCAGAATTGCAGAAACCGGTTCATTGCCTGCCATCCCGGCCTGGGTTTGAGTCCATCAACCATCACCCTCAGCCCTCAACCTTGTCCGGCTCGCCCGTCAAACGCCACAGCCAGGCGATCCCCCCAATGAGTATCGAGTAGAACAACGCCACGCTCACGAACGGCGGCAAACCCAATACCGCCGTGCCCAAGGTGTGCGAGAATTCTCCCTTCAGGAACTTTGGAATGTTCTGTTCCGTGAGCGGGTTATAGACGCTGTAATCCGCGCAGGCGTCCGTGAGGGTGGCCAGCGTGACGACGGCGATGGAATAGATGCCCAGTGTGATTCCGAGCTTGGGCCAGCGCTGGACGCCCAAGGCGCACGGCAAGGCCAGCAAAGGCAGCATGGGGGCCAGATACCGCGGCCCAAAGCAGAAGCCCGCCTGCCAGTCCCACACCCGACCGGAGATCACCGTGACCTGCAGTAGCGGCACCGCATACATCAGCCAGAAGGCGCCCACCGAACGGCGGAACAGCGCGGCATAACCGAAGCCGGCCAGCAAAAGGAACGGCGACCAGAAGAAGAGCCCGTGGGTGGGGCCGAACAGCAGCTTGAACGCCGTCTCCGCGTCGGGCCATTGGATAGCATAAAGTCCCCGCTTCATCTCCGGGAACGATTCATTCAGGCTGTAAGGGAGGATGAACGGGTTCCCGATCGTGGCCCAACTGTAGGCCGGGATCAGCAGTAACGGCGGAATGGCAGCCACGAAAAACCAGAGCAAGGGGGGAAGGCCGAGGGGCGAAGGGCGAGACGCGAGGGCGTTTGTGGCAAGGCGAGGCTTCGCCGAGCCGTTACTAACCCCTCTTGGCCACCAAACCGACCAATGCCGGACGACGACGTAACCCACGAGCGCCGCTACCACAATGCCCGCCGTGTATTCGCTGGCCAGGGCCAGACCCAGACAGAATCCCGCCAACGCCATCCGCCGCGGACTGATCCCGTCTTCTGTCGTCTGCCCTCCGTCGCCTTGAAACAGCTTAAGCGCCCAGATGGCAATTCCGATCAGCCCCACCACCTGGGCATGACTGAAGAGCATCGCACAATAGGGCAGCGGCATCCCGCCTAAAAACAGCGCCAGCACCGTTACCAAGGCCACGCGCTGACGAACAAACCGACCCAGCCAGACGAACAACGCCACCGCGCCCAGCGCGGCGGGCAAGGCTTGCGAGAAGGCACAGGCCGCCCAGTCCGTCACCAGCCAGCCCACCTTGGAATCCAGATCAACTCCCGCGACGCGAGCCAGGCTGGCGCATGCCGCGAACGCCGGCATCGCGAGCGCCACAGTCCCCGGCGCCTTGTCACTGTAATAATGCCCGCGAACAAGTGCCGTGTCCGGTGTCAACTCGTGGTAGGCGTCGAGGACAATCGCACCGTTGAGCACAGATGTTCGCATCAGCGCAATTCGAGACAATGGTGTTGGCCCCCCTCCCAACCAACTCTGTTTCCCCCAGCCTGACAAGACGAGCATGATAACTGCCATAGCCACTGGGGCATTGCGAAAGAAGCCGTCTTCGCCTCCAATGCTGCCACCTGGCCTCCGCTTACAGGGTACACGTCCCCGTTCACTGGCAACGCCACACCATCGAAGCAGCGTTCGCTTCATGTGCACAGTCTCAAGCGCGCCCCGCAAGTTGGCGACGCACCCCTCTTCGTTTCGCGGCACACAGCAGTAGTCTCCAACGTCACGCTTGCTGCCACTCACTAGCCCGCACCATACGATGAAGGCAGCAGGTATCTTCTACACCGGGGCCCATGCCCTTGCAACCTTGGCACGGTCACGTACACCACTACCGACGCGACCACCTTTCAGCAAGCAGTCAGAAAAAACGACCGCGGTTCTACCCCTGCACAAACGTACATTGCCTCGCGTCCTGAAGCACACGGCGCTTACGCCGGACGCCACCTACGTCCCTTCTACGCGCCCACGAACCACAATCGTCGCGTACCGCACCACTTTTTGCGGTGGAGAATATCGCCACAAAACGTGTGATTGTGAATTTACTCATTACTTCGAGCGAGCCACACTTGCCTTCGCACACACGGTGCGACGCCGATATTCGCCCCCCGACGACGAATGACTTGTTCACACTGCCCGAACCTGTCCCAATCAATTACCCATGCTATGGTTGCGCTGTGGGCAAGCCAGGCAAGAACTGCACTCCGCTCACATAAGACACACTGGTACCCGCGAACAACACGAGGCCCGTGATTACCCTAGTCCCGTTACACGTTGGCCACCTACTCGTACGTTCGTCCGACTTGCCTAACCACCTGACAATCAGAAGCTATCATAACAGTCTCGATTTGAGACACCCACTAACCGAGTGCTTACGGCCGCGTTAGTAATAACGACCGCCCCGTTAACGGATAAACACAAACACCCAACATTGCCCCTCAAGGTAGTACCGCCGCATGTGCCCTTGTATTCATTAATAATTACAGACGCGTTCGTAGTAATGCAATTGCAATCGTCGCTTTTGATCGAACACGTCGCACACCAGTTCGAACTGAACGCGGACCACCTGAAGCAAGACCCGCCGCAGCTCGACCAGCCGTAAGGGCCCGGGCTGAGAGTACATGCACCCTTGTCATCCGGCAGTTGAATTGTTGCTGACATAAGACACTTAGAATTGTTACCCACAGCGACCGCTAGCGTTGCAAGTGCCAACACTCCGCACACCGCCGAGGCCGTGATTTGCTTTAGCTGTGCAAGGTTTGTCTTCATTGTGACATGTTTAGGTTGTTGTATGTTGTATTTCTTGTTTTCCCTTCCAGCGAAACATAAGCGGAAGAAAAAGCGACAAAATTACAAAGCAAGCGAGCAGTAGTATATGCTTCACTTGCGGTGCACCTGAGTGACCTCCAAATACACTGCGCATTCTGCCGTCATTCTCGTGCAATCGACGTGCGCTCAGTGCCTTCCCATACGCAGTTTGCAAATCAGGCACACCGATCACTACACTATAGGCTCCTCGATTCTTCTCGTTGCAGGTGCGAAAATCCGCAACCACCTCATTACTGAGGTCGGGCACCTCCGACAGAACACCGATGTTCGTGCTTGAGACTAGGTGAAACGTCACTGTTTCTGTTACGAACGTGTTGTTGGTAACGTTCGCGCTTAAGTCGGTTGTGTGTTTTGTCGGGGCATTAGTGTCGACAACGGCGGCGTAATGTTGGAAAAGCCAGGTCTTGGCCACACGTTGACTCCCGTACACTGCGTAGTCCGAGATTGTAAGCCGCGCCTCAACAAACTCATTAGGCCAGGGTGTTTGGGTCTGCCTTGCAGACCGCCTTGATCCACCCCATCGCTCAGCCGCGAGCCTCCAGGCTGGTTCATTAAATCTGAATTCGAGGCTGGAAAGAGTAGGCAAAGCGGACTCCTCGAACTCGGCTTGTGGCGTGGTGCATAGTGCGTCTGCATACTGATCATCGCCCCATGGGGGCAGGAAGCCCTGCGCAAGAGAAAGATCCCAAAGTTCCCTGCTCATCATCGCGATTGCTAGAAGGCGAACCTCGGGAGTAGCGTTACGAGGCTGGATGTCGCTGGCAATGACGTAATTTGTAACGACGTTGCGGCGCGGTGGCGATTCTGGTAGCAATATGCCCGGAACCACAATCTGGCCCACTTGACCCGTCGTTGAGAGCCAGTAACGCTCCCATCGATCGGGCGACGCCTGCCAGCACACCACAAGCCGTTTGGCCTGAATGAACATCTGGCACGACGAGGACGTATCAACGAGCAACGCGCCGTTTTGTTCATGAACTTGGCGGCGGAGCAGTCCTGCTAGGAGCAAGTCGCCTCCGAACCCAGGTTCAGATAAAAGGAGGCATAGAAGAGCGGCCCAAGGGCCGCTTCGGCCGCATGTCAAACGGAGAAATGATATTGCTGTCATGTCGTGAGATGGTCGGACGTTCGGCGCAGCGAGGTGAGTTGATGGCGACTGTACAGAACACCGACAAGGGTGCCCAAACTGCCAACTAGCAGATAAAGCAGCAGGCAGCGAGCAATCAGGTCTAATGCTGTATCCGAGATAAGTGTCGTTTGAGCAAACGAACCGAGGCAACCACAAGGATGCCTCCAGTCGAGAACCCAAAGGCCTATTCTATAGAGTAGGAAGGCGCTCGAGGTCCAGGCTACAACTCCCACACTGCGTAGATGGTTGGACGAACAAATGCAGTGCATACTGCAGACGATCTCCCAGCCTCCAACCAGCGCGAACAATGTTCTGAATGGGAGATCGAACACCGGATCGTGGAGTTGGAGCAGTCGCGTTTCCGTTGTGAGACTATAAAGCTTTGCCGCACTTGACAGGAGCAGTATAATGGCCGCACTGCTAAGGAAGAGCCGTACTACGTTGGATTCGCCAGAGCGGCGACGGTTTTGAAAGTCAAACAACATAACACGTTGTAAGTGCAGCCGATTACGTGATCTCCTGCTCCGAACTCGGGGTTTTACCCGCGTTAAGCGCGGCAGCCGCCACGCGCGGCTCGGACACATCGCTGGCCACCGTGACCAGGCCAAGCGCTAGCGTTGCGCTGCGCAAAGTGTAATCTGTGCGTCGGTGGATGTCTGCGAAGTGCCGATGCAGCGTCGGCGGAGCGATTCCCGGCCACACGGCAATGTTAGCGTTGGAAACCCCTTGGGCGACCAGTCCGACCATATGCTGCAGGCAAGGGGTGAGCGTTGGTGCGCCGTTAGCAAGCAGGGCTGCATCCGGGGACGGTTTGGGTGTTGGTTTCATTCGTGTTGTTTCATATCACGGCAGCCCCTGCGGCACAGAATCGTTCACCGTTAGGATCAGAGTCTGACGCTGGCGCAGGTAGTTCAGGTCCTTGACATTCTCGGCGAGTTTCCAGTAGTCCGTCTTGGGCCTGAACGTTTTGGGGCATTGCCAGGCCCATTTCCCAGCATGACTGGCGGCAAAGGACAACGCCCCCAACTGCCCGCGCCGGCCGGCCGGCAGGTTCACCCAGCGAATGTCCGGATTGGGCCAGACCAGGAAACGCGCGTTGTCAATCGAATCCTCCGCCTCCTCCACAAAGACAAAGAACTTGGCCCGGTTGGGGGTGGCGTCGGCCCGGTCCACGGTGTTTTGTAGCTCGTTGTTCCGCTCGCTCAGGTCGCCGTTCGACTCGATTGTCATAGCGTTATGGGTTCAAAGTGTAGCTTTGGTTATGAGGGCGTCAATATGGTCATTTCGTACTATGTGTTCATGGCTTCAACTGGTGGATTGCGGCTTTCATATTGGGAACGCCAAGTTTTAAGCGAATCCGCCGCTCGTGGTTCTTAACTGTATTGTAGCTAATGCCAAGTTCCATGGCGATTTGTTTGTCCAACTTGCCTTGGGCAGCCAACTTACGCACTTGATCTTCGCGCAGGCTCAAGGGCTTCGCCGGCGTTTGTGCTGTTTGAATATTTCTGGCCGAACCGCTCCTCGCTGCGCTCTGAGCGACGCTCCCGCGTTGGCCCACGTATGCACCCCCCGTGCATGAAGTTTCCGGCTCCAAACCCTGAGCCTTGTCTGCGTCAATGGTCGTAGCCACCACTTGCGGGTCGGACACACCGCCGGCCACCGCCACCACCCCAACCGCAAGCGTTACGCTGCGCAAAGCGTGACCGGTGCGTCGGTGGATGTCCGCCAAGTGCCGACGCACCGTCGCCGGAGCGATTCCCAGCTTCGCCGCAATCTTGGCGTTGGAAACCCCTTGGGCGACCAACTCGACCATCTGCTGCTGGCGCGGCGAGAGTGTTGTTGTGGCATCGGCACGCTTGGCCCCATTCTGGGGCGGTTTGGTTGTCGGTTTCATCGGTTTGGTTCTGTCATCACGGCAATCCTTGAGGCACAAAGTCATTCACCGTCAAGATCGCGGTCTGGAGCCGGCGCAGGTCGTTCAGGTCCTTGACGTTCTCGGCGAGTTTCCAGTAGTCCGTCTTGGGGCTGAACTTCTTGGGCCACTGCCAGGCCCACTTCTCGGCGTGCCCGTCGGCAAGGGACAACACCCCCAACTGCCCGTGCCGGCCGGCCGGCAGGTTCACCCAGCGGGTGTCCGGGTAGGGCCAGACCAGGAAATGCGCGTCGTCAATCGAATCGTCCGCCTCGTCCACAAACACAAACAGCTTCGCCGGGCTCGGGATGGTCTCGGCCCGGTCCACCGTGTTCTGCACCTCGTTGGTCCGCCCGCCCAAGTTGCCGTTCATCGAGTAGCTCCGCGTCCGTTGCAGGGTCGGATGGCCTACGACCGTCGAGTGATCGGCGGGACAATGGTAGAGGGCCACGGAGCGGTTGTAGTCGTATTTGAACAGCAGGCCCTGCTGAATGGGCGCAAAGTCGGTGTCGTACGGGGCGCTGCTGGAGCCAATCCAGGAATCCGGCGAACTGCGCCACACGCCGTTCCAGATGGAGCGGTTGGGCGGCACCAGGCCGTGGTTGTCGTCCACATAGATCTGCCAGCAGAGCTGGAGCTGTTTGAGGTTGTTCAGGCAGGCGATGCCGGTGGCCTTGCCCTTGGCGCGACTGATCGCCGGCAGGAGCAACCCCGCCAGAATGGCGATAATCGCGATCACCACCAGCAGTTCGATCAGGGTGAAGGCGAAATGGTAGGGCGAGGTTTCCACCGAGCCGCCAAGGGGGGGCGTTGTGTCCCGGCTCCGCCGGAGCTCCGCTGTACCCCAAGTGGCCTGTCCATCCGCATCGTTGCCAACCGCCGGTTGGAGCCCCGGCCCAAAGCCGGCCAGGTGGCCCCGACCTGCTCCAAGCCGCGCAGAGAGTGGCGCTTCCCTTGGCCCGAGCCTTGCCCTGCTGAGCGCGACATCCACCACAAGCTGGTGCCAGGAATTCATGTTCGTTGACTCTGCCTGCCCAAGAGTCATCAACCGTCTGTTCTCGGTTGTCCGTTGTCAGCCATCCGTCATGGGCCATCAATCCACGACACCGCCGGTCGAGGGGACATGATGACTTCGTCGTGGTACCGGCGGAACACCACCTGACCCATTCGGCGACGCACGCGGGTCAGGGCGGAACGGAGGTTGACTTTGGCCATAACTTTTTGGTTCCTTCGAGTTGCGTTTGGTTTTGGGAATCGTTTCAGCCTTGGCGATCAGATTGTTTCCCCACCTTGGATGGCCGCCAAGAGGCACAAAGGGCACAAAGACAACGACTTCTGAGATGAACAGCGGATGAATCGGGCACCGTTTTGCGCTGCTGCTGCTTTGTGGCTCCCCGGGTGGCGTTGAATGGCGGCCCGGACTTGAGCCAGTCGCGCCAGTCGCGGTTCGGGGATCGTTCGGGACAGGGGCGCGTTGCAGCGTTGGTCAGGGAGGCGCGTGCGGCGTCTCGCTGCTCTCCCGGCTGGCCGGGTTGTGGTTCTCCATCCGTCCATGACAGTACTTTACCACTGAAACTTCTTTGGCTAGCACTAGGCATGTATTTGCCAAGTTTGTCAATGGGATTCGCTAAGTGTTTGTATTTTGCCTCCCTTGGCAGCGAACTGGTGTCACGCCACCAATGGCAGAAAGAAGCGACGCGGAGGCAAAACCATGCTGCCGGTCGCCCAAATCGGGTCGGTTCGGGGGGTACTCGGACCAGGGGAGAATTCATGACCAACGAGTCACGAATTTCGTCCACAAGCCCCGTAGTGCAGCCGTCTTCGGCGGCGAGTTTGGGCGGCGTCCCGCCGCTCGAACCCGCACCGGGCGTGGCGCCCGGCCAATCCGCAGGCGGGACCTGTCTTTGCCGCGGGACAGGCAGTCGCCTGCGCTACAAGATTTGTAGGGTCGGGCCGCCGTTTCAGCGGAGGCGGGTGATCCGCAAGGCGAGGTCGGTGGCGTAGGCCGGGGAGGAAAGCGCGACCACACCGCCGGCGTGGTCGAATTGCTGTCGCTCCCACCACCGGCCGGTGGCGGGCTCGATCCACTGGGCGCGATAGGCGCCCGGCGGCAACACCAGCCGGAGCGTGGCGCTAGCTGCTGGTCCCGGCTCCTTCCAAGGCCGGCCGATCCGGGCAAGATAAACCACGTAGGTCTGTTCCTGCTTGACCAGCGCCCGGGCGGTGTGGCCGGCTGGGACGCCATCGAGAACGACGCTGTTGTCGGGGCGCATGTGAGCGAAGTCGAGGCCGCGCATGAATTCGGCCAGCCCCCGTATCTGCTGGCGGAAAACGGGATTGCCACCGCCCGGCTGGCTGGCGGGGTAGATGAAGGTCCCATCCTCGTGCCCGGCCACAAACGAGTAGTCGAGGTGATTGAACAACGCGCCGCCGGCCAGCAGGAAGTTCCAGGCCTCGATGCGGTAGGGGGCGTCGTTGGTGGTGTTGAAGCCGGTTTCGTTGTCGCCGATCACGCGGTTGAGGCCGTAATTCATGGCCACGGTGTTCGGCGGCGAGGCGTAATGGAAGTTGAAGATCGAAACGGTCGGGAAGGGATCCGTCACCGTCGCCTTGTCGTTGGCGATGTTCTGCGAAATCAGGTGCCGGCAGCCGAGCCCCTCTTCGGTGGCAGTGATGACGTCGGCGATGTGCCGCTGCCAGGGAAGGGTGACGCCGCCGAAGTACGGTTCGTTGCAGATTTCGTAGTAGAGATTGTCCGCGGCGCGCAACTCGGTGGCGAGTTTGCGGACCAAGTTCTCCTGCACGGTTAGCAGGCCGCCGGCGCGGTCGAGCGTGTAGGCGTTCGTGCGCGCGATGGCCCCGACGCCGTTGATGTTGTTGGCCGCGTTCATCGGGCTGAGCCGCCACTGGGTTTCGTCATAGAACGGGCAGAACAGATTCAACTCGACGACCACGCGGCGTTGGCCGGCCAGGGAAACGAAGTCCTTCAGCCGGCGGAAATAGGCGTCGTCCCACCGGGCGAGATCGAATTTGTTGCCGCCGCCCGCGTAGCCGGGTTCCTGGCTGCGCGCCCAGGGGCAGATGAACCGGCCGGACACGGGCGCGAGGGTGTTGCTGGCGATGCCGAACGCGCCGGCCGGCTCGACGTAGGCGCCGCTGAAGGTGCGAGTGACGTTGAGTCCGTC
>Ga0187849_1002204_pt1 | contig 19080 bp, 14 predicted proteins | sample June2016WEW_4_10_2_FD_132412 | JGI IMG/M metagenome (GOLD analysis project Ga0187849, IMG submission 132412) | Peatland microbial communities from SPRUCE experiment site at the Marcell Experimental Forest, Minnesota, USA - June2016WEW_4_100 | ecosystem: Environmental > Terrestrial > Soil >...
AACCTATGGCTGGAGTGCTTTTTTTGCAGATCTGCGGTCCTCTTCTTGATTTCGGTCAAATCCCTCTGCGCTGGCAGTCTCCGAAACCAAGAAGACTGGTTCCTTTACTATTCCAGGAATCGGGAAACTGGTCCTGGTTAAAAGGAAAGCTCACATGGGTCGCAATCCCGCTACAGGGGCAAAGATCAAGATACCGGCCAAGATGGTGTGGTCGAGGAGGGAATGAAAGCGGCCACGGAGGCGATTGTGACGGGGAGATTCTTTCCTTTTTGGAGCTTTCCAATTAGGATGAAATCGTAAAAAAAAACGCCGGCACAATGACCCCTTGCTATTCCCCTGCACGATCGTTTAGGCTAACGGAGAAATGTAAATTCTTTGAGGATAAAAGGGTGGTCTACCGGCTGCTCGGCGATGCTGTAATTATTTTGCACTTCTTATGGATATTATTTATCTTGTTCGGATTGTTTATAGGGATAAAATATGGCCGGGTTATCTGGGTGCATCTTGGGGGACTGGTCTTTACCCTGATTCTAAATATCGGCGGCTGGTTTTGCCCCCTCACCTATCTGGAAAATCATCTCTACAGCCTCTACAACCCCCAGCTTGCTTATGCCGGATCTTTTATTGGCCAATACCTACAAAAATTGATCTACCTGGATCTCGATGAGGCCTACCTTAGAATTGCCGCCGTTATCTGGGTTGCGATCAACCTGGGCGGATATGTCCTCCTGTTTAAAAAAAGAAAATCCGTTTATCGCTAAACCCGTGTAAAAATTTGGCTGGAAACTGGGTTACCAGTGGTGAATCACCCTCTCTTTCCAGTCGAAGATAGTAATTGATCCTCCAATATTTCCAGGGTAAACCATTTTGTTCCACACCCGTTTGAACCTTCAGCGTCCGTTCCGCAAATGATCTGGCGTTTTTTAGCCGGAATGCCGTGAACCTCAGTTTGGCAATATCCTTCCAGCAGAACTCTCGTCTCCACAATTTGTTTGCAGCTCGGGCAATACCTGTGCCCGCCTTTTCGTGTATCCGTGGTCGAATCCTCCATATTTTTGTTCTACTTGTGGGCGGCAGACAGAGGGTTTTTCAAGCTGAATTGAGGTCAAAAAGTTTCGAGCCGGTGGTTGGCCGGAATGCCTCGGAATATGCAGGATGCTATCCCGCTGGCTTCATGAATGATTGATTTGAGAAGTGCTTCGAAGGATGTTGGGAAGAGATTGGGTCTGGGAACGATGAAGGATGCGGGTGCTGTCTGGAGAGGAGGGAGTGCCTTGGTCGAATCCATACGGATCAGGATTGACGTATCCTAGTGTGGATGCTATCCTGCCTGTAAAAGTTGAAGAAGGTGTCACTCCTTGGCAGTACACCCTTCTTTATAATGAAAAAAAAGAGAAGATAAAATGGATACACTGGAAAACACTCCCAATCAGACCGAGACTCAGAGCCCGTCCCCTGACCAATCCAATACTCAAGAGGAATCCATTGTCCTAAGCGAACTCTTTCCTGATGCTCAACGAGACCTGGATGCCCTCTTTCCTGATCCCAGCATGAAAAAGTTTCTCAAGGAATTGGTCCAGACTCGGAAAAAGAACGATCGTTTTTTAAAAAGACTCGCTGTCGGGAAAATTACTTCTGAGGAAGACGATGAATCGGCATAGATTCTATAACTGTTTTTATGGGCTGAACCAATAACTCCGACATTTCCCTCAGCGTAGACCACCTTTCTGGGAGAGGATCCTGCCGGCTTAAGCAGCGGGAGTATCCCTTAGAATATGTTGGAGGAGGGATATCCTCGGATCAGAACTCCGCGGCGGACTGTGCTAAATTTGTGCTAGAACCAAGAGAAAAAGACCGGAACAGGTAGAATAAACGGGAACAGATAGAAATCAGATTAAATGGAACTTATCTAATATTTTCATTTAGTTACGAGAAAACCGGACCAATATCAAGGGGTTGGAAAATTTGCTCTTTTTAGTATCGGGGCGGTTGTCCATACCGAATATGAATTTCCAACCCGTAATCAAGCACAAAGAAATCGAGATAATGGTCAAGTGGCCGTATTCATACCGCAGGCACCACTCGGCAAAACTCACCATTTTCTGCCGGTCTTTTTCATCGGCTATTTCACCCAATCGAATGAGGTGAAACTCCTTCTTCTTGTATTCGGAGAGGTGAGACCGGGCCACGCCCTTCCCCGAGGCCTCGATGATATCACCGTCCTTACTGACGATCAAAGCGGCATGAGTCCATTTCGCATATTTCCCCTTGAAACGGATCATCTGGCCGGTTCGGATCAGGAAACCCAAAATCCCCGACCTTTTCGTGAGAATAAAGTCCCCGGGTTCAAATCCCTGGGCCTCTTGACCCTTTTCAAAAAAAAAGAATTCAGTAAAGCCGCTGATTTCGGGATTCGGTCTTTTCGCCATAATTTGGGCTCAGGCGTACCTACGTGCGAGATGCGCTTTCCTCGGCCGCTTAAACGCTCAGCAGACGAACGCGCAGCGCTTGATCCCTTAGCAGGTCCCCCGCCGACCCGGCGTACTCGATAATTCCATTATTTAAGACGTACGCCCGGTTAGCCAAAGCAAGGGCCAGGCTGGCATTCTGTTCGACCAGAAGGATGGTGGTCTCGCCCTTGATTTCCTCGATGGTTTTCCGGACGCTGTCAACCACGGAAGGGGCCAAACCTTCGAAAGGTTCATCCAGAAGTAGGATTTCTACATTGCCCATGAGCGTCCGGGCGATGGCGAGCATTTGAAGTTCTCCTCCGGACAGAGTTTCCCCCCGCCGGTTTCTGAGCTCTTTCAATTTGGGAAACATCTCCAGAGCCCTATCCAATTCCCAGGTTTTTTGGCTTACCCCTTCCTTTCTGGCGATCTGCAGGTTCTCGACGACGGTGAGGTTGGGGAAAATACGCCGGCCCTGGGGAACCAACCCGATTCCTTTACGGGCAATTTCCTCGGAGGTCATTCCGGAAATGGTCTCGCCGCGGAAATGTATTTTCCCGTTTCGCGGAGGAGTGATTCCCATTATGCTGTTCAAGGTTGTAGTCTTACCTGCTCCATTTCGACCCAGGAGGCAGATGACTTCGCCCCGATTGACGTTCAGAGATACATTGTGGAGAATATGACTTTTCCCGTAGTACGTATTGATCTCGGAAATCGTGAGCAGACCCTCAGCAGAGGGTACGGACACCGCGGCCGCCGGCGCCGCTTCTTCCAGATGGAACCCACCCAGGTAGGCCTCCTGCACTTTCGGGTTCTGCTGGATCTCTTGCGGGGTCCCTTCAGCGATTACTTTTCCCTGGTTGAGAACCGTAATTTGGTCGGAAAGAGTCAGGACGCGGTCAATGTCGTGCTCGATCAGAAGGATGGTATGCTCTCCGGAGAGCTGTTTGATGAGCCCGGCCACGCGGGTGCGCTCGCGGGAGGATAAGCCTGCCAGGGGCTCGTCGAGTAAGAGTAAATCGGGGTTGGCCGCCAGGGAAAGCCCGATCTCCAGAAGGCGCTGATCGCCATGGGAAAGGCTGCTGGCCTTCATATCCTCCCGGCCGTTCAGGCCGACGGTAGCAATGATCCGCTCCGCTTCCTTGTTGATGTCTACCAGCTCTTCCGTTACCGAGAAAAAATTAAAGCGGTAGGGTGTCCGGGCCTGAACCGCTACCCGGAGGTTCTCAAATACGGTCAGGTCCTGGAAGATGCTGATGATCTGGAAAGATCGGGATACTCCTTTGGCTACCATCTGGTCGGGACTGAGGCCGGTGACCTCTTCGCCCTTAAAATGTACTTGCCCCCCATCGATGGGAAGGAGTCCGGTGATCACGTTAAAGAGAGTGGTTTTCCCGGCCCCATTCGGTCCGATGATCGATCGTAGCTCGCCTCTCTCCACCTGGAGGCTCACCCCGTCCACTGCCGCCAGAGCCCCGAAGTATTTGCCTACTCCCTGCAGAGTGAAAACCACATCTCCCGTTTTCCGGTAAGGTTGCCGGGAGGAGGCGGCAGTTTCTTCTTCCCCGCGATCCGCCGATGGTCCCGGGTTTCCGGTCGGTGCAGGCACGTTTGGAACCAAATCCTGGGTTTTGCGGAAATAGGCGACGAGGTCGGATAGGATCCCCACGATGCCGTTGTAAGAGAAGAGTACGAAACCCATGAAGATGATGCCAAAGAAGATCAGCCAGTTTTCCGTATAGGAGCTGAGCTGGTCCCGGAGGAAGATGAAGATCGAAGATCCCACAACCGGGCCAAAGAAATTGCGCATTCCCCCGACCAATGCCATCGCCGCGATTTCGCCGGAGGTAACCACGTGCAGGGTTTGGGGATAGGCGAAATTGAGGAGAAGAGCATAAAGGGACCCGGCCAGACCTCCGAAGAAGGTGGATAAGACAAAGGCCATGAATTTATACTGCTTGGGATTGTATCCCAGGCAGGTGGTGCGAACTTCATTCTCGCGGATAGCCTGGAGGACGCGCCCAAACGGAGAATGCACAATGCGCCAGTTTACTACCGTGGCGATAACAATCAAAACCCAACAGAAGTAGTAAAAGGTCAGCTGATTGGCCAGGTCGATTTGGAAGAAGAGAAGATTGATCGGGTAGCGCTCGATTCCCCCTAACCCATTCTCCCCGCCGGTGAGCGCGGTGGCCCGGAAGACAATATAGAAGAACATCATGGTAAAAGCAAAAGTCAGGAGGGAGAAATAGACTCCGCGCTTGCGCATCAGCAGGAAGCCGATAACCGCCCCTACCAGGGCAGGCCCCAGGATCCCGCAGAGAATGGGCAGGAGGACCATTCCTTTGAACAAATGAATCTGGGAAAGGCCGCAGAAATAAGCGCCCAACCCAAAGAAAGCTCCATGGCCGAAAGAGAGAAGCCCAGTGTAACCCAAAAGAATGTTGAATCCCAGCATTAAAGCGGAGAAAATAAGAATCTCATTGGCCATGGAAATCGTGGAATTCAGATTGACCATCAGAAACGGCAAGAGAAGAAAGATGCCGAAGAGAATAAGCAAGGGGTGCTTATGCCAAGGGGGACGGGTCTTCTGATAGGATTTTTCGCTGGGTATCATTCGAACCGCTCCCATTTTTCTCCGAATAGGCCCCGGGGCCTGATAAGGAGGATGACGGCCATCAGGATGTACATGGCCGATTGGGCGATGGGCGGCCAGATGAGGATGGAGAGGTTTTCCACCTCCCCCACCAGAAGGCCAGACAAAACGGCTCCCCAGAAACTTCCCAGGCCGCCGATGACTACGACGACAAAAGCAATGTTACCGACGTTGTCACCCATAGACGGCTGCACGCCGGCCAGAGGAGCGGCGAGAACTCCGGCAAAACCGGCCAAGGCGGCGCCCAACCCAAAAACCATGGTCATGATGGGCTTGAGGCTGATTCCCAGGATCCGGACCATTTCCGGGTCTCGGCTGCCCGCACGAATGATCATGCCATACGGCGTTTTTTCGATGAACCACCACAAGCCAAAGATCACCCCCACCGCACATATAAAGATAAAGATACGGTAACGGGAGAATTCAATTCCCAGGGAAACCATGGATTTCGCCGTGCCCGCAAAATATCCGGGCATAAGATAGGGAAACCCGGAAGGGCCCCAGATGATCCGGATGAGTTGCTCCAGCACCATGGCCAAACCGAAGGTGAAGAGCAGGCCGCGGAGCGGATCACCAACGTAAATGCGGCGCAGGAAACTGGCCTCGATGATCATCCCCAAAAGGCCTACTAAAATGGGCGATACCACGAACGAGGGCCAGTACCCCACCTGCTGGGTCACCAGGACCATGGCGTAGGCCCCCAGGGCGTACACAGCTCCGTGGGCGAAATTGATAATGCCGATCATCCCAAAGATGACCGAAAGGCCGATCGCCATGAGTACGTAGAGGGAGCCCATGACGATGCCATTAATGAAATAATAGATAAAATTCATCAGGGTCATAACCGGATTCCTTTTGAATTGTTGATGGACGTAAAGATAGAGAGAAGCCGGCCCATCCCTTGGCGGGATTGAGCCGGCCCATTTCGGAATTTTTACCAGGGTTCCTTTTTACATACATTTTCGGAATCTGGGATGGCGATGGCTGTCAGCGGTTCATTCTTACGGGGAATTTCTTCCACGACCTCAAAAATGTCCGTTTCCTTATCGGAGCTCTCTTCCCTCGTTTTTCCCCGTACGATGTACATGGGCTGCATCAATTGATTATCCCATTCGCGGAAATAAAGCTCCCGCCCTTTGAGACAGTCGATCTTGAAGCCTACGAGAGCCTGACCGATCTTGGCTCCTTCCAGGCTGCCGGTCTTGGCAATGGCGCCCAGAATGCATTTGGCACCGACGTAATCGCACCAGGCCTGGTTTTCCGGTAATTTGCCATAGAGCTTCAGGAATTTCTCAGCCCAAGCGGCGCTTTCTTTGTTGATCGTGTGATACCAGACCAGGGGGAACATGCCCAGCACATTGCCCACGCCGGCCTGCCATGCCGGTGCAGTATCGCAGACTCCTCCGGCCACAGGGAAAGGCAGCCCGAATTCCTTATACTGTTTGTAGAAGTTCGTCTGGTCCGTGCCGGCCAGGTTATGGAAGACAGTATCGGGCTTGGCATTCTTGATCTTGAGGAGGTAGGAGGAAAAATCGGTGGATCCGGTGGGCACGAGTTCGCTGCCCAATTCCATCCCATTGTTCTTCTGGAGGAGATTACGCGATACCCGAAGCAGGTCGTGACCGAAAGCGTAATCGGACGTGATGAAGTACCAGCGGTTGAACTTCTTATTCTTTATGAGCCAGTTCCCGATCGTACTGACGTATTGCGTGTTACACCCTTCTGTCGAAAAAACATAACGGTGGCAACGGTTATTTCGAATCTCATCGGAATTGGAACCCGTGTTGACAAAGACGACTTTGGCTCGCTGCACCACATCTCCGATGGCCAGGGCGCAGGCGCTGCTTACGGTTCCCTGAATAGCATGAACTTTATCCTTTTCGATCAGCTTGCGCGCTTTCTGCACCGCCACCCCGGGATTAACTTCATCCTCCATGATCAGCTCAATTTTACGTCCAAGTACTCCTCCAGCCGCATTGGCTTCCTCTACCGCTAACAAGGCACCATGATTGGCCCACCAGCCCGTGGGGGCTAAAAAGCCGGTGGTGGGTGTGATCTGGCCGATCTTTATGGGTTCAGCGGCCAGAGATTCTCGACCACGGGGGCCGAAGAAACCCAGGGTTAAAGCAGCCACCCCTGCCCCTTTAATGAAGGACCTTCTGCTAATGCCTTTCTTCCCTTCCTTTCCCATTTCAGCCACCTCCTTATTTTTTCATGGAACATCCTGAATCTGAGGAGAAAGTAACAGTCACCCCCTTTCCAATTCAAAATTTACTTCTCTCACTTGCGGAACGATTTCGGAAGCTATTATGAGGGATTCACCACTTTTGGCAATGGAGATCTTATGTACTGCACTTATCGCTTTGCTTAGTAATATAATGCCATTTAAAAGTCAAGGAAATTTTGGGAATAGAGGAACGGGAACAGGGTAAAGGAAAGGTGGAAATTCCTTCCCGGGACATTGGAGTCTTTTCTTGCCATATTGGCTGATTTTGGTATAGCATCGAATTGAAAAATAGTTTCGAGTTTTGAGCTCCAAGTTTCGGATTCGATTTACGCTATTCCCTTTTTCATTTTTATCGTGACAGAAGAAGATAACACGAAACAAAAAATCTTCTATGGCTGGGTCATCACGGGGGTGGTCTTCATAAACCTGGGGATGGCCTACGGGGCACAGTACTCCTTCGGAGTTCTGTTCCCTTCCCTGATCGAAGAGTTCAAATGGACCCGCCAGAGTATTTCCGGGGCTTTCTCCCTCTATAACTTCATGTACAGCGTCCTGGGCGTGCTCCTGGGGCGGTGGTGCGACCGTTTCGGCCCGCGAATCATCCTGATTTTTGGCAGCATCTTCCTGGGATTGGGAATCGGACTGATCAGCCAGGTTCAAACCCCCTGGCACCTTTACGTGGTCTATGGCCTTCTGGCCTCCTGGGGAATGAGCGCCACCTACATCACCGCCAGCCCGGTGGTCGTGAAGTGGTTTATAGAAAAACGGGGCTTGGCTGTGGGGGTGGCTCAATCCGGGCTGGGAGTGGGAATTATCGCCATTCCCCCCATCTGCGGCGCCCTGATTGCGGCTTTCGGCTGGCGCCAGGCCTGTATGATCCTGGGAGCCGCCGTTTTCGTCGTCCAATTTGTAATGGCCCCTTTTTTGATCGGGCACCCCGAGAAGATCGGTCTGCACCCCGATGGTCGTGCCCACGAACCCAAGAGTTCATCCGGAGGGATCATCCGGGAGGCGATATATGACGAGATCTCCTATTCTGCGGCAGAGGCGATTCATACCCGATCTTTTTGGGTGTTAACCGTCATCTTTTTCTGCACTTGGCTTTTCGTCTTCCTTCCCTTGGTTCACCTGGTGATCTTTGCCCTGGACATTGGCCTCGGCCAGAAATCGGCCTTTATCGCTCTGGGGACCCTCGGGGGAGGATCCATGATCGGACGGCTGACCATGGGTTTTCTCTCCGACCGGATTGGTAGAAAGCCGGCTCTGGCCGTAAACCTGGGTCTCCAGGTCTTCTGCTGGTTCTGGATCATGGGGACGAGGTCCAGCTGGATGCTTTTCCTTTTTGCCGCGGTCTTCGGTTTTTCCTATGGGGGAGTTAGTGCCCTCTTCCCCGCCATCATCGGGGATTACTTCGGCCGCCTACAGGCAGCGTCGGTCATCGGCGCTGTTTTTACGATCGCCGGAGTCTCCTCGGCCGTCGGCCCCCTCGTGGCTGGTTACATCTACGACCTGAGCCGGAGCTATCAGCTGGCTTTCCTCCTCGGCGCTCTTACCAACTTTTTGGCTTTGATCCTTTTATTTTTTTCCAAGCCGCCCCTGAAAAAAGTTCGGAGGGTGGAGTTCGGAGTTCGGAGCAGAAAAGGTATGGATAAGAGTGCCGGGTCAGAGTGCTGAAAGGAGTTCGGAGTTTGGAGTCCGGAATCCCCAGAAACAATTTTTTTGTCTACGAACTCCAGACTAAATTACTCCGAACGTATGGTTCCACCGAGAACATTGCCCAACGGAAAGGAGCGGCTATGACGAGTATTTACGAAAAAAAGCCCTGGTTAAAACATTACTCCCCCTGGCTTCCTCCAGTGCTGGAAATCCCCAAAGAAAACCTGGTTCAAATTCTGAAGCGGGTCGTCTCCCGCGGGGACTCCTGCCCGGCAGTCTATTATTTTGGAAGCTCCATATCCTATGCCCAGATGGATCAATGGTCGGACCAGCTCGCTACGGCCCTTCAAGCTTTAGGCCTGAAAAAGGGAGAGCGGGTGGTCTTCTACCTGCAGAATATTCCCCAATTTGTCATTGCTCAATACGCAGTCTGGAAGGCCGGAGGAATCGTTGTCCCCCTCAACCCCATGTACAAGGAGAAGGAGCTCGAATATTACTTTCGAGACTCCGGGGCTAAAATGTTGGTCTCTCTTTCTTCGGCTTACGAGATGGTGGCCAAGAATATCGCCCATCAGATCGGATTAGAAGCGGTCATCACCACCTCGGGATTGGAATTTCTTCCCCCGAATGAGCCCGTACCCCAGATTCTCCAGGACGAAAAAAGAATGAGATTCCCGGAAACTCATGATTTCATGGACCTCCTGAAGAAATATGAGGGGAAGTCTTTCAAACCCGTAGAAGTCTCCAATCAGCAGGCCGCCTATTTCACCTATACCTCCGGAACGACCGGTCCCCCGAAAGGGGCGATGAATACTCATGAAAACATTGCCTTCAATGCCAAATTCTATGCCCGCTTCCTCCAGTTGGGCGCTCAGGATGTGATTCTAGCAGTCGCCCCTTTATTTCACGTGACCGGTCAAGTCGCCCATATGGCATCAGCGGCTTATGCGGGGATCCCTCTTATCCTCTTTTATCGGTTCGACCCCGCAATAGCCCTGCAACTTATCGAGCGCTGGAAAGCCACCATGACCCTCGGCTCGATCACCGTCTTCATCTCCCTCATGAACCATCCGGAAATCCGAAAGAGGGATTTTTCCTCCATGAAGAAGGTTTACACCGGAGGGGCCCCGGTCCCTGCGGCCGTGGTGGAAAGCTTCGAAAAATCCGTCGGGCCTTACATTCACAATGCCTATGGTCTGACCGAGACCAATTCCCCCTCCCATTTCACCCCCTGGGGAAGCCGGGCCCCGACAGACCCGGAAACCGGAGCGCTCTCGATCGGGATTCCGGCATGCAACTCCATATCCAAAATTATGGACCTGGAAACGGGAGAGCGGGAGCTTCCTCCCGGTGAAATTGGCGAGATTGTAGTGAAAGGCCCGATGGTGGTTCCCGGATACTGGAACAAGCCGGAAGAGACCGCCCATGCCATCCGCAACGGCTGGATGTATACCGGCGATGTGGGTAAAATGGATGAGGAAGGATGGTTTTACGTAATCGACCGGAAAAAAGATTTGATCAATGTTTCCGGTTTTAAGGTCTGGCCCCGGGATGTGGAAGATGTCCTTTACCAACACCCCGCTGTAAAAGAGGCGGCAGTCATCGGAGTTCCCGACCCTTATCGGGGAGAGACCGTGAAAGCCTTCGTGGCCCTGAAAGATGATTTTAAGGGCCGGGTGACTCCTGAGGAATTAATCGATTTCTGTAAAAACCGAATGGCTGCGTATAAATATCCCCGAATCGTGGAGATCGCTCCCGAGATTCCCAAGACCACAACCGGGAAATTCCTGCGGCGGGTCCTGCGAGAGGAAGAAAAGGCGAAAAAAGGAGATATTTCTAAATGACCTAAGGCCTGCCCTTTCCCTTTTCCGGGTAGGCCGGAGACCATGGAGGGATGGTCCAGGAAGGGTTCTTCCCTAACCCATTGAAAACGCTTTTAACCGGCAAACAATTTCTGGGCATTCCCCCCGAGCACCTTATTTTTCTCCTCCTGGTTGAGGAAGGTAAAATGCAATTTGACGATATCCATACATTGAAGGTAAGTACAGGTCCGGTAAAGAAAGGGCATATCCGAACCCCAAAGCAGCCGGTCGGCGCCGATTTCCTCGTAGATTCTTTTGATCAACTGGGTATGTAATGGATAAGGATACTCATAATTCTCTTTCCAGAACTGCCAATTTTCATAGGCCAGCACGTACCCTACTTCGAAATAAAAATTGGGCAGCCGGAGGAGCGGCCATAACTCCCGCGGTGTATCGATGAAGTCAGGATCGCCCGGCGGTCGAATATTGCCGCCCAGGTGACCTACGACGGCCATCACCTCCGGAAATTTCTTCAGGACCCTTTCAATACGGGCGATAAAATCCAGGTATTCTCTCTTAGGCTGGAAGCCGGTCCAGAAAAAATGGGGAATTTTGAGGCCGGCGATCGTTTTCCAGTACCGGTCGAATCGCGGATCATCGCAGGGCTGTTCCCGCGGAAAGCCCTGGTAGACCGCTCGTGTTCCTTGCTGGACCGCCTCGCGGATTTTATCCATTTCGGCCTCCCGGTATTTCTCGCTCTCGGTGATGCTGTAGTCCGTGGTGACTGTGCCGATAAACCGTCCGGGAAATCGTTTCATGGAGGAAGCAAAATATTCCCGGCAATAGTTCATCTCCATGTATCCGGCCTGCAGCACCGCCTTTTCCACTCCGGCAAAATCCATGAAAGCGATCATCTGTTCCGGAGTCCACTCCGCTTCTACCATATTGGGGGGAAAACGCTGCAGCCAAACCTCCTTCCCCATCTTCGTCCAATAATAACGGCCGTATTGGCCCACCCGGAAATTCACTTGCTCCTCCGGGCCGGGGATATATTGAGGGTCCAGCGTATTGGTGAGCATTCTTCCCCAATAGTTCGCCATGGTGCTTTGCTGAGCTCTCAAATGGGTCGGGATGTCCTTGAACCCGGAAGCGCCGCCATGATGGGGAAAGATATGGGCATGAGCGTCAATAATCACATTCCCTCCTTTTGCTTCCGTCCCCAATCTCTTTTTCCTGCAAAGGAAACCGGGTGCGGGTTTCTCGTGATTATATACCGACCATTACCCTCGCCGCCCACTTGTGATTTCAAAGAGTTACATTGATGCTGGAACTGGGCTGTGCTAAATTTGTGCTAATTTTTCTCCCGATTTTATCGAGCACTTCTACTCCAGACCGCAGACTCTCAGGATAATGGTGGGCATACCGCATGACCATGGAGATGTTCTTCCACCTTCCAAGCTCCTGGACAGTATAGATGTCAACCCCCGCTTGGATTAGCCTTGTAGCAAAGGTATGCCTCAAGTCGTGGAAGCGAAGGTTTTTAACGCCGGATTTCTCTGTCGCAGAAAGGAACGATTTTCGAAGATTTGGGGGCGAGATCCTGGTGCATTTTCGCGTGTGAAAAACATATTCGGTCTCGCCGTGATGATCTTTTGATCTCTCCTCCAGAACTCCCAGAGCACTTTCATTCAAAGGTAAGGTATCTTTCCCTTGGTTCTTCTGCTCCAAGATGGTGATAGTTTTCCTGGACAGATCCACTTGTGGCCACTTCAGGTTGAGGATTTCGCCTCGGCGCAGGCCGGTATTGACCGCAAAGAGGACGATTTCCTGAAGCCACTTGGGAGATGAAGCAAGGAGATTTTTTTGCTCTTCCAAGGTCAACCAGCGTTCTATCAGGTTATTCACCTTCTCCTTGGAAACCTTCTTGACTGGATTCTCCTTGACCCACTCCCATTCCTTGATGGCCAAGTTGAAAGCGTGACTCATCAGACTTATTTCATTATTGATAGTCTGAGGGGCGGCACCCTCATCCCTTCTCTTGGTCTTGTACTCTGAAAAGAGACTTGGAGTTATCTCCGCAAGGGTCAGGTCCCCAAAAGTCTCAACAAGGTGGTCCCGAAGATTCTTATCCCGAATATGAGACATGGTCGCTTTGTTTCTTGCGGAATGCTCGGTCATGTACTTCTCCATCATCTCCTTGAAGGTCCTATCTTCTCCAGGTAACTTCTCGAACCATTTCCTCTCGGCAATCTCACCCTTGACCTTGTCCAGAAATCTCTGGGCTGACTTCCGATTTTCTGTCTCCGCTGATCTCCTTATTTGTTTCCCTTGAAACGTATAGCTCATCCACCAGACCGAGCCTCTTTTAAAAAGTCCCATCAGGAACCTCCTTTCTGAGGCCCTCGACTTGGTTCGGTTTTCCCGTTGGTAGGATTATATTCTGCGGCTTTGACCCGGTCAATGCTTTTCCTGATTATTCTCTGAATATCTTCATTGCGACTTGCCGGGGTGCCCCGCAGAATTCTCTTGGCTCTCTTTTCTGGGTCTACCAAGGTGACTTTACTTTTCTCCAGCCATGTCTCTATATCCTCTCGTCTGAAGCGAATTAGTCTTCCAAGCCTAAAATGTTCAATCTCATGAATTTTAGAATATAATGTTGATGCTTTAATGTTTAAATATTCTGCAACCTGGTCAACGGTCAGTAATTCGCTGTAGACCATACCCGACTCTTTCGTCGATAAAAAGAACAATGCCTGAACCTTTCATAAAGATGCTCTTTTTTTAACCTCCATTCTTTTGTATTTCTTATCTCTCTTTTACCTGCCCGCGCGGGTGATTACGCGCTGACCAGGATTACACCTCTTCCGCTGGGTGTTGTCCCTGACGCCAACACATTCGCCCAGAGGGGGTTTTTCGCCCAACTCCTTCCCGCCCTCCCTGCTCGCGGGTCTGGGTTCTTGTATTCGGTCTTAACTTTTCAAAGAACGAATTGCTGGGCTGAATTCGTAAAACCCATGACTCCGACGGCGCCGAATTTGACGCCACGGCGAATCTTGTCGAACCCACGGAAAAACGTGGGAAACTCAAAATAAAATATTTTCTATAAACTGAATTTGAAAAATTTGGACTTCTAAATGGACTTCTTTAGCGGTTTAATGAACTTCATTTTTGGTCTAATGGTAGGCTTCTGTTTCCTAATACTTTCTTATTTTCTTTAGAAATTATATTTAAAAGAATATTTCAATCCGGAAAAAATGTCAAGAGAAAAATTTTGGTTGGGAATTTTTTTGTCGATGTTCTTTCTGCAAGGATCCGCCAAGCTGTTAGATTCGGATTACCACCCTTGGTGCGACAAAGATATTCGTCCATCTCTTCTGGAAACTCTTTCATGACCACTAGGCCGTCCTTACCTTTTATCGACATGATCTTTGATGGTTCAATTACCTAAGATGACCTTTTTTGCCAAGCCCAAATGTACCTCCGAGAAGACGAAAGAAACGAATTTACGAAAGAACCCTCTTGTCACTTTTCGTTTTTTACGTATTTTCCATCATAGAACTTCCATCGCTCAAGGGGTCGTCCCCCCGTTTCTTCCTTGGACAAGGCAATCCTTTTTTGATCGTTCAAGAGAGACAGTGCTGCATCGATTTTCTCCGCGCTGATGTTTCTGGAGAAAAGTTCATTTAATTGGGTCCGCGATAGTCCCTCGGGAGAATTCCTTAGACATTCCAAAATTCGGTCGGCTATGGTATCGCCCATCGCATCTCCAAAAATGTACCGCGCTGAATCCTCGCAGTATTTCCAAAAGCCGATAGCTGCATGAAGGTGTTTTGCCCGAATAAGATTTGACTTATCGAGTACCGCAAAGATGCACGCTGTCCGCATCACTTGGGCCTCGGCTCTTGAGGTAACAGCACCGATTAATCCGAGTTTGCCCTCTGAGAGCTCACAATATATTTCCGCCCAAAGTTTATTGGCTCTGCATCTCGCTTGATTTCGTCAACCGCTTTTCCGAATTCTATGGCCTCTTTTAATTTATTGATGATTGGGTCCAAATCTTTCTGCTGGAGATGCCCTCCTTCTGGTAACACTTTTGAGCGCTTGACGCAGAGCCAGATGAACCTGTTTGCAAACCCGTTTCCCATTTCATTTTCAGTCAAGTATCGCCGAAGCTCATTTTTCGTGATGTGGCCAATTATGGAAATATGCGCCCCAGTTGCCTTTGCCGGGGAAGTTTTTGTCATAACCCTTAAATTACCATCGTCCCACGCCTGACGGATAATCGGCGACAAAATGTTTCCATCCCGGCCCATCACCCGCAGTGTGCGCGCAAATTCTGGCTCTACTACAAAAAGCCTCTTGTCTCTTACGCCGGCGTCGTCGATGACCTCCTGGTAATCCACCACGCGTCCTTTTTCCCGGATTGCCTCTTGCTTTTTAATTTCATCCTGAACTGCCCAGATTAGACCTTCTCCCGATGATAGTCCTTCAGCGTTTCGGCTGTCCTCCCAGGATGGGTCAATGTTTCTGAAGCAATTTTTGATATATCCAATTGAAGTCCCTTTCCGACCCTTCGAGGTTTCTCCGACAAGAATAGGAAAGAGTTTCAGAAAATGTTTATCGGCTTCTACCCGAAAATGAGCCTTTCTACCGATGACGTTCCCTGCGGCGGCCAATAATTGTGCCAGCAATGCGACGGGATCCGATTCTGTATGGGGTTCCACTGCCTTGACGAATTCGCCTGCCACCCCATAATATGCCCCACCACCCATCTGATGAGGCCACTGTTTCTTCACTACCATGTTTGTCTTTTCCTCCTTTTTAGGTTTGCGCTACTTTGCGCCTCTGTCCTTTCAATGCCCATAGCTTGAATAGGCCCCAGCTAGAATTCTCTACGGTTAAAATGTTTTTCACCTCGGGGCGCTGAGCAACCCAAAGGATGAAATCACTTAGTTTAATAAATATGAAAGAATTTCTTAATGGGGGAAATCGAAAACTTCTTTGAAATATGGACTTCTCTGCAGGTAATGGCGAGGCTTTTTCAATCGTAGGCTGTTATTGGTTCTGCGCGGTTGACGTCTGGCGACCTCCTCTCCTTTTCTGGGTCGGCTGAAGGACGATAAGGCCTTTATTCTCGGCTAACACTAAAGTTCAACCATTAAATTAAAATTAAAGCCTAAAAAAAGGATTGTCAAGAAAAAAATTCGCGTTGGTGGCATCCGCCTTCTCGGCGGACACCACCCTCTTTCATAGCATTTTCCCCTTTCATTCTTTCCCAAGCATCTCTCCCAGAAAAGTTGACCTTTTGGTTTGCCTCCCGCCATATGTTTGGCAATAGGTCAGGTAAAGGATCTTCATCGCCCTAGATATCCCCACAAATGCAATACGCCTTTCTTCCTCAAGATCCCCGTTCGTGGCCGGTAAGTGTCCTCCCATCAATCCGGTTAGAAAGACGGCCGGGAACTCCAACCCTTTAGCTTTGTGAATCGTCATCAAAGCCGTCCCGTTCTTATTATTGCTCAACTTCTCCTTGAAGCTCTCGGCATAATTCAGCAGCGTCTTGATATCGTTGTACCGATTGGCCGCCAACTGCAACTGGTTGATGTTAGCGATCTTCTCATCATCGGGGGCCGGCAGGTCCAGGTCGGTAACGAACCGATCGTAGTCTAGAGCGTCGCGTAGAATCGCGATCATCTCTGACGGCTCTATTGCTTTTGCATCCCGGATCAACGGATCCATGACCTCAATGAATTCGCGGGTGTATCGTCTTAGGTAGGGTATCTCGATCTTCATGGATTTTAACCCCGCGTAAAGATGCCTGGCACTTTCCGCCGAATACTCCTCCAGGTCGCCAATGAATTTTCTGCCAATATACCTGTTGGGGACATTGATGATGCTCTTAAAAGCCTCATCCCCCTCGTCGGATAACGGATCATTGATGAACCGAAGATATTCAAGGAGTGTCTTGACTTCGGGCCTCTCGTAAAAGTTTGTGCCCTTTTCAATATGGTAGGGTACTCTCTGTTTCGAAAAAACTTCCTCGATGCTCCGGGAATAGGAGTTGGCCCTATATAATACTGCAATGTTCTTATAAGCATAGCCTTTCACAGAGTGAAGAGCTCTGATCTCGTTTACGATCTGCAGAGCTTCGTCTTCTTCATTCGCAGCCTCCAGCACTAGTACCCCTTCGCCTTCCGGGTTCAGTGTCCTCAGGGTTTTTTCGATCTTTCGTGAGTTGTGGCGTATCAAATTCTGGCAGACCTGCAGGATCTGCGGTGTTGAACGGTAATTCAAGTCCAGGACAAACTGGTTGCAGCCAGGGAACATCTTCCCAAAGTTTAAAATATTGGAAACCGATGCCCCGGTAAAAGCGTAAATGCTTTGCCAGTCATCCCCACAAATCCAGAAGCTGGTCCTGTCGTTTCTGCCGCTAACCAATAATTTCAGGATCTCCATTTGCGCCGGATTGGTGTCCTGGAACTCATCCACGAGAATGTGGGTATACTGCTCCTGGTACTTCCTCCTTGTTTCCTCGTTTTCGTTCAGTAGCAAATATGTTTCCATCAGGAGATCGTTCAGGTCCAGCTGCAATCGCTTCTGTTTCTCTTTCTCGTAGGATTCGTAAACCTTGCCGATCTTGGCCATTGTCGCATCACACTGGTGGAGGTCTTTGAATTCTTCCGCCAGTACCAGATTGTTCTTGGCCAGGGCGATCTCTTTTACGACCATGCCTGCCGGCATCTGACCCATTTTATGCTTCTTCATTATTTTCTTGATCAGGGTGAGCTGTTCCTTCTCCGATAGGATTTCGAATGCTCTGCCTTCGTTATGAAGCAAGGAATTACAAAAGGCATGGATCGTCGCCAGAGTTACCCTGGGGGCAATATCCTTTAATATAGGCCGCAGCTTCTCCTTCATGGCCGAAGCGGCGTTCCGGGTGAAGGTTAGCCCGAGTATGCTCTCTGGGGCCACCCCGTGATTTTTAACAAGATTGGCAATCCTGTGAGTCATGGTTAGGGTCTTTCCGGCACCTGGGACAGCGACTACCGCCGCAGTACCATGGGTGAAGCTGGCCGCTTTTTTCTGCTCTATGTTTAAAGTGATCACTTTCACCTCCAGTCTTTCTTTATTCTTTGTGCCACTGATGGCAGAGGATAGCGTAGCCGCAATCTTTGCATTTCCAGCTTTCGTCATTCGGGATGAAAATCCCCTTTTGAAGGGCTTCCCAGACCTTCTTTATTTTCTTAATGACTCGGAGTTCGTCAGCTTCGGTTCTTGAAGTGCAAAGCTGAAGGAACTTAGGTTTCTTGGTTTTCACCAAGCAATCTATCTTCAGGGAGATATTTTTATTCCCATATCCATTGGCTTTAGCCGCCATGTGATAGATAGAAAGTTGAAAATTCCTGTCAGCCTCTTCTTTTGAATAGGCCCTGCTGGCGGTTTTGGAGTCGGTTATCACGATCGATCCAGAAGGGTCTTCTTCGACCAAGTCCATGATCCCAATAATCGGAACAGGGAGACCTTCGATGGTAAATCTAAACGGCTCCTCAATGGCCAAGACCGTAAGTTGATCCTTAGTTCCTATTCGTCTTTCGTGGAATGCTGCCAGGAGACATTTTCCTTCGGTCAGTAATGTCTTAAAATCTTTTCCTTGCCGGTACTGGATCTCCTTATTTCCTTTCCCTCTTTCTTTCCAATAGATCGCAAATTGGTTCCGCAGATCATCCAGGGGCATTTTGTTTCCCATCAATCTTTCCATGTGGAAATCGGCCAGCGCCTTATGAATGCACGATCCGAACTCCAGGTTGTCGGATTTGAATGCAGGCTTCAGCTTATCTATCCGGGAATACCTGTAATAGAGCCCGCACTCCAGATAATCATTGATGGATGAGGCCGAAAGATGCGGTCCTCTTCTCAGGTCAGCAATGTCCATAATTTTCTCCGGATGCGGCAAGAGCTGGGAATGCTCCCAGCCTCCTGCCGGTGTTTTTCAGTTACATTTTGGGTAATTGATTGTTTTACGCAGATTGCTGCAGAGACCTGATGAAGCTTGAGGCATCGGCTCCGGTGATGCTAGCCATCACTGTTCCAAACATCTCCTGGCACTTTTTGGAAAGCTCTTCCGCGGAGATTCCACGCCGCTCCGCAAGTTTTTCTATCGCCCGTATCTGGGCGGTTGACGGTTTGGGCTGCTCTCCAGAATTGCTTTTCTGGTCCTTACCTGTGCCTCCTGCTCCCGCTGTCTCTTTTGATCCTTCTGGTCCTTTTTCAGGCGGATCTTTCTTTTGA
>Ga0187849_1002205_pt1 | contig 19076 bp, 22 predicted proteins | sample June2016WEW_4_10_2_FD_132412 | JGI IMG/M metagenome (GOLD analysis project Ga0187849, IMG submission 132412) | Peatland microbial communities from SPRUCE experiment site at the Marcell Experimental Forest, Minnesota, USA - June2016WEW_4_100 | ecosystem: Environmental > Terrestrial > Soil >...
ATAAATATTTCCCACTCCCCCCATTTTGGTTTCATCCATAAGAACAACCTTGACCGGACGGGATGTTTTCGACAAAATTTGCCTAAAAATGTCTAAAGAAAGGGCTTGCCCCTCAAAGCCTTTGGCAACGGGGGGTTCCGGTCCAAGCTTCTTGATAAAAGACTCTGTCTCAACTTCTGAAGTTTTGACAACCCTAATCCAACCGAATCTTCTGACATCGTTATAGTAGAGCTCACCGCCGCGGTCCAGATTAAAAATAACTAATGTATGAGGCCCGGGAATTCCCCCCGTAACTTTAACCGAAAGCGGCTCCGGTTTAGGCAAATTCGGACCCCTGTAAATATATTGTCCGGTTAGTTTAACGTGGGTCAGAATTGAATAACCGTTATCCAAATCCATCACTGAAACCTTTCCGAAGCGCCTTGTTCCGGTTACTTTTCCTCCAACGATTTTCTTTTCATCTCCCTGGAAAGTCTTGCGACTCCTGACCTCCACGGACACAATTTTGTGCCCCTTCATAAACTTTCCCAACTGCAATTTTATGGCTTCAACCTCAGGTAATTCGGGCATAAATTTAAACTCTTCTTTTGCTATTGTACCCCAATAAACTTAAAGTTTTCCTTAAAATTCCGTCGTGAAGAAAATGCGGATAAACATAATGGTATAGAAGCTCCAAAGACAGCTGAAAAAGAATCAATAAAACCAAAAGCGGAAAGCCAAAACCTGATCCAAATCCCATCTCTTTCAAAAAAATTGCAAGAAATAAATAGGAAATAAAGAAATTCGGGAAAAGAATCAGATAATATTCCTTCTTCCTAAAAATAAAGAGAGCCGTTCCGATAATCCTTAAAACCAAAAGAACCGCCAGTACAATAAAATTTCCATACTTCAATCCTAATGGCAGCAAGATCAGAAAAGTTAATGAATCGATAATTTTATCAATTCTTTCGTATTCCGAATAAGTCATTCCGCCGATGTCTTCCAAAAGAAGCGTGTCGTAGGCATCAAAAAGCATATAAATGCCAATTCCAAGTAGTGGTTGTGCATAAATAAGAAACGAAGATAATATTCTTAGTACAATTACCGTAACTGAGGCTTTAATTTTCTTACTGAAAATCATGTTTTTTCCGAAACAAACTTTTTAAATTCCGATTTGAATCTTTCTTTCGAAAACTTTTTGGCTTGGAAAATACAATCTTCAGACTTGAACTTCATTTTTCCGAATTTTCTGACCGCACCCGACAAACTTTCAACGCTAATTTCATCAAAAAACAATCCCGTTTTTCCCTCAATCACCGATTCCAAATATCCTCCGCCTTTAAAGGCAATCACCGGGGTTCCAAAGCTCATTGCCTCAACCGCAGTCATACCAAAATCCTCGTCTTTCTGGGCAAGGACAAATGCTTTTGCTCCCGAATATAAATCGGCCATTTCCTCATCGGTTACCTTCCCTAAAAATTCTATATTTTCTTTTACCATTCTTTCGAGCTGCCCTTTCAGTGGTCCCGCACCGTAAATTTTCAAAGGAAGACCAAGCTTATTAAACACTTTAATAATCAAGTCAAAGTTTTTCGCCGCAGTAAGACGTCCTCCTGCCAAAAAATATTCTCTGTTTTCCACCGGCGGGCCTGCCCTTAGCGCTTCGCGCAGCGAGGCGGGCGGGTAAATTACCGTTGAATCCCTTCTGTAGAACTTTTCGATTCTTTTTTTAACCTCTTCCGAGTTCGCAACAAAATAATCGACTTTTTGAGCCTGTTGGAAATCATATTGGAGCATGAAATGGTTGACAATCAAACTGTAAATATCAATCAATTTGCCAAAAAAACCACTATATTTTCTCGAGGTGTCGTATCCGTACAAATATCTTGGCGGTGTGTGACAATAGCAAATTTCGGCTGCACCCTTTTTCTTTTCAAAACCCTTAGTCACCGCCCAGCTCGCGGAAGAAATTATTAAATCATATCCGCTCAAATCAAAACTTCCCCAAATTGCAGGAATCAAAAACCTGAGCGGAGAAATTAGCTTATCGGCAAAAGGCAGGTACCCGAACCACGATTGAGTAATCTTCGCATTTTTAAATTTATCGGCAAATTTTCCCAGACGGGAAATTCTATCAATCGAAACATAAATCGGTGCCGCCGGATAAATCTCGTGAAGAGCAAGAAGAACTCTTTCCGCTCCCCCAAAATCAATGAGATAATCGTGAACTATTGCAATTTTTTTCATCTTTTTTAAAAAAGCGAAGTTTGTTTTTCCGTGTCAATTTGCTTGCCGACTTTCTTAATCCTTTCAGTCAGGGTCTTAAAACCATATTTTTGGAAGAGATTTATGACCTTTGGACTATCTACTTTCCACTTTTTCATCTCCCCGTAATCGACATCAATAGGAACATCTTTAACTATAGTTGCAAGTCTTAAGAAGAGTTTTGCATTATCTTTATTAGCTTCCAGTTTTTGCCTAATTTTAGGCTCAATGTCTTCTATATGAGCATAAATTTTATCAATACTTCCGTACTTTCCCAGAAGCTTTTCCGCAGTTACCGGGCCAATTCCCGCTACTCCCGGGTAGTTATCCGAAGGGTCTCCAACAAGAGCTTTATAGTCGGGGATCTGGGTCGGAGGAACTCCCATCCTTTCTTTTGCCGCAACCGAATCGTAGAGCTTTGCATTCGTTAACCCGATCACCGGCATATAGAGTTTCACTTTATTGTCAATCAGCTGGAGCATATCCCTATCCCCCGTTACAACCACTACATCTTCTTTTGACTTCTCCGCAATCGTACCTATCACATCATCCGCTTCAAATCCGGGCTCGGAATAAACAGGCACTCCCGCAGCTTCAAAAAAATCTCTGGCTTTTCCAAACTGGGAAGAAAGCTCATCGGCCAAAGGAGGGCGTTGAGCCTGATAACTTCTAAATTCCTTTTGCCTGAAAGTGGGTTCCTTTTCATCAAATGCAACAGCAATTGAGTCCGGTTTAAGGTCCTGGATAACCCTGAGAAACATTGAGATTAAGCCGTAGACTGCATTAATCGGCTCCCCGCTTTTTGTAGTTAAGGGAGGCATGGCATGGAAAGCCCGATGGAGTATGGCGTTTCCGTCAATTAAAACTAGTTTTCCCATTTAAGTGTATTGTACCAGAAGAATTAAGGGTGGGGCACTTTTTTAAGAGCATGTGCCCCACCTTCGATTTGCTAAACTTTCCGAACCGGTTTCCTGGCGGCGATGATTGTGTTTTTGATAAATACCTGCCAGAAACTCCAGCAGATTCCGTATACTATTGCCAGCACACATATTAGGACTGCCAGAGCCAGAACGTACAGGCCAAATATCAGAAACAAGAGAGAACTTCCGATCAGCCCCCACCCGAACAGAACCATATTGCGGTTGTGATTTCTAAACGCCGCAAGTATCAGCACGATCAGGCCGATTCCGCAAGCCAAAATGGCTGCTCCCTGCGCATATTGCACATTCACATTCATGTAAATGTATTGGTCTAGAAATGCGGGTATCGGCACAAGCGGAAAAATGTTCATTTTTTCTTTTTCTCCTCTTTTATCTCTCTGCCGGTTATTGCAAGCCAGGCGTTCTGAATAAGCATGCGCCAGATTACAAATTTGATCAAAAACCGCCAGAGGACAATCCGGATGATAAGCTTCCAGCCCAACCACCAAATAATCACGTAGGCAGCTACTGCCCAGACAACTACCATCACAATATTGAAAAGGCCAAATACCGCAACCGCTGCCGCTCCGATTATAAGAACAAATCCAGCAACAGCGTAACTGCGTTTGGGTTTATTACTTCTGGCCTCATCAAACAACATTAAAATACCAATGCCCAGTAATACCGCAAATACCAGTACAGATAAAAACGCATTTGAACTGGTAACACTTTGGTCCGGGTGTATAAAACTGAAAATCGGAAGAATCGGAAAGTTCATTTTTTCCTCCTAAGGAAATAGTTTGGGAAAGAGCAACGGCTCGAAGTATAACACTTACTATTCAATCATCCAAGCTTCCTTGTTTATCTCGAAAATTTCGGAAAGAAGGTATTGATGAAATCCGTAATCAAATAAAGCTCTTCCTTTTATATAAATCATATCTTTACCGCCCCACCTAATCATTTCCCTACCGGAATATTCCTGTGGTTTACCGGTTCTAATCATTTTCCTGAGAATCTTCATATAGGTAAAGTCTTTGTCAAACTTGAAGATTTTCTGGGCCAATCTTCTTTCGCAGTGCTTTCCGACGGCACAAGAACGGCAGAAATCATCAGGTGCAGTATTTAATATAACAGTGCTATTTTCTCCCATCGATACGGCGTCAAAAATTTTATTAAATGTAGCAATACGTCTTACCCGTACTGCCTCAAACTCTTCCGATGTCGTCCCTATCAGATCGCGAAGGTAAGCCAAATCTTTCTGCCCGCACTTATCCGTTACGGTTAATTCTTCAAAATATCCTCTTATACCAAGATCGTCCTTGGCGTCTTCGGTAACGAAATTCGAAATGAAGCTTCTTGCCCTCCCCCGGTCTATCGCCGAAAGTTCCCACGGTTTTAGTCCCCCAAATGCCTCTGTATAATCCCTGACAAAAAAGCCCCAAAGACCGAGATGGTGAAACCTGATGGTGGGTGTTTCCGTCTGTGATAATCTTTCAACCATAACGCAGGATTATAGGAGCTTAAAATTTAAGAAGCAACTTTACCTGGATTTGGCACCGACTATTCTCTCAAAAGCATCTCTGTCTAGGGTTTCTTTTTCAATCAAAGCCTTACTTACTTTATCCAGTAATTTTCTTTTCTCCCTTACAAGCTTCACGGCAACTTTATAGCAGCTGTCCAAAATCTTCTTGGTTTCGGAATCAATTTTTTCCATGAAGGCCGGTGAATTCTGAGCCTGTTCGTACCATTCAAGTTGTCCGAAGTCCCCCATCCCCATATCGGGCCCGAGATTAATCGGTCCAAGATCGCTCATTCCGAGTTCGACAACCATCGATTTGGCAAGCTTTGTGGCTTGTGCAATATCATTTGCTGCCCCTGAAGTCATTTCATTGAATATCGTTTCCTCGGCGGCACGTCCCCCGAGCATTGCCGTAATCTGGTCCAAAAGCCTGGATTTAGTTTCGTGAGTTCTATCGGCTGCAGGGGGAATTAAGGTGTGACCCAAACTCATACCTCTTGCAACTATTGAAATCCGTTCAACAGGATCGGTGTGCTTAAGAGAATGAGTAACAATCGCATGCCCGGATTCATGATAAGCGGTAAGCTTTTTGTCCTCTTCGCTTTGCAGACGCTTCTTGGCTGGACCAAGCTTAACTTTTGTTGCCGCCTCTTCGATATCAGCCATCGAAATTTCATCTTTGTTACCTCTTGCGGCCCCGATTGCAGCCTCATTTAACATATTTTCAAGATCGGCCCCCGAAAACCCTACGGTTCTGTCCGCAACCTTGCCCCAATCAACTCCTCTGGCAAATTTCTTGCCCTTAGCATGAATTCTAAGAATCGCAAGTCTTCCTTCTTTATCGGGCATATCAAGAACAATGCGCCTGTCAAACCTTCCTGGTCTAAGAAGCGCCGGGTCAAGAAGGTCCCCCCTATTTGTTGCGGCAATGACAATAACATTATCATTCGGGGTAAATCCATCCATTTCGACGAGGATTTGATTTAAAGTTTGCTCCCTTTCGTCATGTCCGCCCATCATTCCCCTGCCGCGCTGGCGGCCAATGGCATCAATTTCATCAATAAATATAATTGAAGGGGCGGCGGCCTTCGCCTGAGAAAAAAGATCGCGGGCGCGGCTAGCTCCGACTCCTACCAGCATTTCCATAAATTCGCTTCCCGCCATCGAGAAGAAAGGAACTCCGGCTTCTCCCGCTACAGCTTTGGCCAAAAGAGTTTTTCCCACTCCGGATGGCCCTACAAGAAGTGCTCCTTTGGGGGTCCTCGCTCCGATTTTCCTGTACTTTGCCGGGTTTTTCAGAAAATCCACAAGCTCTTCAAGCTCTTTTTTAGCCTCATCAACCCCAGCAACATCGGCAAATGTGACATTTTGTCTGCCCTTGGCAAAAAGTCTGGCCCGGCTTCTCCCGAATGAAAAAATATCCTGTGCCCCCTTGCTTTGGGCTCTCATTATGAAGTAGAAAAAAGCACCAATTAAAATAAGGGGCAAAACAACTCCGGCGACATCCCCAGCAACCTTGGCAAAAGACGTATCGACAACTTCGTAATTCACACTTGCGGGATCAATTCCCGAATTTTTGAGAAGGTCGGAAAAGCTTTCTGTATCTTCCTTTATGGCAATTTTGTTACTTCCGTCTTTGTAAGTTATGTTCAAATCGGTCCCGTCCACCGAAACCTTGTCCACCTTCCCGGCTTTAATATCGATAAGAAGCTGAGAAACGTTTTCTTTCGTAGAACTGCCGGCTGTTTGAACGGCCGTTATTACCGCCGGAACGACAAAAAAGATAAGAAGTATGGCAATGGCAATCGTCCAAATATTAATCTTCAGTTTGAACTGAAACTGCTTTTTACCTTTTACTTTCTTACCGGAATCTTGCTTAAACATCTGAATCGGATCCATATTGTGGAAGTATAACAATTATCTCACTTTTGTTCCATTCGGAACTTTTTTGTGGAGCTTGAAAAGAACCGTTGGGGTTTCTTCATCTTCCTTGGGCACGGCCATTATCATCATTACTTCCGAGAGTTCGTGCTCAGGGCCGATCTTTTTCGGCGTCAGGTTAACCACGAAAGGAAACTGCTTTCCTTCAAGAGCTTCCGGTTTGAAAAACTTCATTATACCCGAAAAAGCCTTTTTCTTGCCTATCTCGGGACCCAAATCAACCTCCATCCGGATAACCCAGTGGCTCCATTCGGGAACATCGGCTTTAACAACGGTTCCCATACGAATGTCCACAGCTGAAAATTGGTCAAACGAGATACTGTCCATCTTATTCTTGATTATTATCATCTTCTGAAGATTCTTCAAGTCTTGCTATTTGCCTTCCTTCCTCTATCGCCTCATTAATTTGCTCTTCGGTCCAAAATCGGAGTTTTGCAATGGCAATTATGCCCGGTTTCGCTACGCGTTTCATAAAGAAATCGTCTCCATCCCCTCTTTCTTCGATGGTACCAACCATTCTAAGAACACCGAGAATAACATTTTCCGGGCGGTCGGACTCGGTCAGCGACTCGGTCCCCTTGATATACGCATCAGCCAATCTTTTATTCCTTTGCCTTTCGGTTTCCATATTTGGAGTATTGTAGGACCAAGAAGCTAAAAACTCAACTTTGGGTTAAATGAAGCCCATTTTTCCTTTCACTTCTTTAATTGTCTCTTTGGCAATTCTTTCCGCTTTTTCGGCGCCTTCTTTAATAATCCTGTCAACTAGGGATGGGTCGTTTTCATAAATCTTCCGTTGTTTCTGGATCGGCGCTAGCTCCGTATAAATGGCTTCCGCAAGCTCGCTTTTCAGTTCCCCGTATCTGATTCCTTCTCCAAGATAATCCTTCTCATATTTCTTTCTTTTTTCTTCCCCCTCGAAAAGCTCGACAAACTGCAAAAGATTTGCCACCCCGCCCTTTTCCGGAACTTTATCGCCCTTACCGGAATCGGTAGGAGCTCCGGAGAGTTTCTTTTTAATTGTTTCCAGATCATCAGTTAGGTTAATATAACTTCCTTCTATACTCTTGCTCATCTTCCCCTCCCCTGTTAAGGAAGGCACGTACTCGCCTTTTGTAACAAAACGCTTCGGCTCGGGGAAATCGGTTCCGTATTTTTCATTCATCTTTCTAGCAATCTCGCGGGCAACCTCAAGATGCGGCTCCTGATCGATCCCAACCGGAACAAGCGAAGCCTTATACAAAAGAATATCAGCAGCCATAAGAACCGGGTAATTTAAAAGCGCCATTGTTACAGCTTGAGGATATTGTTTTACCTTTTCCTTAAATGTCGGCAGGTGCTGCATCCTGGCGACACTTATTTCCGTGGCGAGAAGATTTGCCAGGTAAGTGTGTTCCGGAACCAAAGATTGAGCCGAGATAATGGATTTATCGGGGTCAAGACCGCAGGCAAGGTAGTCCATAATCACATTTCTCGTATTTTCAGCCAACTTTTCTTTGTCATACGGAGTCGTTACGGCATGCAAATCCATTACCATATAAATAGTCTCGTACTCGGGATTGCCCTGTAATTCCAAATAACCCTTGACCGCGCCCAGATAATTGCCCAGGTGCAGCCTGCCCGTCGCTCTTGTACCGGAAAATACCCGTTTTCTGTTCATATCCCTATTCTAGCAAAAAATCCGCCAAAAAGGCGGATTTACTGTGCCAACGGGAGGGATCGGACCTCCGACATTTCGCTTATAATAGAAGTGCCATTCTTATCTGTCTCAAATTTAGTAGCAGGGGTGGGACTCGAACCCACGACCGCCGGGATATGAATCCGGTGCTCTAACCAGCTGAGCTACCCTGCCTTATATGATTGTTTCCAGCTTCAGATAGGCCTTTTATCAACCCCAGCATTTTATAATAAATATCGCTCCCTTTCAAAACCGTCACACCAAGGGTTCCATAATGCTCATTAAAATTTGCGTAAACTTTATGCAATTTTGTTTTTTTAAAGCTAGTTTTTCTGAATTGAGCCAAAGGAATTCCTGTAATGTCTGACCAGTACTTTTTGACAATATTCTCCCTACTCCTATGAATTTCATTTATTCCAACAACAACTTTCAAACGCTCAACATCAACACCGTAAAATTTTTTTAGCCATAAAATCATGAAATTAATAAGTTTAGGGTCAGAATTACAAATATAAAATTCACGCTTCTTTTTTGAACCCTCGCCCCAATATAGAGCTACTCCAGCTACAAAAAATTCTTTATCGGAAATATTTTTCAATTGTTCACAGCCTTCAACCTCTCGTTTTTTTATTAAATCTAATCTTCTATTTTTCTGCATTAAAGATCCTTTCAAACGTCCCAATTCTCCACCCTTAATACTCCTTTTTTTTAGATCCTCAAGTTGTTTAACAGATAAAATTATATCTCTTACCCATAAACTGGCTGTACTTTTTGTTACACCAACTTTTTTGGCAATTTCTTTGACACTTTCACCTTCAGCTCGCATCTCTCTCGCTTTTATTTTCTGCTGAAATTTAGCCATAAATTTATAGTACTTTCATTATACGGGGGTTCGATTATTGTTGTCAATGATTGCTCACTGGTGTATAATCCACTCTGTCAGTTATATGCGGGGTAGTGTACGGCTGCACGTGAGGCTCATAATCTCGCAGGCTGGGTCCAACTCCCAGCCCCGCAACACGATTTATCGACTTCTTATATATGCCCTGTTAGATATCCGCGCCTCGATTTCCAACATGACAATCGAAAATTATAGGAAAATGGTATATAGAGGGCTTGCTGGGCCTGATACTTCGACATGTTTCCTTGAGGCACTAGATACATTATCCAAAACCAGAAGCATAAGACCAGAAACATATAAAATGTGGCACGCAAATTTTCAGAAACAAAGCGAGGGTAAACTCGGGAAAGAAGAAATTAAGCAAGCATATCGGCAGGTTCTAAGCGATTTAGGAATACACTCATTGAATAGAATTGCCAGTATAAGAACAACATCCCGTCAAAAAACCGAAAAAATTTTGAATATGGCCAGAACCAATGGCTGGATGGTCACCATAGTCACACAAAGCCTTCACACGACCGGTCTAGAACCCACAGACAATGGATGGAAAACGGTGGGATCATCATGGATAAAACCGGGCGAGGAGATCGCATCATCGGATGTCTATTGTTACCTTCACACCGATTCGGATAGACTTCATGGCAAGCTATTTCCAAGCATCATTCTGATCGCGCCCGAGGGAACGAAAACTATATCCTGCAGGTTCTAAAAAAACAGTTTCTCCCACCTCACCCAGTTTGGATCAGGCAGGGTATCTTCCTCGACCGGAGTCTGCGGGGCCATAGCCCTCAGGATAGCAGGATCCGGTAAAACCACTATTGCCTCCCCCGGCTTGGCAAGCCCGAGTTTGTCCCGAATCTGTTTTTCAATAAATTCCGACCCCTGAGTTTGGGCAATTTGTGCCTCGAGCTGGGCATTATCCGCCTTCATTTTCTCAACTATTTCTTTCTCTTTTTCAACGTCGTTCCTGATACTTATAACCCTATTAATGTTCCTAACCGTGGATATAAGAAGGAGTACGGTCAAGATCCAAGCGGCCACTCCCAAGAGCTTTTTGGCCTTAATTTTGAGGTTTTCCGCTATTTTCTTCATACTACCCTGTAATATGTTGACAACTGCAAATTTTAGGATATAATTGCAAAGCAATATTAGTATGACACAAGAACCGATCAAAAATCTGCTCCCGAAGTTTATAGAGTCCTTAGTACAAAAAAGGCGCTCTCCTGCGACCGTTCTGGCCTACAGAAGCGACCTAACTCAGCTTGTGGATTTTTTGGTTAAAAGGCAAAAAGTCTTGCCCGAACAGGTCAGACCGGACGATCTTGATAGCTTCAGGGACACCCTTTTGGCCGACAAATATACACCAAAATCCGTTTCCAGGAAGCTAAATGCAGTTAAAACCTTCTTCAGATGGATGATTTCGGAAAATATCATTACGTCTGACGTGTCGGCTTCCGTTGCTCATCCTAAGATTGAAAATGCCCTTCCCAAGTTTTTAACCCAAATGGAATATAGAGCCCTCAGGGATGTTGTCAGAAGCGACACCAGAATTGCCGCTATAATTGAGCTCATTCTCCAAACCGGTTTGAGAATTTCCGAAGTTGCCAGCCTCAAAGCTGCAAACGTCGGCAAGGATTCTATGAAGATTGAAGCTTATGCAACTCAGCCCGAAAGGAATGTTCCCGTAAATAAGCCGGCTGCCGACGTTTTGGCTGCGTACAATGCAATCCGTCCGAAAGCGGATTCTCCTTATGTTTTCATCAGCAAAAACGGCAAGCCTTTAGCGGTCAGAAATATCAGGGCTTCAATTGCCAGATATGTTCAAAAAGCCGAACTTCCTAACTATTCAGTAAATGACCTAAGAACAACCTTTATTGTTGAAAACCTTAAAGCCGGAGTCGATATAGTTCTTCTTTCCCAGGTTACGGGTCACAAGCGCCTTTCCACAACCGAAAGATACTTGGAGCTTGCACAAATAACCGAACCCGGCAAAAAGCAAACCCTCATAGAGCTATAAAAACATGGTCGAATCTGAATTTATTCCTGTATCAAATTGTGCAGATGACAGGGTGCTGCTCGTAGAAAAAGGCAGACCATGGATTGACGCTCTCTGCCAACATAAAGATTTATCAATAGACAGAGCCTATGTAGAAGTTGAAGAAAAGGACGGAAAAACAAAACTTACCTGTAATGCCCATGAATGCCCTTTCAGTATTGGGATCTCACACCTTCGCCAGAGTATTGTCCATGGTTCTGGCGGTGCAACAATCATATTCAACGAAGGTGGCGAAGACGGGGTCTTGTAGGTAAACTTCCAACAATCTTCATCTAGACAAATATAAAAGCAGTGTTATTATGTTGCCACATGCAAAAAGAACGCGGTGAGAAAAAAGAAATAGAAATTAATGCTGATGCCGAAAGAATCCGTCCGATTCTTGAAAAAGATCCTGATTGGCCATTGGCATCTGGAAAACAGGAGTCCGATACCTTTAAATACGAAGAGTGGAAGCGCAAAAAGAGCGCTTTATCCCGTCTCACTAAAAAAGCTGTTAACCTTTTATATCCTGACTATGTTGTCTCAGTCAAATTTGATAGAGGCACTGCGAGTAATTGGCTTGATGTAAATTTTAAATTTCCCAAAACACCAGAGTATCTAGAAATTCAAAAAATCACCCAAAGAACCCGAGAAATGCTCATATGCACAGGGCTGCAATATCCCGCGTATTTTCCCGATTCAATGCCGGGTAAAGATGACTGGACCCCGTGCCTGAATGTCTCAATAAACCACTTCAGCTAACTGGTGGGTGCGTATGGATCCCTCCTTCGCCAGGGCTTCGGAAGGACGCAGTCGAACCCCAAACATCTATCTTTTGTGCGCTCGCTTGGGATCGGACCAAGTGCCTGTTGTTTATAAGACAACCGCTCTACCAATGAGCTACGAGCGCATTCTGCTTAAGCCGAATTATACCAAATTTTTGGCCTTCTCAGAATAAAAATCGGCTATTGCTTTAATAGCCATAAGTAGGTTCTCCTTAATTACCGTATTTTGAACAGAAACATTACACGTTCCGTGACCAAAGCCTTTCTGGTCTATTAAGCTTCGTGTCGATGTTTTTATGTATGATTTATTAAACTGTTCAACAGGGATATCCAATTCTTTAACCCAATAATCGATAGACTCATCAATATTCATATCGCTATATAATTGCAAGGATACTTTAATCTTATTCTTTGGAACCTTTAGAGATCTGACCATCCACAAAACGGAAAACTTTATTACATTCGGGTCTGTGTTGCTAACCGAAACGGTATTCCTACTGGCTTTGTTGCCCTCCCCCCAATATAAAAATAGACCGGAGAGAAATAATTCTCTATCAGACAAAGGGGTCCAATTTTTCTTTTGGTTTGTGTAATAACCCAAAAGTTTCTTCTCTCTTTTAAGTTTCATTGTCTCTATAAATCTTTCTATCGCCCTTTCTTTGTTTCCTCTTATTCTTTTAATTTGATCTTCCGTTAAAGGAATATCTTTTAACCACAAGCTAAGCGAACTTTTAGAAACTTTTATAGTCTTTAATATCTCGCTATAACTTTTACCCTCTTTTCTAAGTTGTCTGACCTTTGAACGCTCAATAAATTTAGTCATAATCGAACAGCAGAACAATTGTGTCACAAATTGAATTCTAAATCAAACTGAAGTTATTTCTTCTTAAACGCCTGAGGAAGAGCTTCCCAATCCCTGTTTTTCCTGATTTTGAGGTTTTTCTTCCAGATAGCATCAAGTGCAGACACATCAACGCCTATTTTTTTGGCAAGTCCAAGAATTCCTACCATATCTTTAGGGAAACATGCCCCGCCAAAACCCCTATCCGCATCCGGTCCCGGTACTCCCAAATGCGCTCCGATTCGGGGATCCGCCTCAACCGCCGCGCGGACATCAAGATAATTCGCTCCGACTTTCTGCGCCAAATCGTAAAACTCATTTGCAAGGAGAACTTTTGAGGCAAGTATTAGGTTACTCATATACTTTGCAAGTTCGGCACTGGTTGAACCGATTATGAAATAAGGCTGACTCTTGGGAAGAATTGTTTCATAAAGCTTCTGAACTCGATCCCCTACATCGCGGCTGTCACTTCCGATTACCGTTCTAAAAGGTTTAAGAAAATCCGCGTTTGCATTTTTCTGCGTCAGAAATTCCGGGTTCATTACAAAGTTTACCTCGGGATACTTTTCCGACATTTTTTTGGTAAATCCCGGAAGAGACGTGGATTTGATAATCAAAATTTTGTCGCTACCGGAAATCTTCGGAGCAACCTCGTCGACAACACTTTCAACAATGCTCATATCCATTCCGGAATAATCGGCAAAAATCGGGGTCGGAACTGCAATGAAGATAAAATCGCTTTTTTCCAAAACTGCATCCAAGGTGTTAGGACTTTCCTTGAATTTATCGTACCAGAAGATTTTGTTTTTGGGACTAGTTGCAAATCCCTCCCCTGTTGCCCGGCCTACATATCCGTAACCAATGACACCAATGTTCATAAGTACTAGAGTATACCAACCGGCAAGAATGTTGCAAGGTCAAATTCAACCAGCCGACTTCTTGATAATGTCGGCAAATTCAGCCAGTTCCTTAACTGATTCTTCCGAATATAAAATTTTTTGGAATCTTAAGTATGTACCCTTGCCAATTGCCGCGTCGATCGCTCCGCCGAGGTCTTTAACTCGTGATGGATTTCTCTTGGCATTAAGTGATAATACTTCCAGATTTTGATCTGTTTTTTTGTATACCGCATCATTCATAAGATCAAACACATACGCAAAGATTTGGCTTAGGTTTGAATGAATACTCTCCGAATCTACAGATAAATATCCTGTTGGCAAATCGAATGTAGCATCGGTATCTCTAAACGAGAGGGTAGCTTTCCCACCGATATCATAAAATCCATGTACAGTGCGGCCCATATGTTTTGATAATTCCGCAAAAAAACCTGTATCGGCAAATTTCCGTCTGTATTTTACTGCATAATGTTCGGCCAGCCCTTCCTCAAACGACTCTCCATAGTCCTTTTCTCCGGCCACCGCGAGCCCACTGCGTTTTGATATATATCGTAGAGATTTATTCTTAGACTCGACCAATTGAGATTTATAACCTATCGAATGAATCATCTCGTGAACAACTATCGATTCCATGTGGACCACGGGGCTTTTATCATTAAAGACAAGTACCGAGTTTGTGGACGGATCGTACATACCATGGGTTTCTCCATCAAGATTTAAGCTTGCACCCATTTTTTTGAGTTCATCCGTAAGATTTTCCTGACCTCCCTCGTTTATAACATAAACGTTACAATTTACTGAAATTCCTGTTTCGTGCTTGACGAACCTGCGTATCCTTTTGATGTCAAGATTATTCTCTTTATTACTATACCTTTCGTATTTATCTTTAATAGAATTAAAGTGTCTCCCAACTTCCTCCGATTGTAGAATAGATTGTACCTGGGCTACTGGAGTTTTATAAAAACTTACGACGCCAGCGTCATTCTTTTCCATAACGACATGAAGCTATAATTTCGCCCTTCTTTCCATCTCGGCTTCAACAAGCTTTACATCGCGTCCGTACTTGAGCCGGCTCATTTCTTTGATAATTTCCGCAACCCTCGGACTTTCCGCCGCTTTAATCTTAGTTATATCCTTAGTCAAATCGAGAGAAAAAGGAGGAACAGGTTCGTTGTTGACCGTTGTTTTAACATATGCATGGTATCTTTCAACATTGAGAAGGTCATCCTCCCCAAAAGTCGGTGTAAATTCGTGTTGAAGATAATTAGCATCGGTTACACCCACACGGAACGCAACTATGGTTCCTACATTGCCGAAAACCGCGTTTTTAACTTCTTCTTCAACCTGCCCGATAAACTGGTTGGCAACACAAAGACCGAGTCTATACTTCCTGGCCTCTGAAAGTATCACTGCAAAGTCAGGTGTGGCAAAGTTCTGGAACTCATCAACATAAAGGTAAAAATCGCGTCGGGCTTCTACCGGAACATCGGCCCGGCTCATAGCCGCCATTAGAATTCTTGGAACCAAGATTAGTCCCAAGAAGTTTGAGTTTTCTTCTCCCAGCTCCCCTTTTGCAAGATTAATAAGAAGAATTTTCCCTTCGTCCATTATTTGCCTGAAATTAAAAGACGAAACGGATTGACCCACAATATTTCTTATCACGCGATTTGTGACAAAACGGCCAAATTTTGAAACGGTGTAATCCAAAACTTCCGATTTATGAAAATCCGCAGTCTGGGCTATCTGATCCGTCCAGTAACGCCTGACCATCGGGTCCGTAACTTTCGGAAGAAGATCCTGAACAAACTTAGAATCGGTCATAATTCTCATAACCTCTACAAATGTATTGCCGGGTTCGGCCATTGCCGTAAGCATTGCGTTTCTGACACCGTGTTCAAACCTAGGACCTACAATTCCGGTTTTATAAGGGTCAAAAAGTTTGTACATCATATTAATTACTGCCGTTGCGGCAAAATGCTTTTCATCCTCCGTTTTTGCCTCAAGAAGGTTAAGTCCCATCGGTCGTTCGGTATCACTGGGGTTAAAGTAAATCACATCCTCCGCCCGCTCCGGTGGAATAAGCTTCATTATGTCCTGCAAAGCGTCACCGTGAGGATCCATAAAGCACAGGCCCTTTCCGGCTCTTATATCCTGAAGAATCATATCCTTGAGAAGCTCGCTCTTTCCTGTTCCCGTTTTTCCGATAACGTAAATATGTCTCATTCTATCTTCATTGCCGATATAAACCTGTCTTTTTATTCCTCTATAAGCGCTCACCCCAAGATAAAGCCCTTCTGTGGGAATTTCCGAGGGATCGGGCGCGGTTTTTGAGTTTAACCAAAAGATATGCGGAGTTGTAATTTGCTTATTCGGAAAGTGGAAAATTGTTGCCAGCTCTTCGGAATTTAGAACAGACTGGTGATTGCCTAGAAGATTAAACATCGGCTGATACCTGTAAAGAAAATCCTCCATAAAGGCCCCTTTTTGCCAAATCTTTCGTTTTTTAAGGTTGTTTAGCTCCCCCGCAAACTGGGCAAAGGCACTTGTCATATTGTCCACATGGTTCTTGGCCGAAGCGTCATCGCTTGAAACCGCAACAACTCTGATTGAAGTTTCAAAACCGGGTTTTGCAACTTTTCCTTCAACCGCTTCAAGAGTTTTGGCTGATGTTGAAAACTTTGCTTTCTCGGGATCGCTTTCCTGCTTTTTAGTGTCACTGATAAACTTACTTCCCTCTTTTTGCCAGGTGCTTTCCGCCGGGGAAATTAAAATCTGGATTGCGGCCGCTTCCCCAGGTCCCATTTTGGCAAGAGCAGAGGTAATCCCCAACATCGGGTCAGTCGGCAAATCCTTGAATGTTTTAAGCGGATAAAAATTGCTTTTCCCGAGTTGGAAAGATTTGTAAGCAACGTGGCCGTCCTTTGTAAAAATGTTATATTCGTCAACTTCAATAATATCTGCGTCCGGATATGCCCCGTTTATTTGCTTTTCAACCTGGTCTTTCAGTTTTTTCGGTGCCCAAACGTAAAAACGGATATCCTCAAGCTTTGCAACAATCTCGAAAGAAATTGCGGGCTGAACCGAAAACTTTTGTTTCCAGCCTCCTTTTTTCATTGAATAAAGTGAGGAAAAAAGCTGTTCCATAACATCAATCTTTGCTTCATTGTTGCGGGGAACCGCAACTTGAAGGAGAACCGAGTCTATGGAATTTCCTTCCCGGTCTCTATTCTTGAAATAAATAAAAATTGCGTACCCCAATGCAACAAGCAAAAAGATGAGGAGTGCAATCCCGATTGCTGCAAAAATTATCCCGGTAAAATCTATATTCTCAAGAAACATTTTGATCTTTTCCAACCACCTTCCAACCGAAATGGAGTGCCTTCTTAATAATTCTAAGCCAAAAAGCCGCCAGCCAAGTAAAAGAAGATGAAACCGAACCTTTTGATTGCTTTGCCAAAGTTGCCTGGTCATAAGGCGGTTGCACCGTGATTACCTGGGGCGGAGGTGTTTGAACAATCGGGGTTCCGGCTCTGCCACTGACCTGAGCCTTAAAATTTTTTTGTACTATTTTTACTCCCTGAATTTGTTGAATGGTTTCGGGAAATTCTTCAGGACGCTCCTGTATTGGAGGAGCTTCAGGTCTTGGAATTTCGGGTGGCAGCCATATAGAAACATTGTATATCAGTTCGCTACCCTCTCCAAGCCTTTTCTTTGAAGCCAGCTTTCCAATTTACCTCCCTTGCTTTTATAAACAAATAATCAGAGAGACGGTTAATATACTTTTCAATTTCCAATTTCCAATTTCCAATTTCCAATTGAACCAACTCTCGCTCCGCTCGGCGACACAATGCCCGAGCAAAGAAAAGTTGGGTTGCCTTTTTCGTTCCTCCGTAAATAATAAAATTTTTCTGAACAGGAAGCTTACCCTCAATTTCGTCAATTTCTTTCTCCAATTTTTTAGTTGAGTCTTCCGAAAGTTTCAGCTTTGCGCCCGTCAAAATCGCATTAATGGTAAATAGATTTGATTGAATTTCGGTTAGTCCCCCAATAATCCCCAGAAAAGAATTAAGTTCATCAATTGCCCCGATTGTCTTAATTAATTTTGAGGATTTTGGGACTCTCTTTCCGGCAAAAGTTCCCGTTTCCCCCTTATCCCCTGTTTTGGTATATATACTCATAAAATTAATTTCTTCAATAATATCATGCGAGGGAATGCTTTTGAGAAATGTATTGAGCTGACAAAATTAGCACTCTGAGTGTCCGCAAGCGTGGCACTTGGCGCAGCCCTCCTCATAAACGAGTGCCGGAGAGCCGCATGAAGGACAAATATCGCCAACCTTTTCCGGTTCCGGTTCTGCCGCGGCGGTCTCAACTTGCAAAGGAACTTTATGACTTGCCTCATCACTGCCAAATCCGAAATGCAGAGAGAGTGCTTTAGCAACCGCATCGGGAAGCGACCTGACTTTATTAGGACCAAACCCGACGGAGCGGCCGCCGCCGATACCCTTAAGCTGGTCGACAATCTCACGGGCACGTTCCCTTGGAGGAAGGTGGTTGCCAAACCTGAGAGTCGTTGAAATCATCCTTCCAAGGGCTTCCGCCATTGCCGCAACTTCGCTTCCTGCTTTTCCGATGGTTATAAAAACTTCAAAAGGATTTCCGGCCGGATCCTGATTAACGGTAATAAATGCACTTCCCAGAGGGGTTACTATTCTATATGTCGCCCCCTCAACTCTAAGCGGCCTTTCTTGAATTAACTGCGGCTGAACCGGTACCTCCGCCTTTGCCTTCTCGCCTACCCCAAGGTTCAGAACCTGCGCACTTTTGCTGCCGTCCCTGAAAATTGTAATTCCCTTGCAGTTTGTCTCCCATGCCAAAAGATAGGCTTTTTTGACATCATCAACCGTCGCATCATGCCTCAGATTTATTGTTTTGCTGACCGCGTTTTCCGTATGTTTTTGAAAAACAGATTGGGTTCTAACATGCCAATCAATGTCAATTTCGTGGGCAGTGCCGAAAACCGCTCTCACATCCTCCGGAATTTCAGTTATATCCCTGATAACTCCCTTTTCGGCAACTTTTGCCATCAAACTATCCGACCAGAAGCCCCGGGCTTTTGCAACCTTTTCAAACTCCGGGTTTACAAAGGAAAGTTTCCTATCCAGGTGTTTATCTTTAACTATATGCTGGAAAGCAATTGCAAAAATTGGTTCGATTCCGCTGCTGGCTCCGGCAATTATTGAAATTGTTCCGGTTGGGGCAATCGTGGTAACGGTCGAATTTCTCCTTGGGGCATCCTCTCGATAAACAGAGACC